>Ga0137307_100248_pt1 | contig 81497 bp, 69 predicted proteins | sample NAcewD2O_March_2_FD_97180 | JGI IMG/M metagenome (GOLD analysis project Ga0137307, IMG submission 97180) | Mouse cecal microbial communities from Vienna, Austria - N-Acetylglucosamine amended D2O_March | ecosystem: Host-associated > Mammals > Digestive system > Large intestine > Cecum | place...
TATTATGCGGTATTAGACGGAATTTCTTCCGCTTATCCCCCTGCAGAGGGCAGGTTACATACGTGTTACTCACCCGTGCGCCGGTCGCCGGCAGTTGTATTGCTACAACCCCGCTGCCCCTCGACTTGCATGTGTTAAGCCTGTCGCTAGCGTTCATCCTGAGCCAGGATCAAACTCTTCGTTGTTGCTTATCTTGTTTTTTCTTCTTTCAAATTAAAACAAGGCAAGAATTGTTATTTTTGCCTTTTGCAACAAAGCCTGTTAAAGCACGAAGCGCGTTCTGATTCCCGCATCCAGGTAGATTACTTAGTATTAGGTTGGAAAATTGACAGAGTAAAAACTATTACCGTTTTCTCTCTTGTACTACTTTCGTATCTGTTGTCAGACTTTCAATGTTCTCTTTCCGCCTTCGAGGCTTTCAACCTTTCAGCTCGGCAAAGTTACGGCGAATAACCGAAATGACCAAACTTTTGTTCAAGTTTTAACATCATTTAAGTTTTCGACCGCTCTCTTGCGGTGAGCTTCAGGGCTTGCTTCCCGAAAGCGAGTGCAAAGTTATAGCCTTTTTTCTTTCCTGCCAAATTTTTTGCCAAGAAATTGTGTTGTAAAGCATATATTTAACCTTCATTCACAATTCAAGCCGGCGCATTGTCTATAATTGCCAATTTTATCGCACTTTTTGCACCAACTCTACGTTTTTGTTACAATATTATTTCATAAGCCGCTTTTTTTCGCTCTCTCGAAAATAAATGACGTTTTTTCACATTTGTGTTATCCATTCTCCCCATGAATTTGTTAAGGTATTATATGGAGTAAATTAAAAAAATCGACAGTCTTCGTGAAATTACCGTCCGACACAACAACAAAAATAGTACTTGCCTCAACTGTTGCTCTGGCATCGGTAGTGATTGGGGGTGCCGCATGGCTCCTCAAGTGGTTTATCGGATTAATATCGCGCACTGTCATCTCGGGGTTCAACTATTCCGGAAGCAAATGGTATTTTATACTGCCAGCCCTCACAGGCATCATTATTGTAAGCTTCCTTGTTAGAAAAATAGTAAAAGCTCCGCTCGAACACGCCACCGAACAATTAAAAGAGCATCTGAAGGAACATAACGGCATGATACCGCTCAAACTCGGCTTTTACTCTATAATCATGACCGCACTCACCCTCGGAGCCGGAGGTTCGGCCGGAGCCGAAGGTCCGATAGCATTTGCCGGAGGTGCTATCGGAAGCAACATCGCCCGTTTGTTCAGGCTCGACAAAGATGCAGTTATGGTATTTATGGCGTGCGGAGCAGGCGCCGGAATCGCGGCGATATTCAAATCGCCGGTCGGAGGCATATTTTTCGCCATTGAGGTTTTAAGGATACAGGCAAAAGCCGGCCCTTTGCTTATGCTGGGTGCCATGTGTGTGATTGCCGACCTCACCGAACTCGCACTTACAGACTTTACTCCCGATATAACTCCACCGGGAGGCGCTATTATATTTGAGTGGCACATGCTCCTGCCGGCCCTGCTGCTCGGCATAGCGGGCGGCGCATACTCTGCCTACTACCGGCGAACCGGGAGTATCACAAGAAAATGGCTTGAGAAAATGCGGCGTCCGATAATGCGGAATGTTTCTTCGGGACTGGCTATAGGCTTAAGTCTGGCAATGTTTCCGGCGCTGTTCAGCGAAGGCTACGGCGCACTTGCACATTTAGCATCGGGCAATATTTCGGAAGCCTCGACAGGAAGTATAGTTTCAGGTTTAGACGGAATATGGGCACCGATTGCAGGCATGGCCGGCATACTGCTCCTCAAAGGCTTTGCGAGCTCGGCGACAAACTCTGGCGGCGGCGTTGCCGGCGACTTCACTCCCACATTGTTTGCCGGGGGCGTGCTGGGAGCTCTCTTTCACGTAATCTTTCCGCATACCATGCCAATGCCGGCCTCGATAATATGCGGCATGTCGGCCGGTATGAGCGGAATAATACGAGCTCCGCTGATGTCGATATTTATAGTTTCGGAAATGACTCAGACACCGGGCCTGATGTTGCCGATATGCACATGCGCAATCATGTCGCTATTTGTGTCAAATCTCATAGAGCAGCTTTCGAATCGAAGTAGTCGGCCAGCTTGAGCAGACGACGCAACTCGTCGGTTACGTGATAGAAGTCCCAGTCGTTGCGGTTGGACAGCACCAGATAATGAAGATTCTTATCGGGAAAGCTTCCTTCTATACTTGTAAATCCGCCATTTCTGTCGAGATGATACTCACACATGGGAGAGCCTTCGGGATTATATAAGGCACATCCGAGACCAAAACTTACATTAGGACGGCTCGTGGGAATATATGTATTGAAAATGGCATTGAAGGAAGTATCGTTGAGAACTTTTCCGCCATAATATGCACGTTTCCACTTCACAAACTCTGCCGGAGTGATAAAAGCTCCCCTATCGGCTTTGGTAATAAAAAACGGGGCTTCGCCATAATCGTATTCCTCCCATTTTCCATCGGCGCTCTTGAAAGTTGTTTTGGCAGATGTTGTGGGGTTGACACGCCGATAACCGTGCGCGCCGGCAGGCACTGGCGCACCTGGATTGATGTAGCAAATATTTTCAACACCGGCACGCCGAAATATATTCTCCCGGACCCATATGTCGTAGGGCTCACCCGAAATCCGCTCGACCAATGGTGCCACAAGCACATATGCGGCATCATTTCGGGAATAATGCGTGCCGGGCTTGTAGTGCAGCTCTCGGATGCTCTTGAAACACTTGATATACTCCTCCGACGTACCATAGAGACGGTAGTCTTCGCTGTTTGCAAAAACAGAAGCATTGTCTTTTATGTAGTTCGACCACTCGGAAGACTCAGTAGGCCGAAGGTCGGGAAGACCGGAACTGTGTGTGAGAATATCGCGAATGGTGATTTGTTTAAAGAAATCTTCGCTGAATTCGGGAAAGTATAAACTCAGGCTGTCATCAAGACTCGTAAGCCCCCACTCCGCTAGCATCAAAAGCGATGCCGCGGCAAAAATCTTCGAACCCGAGGTGAAATTGAAACGGGTATTCTCATCGATAGCTTCTTTCGTATCCAGATTGGCAAGGCCACGCACATAGCGGTAAACCACGGTGTCATCCTTTATAAGCAAGGCATAACCACCCGGCTCGGTATCGGAGGTAAAAATCGTAGAAAATAAACTGTCGAGTTGCCCGGCAATAACACAATTGGAGTCTTCGCCATCAGGCTCCGCGACATTATGTGTGCACATCCACATGGTAACACCTATAGCGACTACAGCCAATACGGCTAAAAAATATCGCATATTTTTACGATCTTTCAAGGATACTGTTGTTTCTTCTTTTTTCATTGTATGGCAAAATTAATGCACTTTGCCCACCCATAACAAGCGCACAACGGTATCTTGTCGGTTTTGTGTCGGTATTGTAAACTCTGTATCCTTATTGTAATTATTGTGACAGTTTTGTAAAAACCACCGTCACTATTTCACCGTCGGACATAGTCTGTGATGCTGTCTGAAACGACGCCACTGCACACCCGCTGCCGTCGAGTGCCCGTGCCGGCAGATGTTTTCCCATCGGAATCTGCAACTGCGAGGCAAAACAGGGTTCATTATCCAGCATAGCCCTCGATGCTTTGTAAAGAGCTTCTTTGAGAGTCCATGCCAGGAGCAGACCGTCATCGAACGACGAGAAAAACTCGAGTTCTTCAGCCGACAGCACTCTCGGCGCCACTTTTGCCAGTTGCGCACGCGGAGCCTCCACATCCACACCCACGGCCATACCCTCCGGGGCAACCGCAAGCACCGCACGACGGCGCGAATGACTCACCGAAATACAGACACCTGCGTTTTTCCCATCTATATATAATATAGGAGCTCCGGAGTCTGAATGACGTCGCTCCGCATGCTTGCCAAACGACTCATCGAGAAGCCGGCGCAGGGCAAGTTCCTCCCCGACACTACGACTGTGAGCACTGTCGGCCTCAATATCGCCGATAAAGACATCGCAGGGACAATCAGGAATGGCGAGTTTCATCGGCAGGAGTGAAGAGTGTTGAGCAAGAGCAATGCTTGAGCCCGGAGCGCATCTACAACAGGTCTTATAGAGTCTGCCGGTTCTACACTGCCGGCAATGACAAATGAACCGCTCACAAAACATCCTTGCGGCCCGGAAGCGATGAACTGCACGGGAGTGGCCACTCCTTCGGGGGCCACAACCATCTCGCAGCCGAATCCACACGAATTGGTAAAAGAACTCACTTCCACAACCGCCTCGCCTACATTGAGGCTTATGCGCTGCCGGCGATTGCCATATGCAGCTTCGAGCGCCCCGGCGCTGCTGAGCCAATTGACCGACAGATGCAAAGTGGCACCCAAAGCCTTATATTCGGCATCAAGCCAATTGGGCGACGGATGGCTTACCAGAGCATCGGCACTGAGTTCGAAGCATGCATTGCCGGCAGTTCCGACAAGCACACTGTCGGATAAGGCAGGAACTCGCGGATATGCCGTGCGGCGCGGATATGCCGCATCATTGCCGACAGAGTCGGAGCACGCTGCAAGCAACATAAGACAGAGCGACAGGAGCAAAAATCTCATCAGTCCTGAATGTCGGGCATCACCTTCACACGCACCTCGTTGATGCGGTGGTCGGTGATCTCAAGTACAAGAAAACGGCAGCGACCAAACACAAGCGGCTCCTTATCTTTTGGGAAATCGCCCTTAATGGCAAGAAGCATACCGGCAAGCGTCTCGGCATCTTCGGTCACTTCCGCATAGTCGTCGGGGTCGAGGTCGGTGATGCGGAAAAAATCGGTAAGGGGAGTACGCCCCTCGAAAACATAGGTATCGTCGCGCAGACGTTTGTATGTCGTTTCTGGCTCATCGTATTCGTCTTCGATATCGCCAACAATCTCTTCAAGCACATCTTCGAGCGTAACCACGCCCTGGGTTCCGCCGTACTCATCCACGACAACCGCCATATGAATCTTCAGACGACGAAAATCTTCGAGCAAGTCGTCGATTTGGCGTGACTCCGGCACAAAATAGGCCGGACGCAGCAGTTTCTGCCACTCGAACTCGCTATCGGTATCGGTGCCGATATATGGCAGAAGGTCACGCGAATAGAGTATACCTATTATATTATCTTCATTTTCGCTGTAGGCCGGCAGTCGCGAGTAGCCGCTGTCGAGCACAACTTTCATCACATTGTCGAAACTCATATTTATATCGAGGTCGGTGAGTTCGACGCGAGGTGTCATCACCTCCGATGCCGTTGTTCCGCCAAATTTAAGTATACCCTCGAGCATTTCCTTGTCGTTTGCTTCCGTGTCATCGGTGAGCTCGAGAGCGAGAGAGAGATCGGAGGGGGTTATGTCGTGGGCTTCTTTGGCAACGACACGCTTCACCACAGTGCCCGACTTCACGAGCAGTCCGGCAAACGGGCCCAAAATATGCATTATAGTCAATATCGGCCCCGAAGCCACACTTGCCCACGCTGCATTATTGCTGTTGGCATATAGTTTGGGAATAATTTCGCCGAAAAGGAGAATGAGGAAGGTAAGAATCACAGTCTGCAGCACAAAACTCCATATAGCGCTCAAGCCGGCAAATACAGGGCCGAGAGCAAAATTGCACAACACGACAATGGTGACATTCACAAGGTTGTTGGCAATGAGAATCGTGGCAAGAAGCCGCTGCGGGTCTTTGAGTATCCTCCGTATTCGCCCGCCTTTGGGTGTCTCGTCGAGCTCCTCGCACTGAGCGGTGCTGAGGGAGAAAAATGCCATTTCACTACCGCTTATAAAACCGGAAATAAAAAGACATAAAACGGCAATGACTATCGCCACTATCTGAGCGGCACCGAATCCGGGTATAGAAACGAAAGTGCCCATCTGCGCGGGCAAGGCTAAAAGTGCATTAAGCGGCTCTATGGCCGGCAAAGGGTCTGTGTCCAAAATATCTGTGTTTATTGTTAACAATAAGCCGTAGGCCATAAAGCCTGCGGAGATAAAAATCTCGAGATGTGAGTCTGCGTAAGAATTCAAATCCCGAAAACAATATGAGTCAGCTTATCATGTAGCCGTGTCCCGAACGATTGACAATATGTGCGCCAATATCGCCGAGTTTTTTGCGCAGGCGCGATATATTGGTGTCGACCACGCGCTCGTTGCCTCCCGAGATGTCATCGTTCCAGACTTTGGAGAGAATTTCGGCACGGGTCACATAGTTATCGCGGTTTTTAAGCAGAAGCAAAAGGAGGGCGTACTCTGTCTTTGTCAGCGGCACCGGCAGCTGCCCTATTCTCACTGTCTGAGTTATCAGCGCCACTGTCATATCCATGAATGTGATGACATTTCCGCCCGAAGCTCCGGCAAGAGAGCGCTCGTGTCGGCGGAGCACAGATTTTATACGCGCTATCATCTCACGCAGCGAGAACGGTTTCACGAGGAAATCGTCAGCGCCGGCATCAAGAGCCTCTATAACAATACTTTCGCCCTTAAATGCCGAGTAAAGTATAATGGCTATCTGTTCAGTCCGCAAGTCGGCCTTAAAGTCACGGATAAGGTCCATGCCGCTGTATTGCTGCTGCATGGCGTCAACTATGACAAGACGAGTATGTCCCTGTGCTCCGCGGTCTACATCAGAGGCTTTTTCAATCACCTCTACGCTGTAACGCATACTTTGAAGGTTTACCCGGAGCAACTCCGTTATATTGGTGTCGTCGTCAACGATTAATATGTGCCCTAATTCAGATGTGCCGAGCATTATCGGTTAAAAGATTATAACGCAAATTAACTAAAAAACTTTGACAACTAATACAACAGTAATCGTTTTGTATCTTTATTGTTTCCGAAAATTATTATTCTCTACTTTTTAAACCGCCTGTAGCCTTTCGGCCGACAGTTTAATAGGTAGCGGGGCGCCCCTTCGGGCACCCCGGCACAAACCATCAGTCGACAGCCTTGCGGAAATTGTCGCGTAGGGTGTCTATGACGTTGATTATATAGTCGCCGGTTTTTTCCAGATCGCTTATAATATCCATATAGTAGATACCCGACTGATATTCGTAGTGACGGGCATTGATATTCTCCACGTTACCGTTGCGCAGGGTATTGCGGAAGTTGTTGATTTCGCGCTCCTTGTTATAGGAGTCGATCAGTGATTTGCCGCTGATATTCTCTATGTCGAGCAACTGGTTTATCATCATATCCATGGCCGACTTCACATACATATACATCGTATCGATGTTTCTGTAGATTTCGTCGTTAAACTGTGCGCCGCTCTGAATCTTGCGGTTCAATATCTTGCCAATACCGAGACAGCTGTCGGCAATACTCTCTATTTCACTGATTATATTCAGCATTGCGGCAATACGCAACTTGCCTTCGTTCGACAGGCGACCCTCGGCGCATCGGTTGAGATAATGCGCAATCTCGAGTTCCATTCGGTCGGATATATCTTCATATTTTTCCACTCTCGACAGCAGAGTATTGTATTCTTCGCTCTGCTCCTTGGTATGAATAAGCGTCTGCGCCATTGTTATCATGCGGCCTACACGCTCGGCATAAACGCCGATTTCTTTCTCGGCCTGTGCAATGTTTAGCTCAGATGCACTCATAAGACCGCCGGAGATAAATTTGAGTGTGAAGTCCTCGTCGTCGCGGTTTTTCGACGGCACGAGCCACTCAACAATCTTCACATAAAGCGAGGTGAGCCATATCATTATCGACACATTCACAAGGTTGAATGTGGTGTGGAAAATCGAAAGACCGAACGACACGGATGTCTGCATCACTCCTACCTGACGCACGGCATCGTGCCCATTGGGCAAAGAGTTGTCAAACAGATGATTGTAAATATCGGGGTTGGTGTGCTCAAGATTTGTAACAAAGCCATACAGCGCATTAGGATCACCCTGGCCGATAGCCTCTGTAAGCCATGTATTGAAGTTGACAAAGGGTATAAAGATGAGAAGACACCACATCGTGCCGAGCAAATTGAACAGCAAGTGGCCCGTCGAGGCTCGCTTTGCCGCCACATTTCCGCTGAGCGATGCAAGAATAGGAGTGATTGTCGTACCGATATTCGAACCCAGAATCAGTGCACAGGCCAAATCAAAGGTTATCCAGCCTTTGGAGCACATGATAAGCGTTATGGCAAAAGTGGCTGACGACGATTGTATGACCATTGTAACCACCAGGCCCACAAATGTAAACAACAGAATTGAGCGTATGCCGAGAGACGCATAATCTTTAAGCACGGCAAACATTTCGGGATTATTCTGCAAGTCAGGCACATAGGTACTTATCATGTCGAGACCCATGAATAACAGTGCAAAACCGAGTAAAAACTCGCCGATGCTCTTTGTGCGGCTCTTGTTCATAAGCAGGAACACCACCGCCAACGCAATCATAGGTAAAACGAACGACGAAACGTTGACCTTGAAACCGAAAAGAGAGATAATCCAAGCCGTGAAAGTCGTACCGACATTGGCACCCATAATCACTGCCATCGACTGTCCCAAAGTCATCAGGCCGGCGTTCACAAAACTTACTACCATCACCGTGGAGGCTGATGAGCTCTGAATAAGCGCTGTTATCACTACGCCGGTAAGAAGCCCCGCGAATCGGTTGCGGGTCATAGCCGACAAAATATTGCGAAGCCGATCGCCGGTCGCCTTCTGCAGGCCTTCGCTCATCACCTTCATGCCGTAGAGGAATAAAGCCACGGCACCGAGCAGCCCCAGGAAATCTAATATACTATAATTCATCTGACTTAAGATGTAGTGGAGACAGGATTTAAGACTGTCGTGCTGCAAAGTTAACAATTATATCCTATTTCACAAAATCACATACCTTAAATGAAATGAAAGCAACCCTGCCGAGTAAGAGCTCAAGGCAAAACTGCCCTCAGACCGGCCTCTTTTATCGTATCACGAAACCACGCCCAGCTTCGAAATTATTGCTAAATTTGCTGCATGAAACAGACTGAAACAAAAGTGCTGCTTCTCACAGGATATCTGGGCAGCGGCAAAACAACACTACTCAATCGTATTCTCACCAACGAGCGCGGAATACGTTTCGCTGTAATTGTCAACGACATAGGCGAAGTAAACATCGACGCTTCTCTTATTCAGAAAGGCGGTATTGTAGGTAAAAAAGATGCCGGCGACCTCGTGGCCCTTCAGAACGGTTGTATATGCTGCACTCTGAAAATGGACCTCGTGGAGCAGCTGGCAGAAATAATTTCGGCAAAATCCTTCGACTACATCGTCATCGAAGCCAGCGGCATATGCGAGCCGGCGCCCATAGCACAGACAATATCGACAATGCGAAACATGGGCCCGAAATACGTGAGCAACGGAATCCCTTCGCTCGACTGCATCGTAACCGTAGTCGACGCCTTGCGTATGCAGAGCGAATTCGCAGGCGGAGAAAAACTCACTCGCAAAAATCTTACTGAAGACGACATCGAGAATCTTATCATCGAACAGGTAGAGTTCTGCAATATTATTCTTCTAAATAAAATCTCCGAAGTAAGTCGCGACGAAGCCAGCCGGATCAAAGCCATAATCCGTGCGCTGCAGCCCAAAGCTAAAATCATTGAGTGCGACTACTGCGACATAGACCTGTCGGAAATTCTCAACACCGGCATGTTCAACTTCGATAAGGTTGCTACATCGGCCGCATGGATAGACGCTATCGAAGGCGACCACAATGACGATGATGACCACGACGAGCATGAACATGAGCACCACCATCACAACGAACATGACGATGACCACGGACACCACCACCATCACCACCACGGCGAAGGCGAAGTAGAGGAATACGGCATTCAGACATATGTTTATTATCGCCGTGAGCCATTCGACATCAACCGCTTCGACTACTTCATCCACGCGAAATGGCCCTCGAACATAATACGTGCAAAGGGTATTCTCTATTTCCGCCACAACACCGACATGTCCTATATTTTCGAACAGGCCGGTTCTCAGAAAAAACTTACAGAGGCCGGATACTGGTACGCCACCGCGCCCGAAGACGAACTGCGCGAACTGATGCAGCAAGACCCCTCGATACTCCGCGACTGGGACGACAAATACGGCGACCGTATGATAAAACTCGTTTTCATTGGCCAGAATCTCGACCGCAAGGCTCTCGAAAAAGAGCTCGACTGCTGTCTCGCAAAGTAAAAACATAGCACTTTAAACTAATTTATTAGTCAAAAATTCCCCTTTCGTTATTTAGCGCCCAAAATTTTTGTAATTTTGGGCGCTAAATTTTGAGATAGAACTCCAATGGAAGAATACAATACCATGAAAGTCCTCGAACAGACAGCCACAGAGTACAGCAACTTTGACGACAAGATGACTTTCATACATCTTGGTAACGGCATCAGCGGACAACTGTTTGATCGGACTGACAAGACTTTTAAAATCGAAGGTCTTGTCATACTTCTCGTAACAAAAGGCTCCGTAACATTCACATATAATTTCAACGAGTATAAAATAGAATCACAGTCAGTGGTCGTACTTCCGGCTGAAACGATAATAAGCGCAAAACCCGACAACATCGACAACCTCGAGGCATACATACTCGGCTTCAAACCTTCATTTCTGCAGGAAATCAATCTGTCGTTTTCTGTAATATCAAACAAAAACTTGATAGAGCAAGATAACCCCATACTCGAAATTTCGGAAAATTCATCGAGGCTGCTACTGCGCTACTTCTCGCTTATATGGACAGCGATGGGCGACCAGGAAAATCTTCATGTGACAAAACACATACTGTCGAGTCTGTCGTCGGCCCTCTTCTATCAGATACTGTTACTAGTATATAAAAGCATCGATTCACCCGAAGCCACCACAAACATCGGACCAGGAAGGCGTAGCTATGTCCGCGATTTTTTCAAACTCGTGCACCTCAATTACACATCCGAGCGCTCGGTAAGCTTCTATGCATCAAAGCTGTTCATTTCGCCCAAATATCTGTCGCTGCTCGTAAAAGAAGCCACAGGCAAGTCGGCCGCATACTGGATTGACCGGTTTGTTATAAACGAAGCTAAGAACCTACTCAGATACTCGGGCAAAAACATACAGCAGGTTGCCTACTCGCTGAATTTTTCAAACCAGTCGTCATTCGGCAAATATTTCAAGCACCTCACAGGCATGTCTCCTACCGAATTTCAAAAATCATAAATATGCAACTATGCAAAAAGCGGAAGCCGGTATGCCAGCTTCCGCTTTATATATATATATAATATTACTGCCTACTTCGCCGGAGGCGCAGGCGAGGCTTTAGCTTTAAAATCCCTGAACTGGCGCGCGAGCAACACAAGAGTTACTACTGTCGCTACCGCATCTGAAATCGGGAATGCCATCCACACTCCCTCCACATTGAAAAGACGAGGCAGATATATAAGCAGCGGAATAAGGAAAATCACCTGACGGAGCAGACCGACAATAATTGACTCTGTGGCATTGCCGATGCTCTGGAAGAAACATGTGGAGACAATCTGAAATCCTACTACCGGGAAAACTGCCAGACATATGCCAAGTGCACGGTCAGTGGCCGATATAAGGTCGGCGTCGGTGGTAAAGACACGCGCTATGGTCGAGGGCCAGAAGAATCCGTAGAGGCCTCCGACACATGTCACTACAGAAGCCGCGACTACTGCAAGATAGAATGCGCGGCGCAGACGGTTCATATTCCCGGCACCGTAATTATAGCCTATAATAGGCTGAAGGCCCTGACAGAGACCCAGCACAATTGTAACAAGCAGCGATGTATATGTTACCATTATACCGGCGGCGCCTATGTCGCGGTCGCCGCCATACGAGAGCAGCGAATGATTGGCAAGAGCATTCACAATGCACGATGCGGCATTCACAATGGCCGGCGCAGCACCAATGGAAATAATACCTATGAATATACGCCAGTTCAGCCTGAATATGCCGCGCTTGAAGCGCAGCGTGACATTACGGCGGAAGAAATGCGCGAGCACAAACACTGCCGATACGGCCATCGCTATCACTGTGGCAACCGATGCGCCGGCAATCCCCCAGTCGAAGACAAGGATAAAAAGCGGATCAAGGGCCACGTTTACAACCGCACCGATTATCATAGTGAGCATAGCCCGGCGCGGATATCCAGACGCACGCATTATATTGTTGAAACCATAGGTAATGTTTGTAAGCAAAAGACCAGGCATGAGCACAAGCATGTAGGTGCGAGCATAGGGCAAAGTGGCATCGCTTGCACCAAAGAGCCTGAGCATTGGGTCGAGGTAGACCATAAACAAAATCATATAGGTGATGCCTATAACGATGGTCAGCACAAAAGCGTTGCCGAAAATACGCTGAGCCTCGTCGAGACGCGAAGCCCCCAGCATAATCGAAATACGGGCCGTCGAACCCACACCGATGAGCACACCCATGGCCGTGGCAAGGCTCATCATCGGAAAGCAGATAGCCAGACCGGCTATAGCGTCGGGGCCAACACACTGGCCTATGAATATACGGTCGACAACATTGTAAAGCGCCATCACCAGCATACCCACAACGGCCGGAAGGCTATACTCCCACAACAGACGCCCTACCGGACGCTCGGCGAGCTCATTAAGTCGTTTATCTTCCATTTGTATCGTATCTGCAATAAATCAAAGGAACCGCCACGGCACGCGCGACAGTTCCTTTGGCATTGTTATGGCTTGGGAAATGATTGTTCAGTTTTTCGACTGTGCAAGGGCGCGTTCGTAATACTTGCGGATATCAGTACGGCTCTCCTGAACATATACAGGATACTCGTCGAGAATTTCCTTGTAGCATTTAGCCTCGTCGGCATACTTCTCCTCGGCACGGTAGATATTTGCTTCCTTGATAAGAATCAGGGGCACAATCTCAGGATTCTTGTCGGCTTTCGACACTGCTTTGGAGTAGCAGCTCAAGGCCTTGTCGTTCTGGTTGAGATTCACATAGCAGTCACCTTTGAGAGTATATACACCGGCGGCTGCAATTTCGTCGTCCAGGTCGGCTTTGTCGAGATATTTGATTGCATCCTCGTATTTGCCGTCCTGATAAAGACGGATAGCGACTTCGGCAGCTGCACGATGACCACTCTTGTATCCGGCATTGGCGGCTTCTTTATAAAGCTCTACCGCTACCGAATCGTTGGAGACTGCATCGGCCTTGGCTATAAGTCCGTCGGCCTTGGCGCTGCCTGCCTGTGCGATGAGAATCCATGCCAGTACGCCGATAATCAATATGAATGCAATAATGAAGCACCACACGATAGTGCGCTTGTTGGCCTGTGCTTTTGCAATGATGTCTTCGTTCTCTTCGAGCTGCGAGGTCGGAGTGTTCTTTTCCATTGATATTTATTGGTTTTCGTTTTTTCTTTTTCATACCGCACGGCCGGCAAGACCGGACGCGACATATGCGACTGCAAAAATAGTGTAAATTTCTATAATAGCGAAATTTTGCGATGCAATTTTTTTGATTAGGCGTATAAAATGAGTAAATTTGCATTTCTAATTGAAGATTTTGCCAATATTTAACGATGAAAGAAATCGAAATCATAACAACGATAACCGAACGCAGCTATAATGAGCTGTCGAAGGACGAGCGCGAGCTTGTTGACGCAGCCCGCAAAGCTACTGCCGGAGCTTATGCTCCTTACAGCAACTTCCGCGTCGGAGCTGCTATTCTGCTCGACAACGGACAGATTGTGACAGGCGCTAATCAAGAAAACGCAGCATTCCCCTCCGGTACATGCGCCGAGCGCTCGGCATGCTTCTATGCCGGTGCAAACTATCCCGACGCACGATTTGAAATGATTGCAATATCGGCTATCGGCACCGACGGGCTCGAGACCGCCATACCGACAGCTCCCTGCGGAGCATGCCGACAGGCGCTCCTCCAGTACGAAAACATAGCACGTCGCGATGTACCGGTCATTCTGGCAGGACGCCAAACCATTTACACAGTCCCGTCGGTAAAAGCTCTGCTGCCTCTGACGTTCACTGAATTTTAAACCATAACTACATATTTCTCACCAATAACTTCATTTTATTTCAATGGATTTTATTGAAGAACTCTCATGGCGTGGCATGGTGCATACCATGATGCCGGGCACCGACGAACAACTACGTAAAGAAATGACTTCTGCATACCTGGGTATCGATCCCACTGCAGACAGCCTCCATATAGGACACCTGTGCGGAGTGATGATGCTCCGTCACTTCCAGCGCTGCGGACACAAGCCCTACGCACTCATTGGCGGTGCGACAGGCATGATTGGCGACCCCTCGGGTAAATCGGCCGAACGCAACCTCCTCGACGAAGATACAATTCGTCACAACATGGAGGCTATTAAAAAACAGCTCGCAAAATTTCTTGACTTCGATAGCGATGCCCCCAACCATGCCGAAATGGTAAACAACTACGACTGGATGAAAGACATGGGCTTCCTCGAATTCGCTCGCGAGATTGGCAAACACATCACCGTAAACTACATGATGGCCAAAGACTCGGTGAAGAGGCGACTCAGCGGCGAGACCAACGACGGCCTCAGCTTCACAGAGTTTACATACCAGCTCCTGCAGGGCTTCGACTTCTTGCATCTATATCAGACCAAAGGCGTGAAACTCCAACTCGGCGGCTCAGACCAGTGGGGTAACATAACCACAGGCACTGAGCTCATTCGCCGCAAACTCGACGGCGAGGCATATGCACTCACCTGCCCTCTCATCACTAAGGCCGACGGTAAAAAATTCGGCAAAACGGAGAGCGGAAACGTATGGCTCGACCCAGCCCGCACTTCGCCATACAAGTTTTACCAGTTTTGGCTCAACGTGAGCGACGAAGAAGCCGTGAAATACATCAAAATCTTCACTTCGCTCACAAAAGAAGAAATCGATACCCTCATCGAAGAGCAGAAGGCCGACCCCGGACAGCGTCCCGTGCAGAAACGTCTGGCCAAGGAAATCACCACTATGGTACACAGCGCCGAGGAATACGACGCGGCTGTAGAGGCTTCGCAGATTCTTTTCAGCAACAAAGCTGCCGAAACACTACACAACATCGACGAGAAAACTCTGCTCGATGTGTTCGAAGGCGTGCCAACATTCGAAGTTGCCCGTGAAGATATCGATGCCGGCATACGTCTGGCCGACCTTCTCACCGAAAAAGCGGCTGTATTCCCCTCAAAGGCCGAATTCCGCAAAATGGCGACTGCCGGCGGTTTCTCAGTCAATAAAGAGAAAGTGACCGACCCGCAGGCTCAGGCCGACGCTGCGATGCTGCTCAACAACCGCTATATAATTGTGCAGAAAGGTAAAAAGAACTATTTCCTTCTCATCGCAAAATAATTATGGCCTCTTTTGTCACTGCAGCTGAGTTCAGCAACGAAACAGATGCCCGAATCGCTGCCGGAATGCTGTGCGACAATGGAATAGAAGCATATGTAATGTCGAGCAATATGACCACGCTCTACGGAGCAGGCTCTACATGGGCGCCCGTAAGCATACTGGTGAGCTCAGATAAACTCGAAGAGGCTCGACGTCTGCTTCTCAATCACGAAGATATATAAGCACTAACGTGGCGACGCTGTCACAGTGTCGCCACGTTAGTTAATAAACCAATCATTATCACATTTCTTGCAATGGAAAAAGTAATTTTGCTATGTACTATATAAACACAGCACCGTGAACTTAGTTCAGCCATTTGGCTACTTTTTTTATAAATTTTGCAAGAAATCGAAACAGACGCTGATTATCAACCTATTGCAAAAGCAAGCCTAAAAATAAAATTATTTATTAACTTTGGTGTGCTACATTATTGCACACATCCGGCGCTAAATTTGCTTCAGAAAAAAGAAAAAACTACTATAAAATGGCAAAGAAAGAAACAACAAAAAAATCTGCCGCAGCCGAAAAAGACCCTCGCGCAGCTCGCCTTGAAGCTCTTGCCCAGGCTATGGGACGCATCGAGAAGGCCTACGGCCGTGGTGCTATCATGAAGATGGGCGACGATGTAATCGAAAACATAGAAGTAATACCCACAGGCTCAATAAGTCTTAACCACGCTCTCGGTGTCGGCGGCTATCCCCGCGGACGAATCATCGAGATATACGGTCCGGAATCGTCGGGTAAGACTACACTCGCAATACATGCCATAGCCGAAGCCCAGAAGCAAGGCGGCATCGCCGCAATCATCGATGCTGAACACGCTTTCGACCGATTCTATGCCCAGCAACTCGGCGTAGACATAAACAATCTGCTAATCTCTCAGCCCGACAACGGCGAACAAGCTCTCGAAATCGCCGAGCAGCTCATACGCTCGTCGGCTGTCGACATTCTCGTTGTCGACTCTGTGGCTGCCCTTACTCCCAAGAGCGAAATCGAAGGCGAAATGGGCGACCGCAACATGGGTCTTCAGGCACGACTTATGTCGCAGGCCATGCGTAAGCTCACAGGCACTATCTCGCGCACAAACACAACATGTATTTTCATCAATCAGCTGCGCGAAAAAATCGGACAGATGTTCGGACCCACAGAAACAACAACCGGCGGCAACGCCCTTAAATTCTACGCTTCTGTCCGCATCGACATACGATCGCGCAATCCAATCAAAGACGGCGACGATGTGCTGGGTAAACGCGCCTACATAAAGGTGGTGAAAAACAAAGTTGCGCCTCCCTTCAAACGTGCCGAATTCGACATCATGTTCGGCGAAGGCATATCGAAGTCCGGCGAAATTCTCGACCTCGGCGTAGACTACGACGTTATTCAGAAAAGCGGCTCGTGGTTCAGCTACAACGGCAGCAAACTCGCTCAGGGTCGCGACGCTGCTAAAAAAGTTATCGCCGACAACCCCGAACTTGCCGCCGAACTCGAGCAGGCAATCATGGAAGCGCTCAAAGCGTCCGACAAGACTCCCTCTGCCAAACCTGCCGCAAGCAAAGCGGCTCCGGCTGCCGACGAAGCTGCCGAGAGTCCTGCCGTTACCAACGAGTTGAAATTCGACGACGAAGACGACCTCTCCGACGAATTCTCTATCGAAGAAGACCTCTGATATTTATTCTTAATTTCACCACATATAAAATGGAGCAGACACCTTTCCGGAGTCTGCTCCATTTTATATGTGGTGAAAGTTTATTGCAATCTTACCTTAACTGTCTTCAGTTGATTCCGGTCAGAGCTCCCTCCATACATCACATCATAATCACCCGGGACGACACGCATGGTATTGGTCTGAGTGTCGAAGAAGCGGAATGCATCAGCGGCTAAAGTTATTTTCACATTTTTGGTTTCTCCAGCATCCACAGACACACGCCTGAAGGCACGGAGAGTTTTTACAGGAGCCTCTTTATCGCCTCGTTTACGGATGTAGATCTGCACGACTTCATCGCCACTGCGGACACCTGTATTGCTCACGGGAAGCTCAATATGCAATTCGTCTCCTACTTTCAAAGTATTTGACGAAAGCACCGGCTTGCCATAACGGAATTTCGTGTAGCTAAGGCCATGACCGAAGGGGAAAAGAGGTTTTTCACGCATATAGCGATAGGTGCGGCCCACCATATTATAATCCTCATAGTTGGGCAGCTGGGTTATATTGCGATAAAAAGTCACCGGCAGGCGACCGGCCGGATTATAGTCGCCGAATAGCACATCGGCAACCGCCGTGCCACCCTCCTCTCCCGGATACCAGGCCTGAAGTATTGCATCGCACATAAATGATTCAGGCTCCAGTGCGATAGACGAGCCCGAGCAGTTTACAAACACAACCTTTTTACCAGCAACTTTTAGAGCGGCTATCAGCTGCCGCTGCACAAATGGCAATTCGATATCGGTGCGGTCGCCCCCCCGGAAGCCGGGATAATCAACCGACATTTCTTCGCCCTCGAGAGCCGGAGAGATGCCTCCGACAAATATCACGATATCGGCATCCTGTACTTTAGAAACTGCCTCAGCGGCAATTTTCTGATATGTTTCGACATCAGTAGTCTGTGTCGTATGGTCACAGCCTTTTTCATAGGGCACATCACCAATCTTGTTCCGGATTCCTTCAAGGATAGTCACGGTGTGCACGGGAGTACCGTTGTAATTGCCCCACTGCATTATAGAGTCGTTGGCATTCGGCCCCATGACGGCTATTTTCTTACCTGATTTGGCAAGTGGCAGAATACCATTGTTCTGAAGCAATGTCATGGATTTACGGGCCATATCGAGCGACAAGGCCCGGTGCTTCGGACTGCATACCGTATCCATTGAAATCCGGCTCCAGGCTACAATGCTGTCATCGTCCATCTCGCCAAGCTCAAAGCGTGCTTTCAGCAGTCTGAACACACTTTTATCAATCTGCTCTTCCGTAATCAAGCCTTTGGACACAGCTTCTCCCAGCGACCGATAGCTGTCGCCGCATTCCAGATCCGTACCCGTGATTACCGCATCGGCGCTCGCGGCTCCGGCTGTAGGATGCGTCTCATGACGGCCTTTTACATAAAAATTAGAAATTGCTCCGCAGTCGCTCACCACAATACCGTCATAACCCCATTCGTCGCGAAGTATCTGCACGAGCAGGCGGTTGCTACCGCAGCACGGTGTGCCTTCAAAACGATTATAGGCACACATCACCTCTTTCACGCCCGCTTCCTTTACAAGAGCCTCGAAAGACGGCAAGTAAGTCTCCCATAAATCGCGCGGCGCTATATTCTCAACATTAAATGAGTGACGGTTCCACTCAGGGCCACTATGCACGGCAAAGTGTTTGGCACAGGCGTGTGACTTGTTATACACCCCGTCGGACGTGCCCTGCAACCCGTTTACAACAGCGACTCCCATACGAGAAGTCAGATAAGGGTCTTCGCCATAGGTTTCCTGACCGCGGCCCCAGCGCGGATCGCGGAAAATATTTACATTCGGAGTCCAGAAAGTAAGACCGTAATACCTGTCATAATTCCCATTGCGCCGGGCATCATGAAATTTAGCCCTTGCTTCATCGCTGACAACACCAAAAGCACTTTCCACAGCCTCACAGTCGAATGTGGCCGCCATACCAATGGCCTGAGGAAACATTGTCGCATTTCCGGCTCGCGCCACTCCGTGCAATGCCTCATTCCACCAGTTATACGGTTTGATTCCAAGCCTGGGAACGGCCGGCGAGACATCCATCATCAGACTTATTTTCTCGTCTAACGAAAGCCTGTGCAGCAAATCATCTGCCCGCTCCGCCGCACTAAGAGCAGTGTCGGTATAAGGCATTCCCTGCGAAAAAGCTGTCGCTGCCAGCGAGAGGCTCAAGCCAACAGCAATGAATAAATTCCTCATATATCAAAGATTTTGTTCAACGGGTATTAGATTCTAAATCAATCGTCGACAACAAAATTAATGAAATATTCTTAACCCACACCATATTTTATCTCAAATAACACCACGGACACACTCCCCTCGGCCGGAATGTCCATCATATAACATCTGCCTTAAAACGCACAGAGCCTCCTGGTGGAGGCTCTGTGCGTTTTATCAATTTTTTCGCGGCGAGAACTTGCGGAGATATTGCCGGACAGCCGTCATGGGCTTGTTTCCTTTCGGAGGCATTATCGTAGCCAGCAACACATCGCGGAGCTTCGAGCGACGAGAGGTGTCGTTGATTTTCGACGGGTCGTCGTAGTCTTCGCTGACATAGGTTTTGACGCTACGCTCGCCACGCAGCACGGCGAGGGCATTTTCGCTGAGCGCCTTTAGTTCGTTTTCGCCCGGATACACAAATATCGGGGCTATTGAATCTACATGGTCAGCGATAAAATCGGTAACACGCTTGCTGTGGGCTATGCCACCCGTGAGCAGAATGGCATCTACATCGCCCTTCAGCGCCACCGACATAGCACCGATTTCTTTGGCTATGCTGTAGCACATGGCGCGCAGAATGAGCATGGCATGCAAGTCATGAGCCATTATACGGTCGAGAGCTTCGGGCACTGATGTCGTTCCCAAATGGGCATAGAGACCGCCTTTGCCGTGCACCAGTTTCAGCAATTCTTCTTCTGTGTATTTACCCGAGAAACAGAGACGGATTAGCGGACCGGGAGGGAGCGAGCCCGAGCGTTCGGGCGAAATAGGGCCGCAACCGTCGAGGGCATTGGTAGTATCAATCACACGTCCGCGACGGTGTGCGCTCACCGTACATCCGCCGCCCATGTGGCACACTACGAGATTCAAATCTTCGTATTTCTTGTCCGATTCTTTTGCAAAAAGCCGGGCAACCGCTTTCTGGTTGAGGGCATGGAAGATTGATTCGCGCGGCAACTCAGGCACACCTGAAATACGGGCGTAGGGCATCATCTCGTCGACCACCACGGGGTCGGCGATATACGATTTCACTCCTATGCTGTCGGCGATGTCGCGTGCGAGAAGGCCGCCGAGATTAGATGCATGTTGCATGCGCGCGTTGAGCAAATCATGGATTAAATCATCGTTTACTTCATAGACACCGCTTTCTATAGGGCTGATTACGCCGCCACGCCCAACGACCGCCGAAAGCTTTTTCATGTCGATATTGTTTTCGGCAAGATTCTTAAGGATGAGCCCCTTGCGCCATTCGAACTGCTCGTTCACCGACTTGAATCCGGCCAGTTCTTCGGGTGTGTGCGATATAGAAGTGGTGAAAAGCTGGTCTTCGTTTTTATAGACAGCTATCTTGGTTGATGTCGAACCGGGATTGATTGCCAATATGTTATAGGTCATGAATTCTTTATTGATTATTTCGACTGAAGACATGCGAGCGCTATGGAGTATAGCTTCGTGCTGGGAGTGTCGCCGCGCGAAGTGAGCACACATGGCACTTTGGTGCCTACCACAATAGCGGCAATCTCGGCTCCGCCGAAGTGCGATGCTGCTTTAAAGAACACATTTCCCGATTCTATATTGGGGAAGAGGAGACAGTCGGGGTCGCCTGCAACACGCGAGCCCTTCACTTTTTTCTCTTCAGCGACTTCCCTGTAGAGAGCCACATCGAGCGACAGAGGACCGTCGACCACTACTTTGCCGAGCTGGCCGCGGTCGCCCATTTTGGCAAGTATCGCAGACTCTGTAGACGACGGCACTGTGGGGAGCACCTGCTCCGAAGGAGCAATGCAGGCAATCTTCGGACATTCGATGCCGAGTGAATTGGCTATTTTGGTCAGATATCCTATAAGAATGGTTTTCTGCTTGAAGTCGGGCTGCGGTATCACTGCCACGTCAGATATGCAGAGAAGCTTTTCGCGGCCGGGCATCTCTACAACCGACACGTGGCTCAGAGTGCCTTTGGGCGGAAAAAGGCCGGCTTCCTTATTGAGGATGCCACGCATGTATTTGTCGGTGGAGACAAGGCCTTTCATGAGCACGTCGGCGCCGCCGGTGGAGACAAGCGACACTGCGAGCTGCACACAACGCACATCGCTTTTCTCATCGACAATGGCAAATGCCGACGTATCAAAATTGTTTTCACTGCACAATCGCAGTATTTCGGACTTGTCGCCGAACACTGTTGGCTCTACGAGACCTTTGCTCCATGCCTCATATACAGCTCCGAGAGTGTGGGCATCGTTGCCGTAGGCAACTGCCAGACGTTTGCGGCCGCGGTTGCGTGCTTCGTCGATTAATTGTTCAAGTCGTGTTATCATATGGTTTTATAGGTTATAAAGTTATAGTTCGCGATGTTCGTATTCCGATATTGCCTTGCGCCATTCGTCGGTCACGGGCACGGGACGCCCGGTTTTGGCATCGACATTCACCATATGTGTAGTGGCGATGCACTTCACATTCTTGTTGCTGTCGATAATCCGCTGCTCAAGCACGAGCGACTTCTCGCCAATCGAGGCCACAGCGGTGTAAACCTCGAGGCGGTCGTCGATATATGTGGGGGTACAGAATGTGCAGTTTATGGTAGCTACAACGGGCACACTGGCCTGCTTTTCAAAGTGACCGCCCATAAACTGCTTGAAATAAAGCAGCTTACCCATATCGAAAAACTCGACATATACCGAATTGTTCAGATGACCGAAGAGGTCTACGTCGTTGAAACGTATCTGAACGGGTATGTGATGATAAAATTCAAATTGAGGTTCAGGAATTTCCATTATTATCAGTGAATTACAACAGCATCTATCACATGTTTTCCCACAGCCTCGTTGAGCTTTTCCACCAGCCTGTCGCGGGCGTAGCTCAGCTCTTCTTTAAGAGAAGCCGAAGTGATATATACATGCAGTGTGCTGTCTTTTACATATAATCTGTTGGTATACGATGCAATCTGCTCCCCGACTACCGCCGGCCACATAGACTCTGCCGTATGGCGCTCCAACTGTGGACGCATGCCGGTAGCCTCTATCATCTGACGGAGAATCTGTTCGATAAGGAGGGGCTGACGGCGTTTCATGCTTCTATAGGAGTGAATACACCGCGCTCCACATGCCACAGACGGTAGTTTTCGGCAGCTTCGGGAATATCGGCCACAATTTCATCAAGATGCTTGCGGTTGGTATCGGTTATAAAAATCTGTCCGAAAGAGCCCGAAGCACCGACTATATCCATAATCCTACGCACACGGCCGGCATCGAGTTTATCGAAAATATCGTCGAGCAGCAGCAGGGGTTTCACTCCCAGAGCCTCGCGAAGAAGCTCGTACTGGGCGAAACGCAGTGCCGTGGTAAATGTCTTTGTCTGTCCCTGCGATGCAGTGCGCCGCAGGGGCATGCCGTCGCTGGTAAATACTATATCGTCGCGATGCGGTCCCGAAGATGTGTGCTTGAGAGCCAGGTCGCGACGGCGATTATGCCGAAGGTGCGCGGCGAGACCTTCGGCATAATCGGTGTGCGAGTATTCGAAATCGGCAAGCTCTGCACTGTCGCTGATTTTGCTGTAATACCGCTTAAAAATATCTCTGAGCTGAGCTATCACAGCATCACGGCGTAAGGCTATGTACAGTCCCGACATTTCGAGCTGGAGTTCCAGAGCTTCATATAGCCCATCATCGCTGCTTTCGTCGCGCAAAAGGCGGTTGCGCTGCTCAAGTGCGGAATTGTAGCGTATAAGCGAATCGAGATACCGACTGTCGCTCTGCGATATGATACGGTCGATAAATCGCCGCCGCTCCGATGAGTCTCCCGTAGTAAGTTCTATGTCGGCCGGCGAAAGCAATACAAGCGGAAATGCGCCAATGTGCTCGGCGAGGCGCTGATATGCCTTGCCGCTTCGCTTGAATACTTTGCGCGAACCCGGCCGTAGCCCGGCCGATATTTCTTCGTCGAGTCCGCGGCGGAAGTAGTTTCCACGCAACGACGCATAGTCTTCACCACGCCTTACCATCAGACCGTCGTTGGCTCCGGTAAAACTCTTGCAGTAACTAAGAAAATAGAGAGCGTCGAGCAAGTTACTTTTGCCCATGCCGTTATCACCCAAAAGACAGTTGATTTTGGGCGAGAACTCAAGCTGAGCATGCTCTATATTCTTGAAATTATTGAGATACAGCGATTTTACTATCATTTACGAACATCTTGAGCATCGGCCTTGCGAAAAGCCTCGTTAAAGAACAGTAGATGATACAAGGCCGAGTTGCGCCAATAGTCCCAGGAGTGGTTTCCGGGTCTCGATGTGTAATCGTGCGGTATCTTGGCCTCGAGAAGGCGTTTATGCAGGTCTTCGTTGACGCCGGCAAAGAAATCATCGGCTCCGCAGTCAAAGATTATATTCAGTTTTGCTGCCTTGATTGCGTCGATATTGTTTATCACCGAATGTTTTTTCCATACCTCCTTGTTTGTCTCGTATGCGCCGAGACGCTCGCTCATTCGCCAGCTTTTGGGAAACGGCAGAATATTCACACCGCCGCTCATGCTGCCGGCATTGCCCCATATGTCGGGATGTCTTGAGGCAAGCCATAACGACCCGTGACCGCCCATGCTCAGACCGGTAATGGCACGGTGCTCCCGATCGGCAACTGTTGGAAAATGACGATCGATATAGGGAACTACATCGCATGTAATGGCACTCTCCATCTGCATCGACTTATCTACCGGCGAATCCCAGTACCAGCTGTCGCGCCCGTCGGGAAAGACGAGTATCATGCCGTAGCTGTCGGCAAGGCCGGCAAGACGCGGTTCTTTCAAACTCCAGTTGGTATAGTCTCCCGCAAAGCCGTGGAGCATGTATACCGTGGGGAAACAGCCACCGGCCGATGCTGCATCAGGAGTATAAACTATAAGCTTCATAGGTGTGGCGAGATGTTTAGTGGCTACTGTCACCGTATCAACGCGCACTGCCGATACGCCAAACGACGTGAGAAGCAATAATATATAGAAAAGAAGTCTTTTAATCATCGCTTTTTTAGTTACTTTGCCCAATGCAAATATACGAATTATTTCCGAATTAAACCGCCGGTATCCATATTTCGGCCCTTTTGATTACTTTTGTATTTCAAAAAGACACTTTATGCATAACGATTCTGAATACTTCGGCCGCACAGCAATTGTTGCCGGAGACGAAATGATGACTTCGCTGTCAGACACCAGAGTGATTGTCTTTGGTGTGGGAGGTGTAGGCTCGTGGTGCGTTGAAGCCCTGGCTCGCTCGGCGGTAGGACATATAACCATTGTCGACTCCGACACCGTGGCTCCCTCGAATATCAACCGACAGATGCCGGCTCTTTCGTCTACCGTCGGACAAGCGAAAGTCGACGTGATAGCACGCCGAATCGCCGACATAAACCCCGACGCGCACATCAACGCCATGCAAAAACGATATACGCCGACGACCGCACACGAGTTCGACATCGAAAACTATGACTATGTAATCGACGCAATCGACTCCCTGCCCGACAAAGCCGACCTTATACTCCGCTGCACATCTGGCGCCACTGCTCCGCACAAAGCTTTTTTCTCTTCGATGGGCGCGGCACGGAAAATCGACATGTCGAAAATCTCCGTCGCCGAATTCTGGAAAGTCGAAGGTTGTCCGCTCGCACGTGCTCTGCGAACCCATTTCCGCCGCAGCGGCATATTTCCACAACGTAAATTCAAATGCGTATATAGCCCCGAGACCATAGCACACCGTTCCGAAGGTCCGGCCGGTGTCAACGGCACTTTCGCACATATCACGGCATCGTTCGGCCTTACTTTGGCATCATTGGTCATCACCGACATTTATAAGCGATTTTGACTTTATATGGCTTTTTTTTAATAAAAACATTGGTTATACGTGCTTTTTTAGTAATTTAGCACTCTATTAAAAACTGAAAATCTAATTATCTATGTTTAAAAATCAACCCAAAGGACTTATTCCCGCAGCGTTGAGCAACATGGGCGAACGTTTTGGATATATATCATGAACGCCGTGCTGGTGCTCTTCTTATGTTCTAAATTCGGTCTGTCAGGCGACGAAAGCTCTCTTATCTACTCTTTCTTCTACGCCGGCATCTATATTCTCAGCCTTGTAGGCGGTTTTATTGCCGATAAGACTCAGAACTACAAAGGCACTATTATAAGCGGCCTGATTATAATGACTGCCGGATATGTGATTCTCTCAATACCTATTCTCGCAACAGAAGGCAACCACTCGTGGCTGCTCGCTCTCACTTGCATATCGCTCTTCCTCATCGCCTTCGGCAACGGCCTCTTCAAAGGCAATCTCCAGGCTATAGTCGGACAGCTTTACGACAATCCCAAATACAGCGCTCAGCGCGACTCTGGATTCCAGATTTTCTACGTGTTCATCAACATAGGCGGCCTCATAGCTCCGTTTATAGCCCCTATGCTGCGCAGTTGGTGGCTCGGTGTAAACGATATGGTCTATAATGCCGACTTCCCTGAACTCTGTCACCAGTTCCTCAGTGTCACCAACTCCATAAACACAGAAAACCTCGACAATCTCTACGCCGTAGCTACTGCAGCCGGTTATGCCACCGGTGCCGACCTTCAGACTTTCTGCACAAAATATCTCGAGGTATTCAACACCGGCATACACTATTCTTTCATCGCTTCTGTGGCCGCCATGATTATATCGCTCGTCATATTCATAGTCACAAAGCGCACTCTGCCCTCGCCTGCCTCTAAGACAAAGGCTCAGACAGTGACATATACCCAGGCCGAAAAAATGGCCATGGCAAAGGAAATAAAGCAGCGAATGGCCGCTCTCTTCGCGGTTCTCGGCATTGTCGTTTTCTTCTGGTTCTCATTCCACCAGAACGGCACATCGCTCTCGCTCTTCGCCCGCGACTTTGTAAACACCGACACAATCGCTCCCGAAATATGGCAGGCCGTCAATCCTTTCTTTGTCATTGTACTCACTCCGCTTGTGATGCTGCTCTTCTCATCGTTCTCACGCCGTGGCCGCGAAATATCTACACCTCGCAAAATCGCTATCGGCATGGGTCTGGCCGCCCTCGCCTACCTCTTCCTTACCCTATACTCTACCATTCAGGCATATCCCTCGGGAGATGAATTCCGTGCAATGGCGGCAACTGCCAAAGAAGGGCTCAAGGCAGGCCCGTGGGTACTGATTGTTCTATATTTCTTCCTCACAGTAGCAGAGCTCTTTATCTCTCCTCTCGGACTCTCGTTTGTGTCAAAAGTGGCCCCCAAGCACATGCAGGGCTTATGTCAGGGTCTCTGGCTCGGTGCTACGGCTATCGGCAACCTCATGCTGTGGGTAGGCCCGCTTATGTACAACAAATGGTCGATTAGCTATGCATGGGGCGTATTCTGCATCGTATGCATAATATCTATGTCGGTAATGTTCGGCATGGTAAAATGGCTCGAACGCGTAACTACCGAAGAACCGGCACCGGCCACTCCTATCGAAACTAAAGAAGACAATGTGATTTAACTTACAGACGCTTAAAAAACAGCACATCAACTAACAGCCTCCTGCAGTTTTTCGAACTCGCAGGAGGCTGTATTTTTTTATAGTTTGGAGTTTATTTCGGCGTGGTATCTCAGTTGGCAGAGCGCGGGTTTGTGTAATCAAATGGCTGTACAGTGAGCGATAGTCGTGCCAATGGGTATACTTGGTGTGGAACGATTTGACTCTTAAAAAACCTGCCCATAGGAGCCGCGATCAAGGCTACGGTAATTCACAGCCTCGCTTATGTGCTGTGGAGCAATATCGTCGGCACCGTCGAGGTCGGCGATTGTACGTGCCACTTTGAGAATACGGTCGTAGGCACGCGCCGACATGTCGTTTTTCTCCATGGCACGCTTGAGTATGGCCATGCCTTCAGGAGTAAGAGCGCAGTAACGGCTCTGCAGTTTAGGCGTAATCTGAGCGTTGCAGTGAATACTCGGCTCACCCGCATATCTGCGTGCCTGTATCTCTCGAGCCCGTATCACTCTTTCTCTTATCGCCGCCGAGGCTTCTCCAGTCCGAGCTTCGGCAAGTTTGTCGAACGGCACGGGCATTATTTCCACATGTATGTCTATGCGGTCAAGCAAGGGTCCGGATATGCGGCTCATATACCGGCCGACCGCTCCCGGAGCACAAGTACATTTCTTTGTGGGATGAGTATAATATCCGCACGGGCACGGGTTCATAGAAGCCACAAGCATGAATCCGGCCGGATATTCAACCTGATAACGGGCTCTCGACACGCTTATAAACCTGTCTTCAAGCGGTTGACGGAGTACCTCGAGCACCGACCGCGGAAATTCCGGAAATTCATCGAGAAACAGCACTCCATTATGGGCAAGCGAAATTTCGCCGGGCATAGGATGTGTTCCTCCACCGACCATAGCCACCGGCGATACCGTATGATGCGGAGCACGGAAGGGCCGCATCGTCATAAGCCGCGAACCGCGTGGAAGCTTGCCGGCCACAGAGTGTATTTTTGTAGTTTCAAGAGCTTCGCCAAGCGTGAGCGGAGGCATGATTGACGGCAGGCGTTTAGCCATCATAGACTTACCCGAACCGGGCGCGCCAATGAGAAGAATATTGTGTCCGCCGGCAACAGCTACCTCGAATGCCCTTTTTACATTTTCCTGTCCCTTTACTTCGCTGAAATCAAAGTCGAAATTTCCCGATGCCGCGGCAAACTCGGCGCGCGTATCAACAACAGTGGGGCTCAGTGTCGTGGGGTCCTGAAGAAAATCAGCCACCTGACGTAGATTTTCCACGCCATATACGTCAAGTTTGTTTACCACTGCTGCTTCGGTGACATTGGCCGAAGGCACTATAATGCCTTTGAAGCCGCGAGCCCGAGCTTCTATAGCCATGGGCAATACGCCTTTTACAGCCATTACAGAGCCGTCGAGCGACAATTCGCCCATTATCATGTATTTGTCGAGCTCCGCGGTCTTTATCAGTCCCGAACCCACAAGCAGGCTCACAGCTATCGGCAGGTCATAGGCCGAGCCTTCTTTACGCACGTCGGCCGGCGCAAGATTGATTACGGTCGACATTCTGGGCATTTTGTAGCCCGACTGAGTGATTGCAGCACGTACGCGCTCCTGACTCTCTTTTACCGAAGTATCAGGCAAGCCGACTATGCAGAACATCACCCCGGGCTGAACTACAGTCTCCACAGTCACAGTAAGAGCGTTGATGCCTTGTAGAGCCGCTGCATAGGTTTTGACAAGCATAATATAGTATGTTTTATTTTAATTGTGCGTTGATAAAAGCTTCGGCCTGCCCCACCGAACGTGTACGCAGTAGCTGAACTCCGGCCGAATCGCATACTACAGCATAAGGCACCGAAGGCAGGCCGAGCGCTTTCAGAGGCATTGAAGCAAGACCTCCGGCGGCCCAGCCTTGTTTCCACGTAGCGCTGTCGGCGCGTGCTGCACGCTTCCACGCTGCAGTATCGTTATCGAGCGAAAAATCTATTATGGCAAGCTTCTTTGAATTATGTTCCTTGCTGAGCCGCCTCAAGGCAGGAACTATTGAGTCGCGCCTGTAATCGCTCTGACGGCTCACACTTATAAGGGTCATACCCTGACGCGAAGGATTGAAGCTCTGAAGCGAATCTTTCGAGTCGATATATTTCATCGGCAAGACAGGAGACATGGCAGCTTCGCTCACAAGACGGTCGAGCACATACATATATGCTTCTGTCACACTCGACGGACGTGCTTCGGGAGCGATAAGTGACATGAGCGAATCGGCTTCTTCGGCCGCCTCCGAGGCATCGAAAGAAGTCATTAATAACAGTGTCGAAACTATGTCGTCGCGATGAGCGTCGATATAGGCTGCAATGGTGTTGTTGGCATCTTTACGCAGTTTTTCTGCATTATTGCGGAGAAAAGCCGACCAGCGGGAGCACTCACTGTTGCCCGAAATATCCACGTCGTAAATATCTTGAACATTCATACGCACATCATACGTATCGCCGTTTTTCACATAAAGCCTTACAAGAGGATGATAATCATAATCCATCAACTCGAGCACCGTAGGCTGGGGAGCAATGCCGGTAAACTCAAATTTACCCTCGCGTACGGCTGTGATTACTGTTTTATACACACCGTCGGCATAATAGCCGGCACGCATGTTCATTGTCGGATTGCCTTCGACGGTGCCGCTAACCCTGAACTGTTCGTCCGATGAACAAGCAGCCATAAGCACGGCCGCAAGGACAAATATTATGACTGGTATTTTTTTCATTTTTAAAATTCACTGAAGAGCTTGGGCTTTATGAGAATGCCCACACGGAGGGATGAATGAAATTTGTTGTATTCGAGCAGGCCCTCTCCCCTGCCATTGTAATACTGCAGAAAAAGAAACTGGTTGTCTTTTCGCAGAATACGATACGACAGGTCGACCACAGTATTGAAGCTGAAATTCTTACGCGGAGTTATGGTGATGCCGCCGCTGAAACGGCGGTTGTTGCTCACGAGCTGAAAACCGGTCTGAAAAAAACCGCAATATCTTACTATGTCTTTATTGTTCATGCCGTCGACTATAGGCGCCCACAGTTTGGCATGTACCATAAGATTGTTTGTCACCATCACGTTTCCGGCAAGGGCCACTCTGTTCCACGAACGCGAATCTATGGAATCGCGCCCGTTGCTCTCATGTTCGATAATAAATGTGAGCTTGCCTATATATCTGTTTTTTACAAAAAATGGCTTTGTGAGACCTATGCCGGGGTTAAAATTCAGGTCGGTCATAGGCATGGAATTCTGAAGAACATTCCAGAATACCTTCTGTGTGTAAAACAGATACAAATATGTACCCCACGGCAAAGCGGCACGGGTAAGGCGTTGTGAAATAGATATCTGGAATTTCACATTTGTATTCCGTCTGTTCGCCTTGTAACCTACCGGACCACCGAATATGAAATAGTTATCTTTATATAATCCGAAATAAGGCTGATTGGAGAAGTCGTGCGTAACACTGTCTTCTTTCATTATCACATGGTCTTCATTCACCAGAACCTGAGCCGAAACACCAGATTCAGAAAGAAAAAAAAGTAATAATACAGATATGATTCTTGTGATATATGATGGTGTCATATGTTTTCTATGAAACAACGCTTATATTTGCAAAGGTAATACTATTTTTTTATATATCAGTTTTTCTTGCGAGTAAGCCCCAGTGCAAGAAAAGACACAGAGTTTATATGTGGCATAGCCCACGACAGCGACACCACGGCTTCTGTCATCGAAGAGCCGGTGGTTATTATATCGTCGACCAAAGCAATGTTCATACCTCTGAGCTCATGGGCATCGCGCACTTCCATGGTTCCGAGCAAGTTAGCCGTACGCCGACGGTAACTGAGACGGGTCTGAGTTCGGTGAGGCTTCACGGCAACAAGATTGTCGGCCACAGGTATACTCAATGCCTCGCTCATGCCGCGTGCTATTTCCTCAGCCTGATTATAGCCTCGCTTAATGCGTTTGAATCTGTGCATCGGCATGGGCATGAGCACGTCGATGTCACTTATATGCATCAGGCCGGCCTCGGTGCTCTGAATAGGCTCACGCTTCAGATCGAGTGCGAAGAGCCGCCCCAACTCAAAGGCAAGCGACGGCATATCGCGATATTTCGCCGTCCTTATCAATTCGGCATATGGCGACGAGGGGTCGTAATGAAACCATGCACGGGCCAGTCCGCATGGCGAGCCTGCATTACTTACCGCCGAACGCAAATCGAATATTTCAGGACCGCGTTCGTGACACACAGGAAGTTTTATAAGACAAGCCGTGCACATGGCTATCTCATTTTCTTCGAGACGACAGCCGCATACCGGACATACTCTCGGCATAAGGTAAACGTCAGTTAATACGTCAAGTATTCTTTTTAAAAGCGACACCCTATGATTTGATTATAAAAATTAGAACAAGGCAGAGTTTGCATGAACAGAGATTTGTTTGTATTTTTGAGACAATATGATATCAGCAAGTATATTTCAGACAGTCGAATTTTATATAGTGGCCGCATTCATAGCCGCTGCAGTGATTGCCGCCGCATCAATGCCGAGCCGACGCAGTTCTGCGCGTATGTTTGCCTACAGTGGCACACTCCGCTCCGACACCTCTATGTCGGAGCCCGGCATAGTAGCTCTTGTAAACGACTATGGCGAACTCACAATACATCGTTTCGGCCTCGAAAATCTTACCGTAAGCGGTGCCTACAGCATTGACGTCACTATTATAGGCTTCGACGTCACTGTCGAAGAACGCATTACTTGCGACCGCCGAGACAGCACCCCGGCCAACGACGCTTATGCAACGCTCGACTGCTTAGGCCCGGAGCGCTATCACTTTCTTTACAAAAGCGAAGCCACCGGCCGCAGCGCCTCTTTTTCGCTTAACATCCGACCCGGCAACCGCATCGAACGCCTGCTTATTTGACACCGAACAATCCGAGGAAGAAGCCCGAAATACACACGTAGATTATAAGCCCTACAAGGTCGTTTGATATCTGAATGAAAGGTCCGGTGGCAAGTGCGGGATTGATATGTATTTTTTCGAGTGTAAGCGGTATCACCGTTCCTACAATCGATGCGAACATCACCACTATGAACAATGATACCGACACCGAAAGCGTCACCGCAAAATCGTCGGGTATCATAAAGATATTATAAACAAGCACAACTGCCGATATTATGGTAGCGTTGAGCAGGCCTATAAGTACCTCCTTGCCGAGCTGCGTGGCAAAATTCTTTATATCGAGCGAACCGTTGGCAAGGCCCTGTACAACGATAGCCGATGCCTGAACACCCACATTGCCGCCCGTACCGCCTATAATAGGAATAAACAGAGCCAGCGCGGTTACAGCCTGCAACTGCGACTCGAATGTGCCTAATATCAGAGATGCGAGAATACCCGATACTATGCCTATCAGCAGCCACGGAATACGTGCTTTTGCCTGAGCCAGCACAGTGTCGTCGGCATCCACATCAGACGAGAGACCCGAAGCGAGCTGATAATCACGTTCGCTCGATTCGCGCACCTGGTCCATGACGTCGTCCACAGTGATTCGTCCGAGCAGACGGTCGATGCTGTCAACTACAGGCATGGCAACAAGGTCATATTTCTCGAAGTCGAGCGCCACCTCGTCGATTGGGGTGTCGGCTTTCACACTCGGCGGCTCCTCCTCCATTACATGCTTTATTTTCGATACAGATGGATGCGTAAGCATCATCTTCAGTGGAAGCGTGCCTCGAAGCTTATAATCATTATCGACTACATAGACCTGGTAAATCTCGTCCATATCCTCGGCCTGCAGACGCATCTGACGTATACACTCTGGCATCGACCAGTTTTCGTTCACCACAATCATTTCGGTACCCATAAGGCCACCGGCAGTGTCTTCGTCGTATTTCAGAAGGTCAATGATGTCTCCGGCCTGCTCCACATCGTCGATGTGCGATATCACTTCCTCGCGCTCTTCTTTGTCGAGCTGCTGAATGAGGTCGACAGCATCGTCGGTCTCAAGATAGTCTATCTGCTTTGCAATCTCCTCGGCGGGCATTTCGCTGAGGATTTTAAGACGGTCTTCCTCGTCGAGCTCCATGAGCACATCGGCCCGTTTCTCTTCATCGAGAAGTTTGAACAGATAGTCAAAATCATTCAGGTCGAGATTACTGTATAGCTCCGCTATATCGGCGGGGTGCATTTCCTCTACTTCCTTCAGAGCTTGCTCCTTGTTGTCGGCGCTTATGATTTCTTTGATGTGGCTTATGTCTTCGTCGGTATATTCTTTCATTGCAGTAGTTCTTTTTTGCGCATACCGTCGATGCGACGTGTAAGTTCTATAAATTGCTCAACCGAGAGCTGCTCGGGTCTCAGATTGCCTATTGTATCGTCGTCGGACAAAGTACATCCCGGAGGCAGCAGCGGACGCAAGGAGTTTCGCAGTGTCTTGCGGCGCTGACCGAAAGAAGTCTTTACTACAGTTTTGAAAAGAGCTTCGTTGCATCCGAGTTCCACAACATTGTTGCGCACCATGCGTATTACTCCCGATTTTACTTTTGGAGGCGGATTGAACACATGCTCCGAAACAGTGAAGAGATACTCCACATCGTACCAAGCCTGCAAAAGCACACTGAGAATTCCGCGGCTCTTTGTGCCGGGTCGGGCGGCCAGACGCTCGGCTACTTCGCGCTGTAGCATGCCCGAACAGCAGCGCACTCTGTCTTTATACTCAAGCACCTTGAAAAATATCTGCGATGATATATTGTAGGGATAATTTCCTATCACACAAAATTCGCCTTCTTCAAATATATCATTGAGGTCCATTTGTAGAAAATCGCCCTCTACTATTCGCGGCTGAGGTTCGGGCAGATGTGTTTTCAGCCACTCCACACTTTCACTGTCTATCTCGGCGACAGTAAGCATTGAGGCAGGATGCTTTTCGAGAAGAAAACGTGTAAGCACTCCCATGCCCGGGCCTATTTCAAGTACCGGAAGGCCGACATAGGCATCAAGTGTGGATGCTATGCGGTCGGCAACGCTCAAATCAGTGAGAAAATGTTGTCCCAGTGCCTTCTTGGGTTTTACTCCTGCCATATGCTATTTTTTTGATGTGTTTATCATGCAAAATTAGTATTTTTTTCTGATAATGCCTGCCTCTTGATTTCGTTATTGGCAGTGTAAATTCACTGTTGATTTTTTTGATGAATAAATTTGTATACTTAATTGTTATAAATAATAATTTTGCACGCTAAAAATAAACATCATATGAAGAAATCACTTCTTTCACTTGCATTCGGCACATTTACACTTGGTATAGTAGAGTTTGGCATGATGGGTATTCTCAATGATATTGCCAGCGATTTAAATATTAGTATAGTAAAAGCCGGACATCTTATTTCGGCCTACTCGGCAGGAGTCGCCGTAGGAGCCCCTGCTCTCATTTTTTTAAGAAAATTGCCATTGCGCCGTGTCATGCTCCTTTTAGCAGCCTTGATAGCTATTGGCAATACACTTGTTGCACTTTCGCCAAACTACGGATGCATACTCGGTTCGCGATTCATATCGGGTCTTCCTCACGGAGCCTTCTTTGGCGCCGGAGCCATTGTATGCTCTCGCTTAGCCGACAAAGGCAAGGGCGCATCGGCTGTGGCCGTACTCGTCGGAGGCATGACAGTTGCAAATCTTGTGGGAGTTCCGGCATTCACCTTTCTTTGTCAGATAGTGTCGTGGCGAGTACCTTTCGCGCTGGTGGCCTTATGCGGCCTCATCACTTTCATAAGCATGAGATGCTGGATTCCTGTATTGTCGCTGTTGCCCGACACAGGAATCAAAGGACAATTTCATTTTCTCTCCAAAGCAGAGCCCTGGCTTATATATACCGGTGTGTTCTTCGGGCAGGCCAGTGTTTACTGCTGGCTCAGCTATATATCTCCTATTATGACAGAGCTCACTGGCTTTTCACAGCATTCGATGTCCTTTATTATGATACTTGTCGGCGCCGGTATGGTTTTCGGCAACTGGCTTGCAGGGCGGCTATCCGATAAGTATTCAGCTTCGCTTGTCACTGCCATTTTTGCTTCGATAGTAGTTGTGCTTATGCCTCTTATATATATCTTTGCCTGCAGTAAAATACTTTCGCTGTTATTCGCGTTTCTTGCTCCGGCCCTCCTCTTCGGCATCGGCGGCCCCCTGCAGTATCTCATCGTACGTTACGCCAAAGGTGGCGAAATGCTCGGAGGGGCCGGCATTCAGATTGCGTTCAACGTGTCGAACGCCCTTGCCGCTGTAATCGGTGGAGCTGTAATCAGGCACGGTTATGGTCTTGCCTCTCCGGCGCTCGTGGGCATTCCTTGTGCTTTGATTGGCGCGGGAGCCCTCTTTTTTATGTTTCATAAAGAGGGCTCTAAAAAACACTGACAACCGGTTTGTCAACTTTTCAACATCCTTTTTTATTTATATATTTATTTGATTTAAAAAAAAGGTTTTTCATAAAAATTTTAGGAGTAATAATAACGGCTGTTGAAAACTGCGATAACTTTTCGGCATTTTGCTTGCTTTTATGGGTTATTGATGTTCAAGCTACTGTTCTTCACAGTTTGTAAACATTTAAAAGTATTGAATACTAATGCTTTTGCATAGTTATTAACATAGTGTAGATAACTTGTTGTGTAAGTAATTTCATAACTTTTAAAGTTGATAACATCGTAAGAAATGGCCTTGAGAGGTTGATAAGCCTATTGATAAAATGGCAATAAAAAAGAGGGTAGAAAACTTGCAAATTCTCTACCCTCTGCGGCTTATATATTTTTATCTGTTTATCAAAAATAGATATGAAAAATTGTTTGAAAGTTTTTCAACAGTTATCAACAGCCGTTGTCGACAATCTGTCGAGGTATAAAACAGCATCTGCTCCCAGGTTGAATATAAGGTCGAGCACCGACATTCCGGCTATGAATCCTAATGAAGTCTTCCGCACCTGCCAATATCGAGGGAGAAGCTGAGAGGCTTTTTCAAAGTCGTAGCTTATATATGAACGTGCGTTTTCAATATTATCAACACTTATCAACGGGGTGTTGATAAGTAGAATTTTCCGCACAATCTCATCGGCTCGTTTGCAAAGCTCTGTAACAGTAACAGGCTCCTGTGTGAAGAGCTGCCTGAAACGGTCGATATAAAATTCGAAGAACGGTGTGCGGCCGTATGCCGATTCGAGTGCTATGGGCATAGTCTCCCACCAGCGGCCGTGCGACGATATGCTTACTTCGCTCCATTTGGTCTGGCCAGATTTATGGGCTACAGGCACCGTAAGACGCAGCGGTCCGCTGTTATCAGCTATTGTGAAACGATGTATGCCTTTGAAACTTTTGTCGTAGCGCATGCCGTAGTCTATGGCCGCACATTTTGCGCGTGCCATTATGGCGTAATAGGCAACAGGCGGAAAGAGCAGGGTAGGCAAAAGGACGGCTTCCGGAGTGCAGAAACCGTCCTCGGTATATGTAGAAAACATGTTTAAACAGCTTATTTATCGGGATTGGCAGAGCGGAGAATACGGTCGAAACGTATTTTCCCGTCAAAAAGGCTACGTTCGCGGTCGAAAGATGCAAGCACTATCATTGGAGTGCCTACAATATGATCTTCCGGAACAAATCCCCAGAAACGCGAGTCCTGAGAGTTGTCGCGGTTGTCGCCCATCATCCAGTAGTAATCCAAGGCGAATGTATAAGTGTCGGCAGGTTTGCCGTCAATCATCACTCGGTTTGTTACAGGGTCCAGATAAGCGTCGCTGTGACCCTCATAGTTGCGAATAGCACGCTGATAGATTGTCCATGCGTCGGGAGTCAGCTCTATTGTTGTGCCTTTGGCCGGAATAAGCAGGCCTTTTTCGCCGCCGTAATTCGAGAGTGTCCAGTCGCCGTTTTCACCATAGGGGAAGACCATGCTTGTGAAATCATTTCCCTCGAAGTATGTCACAAGTTTGTTGAACTTGATATGGTCGAGCATTTTACCGGATTCCTGCATACGGGCAATCATATCGGCTGTAAGCGGCGATATATATACCCGGGCATTGTCGGGACTGTTCGGGAGGAAAGGCTTGAGATTGGTACGTGAAGCCGAAGCCGGCTCTATTTCCGACAGGTCGCCCGCAGCTATGCCGAGTTCTTTGAGGTCGGCCTCGGTAAGGGGCGATGAGGTAGAGTAGAGGTAATTGAATTGCACATTTTTCGGAAATTCTCTTGCCTCGCCGTCGATATAGATGGTATCTTCCACAATCTTAAGGCGCTGTCCGGGGAGTGCCACGCAGCGTTTTACAAAATTCTGTCGGCGGTCTACCGGACGATATATTACATCTCCGAATACTTCTTTGTTGGTGTGCACTGCATCGCGGCCATATTGCTTCACAAGCAGCTCGTAGTATTGAGGTGTCTCTTCGAACCGTGTGGCCACGGTGTCGCCGGCCGGAAAATTGAATACTACTATATCGCCTTCCTCTACATTGCGGAGGCCTTTGAGACGGCGGTATTCGTTCGAAGGCTTGTCGAGATACGATTTATGCCCGAAAATGGTGTTGTGTACCAGCGGAAAGTGTACGGGTGTGATAGGTACACGCGGGCCGTAGACAAACTTGTTTACCCACAGATAATCGCCTGTAAGAAGTGTTTTTTCGAGCGAACTCGAGGGTATCTGGTAGTTCTGGCCTATAAAAGAGAAGATAAAGTAGACCAGAATGAGGGCATAGACAATAGCGTCGACCCAGCTCATGAGCGACCTCACGGTTTTCGACTTGCTTTTTTTCCACCATGTGAAGGGTATGTATCCGGTGATATAGATGTCGAAAAGTAAGAGTTCGAACACTGCAAGCCACCAGTTGCGCATCCACACTACCCACAGAAGAAACAGCAAAGACACCACTCCGAAGCGAATCCAGCGCGTGCTCTTTACTTCTTTTATACGACGTTTGAAGTCGTTGGCAAAGCTTTGTTTTTCCATTTTTTTCTTAATTTTTAGCTGCCCATTGTGCGTAGAAGCTCGTCGTTGTCGCGTGTGCGCTCCATACGGTCTTTGATGAACTCCATTGCCTCGATAGAATTGCGGTCGGAGAGGAAACGGCGGAGAATCCACATGCGGTTGAGGGTTTCGGAGCGCAGAAGCAAGTCGTCGCGACGGGTGCTCGATGCCATGATATCTACGGCAGGGAAGATGCGTTTGTTCGATAGTTTGCGGTCGAGCTGAAGCTCCATGTTGCCTGTTCCTTTGAATTCTTCGAAAATGACTTCGTCCATCTTCGAGCTTGTTTCGGTAAGGGCTGTGGCTATGATAGTGAGAGAGCCGCCGCCTTCGATATTACGGGCTGCACCGAAGAAGCGCTTGGGCTTCTGGAGGGCATTGGCGTCGACACCACCCGAGAGGATTTTTCCCGATGCCGGAGCGCAGGTGTTATAGGCTCGTGCCAGACGGGTGATAGAGTCGAGCAGTATCACTACATCGTGGCCGCACTCTACCATACGCTTGGCTTTTTCAAGAACTATACCGGCAATTTTCACGTGTCGGTCGGCAGGCTCGTCGAATGTCGAGGCTATCACTTCGGCGTTGACACTGCGCTGCATGTCGGTCACTTCCTCCGGACGTTCGTCGATGAGGAGTATCATTATGTACGTCTCGGGATGGTTCTCGGCTATGGCATTGGCTATATCTTTGAGAAGAAGAGTCTTACCGGTTTTTGGGGGTGCCACTATGAGGCCGCGCTGTCCTTTGCCGATAGGAGCGAACATATCTACAACACGTGTCGACATTGTGCAGGAACGGCCACTTGTTATATCAAATTTTTCGTCGGGGAAGAGGGGAGTGAGGTGCTCGAATGCCACACGGTCGCGAATGAATTCAAGCGAGCGTCCGTTGACGCGTTTTACGTCGGTGAGCGGAAAATATTTTTCGCCTTCTTTGGGCGGACGGATTGTAGCCTCTACCACATCGCCCATGCGTAGACCATAGCTCTTGATTTGCGGCATTGTCACATATACGTCGTCGGGAGAGGGCAGATAGTTGAAGTCGGCCGAACGGAGGAAGCCGTAGCCTTCGGGTACTATCTCGAGAACGCCTGTAGCATCAAGAATTCCGTCGAAGTCATAGCGCGGCATCTGTTGCTGTTGTTGCTGCTGGTTCTGACGGTTTTTCTTGTTTTTCTTGCCTTGTCCGGGCTGAGGCTGGTTTTGCTGTCCCTGACGATTGGGTTCATTAAGAACTATCGGCGTCGGCTGGGCAGACTGTTTGGGCTGATTGTATTGCTCATCGCGTTCGCGCTGGCCGCGGGGCACAAATTTGCGACCTTCGCCGCGGGGGAAGAATGCACCGAGCGATGTTTCGTGAGCCGGTGCGAATTTGCCATGCTGATGATCGTCGGCGTTATTATTGTTTTTATCTTCGGCTTTAGGTTCGGCTTCGGGCAATATATTATCTTCAGCCTCTTTTTTTTCAGTCTCGGAGGTGTTTTCCTGAGTTTTTTCGGGAGCTGATGTGCTTATTATTTCGCTTTTTGTCTCCACTGTAGCCGGCTCTGCTTTTTCAGCAGCATTTTCAGTCGGGGTCTCAGCCTCTTGTTTTTTCTCCGCTGTAGGAGCCTGAGGATTTTTACGGGGACGACCGCGACGGCGTTTCTCCACTTGAGGCTCCCCCTCTTGTGTTTCGGGAGCTTTTTCGGCACTCTGCTCTTCCGGTGCTTTTTCGGCCTCGGGTGCAGGAGCTTTTTCTACATTGGTTTCTTTTTTCTTGCGGCCACGTTTTTTTGGCTGCTTCTCTTCTCCGTCGGTTTCCTGATGTTTACGGCGGTCGGCAGCTGCTGCAGCGCCTTTCTCAGCCTGGAAATCGAGAAGGTCGTAAATAAATTTATCTCGGTCGGAGATGTTGTTTTTCTTAAAGCCGATGCCGTCGGCTACAGTCTTAAGCTGTTCGTCAGACATCTCTTGAAGCTCGTGTATCTTATACATTATGATTTTTTATATGCCGATGCTTATTTAAAGCAGTGCGTGCCAACAGTGACAACACACCATGTAATATTCGGTGTTTTTGTGGAAATATTAACCTTGATTTGTGATGAGGGGCACTTTTCCGATATAGTGGTCTTGCTTTGGTAAAATAAGCTATAATAAAGTGCAGAGGGGTGTTTTGGAGGGAATGTCTTGAATACGGCAGCCACATCGTTATTCGACACTGCAAAGTTAACACTCTTTTTTAGTAATAACAAAAAAATGCCGCAAAAGTTGCAGTATTTAGAGCATCTGAAGTCTCTGCTGCATCTTTTGCGACACTATGTGTGTATCGGCTTATTTATGTGCGTCGATATATTCGAGCAGTTGCTCGGCATGTGTCTTTGTCTTGATTTCTTTGCCGGTGAAAATAGCACGTACTATGCCCTCTTCATCGACAAGAAATGTTGTGCGTATGGTGCCGACAGTGGTTTTGCCATACATTTTTTTCTCGCCCCATGCTCCGAGACTCTGCAGAAGAGTGGTGCCGGTGTCGGCTATGAGGGGGAACGAAAGTGAATATTTGTCGGCAAACTTTGCCTGCGTCTCTTCTTTGTCTTTGCTCACGCCCACTATTTCATACCCTTCGGCTTTGAGTTCGTCCTTATGGCTTTCGAGAGAGCAGGCCTCGGCCGTGCAGCCGGGTGTGTTGGCTTTAGGATATGTGTAAAGCACTAATTTTTTACCTGCGAAATTGCTTGCTTTGATTTCGCGTCCGTTCTGGTCTTTGCCGAGAACGGCGGGTATTTTGTCTCCGATGTTCATATGTAAGTGATTATTTAATTGTCGTTTTTACAAAAATATATCAGTATGGCGCTGTGTCTGATTCAGCATGTTTCTATCAATTGCAATATTATTGGAGCAAGAAGTGCCGTCAGCAGTCCGTTGAGGGTCAGCCCTAATGAAGAGAATGTTCCGTAGCGTTCGCTTTTCTCCATTGCCGCCGATGTGCCGACGGCATGCGCTGCTGTGCCGATTGAAAGCCCTTCGGCTATTGGACTCTTTATATGGCTCAGTTTGGCTATCTTAAAACCTGAGATACCACCGAATATACCTGTGCACACAACCACCGCCGCTGTAAGCGGTGGAATTCCGCCCACTGCTTCTGAAATCTCCATAGCAATAGGGGTAGTAACAGCCTTGGGAGCCAATGACATTATAACTTCGTGTGAAGCACCGAGTAGCTTGGCTACAACTACAACGGAGATAATTCCGGCTACACAGCCTGCCAGTTCTGATACCAAGAGCGGCACGAGCTGCTTTTTGATTGTGGAGAGTTGACGGTAAAGCGGTAGCCCAAGTGCTACAACTGCGGGCTTCAGCCAAAAATCGATGTATTCGCCTCCGGCTTGATATGTCTTGAAATCTATGTTGCACAAGGTGAGAAACACAATCATCGAAACTATAGCCAGCAAGATTGGGTTTAGGAGCGTCAGTCCGGTTTTATGCTGAAGAAACTTCGACCCCAGATAGAACATAAAAGTAGCGGCTATGAGAAAGAACTTATTTGTCAGAAAATCCATGCTTGAAAGTAAATTTATTCAAAGTCACTTTTCAGTACTCTGTAATTACGGCGTTTATGCGACAGCGATTTGCGTACCAATTTATGAACCCAACCGGTGACTGCAATTATGATTATTGTACTTGCCACGGCAGAGCCCACAATCGGTATCCATTGTTCTGAAATGAGCCCGAGGCAATTCATCAGCCCTACGCCGGCCGGAACGAAGAAAAAACCAAGGTTATGCACGAGAAAGTTAGATAGTTTCTCCACATGACGAGGTTTTACTATGCCTTTATGAAGCGAAATAGTAAGCAAAAGCATCCCTATGATGCTTGAAGGGAGGGGAATTCCGGTGAGCCATACCACAAATTCTCCCATTGCAAGGAATAAAAGAATGATTCCGAATTGGAGTATCATAGATGTCAAATTCTAATGAGTCGATTGTATTTTTATTGTTAGAAATGTAGAGGCTTCTGTGTAGGCGACAATTCTATTATCGGGGAAATCATCACAATCTTTTTTACGATTATTTTTTCTTAATTAAACGCATAATGTCACGGAATGTTATATTTAAAGCTTAATTATATGACACAAATTTAAAAATATTGAAATATTCAGGTTGAATTCATGGCTTTGTATATAAAATATGCATATATTTGCAAGCACTATGAAAGTAAAACTGAGTCATTATCTCATAACTACGCTCTTGACTATCTTCATGTCGGCATGCAACAATGATATTTTTATCGAGAAGTTGGTTTTGTCGACTGATTATGTGAAGCTCGGACCTGATTGTTGGGATATGAAAATCAATGTATCTGGCAAAGACTGGGATATTCTTAATGTCTGTTTCTACGAAGATAGAGAGAGCATGGCGTGTCCGCCTGCTTCAGATGGAGTATATCACATCGAGACGACGTATGCCGATTTGTATCTACGCAAGGGTCACGATTATGTCAATATTGAACTTATCGCTTATGAAGGATTAAATCGGGCGGTGCTGACTTTTGCCATAGCAGACGAGTATGTCTATAAAGATATTGTTGTTGATATCTTGCCGACAGGCAAGTTTGATATAAAGATTGAAGATGTATCGTATATACTTAATTCATGGGGCGGCTATCCCGATGAAGATTACACCAGGACTCTTGTCACATACTCCTATCCTCATGGACTGACAGAGTCTGCATATTTCGTTTTTCCTGATGTGGTGTCATTGCCTGTATCCTATTATTTCGAAGGGTTCGGAGATGATATTTTTGTTCAGAGGGTGCTCAACAGTGGCATCAGTGTACCTATTCCTTCGTATACATTCCATTCCTCACCTACTCACGACGCATGGTCTATGACCGGAGAAAAAGCGGCTCTCACAACTATGAGTGCTTCTATACCCACTGCTTTTGTGCCGCCGATGCCACCTGCGGTAGAGTTGCCTGCGGACACACCTCTCGCTGTGAGCTTGCTCTGTGACTATGAGTCTGTTTCGCTGTCTTGTACAATCAAAGCTTCAAACGCGACTACAGGTAAAGAGGAAACTTTTAATTGCAGGCTCCGTATGAGAGTGCCGGTCAGATTAGAAACCAAGGTAATAACTAAATGATGAAAAGAATTGCTTTCATACTCGTTGCGGCGTTATTTACATTCTCTATGTGGGCTTCCGATTCAACTTCCGTATCGCATCGCGTAGAGTTCTTGGTGCGCGGCGCATATGTCATGCCTACTAACAATATAGTAAAAGGAAGTAACAGCTTTAGGGCTAAAACCCGCTCGGCCTTCAGTGGCTCGGTCGAGTATTCGTTTTCATTCTCGCCTTCGTCGCATTACGGGCGATATTATCCATATGCGTATCAGGGTGGCGGCATAGGATTCACTGCATTCAGCAGTTCTAAAGTGACAGGGAATCCTCTTAATGTATATGTGCTGCAGGGCTCGCGCATCGCTTCTTTTACAGAACGTCTTTCAATCGATTATGAATGGAATTTCGGTATTTCAGCGGGCTGGAAGAGAATAAGCAACAATAATACCATTAGTTTTGAAGATATTGACGGTTTCGGCTCGAAATACAATGCATATATCAATCTGGGGTTCAAGCTCAACTATGCATTGACCGACAGACTGAGCCTTATAGCCGGTGTTGATTTGTCGCATTTTTCAAACGGCAATACAGATTATCCCAATCCGGGTATAAATGTTCTGTGGGGACGTTTCGGTCTTTTGTGGAATTTTGGTGCATTGCCTGCCCGCCGCAGTGCCGACTGGAGCGATTATGAGCCTCATATCACCTACGACGTCACAGCCTATGGTGCGTGGCGAAAGAATATTTTCAATCCATATCACAATGTACCCGAATGGGACGAAGAGTTGCATCAGATACCGGGACATTTCGGTGTGGGCGGTTTCAACTTCAATTCCTTGTGGCATTTCAATCCTGTATTTTCGGCCGGAGCGGCGCTCGATTTTCAATATGACCAAAGTGCGAACTTAAGTCCATATTATGAGCCTTCAACTCCTGTCGACGCCCCTAAGTTTTACAGACAGCCTTTCAGTCACCGCGTTATGGCCGGTCTCAGCGTAAGAGCCGAACTTCAGATGCCCATTTTCTCCGTCAACATAGGCATAGGCCATAGCCTCTATGCACCCGGAGGAAATGACCTTCGCGGCTGGTATCAGCTTTTCACGCTTAAAACATTTGTCACTCGCAATCTTTTTATAAGCACCGGCTATCGCCTTGTGCGATTCCATACGCCAGGTAATCTTATGCTCGGTATGGGCTGGAGGTTTAATGCCAGGTGAAAAGAATCTTATAGTTATAGGTTCTGCCATATGAGGTTTCTATTTCTGCTCTATAAATTTTATTGTCCCAACCATGTAGAGCAAAGTGTAAGATTCTTTTGTTGAAGATTCTATAAGAAAATTACTTATTTGTTTAGAGTTATCGGAAACTTTACCATAGACAACATCGTGGCTGTTATTATTTTAGATATATTTGAGAAAGCTGTTGCATTATCTACAAATCGCATGGTAGCAGGACCTACATAAGTATAATCCCACCCGGCAAAGTAAAACATGTTCGTCAGCGGAAAAGCCAATCACCGGGGATTCAGAATAGCTGTCTCCGATATGGTGGCATTACCCTCGTAATATCTGACAAGCATTTGTCGGATTGTATCAATAGTCATAGTTACAACAGTTTGCTATATAGTACTTTTATTTTCTTGCGTCCTCGGCTACGGAGTTGACGACGTTTACGGGGGTATATCCGGTAAGCTCTGCTATTTATTCATTTGAGAGATTTCTGAAAGCGCTAAGTTTTATCACGTGTTGTTGCGAGGATGGTAATGAATCTATTATATGCTCAATGATTTCTCCTGAATCGTGGTCGGGCGGATGTCCGGAAGAGATATTGTGTATTTCGTCGATATTCTCCCAGTTATCGATTGCCGATGAGCGTACGGTTGCAATCGTGGCATCCTGCACAGCGTCAGTAGCGTCTCCTGAATCCTTGCCGAGGATAGAGGCTGCAATGCGGCATGAATTCTTTAGTGATTTTTCATTTTCTCATCAGTCTACAATGTATAGACGTAGAAATATCTTTGTTGAGATACGAACGAAAAAATTTTGTAAAGAAGTGCAAAAATGAAGTTGTGCAATTGGCGCTACACAAAACGTTTTCATGTAAGAACCAATTGTGTTGATGTATCGTTAGTATTATAAACTAATTTATAGATATTAATGATATTATGAATTTTATCTGGTTTATTTTGATAGGCATATTGTCGGGCTTTGTAGCCGGCAAACTTATGCGGGGAGGTGGCTTCGGCCTGATAGTAAATCTTATAGTAGGTGTTGTCGGCGGTGTGCTCGGCGGCTGGCTTTTCAGCCTTATCGGTATTTCTGCCGGCGGTATTATCGGCAGTCTTATCACATCTGTGGTAGGTGCAATCGTTCTTTTATGGCTTGTAGGTCTGCTGAGCCGTGCAAGTCATAAATGACGAAAAAAGTCACTGTTTATTATTGGTGAGCAGTCGCGCTATCTCAAGAAGGTAGCGCGCATCTGTTTCGTCGAAGGTTTCGAGGTTCTCGCTGTCGATGTCGAGCACGGCGGTCACAACAGAATCTTTTATAAGCGGAACCACAATTTCTGAGCGCGAAAGGCTGCTGCAGGCTATATGGCCGGGAAAGAGGTCTACATCAGGCACAATGAGCACACGCTCTTCTTGCCATGCTGTGCCGCATACTCCGCGTCCTTTTTTTATGCGTGTGCAAGCCAGCGGACCCTGAAAAGGCCCGAGAACAAGTTCGTCGCCGACTACACGGTAGAATCCTGTCCAGAAGAAACCGAATGTAGCCGACAGCATGGCGGAGATATTGGCCATATTGGCTATTTCGTCGGTCTCGTTATCGACCAATGATTTAATCTGAGGAAGAAGAGCCTTGTAACGCTCCTCCTTGCTGCCGTCTGCTATATATAGATTTTCAGCCATGATATTTTTGTGTTATATGACGGCGGTCGTTATATATGCTTTTTCGCCCGTCGTATGAATAACGGCCAATAACACAATAATATTGCTTCCCTCTGCGGCGACATTATGACGATGCGACAGCCGACAGCCTGAAAGGCAGTGATTGTCGCATCGGTTTTTAGAGGTTCAGTACGAAATGACCGGGTCGAGCTCTTTGGCCTGTTCAATCATGCGTTGAATTTCGCTTTCGGCCGGAACGCGGTTGCAGAGGTTTTTTACTTCGTTGACTTCTACAAGCTTTGCGTGCAGGTTGGCAGCTACACGGTGGCGCAGCTCCTTGACGGTGTCGACTCCCGATGCTTCAAGCAACTCGGCAAACTGCCCGGCCACACCTTTTATGCGGAACAAGTCGGCATGGTTGGCCCATTTCAATATCAGTCTGGCAGAGATTCCCGATTCTTCGGCAAGAGTCTGGCGGCCGTGTTTTGTGGCGGCCCGATGCAGGAGGTCGTCGGTGGTAAAGACGTTTGCTTCGTTAAGTTTATCGGCATATGCTTTGCCGATTCCTTCAATTTCTTCGATTTTATACGACATAGAAATATATGTTTTTAAGATTGAAATTTGTAGATGCTTGTTTCACTATGTTCAAAACATGTGAATAATGCTCAGAAGTCTCCGTATGGCACAGAGAACGTGTCGCCCTGCAGCGGGTCTCCGGTTTTCAGACCCTTGCTGAGCCAGTTGACGCGCCACTGCGAACGGCCGTGGTTGAAACTGTCGGGCATTTCGCGCCCCGTGGCTTTTTTCTGCAGATAATCGTCGCCGATTTTCGAGGCGGCATTGATTGCACGCTCAATGTCGCCGTCTTCTATCGAACCGAACAGCTCGTTGTCGTTGTGAGCCCACACACCGGCATAATAATCTGCCTGGAGTTCGAGGCGCACGCTAACCTTGTTTGCATCACGCTCGTCGAGTTGGGCCATCGTGTTGTGTGCACTGTCGAGTGTGCCGAGCAGATACTGTACGTGGTGTCCTACTTCGTGGGCTATGACATAGGCATATGTGAAATCGCCCGATGCACCTATGGTCTGCTCCATATTTTTGAAAAAATCGAGGTCTATGTACACTGTTTGGTCGGCTGAGCAGTAGAAGGGGCCCATCTGTGCCGTGCCTTGTCCGCACCCCGTCTGTATACTTCCATGATAGAGCACCATTTGCGGAGGAGTGTACTTGCCCCAGCCCTGTTTTTCGAATTCGCGGCTCCATACATCTTCTGTGCCGGCGAGAATCTGAGATGTAATGGTCGCCAGCCGCTCGTCTTCTGCATCGGGTGCATATTCGTTGCTGCCGCTGCCGTCTATCGACAACTGATTGAGTGCCGACCGTGCTACATCGTCGATGCCACCGCCCGACATAAAAGTAATCACAGCGGCTATTATAATGCCGATGATTCCGCCTCCGATGCCTATGCTTTTGCCGGAAATGCGTCTTTTGTCAACAATATTGTCGCTGCGGCGACGTCCATTCAGTCTCATATTCTTAAGGTGTAATAGAGTAGTGTGTTTGTTTTAAGAACAACTGTGAAGTTTAAATCGTTTTGAATGGCATCCGATTTGTGTATCTGTGTCCGCACTGTCGGTAAAAAAGTAGCAGTCCCGGCACCTTGTCGGTGTCGAGACTGCAGTATGTGTAGCCGGAGCCGGCTTATCAGCCGTTATAGTGCTCTTTTACGGTCTTTTTGAACTCCTCGAATACGGGATAGAAGTCGGAGAAGATTTCGTTTGCGCCGGCGCATTTTTTAAGTGCGTGGTGAAGGAGGCGTATGCCTAATACGAGTTCCTTGGCGTGCTTCTCGGATATGTCGCCTTTGGCAGCTGTCTTTGCAACCATGGCGCCTAAATCGTGATGACCGCCGAAGTTGAAGTTCATTACTTCCTGAATTTTACCGTCGACCACTTCTGTGACATTGAAGTGGTAAGAGCGTTTTTCTTTGTTACATTTACAGTCCATAGTATTTTGTTTTATTGTATATAGATAACAACTTGTATCTCTCGAATGTTTATGGAGATGTTAGATAGAGCTGCTGTCAGCCGAGTTCTCCGCGCATGAAGTCCATGAAGACCGACAGTGCCGCCTTGCCTCCTTCGCCCATGGCTATCACAATTTGTTTATAGGGCACGTTGGTGACATCTCCGGCGGCATAAACACCCTTCACAGCCGTGCGGCAGTAACGGTCGACCTCAATTTCGCCGCCTTTGTTCATAGGTACTTGTCCTTTGAAGAGCGAGCTGTTGGGCATAAGGCCGATTTGCACGAATACACCGGCTATGGGATAGACCGAAACCTCTCCCGACACGAGATTCTTTACCTTTATGCCCGACACACTCTTGCCGTCGCCTATTATTTCCTGGACTTGCGACGACAAGTGTATATCGACATTGTTGAGAGTCGACATTTTCTGCTGAAGTACGGAGTCGGCTTTCAGCGAGTCGGTAAACTCAAAGACATCTACATGCGGACACATGCTTGCAAGGTCGATTGCGGCTTCAATGCCGGAGTTGCCTCCGCCGACAACCGCTACTCGCTGTCCGGCAAAGTAAGGGCCGTCGCAGTGTGTGCAGAATGCCACGCCGTGGCCTATATGCTCCGATTCGCCAGGAACGGAAAGATGCCTCCAACCGGCTCCGGTGGCTATAATCAGCGCACGGCTTTTGAATGTCTCGCCGCCGCAGCTGAGCACTTTCTCCGCACCTTCGACACTAACGTCCTTCACCGTGCGGTTTTCAAATACTTCGATAGGATATTCGGCCATATGCTCCTTGAGACTGGCTGCAAGCTGCGGCCCTGTGGTCGATTTCACAGAGATTAAGTTGCCGATTTCCATGGTCTCCAGCACCTGACCGCCTACCGCTCCGGCGACAATGGCCGTTGTGAAACCCTTGCGTGCGCTGTATATGGCAGCGGCACAGCCGGCCGGGCCGCCGCCGAGCACCGTAACGTCATATTCCCTGACGACTGAGGCGCTTTTGTCCAAGCTCTGCGATGTGCCGGAGGCTTCTTCGAGTTTTGTGAGCAGATCGCCCAGTGTCGTGCGGCCCACACTGATAAGTTTGTCGTCGGCAAATACTGCCGGTACCGACTTTATGCCGTATTTCTTTACAAGTTCGGGAACGACGCCTCCGTCGATAACAGTGTTTTCTATATCCGGGTTGAGTAGCGCTATCACATTGAGAGCCTGAGCCACATCGGGGCAGTTTGTACAGCTGAGCGATACGAACACGCGCAGTCGCAGAGGTCCGCGTAGGGCTTTGATTCGTGCCGCCAGTGCCTCATCGGGCATGTTCTTTCCCTGACCGTCGGCATTGAGCACCGCCAGCAGAAGGGTGGTGAACTCATGACCGTTCGGGATGCCGCAGAATTTCACGCCCGTAGGCTTGCCGTCTTTTATAATTTCGAATGTAGGAGCTTCGCAATCGCCATATTTCGTATCGGTCGAAAGCTTGGAAGAAGAAGAGGCTACATCGTGAAGAAACTCCAGCATCGAGGCCGAGCGTCTGTCGTCTTCTTGAGTTTGCATTTCGAATTTTATGTCCGACCGTAAACCGGCAAAAATGCTGTTAAGCTGTTCTTTTATGGTGTTGTCAAGCATGAGATGAATACATTTTTGATGTTGATAATAGCAAAAAGCCCCGGCCAAAAATGCTTCCGGGCCGGGACTTTATAGCGGATTCCTGAGTGAATTACAGCCTCTTAGATTTTACCTACGAGGTCGATGCTCGGCTTGAGGGTAGCTTCGCCCTGCTTCCATTTTGCGGGGCATACTTCACCGGCATGCGATGCCACAAACTGGGCTGCCTCTACTCGGCGCAGAAGTTCATCGGCATTACGGCCGATGCTGTTGTCCTGAATTTCAACGAGTTTGATGATACCCTCGGGATTGGAGACAAATGTGCCACGATATGCCATGCCGTCTTCTTCAATCATGACGCCGAAAGCACGGCTCAGAAGGCCGGTCGGGTCGGCAAGCATGGGATACTGTATTTTCTTGATGCTGTCGGAGGTATCGTGCCATGCCTTGTGAACGAAGTGTGAGTCTGTGCTCACTGAGTACACCTCAACGCCAAGGCGCTTGAATTCCTCGTATTTGTCTGCCATGTCCTCGAGTTCGGTAGGGCATACAAAGGTGAAGTCGGCGGGATAGAAGAAGAATATAGCCCATTTGCCGAGCACATCTTTATCGGTCACGGTTTTGAATTCGCCGTTGTGATAGGCCTGTACTTTGAATTCGGGAATGTGAGTGTTGATTATTGATTCCATATTGTCTGTTTTTATAGTGTTTCTATTCGGTTTTCGCCAATAAAACAGACAGTGCGCCGAATGGGTTCACCTTGCCGGGCGCATATTAAGGAACTTTATAGGAAGTTAGATAATATAAGCTAAAAAAGCGTAACGCATGTATAAGTCCTCAGACAAAGCAGAGTACCAATAGCTGCGCTATGACAACGCGTGCAAACATCGACAGCGGATAGGTAGTGGCGTACGCTACCGGTGCGTTGTCGCCGGGCGTGATTCCTCCGGCATAGGTCATCGACATCGGATTGGCCATGGCGCCGCTCACCATGCCGGCTGCGGTGCCGAAGTCGAGATGCCACCAGCGCATGGCGGCAATAGTCATTGCAAGCGAGGGTAGCAGCGTGATTATAAAGCCGGCAGCCACCCATATGAGGCCGTCGCCACGCAGTATTGTGTCGATAAACTGTCCGCCGGCATCGAGTCCGAGACAGGCCAGAAAGAGAGAGAGACCTATGCCGCGAAGCATGAGATTGGCACTTCGAGTTGTATAGGTGACAATATGAAAATGAGGGCCGAACCGGCCGATAAGGATGCCCACAACAATAGGGCCGCCGGCGAGACCCAGCTTGATTGGCACCGATATGCCGGGAATCGATATGGGTATCGAACCTACAATGAGCGAAAGCACCATGCCGATGAAAATAGCGGCCAGATTGGGGTCTTTGAGGTCGGTGACAGAATTGCCTACAATGGTTCCGACTTTGTTTATCGCGTCGGGCGTGCCTACGATAGTGAGGCGGTCGCCGAGCTGCAATATGAGGTCGGGGCGTGCCAAAAGCCTGACTCCGGAGCGCGTCACACGCGAGATATTAACAACATAGAGCTTACGCAGTTTCAGTGAGCCGAGACGCCGGCCGTTGAGCTCAGGTTTGCTTATAGTGATGGTGCGTGATACGAGATTCTTGTCGAGGGTATCCCAGTTTATGTCAGGTTTATTCCAGTCGCGGTCGCTCTTCTCGCCGAAGAGCACAGTCAATTTTGTCACCTCGCCGTCGTTGGTAATCACCAGCACGCGGTCGCCCTCGTAGAGCACATCTTCGGGGCCCGGAATCGATACTTCGTTGTCGTGCCAGATACGCGACACCACAAAGTGCCCCGTACCCAGGCTGCTTATCTCTCGCAGCGACATGCCGCAGATGCCTGGATTGGTAACATGGAATTCGGCCACATAGGTGTGGTCGGAGTCGTCGTGCCGGCTATCTTCATAATCGCTCTTGCGTGCCACGAATTTTCTTACAAAAATAAAAGCAAGAATTACACCTACAACACCGAGCGGATAGGTCACAGCACAGCTTAGAGCGGCGCCTTCGGTAGAAAAACCCAATTGGCTGATTGCCTGCTGCGCGGCGCCGAGCGACGGGGTATTGGTCGTGGCTCCGCTGAGAATACCTACCATATCGGTCATCGGAATCGACATGATATAACTCAGCGCTATGGCTACAGCTGTTCCTGCCACTACCAGACCCAGTCCGAGCAGATTGAGTTTTATGCCTCCGCTGCGAAATGAGCTGAAAAAGCCGGGGCCTACTTTCAGTCCGAGCTCGTATACAAAGAGCATAAGACCGAAATCTTCGGCATATTTAAGTATCTCTGGATTGATAGACAGACCCAGATGTCCGGCTAAAATTCCCGTAAAAAATACAAATGTAACTCCAAGCGAAATGCCACAGATGCGTAACTTGCCTAACCCCAGTCCTATGGCTATTATGACCGAGATTACACACACCGCCTGTAGCGCAGATTCTTCCCAAAATAGACTTTCAAGCCAATTCATGATGCAAAATTACACATTATACGGCCAATAAACGTGCTTTGCCCTCAAAAAAGTTAGATCTGAAGCGCTCCGTCTCTAAAGGTCATATGCCGGAGCTTTGGTTTTTTGATATTTTATTTGGATATGTTTGTATTATAGCCTACATTTGTCATTGAAGTACAAGCTATGCACAGTAGCTTATGTTCTGTAGCCTTGAATCATCACCAACATATTTAGATAAATACCATGGAATTACCTTTTGCCGAATCGTGGCGCATAAAAATGGTTGAGCCCATCCGCACCAGCACGCGCGAAGAACGCGAAGAGTGGATTAAGGCCGCCAACTACAATGTGTTTCAGCTCCCTGCTGAGCAAGTATACATCGACCTCCTCACCGACTCAGGCACCGGAGCCATGAGCGACCGCCAATGGGCCGCTATGATGACCGGCGACGAGAGCTATGCCGGAGCTCGCTCGTTCTTCAGAATGAAAGACACAATCGAACGCATCACCGGCTTTCCGTTGGTTGTGCCTACACATCAAGGCCGCGCTGCCGAAAACGTGCTTTTCAGCGCCCTTGTCAAAGAAGGCGATGTTGTGCCCGGAAATTCACATTTCGACACTACAAAAGGCCACATAGAGAGCCGCAAGGCTTTTGCTGTAGACTGCACCATTGACGAAGCCCGCGACACCCAGCTCGAACATCCATTCAAGGGCAATGTCGATATCGAAAAACTTGAAAAAGCCGTGACCGAAAACAAAGGCCATGTGCCCTTTATCATTGTTACGATAACCAACAACACCGCCGGCGGACAGCCTGTTTCGATGGCTAATCTCCGTGCCGTAAGGGAGCTGGCCGACCGCCACGGGCTTCGGGTGATTTTCGATTCGGCTCGATTTGCCGAGAATGCCTATTTCATCAAAACTCGCGAGAAAGGATACGCCGACAAGACCATCAAAGAGATTGTCCGCGAAATGTTCTCTTTGGCCGACGGCATGACAATGTCGGCCAAAAAGGATGCTATTGTCAACATGGGCGGATTCTTTGCAACTCGCCACAACGACTGGGCCGAGGGGGCACAGCGTTTCTCAATTCCCTTCGAAGGATACCTGACATATGGAGGCATGAACGGACGCGATATGGAGGCTCTGGCTGTGGGGCTCGACGAAAATACAGAGTTCGAAAACCTGAATACGCGCATACATCAGGTCGAATACCTGGCTAATCGCCTCGACGAATTCGGCATCCCATATCAGCGTCCTGCCGGTGGCCATGCTATTTTCGTCGATGCTTCAAAAATCCTCACAAACGTGCCAAAAGAAGAATTCCCGGCCCAGACACTCACCGTAGAACTTTACCGTGAAGCCGGTATCCGTGGCTGCGAAATTGGATATATCCTCGCCGACCGCGACCCCGTGACGCGCGAAAACCGTTTCGGCGGACTCGATTTGCTACGTCTGGCTATTCCTCGCCGAACATACACCGACAACCACATGAACGTTGTGGCTGTGGCTCTCAAGAATGTGTACGACCGCCGCAACGAAATAACCCGTGGCGTGAAAATCACATGGGAAGCTCCGCTGATGCGACACTTCACGGTGAAACTCGCTCCTGCAGCTGAAATAACACCGGCGGATATTATCAGCGCGAATCTGTGAGGTTCACTTATCCTGGTTTAAGAAATAAAGACCAGATTGTGCGAAGAAATGAAAAGCGATTGACATGTAATCTATTGTCAATCGCTTTATTAAAAGTTTAATGATTCGTCCTCGTTGATGAAAGTTTTATTTGTTAAAATAATGCGCTTTGGCTCCATATATAATATATGAGTTGTATGAGCCTCCTGAATGTTCTACCTTAAAGAATGAGTTCCCAATCAGTACAAAGTGCTGTCCATCTTTCTTATATAGCTCACCGTGGAGATTGACCGATCGATATGAAGCTCCGTCTTTTACAGAAAAACTGACATTCTTGATTTTATCTCCATAAGCACTTTTTTGAGTGTTGACATTTCCCTTTTTATATTGCTCATGTGCATCAGGGCTTGAATCTGACGCTTTATTCCGACTTACATTGTTATTCTTCTTCGCACCTGAAGTTGTTGAAGTGGAAGATGGTTTAGAATCGGTGTAAGGCTTTGCTGAAGAATTTGATGTGAAAGATTTTGATTTCGGGTTGGTGGTGTTAGATGCCACAACCTTCGACTTGTCTGCATTTTGCTTTTTGATGCGTTCCACGTTTTCTTTACCGGAGTTCATCTGACTGCGATTAAAATCGCGTATATCATCATTAATAGCCTTTTGCTCAGCAATAATATCATATCCTTGCTCTTTCAGATTTGCAATTGCCTGACCTTTAAGAGAGCGAAATTCGTTGAGCGTAAGATCTCGTCCCATTCGTTGATAATTCTCACGGGTAGCATTATATTCCTGCATCTCAGCCCATTGTACTTGGTTCATCGATAATTGAAGTAGCTGTTGTTGCTGCTGTTGAAAGTATCCGGGCTGAGACATAGCATCCGCTAATGAACCCGGATAATTGCCAGTCATTTGCGGGACTGTATTCATCGGTGCGGATACCTGATACTGAGAGGCCATGTATGCATAGACTCCACTTGCCATGCCGTTTAGAAGGGCTGTTCCTACATTGGTCCAAAATTGTTTCCGACGCTCTTTCTTTGCTCGCTCTTCGGCTAATTGTGCAGAAATAAGGTCGTTGTATTGTTTGCTTATTTGTTTGAATGCTTCGCTTGCAGTTTCACTCATGGCTTCCCATATGTATGCATAGTCTTTCAGAGGTTCTAGCTTTGGCAAGCCGTCTATATGCTTATTCTTTCCAAGTATGGCACAAATACTATTAAGAGCCGATTCGTTTAGAAATAATTTAGTGCCTTCATAATCTTTGTTGTATTCTTTTTGAAAAAATTTTGATGCTCTAACTCCATTCACATATCCCAATTGAACTGTTGCTATAATGTAAGGCAAAAGCTCAATCATTGCGTCAGGATGTCCAAAGTAAGCACTTCTCAACAAAAAAACCTGGCATTGTTCATCTCTGTCGCCTATGTTTTTTGCCCCTTTTTCATAATCGAACAGATTGAATTGCTTGTAAGGATTAATTTTCTTGGCTTTGTAATATAATTCATTGGCTGAAAGCCCTATTCCATAATATCCTTTCTGATTCCAGTCGGTTCTGGCTATAATGTGCAGACAATCCATCCAGTTGAAAAAATCGCTTATACTCTCACAAAAATAGCTCACTTCTTGATGTGTACTAGTCTTTTCGTCAAATCGATATTTCATAGGTTTATAATCGTATCCATAAGTAATACCGTTTAACTTAGAAGTTTTCAAAGTTGCTCCTTTGGGGAATGCCTCATATAAAAGCGCAGCCAATAGATCTTTAGTAAATAAAGAATTGCGATTGTCGGCATAGAGGTAGCCTTCTCGTCTATATTTATTATTCGCCGTTACGATATAGGATAATAACCTGATTGGGTCATATGTTGATAATGTTGGCTCCGCCAGCATAAAAAGATACGGGACCAAAGGACATGTAACATTGCGTTCAAATTTCCATGAGGCATCAGTCCTATCCATTTGCGAAGGGATACCATTGTAATAAATATCAAATTTTCCATAATAATTATAATGCGCAACTTGATATTTGGCATACTCTAATTGGTCTTTTGTGTATTTGAAATTTTTAGATACCTTCGAAAAATAATCAACAGCTTTCTTTATCTTTCCTTTTTGGTATAGTTCAATTCCTTTTCTCAGCACCTTGTCTTCTGTAATCTTCTTCTCGACATTATAAAAATCACAAAGTCTTTTGGCGGGGGGATTCCGGTCAAAATCTATTGATTTAATGAAGTCAAGTATTTCTCTTTGAGATGCAAAAGTGGTTGGCTCATATGCAAAGCATTTTGGGGCAATATTAGTGTTTGCCTTCTCCCCTTCTTCTTTAATTACCTGTTCTGATACGATATGGCAAGTGTCGGATATTGCTTTTTGTTCTTCTTCAATGCCAAAAGTTGGAGTAGAATGTTTGACTACTCCAGATACCAATCTCTTATATGCTTCAATTTCTTCGTTAATTTTTTGTAGTCTGGCATCTTTCTCCTCTTTCTGTAGTTCTGCCATTGGTTCGGCCAATTCGGAATCTTTCATCTGTTCTAATGCTCTTTTTTGAGCTTTTAACCACATTTCCGTGTTTGCTTTTTTAACGCTGTCTAAATTTGCTGATAGAGGCTGCTTTTGTGATTGAGCATACATCACAGAAACAGCATTTAAAAACATAATGACTATAACGGATTTAATGAGTTTAGGATATCTCATAATGTATATTTTTAATGTGATGATTGAACTTATAGAAGGTTACTTCAACAAAATTATATTAAGTAAGTTTTTCAGTGGTCGCTGGAATTACGTATCTGCAGGCAGCCGGCGTTGCTCAATCCCAAACCGGAGCTTCAAGCGGTCTGCAGTCACAAATTTAGCAATAATATTTGAATTTCATATCATATCATATTGTGTTGTAACAACATAAAAAATCACAACCAATAATTACACTCTTGTTATCCATTCCGCTACCCCACGATTGTATGGGTATTGATTTTGCAGTCTATTTTGAGTGATGTTGTTGAATAACAATAAGTTAACTCCTCGCTATCCCAAAACGTGATTTGCAGATGTTAATGAGTGTGAAATTTGAGGATTTTTGAGGTCTGAAATAGGGTTATACAATTTTGAGGTAAGTGTTTTATTCTCAAAATGTTTTGCAAAAAATTCTCGCTGGTTTTGACGACACTTACTATTGAGGTCAGCACAAGGCTGACCTCGAGCTAAAGGTTCCTTTTTCTTGGAGGATTTTTGTAGTCTTGGGGTAGCGAATGGGTAGCGTGTATCACTTTAAAAAAGTTATTTTGATACAGTTGGGGGTAAATAGACAAGAAAAAACCACCCCAAAATTGAGGTGGTTTCTATCGTAAGTTTCTTATCTTTAATTAGTTGTCTAGCTAATTGTCAGTTAGTATTCATCCTCGTTGAAAAGAAAATCTTCTTTCGAGGGGTAGTCGGGCCAGATGTCTTCGATTGATTCGTAAGTGTCGCCTTCGTCTTCTATTTCCTGAAGGTTTTCAATTACTTCGAGAGGGGCGCCCGAGCGCATTGCATAATCAATCAGTTCGTCTTTTGTAGCGGGCCAGGGGGCGTCTTCAAGTTTTGATGCGAGTTCAAGTGTCCAATACATAGTGTCTGTCTTTTTTAAAGTGCGCAAAGATAGTTATTTTCTTGTAATCAACAATTCTTCTGCCAAAATATTTCTTCTTTTGCGTTTTTTATGTTGATTGCCCGGCTCAGAATGAAGAGGTAATCGCTCAGGCGGTTGACATAGCGCAGGATTGCGGGGTCGACTTCGGTGGTCTTTGCGAGGTCGAGAATGCGGCGCTCAGCCCGGCGCATCACAGTCCGGGAGATGTTTGCTCTTGCTGCGTCGGGATGTCCGCCAGGCAGAATGAAGCGGTTGTGACGGGGCAGTTTTTCATCGAGCGAGTCAATATCGGCTTCGAGGTCGGCGATTGCCTGCTGAGGAAAAGGAGCCGGCTGCCACTGTGATGACTCTTCTGTGGCGAGGGCGCTCCCGATGTCGAACATATGATTCATGGCGCGGCGCAGTGTTGTGTGTGCGGCTTGCGGAATAGCATCGGAAGCGTCGAGCAGACCGAGCCACGAGTTTGCCTCGTCGATAGTGCCGTATGCTTCGAGCCGAGGGCTGTTTTTGGGTACACGTGTGCCTCCGACGAGCGATGTGGTGCCGCTGTCGCCTGTACGTGTGTAAACTGAGCTTTTGGGCATAGTCCGGTGATGTTAGGTTTGTTGTGTGTTTAACGTAAGGTATACTGCAATTGTTGCAGAGAGTTCTAAAAGATTTTGCTGCGCCGTGGAGGTGACCGGAATGAATCTGCTGTCAAACAAAGCGTGCCGCTGTCCGGAGTTGGGCGGCGGCACGCGTGTGTCGGGGTAGGGCAGGGGGCTTATTTACCGGTGCCGTTTTCCCACCATGTGCAGCTTACGGGTTCAAATTTGCCGGGGCCGACAACTTTGAATACAGCCACGTAGGCATTGGTGCTTGCTCCGTCGTAAGCGCTGAAGTTGATTGTGTAGAGCACGTCGAGGCCTTCGAGCGGTTTTGCGTCGGCATGGAGAGTGGCGAGTGCGCCGGGCATTACCTCTTCCATGAAGCGGTGTTTTTCGAGCTCGACGATTTCGCTATCGGTCATGCCTTCGTAACCTGCGGCATACTGTGCGAGAGCTGCTGTTGGACGGAGGTCCACATTGCCCTGGAATGCCGAAGTACCGGAGTAGTACTCGTTGTTGCCATACGAAGAGACATAGAATTTACCGCTCTTGATGTCGGTGTCGCCCATGGGCTTGCAGATATTCTCAAATACCCAGTTTACGCACGCCTGGAAGTAAGTTGTGCTCAAGGGCTGGCTCTTGCCTGCCGGGAGTGTGATTGTTACGTTGGGGTCGAACAGCCACTTGCCGCCGGTCATGACAAACTGGTCGGTCTGGGTTGAGGTGAAGTTGTATGCCGACCATACCGAGCCGTCGTAGCGGTATGCGTTGCATTCGGTGGTTGATGTGCCCGAAGCATATTTTGTCCAGATTACATATTTGATGTCGCCTTCGGCTGCGTAGGGCAGTTTCACTTTGAGCCATGTCGACAGATAGGGCTCGGCCTCGCTGAGGTTGGGGTATCTCTGACCCATTGCAGTGTAGTCGGCGGGCTGAACAATCATAAAGTCGCTGTTTGCGTTCCAGCGGTTGTTTTCATATGTGTAAACAGCATATTCTGTTTCAACAGGCACGTAGGGCGATGCTTTGGCACGAGATGCTTTGGCAGGAGCGGGGAAGCATGGTACGCCGTCGACCGCTGTGACTACGAAGTTGCAGTAGCGGCTGCTGGCAACGGCGATGAAGTAGCCTTCGATTGTCTGTTCGGTGTCGGCTTTGAACAGCGCGAGCTGGCTGTCGGTGAACTGATATACGCTGCCCTGAGCTTTAGAGGCTCCGTCGATTATAAGGTTGATGTTGCGCACTTTGTCGGGATTTTCCTTGTCCATGCTGAACTTTGTGGTGCCGGTGAGCTTACCGTAGACTGCCGTTTCGTCGGTGGTGCGTGTGATAGCAACATCAAGTTCGGCGGCTGTGAACACCTTGGGTTCTGGATATGCAACAGCTTGTTCGCCAATGGCTTCAACTGTAGCCGACGAACCTGTTACCTGAAGGCCTTTGTTGTAAGCGCCGATTTCGCCGGTTATTTTCAGCTGCTGGCCCATGGCTACGTTTGCGATATCGAACGAGCTGCCCATGTATACAAGTATTGAGCCGCTGTTATCTGTAATAATGTAGCCCTGATTGCATATGCCGGTAACAACACCGTTGATAGTCACGTTGTCGCCTTTTTGAACTGTGCCAATGACATCCGACGGTGTGAATGTCGGTTCTTCGGTCGAGCCTCCGTTGCTGCCGAACACGGGTTCCTGTGTGGCAATGTTATAAGTCACCACAGCGACTTCTCCGTCGGCAGGCGAAAGCTCGGCGCTGATGTAAGCCGGAAGATAGCTTGCAGCCGGTTTCGAGGGCGCGAATGCGTTGATATAGTTTTCTTCCGACTCCCATACTTTTGTCTGATAGAAGTCGTCGGTCACGGTCAGAGTCTGAGCGTTTGCGGCGGCTTTGTAGAGGACGGGTTCGTCGGTGGCGACGTTATAAGTCAGCTTTATCGACGATCCGTTTGTGAGAGTGAAGTAGGGGAAGTTGCTGTCGCTGAATAAAGCCGGAGCATATGTCGAAGCCGGAGCCTCGGCGCTGAAACGCTTGAGTGTGCCTACTTCCTTGAGGGCAGCGGCGCCGTTTTCGCCGGCGATAGCCACGTTTGCCGACAGCCCTGCAATAATGCTGTAGTCATTATTGGTGAGGGTGTATTCGATAGTCTGTACTTGCTGTACGGGCTGGTCGTTTTTTTCGTCCCAGCCGTCTAATTCTTTGTTCCAGGCGTTTTCGTCGCAAGCTGTCGCTGCGCAGGCCAGCGAAAGGGCGAGCAGGGCGTGGAGATATGTTTTTGCTTTCATAGTTTTCAAATTATCTTTTGTTGGGCTTGCGTTTAGAAGTTGATTCGCAGTTTCATGGCGTAGGTACGTCCGAAGTTGTAGAATACGCCATAGAGGTTTTCATTGTCCCAGGTAGCGCGTCCGGCGCTGTTCGACCATGCATCTACAACGTAGTAGTAGTTGAAGAGGTTGTGGATGTTGCCCGAAAGAGTGGCCTGAATGCCGCCGATATCGAAACGGTACGAAGCGTTTACGTCGAACTGGTTGCCCCAGGGAATACGCCAGGGTTCAGCTATATTTATAACTGTGTTGGCGCTGGGAGCGCTTACCGAGTAGTCGGAGTAGTTGTTTGCAGCAACCTTCCAGTCAACGCCTACGCGCCAGCCTTTGAAGGGTCGGAATGTAGCGCCGATAGCGGCTGTGGTCTGTGCCGAGCCACCAACTTTTATGCCTTTCTGGTTGAGGACACCCCATGCGTGGTCTTCGGCAAGAACACCGCTGGCGATGGTGCCGTTTAGAGCTTTGGTAAGGGGCTGTCCGAGCTGGTTGTAGAAGTAACCTTTGGCATTGCTGTCCCACACGTAGTTGCCTACAGAGAGCATACCGGTGATTTCAACCCAGTTGGCGGGAACGAATGTGCAGTTGAATTCAATACCCATGTGACGGGCATCTACGCCGGTGAGGTTCATTGCATAGCGGTCGCCTGCGTGTTCGCCCTGCTCGATTGTGCCGCCTCTTACCATTGTCTTGTCGAGCCATTTGGTATAGTAAGCGTTCACTGTGGCCGAGAACATGCGGCTGCGGAAGTTGTAGCCGGCTTCGACTGAGAATACTTTTTCATTCACGGGGTCGGGGTTTGTGGCGTTTGATGTAGCCTGCTGCAGGAAGACACCGTTTGCAAAGAAGGGCGCACGGCTTATGTAGCCCACGTTGGCAAACACGTTGTTGTGACGGTCGATGTTATAGTTTGCGCCGAATTTGGCAGTTCCGCCGATAAAGCTGTACCAGGGAGTTGTGCCGTGTTCTTTGTCGTAGTAGAATTTGTCTTCGCGTTTATAAGCAGTATTGCTCAGTGAGCCGCTTGCAACGAGTGTGAGGGCTTTATTGAGCATCGAGTATTCTCCCTGCAGATAAACGCCTTCCTGCTGTGTGTAGCCGGTATAGTGACGGTATACATAGTCGCCTACACCGAGTTTTTCATATTTCCATGCGGGGTCGGCGGCAGCGGCGTTGTTGGCTGCTTTCACGTTTTTACGCGAGCTGTCGTCCATGTAGTATTCGCCGTCGTATAGGTCAATGATTTTGTTGTCGTGAAAACCTACATAGTAACGTAGGTCGATACCGGCGAGAATGTTGAGGGTTTTGTCGAAGAAGCTGTTCTGATATGTCGACACAAGGCCATACCAGTTGTGCGAGTTGTTGCTTTGGCTCATTACCATGTTAGAGCCGGTTTCGCTGGCCATATTCATTTCCTGAATTGCAGCATAGTCAAATGTTCCGTCGGGGCAGCGGAAGAGAGTGTTGGGCGTGCCGTTTGAGGCGCCATACCAGCTCGAGTTGCTGTAGCTGCCACGGCCCTGGCCGGAGTAGCCGCCGCCGCTTGCGAGAGATACATATGCCGTTGTAGAGAGGCTCGATTTGTTGTCAATCTGCCAGATGTGGGCAAGCGAAATCTGAGGTTTGTGATAGGTGTTGCGGTTCGACGAGCGCACTTTGCCGTGACGGTCGTAACCGAAAGTAGCGTTATACTTGTAGGGGCTTTCGCTACCCATCCACTCTTTGGCGTATTTCTGATAGTTGAGAATCGAAAGACCGTCTTTGTTGCCGCGTTTATTGTGAACCTGCGGTGCGCCAAATGCGGTGAGTGACAGCTGATGCTTGTCGTTGATACGCTTAGAAATGTTGGCGAAGTAGGAGTACGCTACGTAGTCGGTGCCCTGAATGTAGCCGTCGCTCCATTTCTTAGAGCCGAGAACAGTCACTGCCCAACCATTTTTCATAAGACCGGTAGAAAGCTTTATGCCATAGTTGTTGGTATTGTCGTTGCCCATGCCATACCATACGGAGCCGCCTTTCTCGGCATCGAGGGTCTGTGTGGTGATGTTGATTGTGCCACCGATTGAAGGAGCTGAGAGAACTGCGGCGCCGAGGCCGCGCTGGGTCTGGATGTTGGATGCTACGTCGCCAAGCGATGCCCAGTTGCTCCAATATACCCAGCCGCCTTCCATGTCGTTTACAGGAATACCGTTTACAAGAACTGCCACGTTGGCGCTCTGGAAGCCGCGCATATTGATTTTTGCATCGCCGAAGCCGCCGCCGTCTTTGGTAGCCCATACACCAGGAGTGGTGTTGAGAATTTCGGGAAGTTCCTGAGTGCCGAGTTTGAGGTCTATCTCAGCTTTGTTAATCTGAGAAACCGCCACGGGAGTCTGACGTGTGCGGGCCAGTGATTGTGTTACAACGACGTCGTTGAGAACTTCGGTCGATGTCTCGAGGGTGATTTTGCCCATGTCGGCTTTTGCCGGCACAGTGGCGCTTTTGCAGCCTACGTAGCTGAAGGTGAGCGTACGAGTGCCGTCGGGTACGCTGACTGTGAAGTTTCCGTCGTAGTCGGTGGTGCCGACAGCCTTGTTGGCCGAGATGACGATGCTGGCACCTATGATAGGTTCGCCTTCTTCGTCAACTACCGTTCCTTTACATGTAAACATGCCTGCGGCTGCGAACACGATTGTCTGTGTCAGCCATAGCATGAAGATAACCGATAAGAGTCGTCTCATTGCGATAGATTAATGTGAATATTATTGGTGTTTAAATGGTTTTGTCGACACTGAGTTTTATATGCGCAAAGGTAACATTTTTTTTTTATATTTACAAATTTTTAAAATTGCACACAAGGGAATTTTTATATGCTTCTCCCCAACACTTTTCTTCTGTTTTTCTTTCTTGCTCGGCGGTCGGTGGGGTAGGGTAGTGTGGATTGTGCCATTATTTTAGCTTTCGAGAAGCCGTTTTTTCTACCTCCTGATCGAGCCTTCCGCAGATTTTAAAACCTCAAGCGGTCTATGCCGGGTGTAATGGTGCTGTAAAACAGAGTGATAGCATTAAAATGCCATGTTCTTTTTGCTGGACGTTCTGAAGTTGAGTGTGAAACGATATCCCTCTCTGCCACTCTGAAGAGATAGTCTTTGCGCTCTGCAGGCGCATTTTCTTGCCAATATGTTAAGTTTCAGTCGGACGCGCGATGCAGATTGTAAAAATTTTGTACCTTTGTAAGTTAATTTACAGAATATGACGCCCGCTTTTCAATGGTTAGTCTCGGGTGTTGAACTCCCGAGCCTTGATTATCAGCAACTTGAGCAATGGATTGCTCGGGTTGCCAGTGCTCTTAGCCGCCAGGTGCACTCTCTGAACTATATATTCTGCAGCGATGATAAGATTTTGAGTGTCAACCGCGAATTCCTTCAGCACGACTATTATACCGATGTCATTACTTTCGATAATTGTATGGGAATGATGTTGCGCGGCGATATTTTTATTTCGCTTGATACAGTGCGCAGCAATGCCGTGCTTGTCGGCACTGACTACGACACCGAATTACGCCGCGTGATTATTCACGGTGTGCTGCATCTTTGCGGAATCAACGACAAAGGCCCGGGCGAACGCAAGATTATGGAGCGTCACGAAAACGATGCACTTGCTGTGCTCGCTTCGATGTGCCATTGATTTATTTTTTGTTGCAATATGAATTTTGATTTCGATGTGATAGTTGTGGGTGCCGGTCACGCCGGATGTGAGGCGGCTCATGCCTCTGCCCGGATAGGAGCCAGAACTCTGCTTGTCACCATGGATTTGAACAAAATTGCGCAGATGAGCTGCAATCCGGCCGTGGGCGGTATCGCCAAAGGTCAGATTGTTCGCGAAATTGATGCATTGGGTGGTATGATGGGTATTGTCACCGACCGCACAGCCATTCAGTTCCGCATGCTCAACCGTAGCAAAGGACCTGCCATGTGGAGCCCGCGAGCCCAGGCCGACCGCAATAAGTTCTCGGCTCTATGGCGAGAAATTCTGGAGAATACTTCGGGCCTTTCGATGTGGCAGGATAACGTCGACCGTCTTCTATTTGACGAAGACGGAAAGCTCGCCGGAGTGCACACGCTTCACGGCGCTTCATTCAGAGCGCGTCAGGTTGTGCTTACTAATGGCACGTTTCTCAATGGTCTCATGCATATAGGGCGTGTTTCATTTGAAGGCGGACGCATTTCAGAGCCCCCGTCGCACGGCCTCACTGAGCAGTTGCGCGAGCTGGGTTTCGTTGCCGACCGTATGAAGACCGGTACCCCGGTGCGCATCGACGGACGCACAGTCGACTTCAGTCTATCGACACCTCAGCCCGGCGACGATGTCAATCATCTCTTCTCATATCTTCCGGGTGTGTGTTCAGCGCTCCGTCAGCGCGAGTGTCACATAGTGTATACCAACCCCGAAACCTGCGAGGTGCTTCGCCGTGGCCTGCCCGATTCACCGCTTTATAACGGTCAGATTCAGAGTATCGGCCCACGTTACTGCCCCTCGATAGAGACAAAAATTGTCACTTTTGCCGACAAAACAGAGCATCAGCTCTTCCTTGAGCCCGAGGGCGAGAATACGACAGAGTATTATCTCAATGGTTTCTCCTCGTCCATGCCCATGGATATTCAGATTGAAGCCTTGTCGACTGTGCCCGCCCTGCGCGATGCTCAGCTCTTCCGTCCGGGCTACGCCATAGAATACGACTTCTTCGACCCCACTCAGCTCATTGCTACTCTCGAGACAAAACTCGTGCCCGGCCTTTACTTCGCCGGACAGATTAACGGCACGACCGGTTATGAGGAAGCTGCCGGACAGGGCCTTGTTGCCGGAGCCAATGCCGCACTCCGCGCACTCGGCCGTGAGCAGTTCACCCTCGGTCGCGAGCAGGCATATATCGGTGTTCTTATCGACGACCTCATCAACAAAGGTGTCGACGAGCCATATAGAATGTTTACTTCGCGTGCTGAATATCGCATTCTTCTCCGCCAGGACGATGCGGATATGCGTCTTACTCCCATTGGCCATCGTATCGGCCTTGCATCAGACGAGCGCTATGAACTCATGTGCAGAAAAAAGGAGCTCCGCGACGAACTCATTGCCTTGTGCGACCGTCTCACCGTACGTCAGAGCGATGTGGCCGAGCTGCTCGAATCTGTAGGTACAACGCCGCTGCGACAAGGAACTAAGCTGCGCGAACTTGTGCAGCGTCCCCAACTTACCATACGCCTGCTCGCCGGATGTCTGCCTGAACTGAGTGCGGTGCTCAACTCATTCCCTGTCGAGCGGCGCGACGAAATAGTCGAGGCTGCCGAAATCCTTATTAAATACGACGGATATATTGCGCGTGAGCGTCTTGTGGCGCAAAAGCTCCTCCGCCTCGAGTCGCTCCTCTTGCCCGACAATATCGATTATGACTCGCTCAAATCAATATCTACCGAAGGCCGGCAGAAACTGAAACGACACATGCCGGCTTCTATCGGAGCGGCCTCGCGCATTCCAGGTATTTCGCCCTCCGATGTCAATATTCTGCTTCTGCTGATGAATAGATAACGATTGTTCCACGTGGAACAAGAGCGCTGTCAAAAACTTGCATATTAATTACTTAAACCTATCATAATGGATTACATCAAGTCAAAAATCCGCGACGTGGTCGATTTCCCCTCTAAAGGAATAGTCTTCAAAGACCTCACCACAGTTTTCAAAGACCCGCGTGCTCTTCACATTATCGGCTGGGACCTCTCGCAGCTCTACCGCGATAAAGGCATTACAAAAGTAGTAGGCATCGAATCGCGTGGCTTCATCGGCGGTTCAATTCTCGCCTACGAAATCGGCGCCGGTTTCGTTCCGGCTCGCAAACCCGGCAAGCTCCCTGCCGACACCATCCGCATGGAGTATGCCAAAGAGTATGGCACGGACGTTATTGAAATTCATCGCGATGCCATCACTCCCGACGATATTGTCGTCATTCACGACGACGTTCTTGCGACCGGTGGCACAATGGCCGCTGTATACAAGCTCATCGAAAGCCTTCATCCGAAAAAAATATACGTCAACTTCATCATCGAGTTGTCGGCGCTCAATGGCCGCAAGGCTCTCCCTGCCGATGCCGAAGTGACTTCGCTCATCTCTTACTGATATGTAGCGGCAACTACATGTGCTGTTTTAGTGGGGTGCGGGTGCCTGTTTTGGCCGTCCGCACCCCTTTTTTTCTTGTTATGGAAAATTTTAATGTTTTGCGACATGTTTGTTTGCAATCTATGAAAAAAGACTGTAAATTCGCAAAATTAAAAAGACTTGCTAAAACACATATACTACCGACTAAATAAATTCCATATAAACCTAACACATATGAGTTATCTTAAATTTGATAAGAACCTGCTCATAAACTTGGACCAGTCGCTTACAAAAGAGATGCTGCGTACAAACCAGGCCGGCGCATACCATTGCACCACTCTGGTCGGTTGCAACACACGTAAACAACACGGTCTGCTGGTGATTCCTATCGAGGGGATGGACTACAAGCCTCATGTGATGCTGTCGAGTCTCGACGAAACAGTGATTCAGCATGGCGCTCCCTTCAACCTCGGTCTGCACCGCTATCAGGGCGGTGTGTATTCGCCGGCTGGCCACAAGTATATCCGTGAGTTCGATTGTGAGGCCGTACCCCGTATGACATATCGCGTGGGTGGCGTGATTCTCACCAAGGAAAAGATTTTTATCAGCCAGGAAAACAGAATCCTTATTCGCTACACTCTTGTCGAGGCACATTCGCCCACAACCCTCCGCTTCAGGCCCTTCCTCGCCTTTCGCGAAGTAAACAGCCTTTGCGTGGCCAACGATGCCATAAACAGTAAGATTGAACCCGTGAACAACGGCGTGGCAACATGTCTCTATAAGGGGTTTCCGACGCTTTACATGCAGTTCAACCACAAGGCCAAATGGGTCGACGAACCCAACTGGTACAACGGCATCGAATATGTGAAAGACCTCGAGCGAGGCGTGCCTTATTGCGAAGACCTCTGGGTGCCCGGTTACTTCGAAGTCCCTATTAAGAAAGGTGAATCTATCATTTTCTCAGCCGGCATCAACGAGGTGAGCCCCCGTAGCCTGGGCAAGATGTACGAGGCCGAAGTGGCAAGCCGCACGCCGCGCACCTCATTTTTCAATTGTCTCAAAAACGCTGCAAAGCAGTTCTATGTGCGGCGCGGCGACAATATGTATATTCTCTCAGGCTTCCCCTGGGGCGTGGTGCTTGCTCGCAACACATTCATGGCATTGCCCGGCCTAACTCTCGCAATCGACCACAAGGCCGACTACGAAGCCATCATGGCAACGGCAATGCGCGAGCTCATGCACTTTGTAGACTCCGGCGAGCCTTCGAAAGACATCAAGGGAATCGAATCTCCCGACATCCCTCTCTGGGCCCTGTGGGCAATACAGCAATACGCAAAAGTCGAAGGAAACGATGCTGCACGCAAGCTCTATATGGCACCGGTTGCCAAGCTTGTCGACAGCGTTCTTTCGGGAAAATATCCCAATCTTTATGTAGACTCAGACTCCGGTCTTCTTTCTACCGACGGACATGAAAAAGCTGTGTCGTGGATGAACTCAATGCTTGGTGGAGCGCCTGTTGTGCGCCGCACAGGACGTCTTGTCGAATTCAACGCACTTTGGTACAATGCCCTCATGTTCGCATCGGCACTCGCCGAAGGCGACGAGGCTCTTGTCGACCGTCGCAATGAATGGCTTGCCGAAGCCGAGAAGATGAAGGAGCCCTTCATTTCCACCTTCCTCAACGAAAGCGGATATCTCTACGACTTTGTCGACGGCTCTTATGCCGACCCGTCGGTTCGACCCAATATGGCTATTGCAATAGGTCTCGACTACTCGCCGCTCGACCGCCGTCAGCGCAAGAGCGTTCTCGATGTCGTCACTCGCGAGTTGCTTACTCCCAAAGGTCTGCGCACCCTCTCGCCGAAGAGCTACGGCTACCATCCCAATTACATCGGTAATCCCGACGAGCGAGAGTTTGCCATGCACAACGGCCCTGTGCGCCCCTGGCTTACCGGATTCTATGCCGACTCGTATCTGCGTGTGTTCGGGCTCAGCGGTGCCGGATATATCGATCGCCTGCTCATCGGCTTTGAAGACGAGATGACCAACGGCTGCATTGGCTCGCTGTCGCAGCTCTACGACGGTAATCCTCCCTACACCGGCCGAGGTGCGGTGTCGCATGCAACAAACGTAGCCGAGGTGCTTCGCACTTACCGCCAGCTCAAACGCCTCGGGGCTTATTATTAAACAATTGATTCCCAATTAAATATACATAATTGATAATATGAAAGCACTAATGTTCGGCTGGGAATTCCCTCCTCACATCCTCGGCGGTCTCGGCACTGCCAGCTACGGCCTCACCCGTGGTATGTGGGAGTGTGGCGACATGGACATAACCTTTGTCATTCCCAAGCCTTATGGCGACGAAGACCGAAGCTTCGCTCATATAATCGGCAACTCGCAGGTGCCGGTTGCATGGCGCGATGTCGACCGTGACTATGTCGATGCACGTATAGGCAAACTCATGCCCCCCGACCTTTATTTCCGTCTCCGCGACCATATATATGCCGACTTCAACTATATGCGCACCAACGACCTCGGCTGCATAGAGTTCTCCGGCAAATATCCCTCGAATCTTCTCGAGGAAATCAACAACTACTCTATTACCGCGGGTGTGATTGCACGCACGCTCGACTTCGATATCATCCATAGCCACGACTGGCTCACCTATCCGGCCGGAATACATGCCAAGCAGGTCACAGGCAAGCCTCTGGTGATTCACGTTCATGCTACCGAGTACGACCGTTCGCGCGGAAAGCCCAATCCCACGGTCTATGGCATCGAGCGCGACGGCATGATTCATGCCGACCACATAATCACCGTGTCGAATCTCACTCGCCAGACTGTGATTGACCACTACGGTGTCGATCCGGCAAAGGTAACCACTGTACACAACGCCGTTGTGCCTCTCAGCCCCGAGCTGCTCAATGTAGAGAATCTGCGTCAGACTAAAGAAAAAATTGTCACCTTCCTCGGCCGTATAACCATGCAGAAAGGTCCTGAGTACTTTGTCGAAGCTGCCGCAAAGGTTCTTCGCAACTGCTCCAACGTACGCTTCGTCATGGCCGGTTCCGGCGATATGATGGACAAGATGATTCAGCTCGCCGCAGAGCGCGGTATCAGCGACCGCTTCCATTTTCCTGGATTCCAGAAAGGCAAGCAGGTCTACGAAATGCTCAAAGCAAGCGATGTCTACATCATGCCTTCCGTCTCCGAACCCTTCGGCATTTCGCCGCTCGAGGCCATGCAGATGGGTGTTCCATCAATTATCTCAAAGCAGAGCGGCTGCGCCGAAATTCTCACTAATGTAATCAAGACTGATTACTGGGACATCGACGCAATGGCCGATGCCATTCATGCTATAATCACTTACCCCGCACTGTACAAGCAGCTGCGCGAGGACGGCCTCAAGGAAGTCGCCCAGATCACATGGGACAAAGCCGGCCGAAAGGTAATCGACATATATAACAAAGTTCTCGGACGCTAAAACGCATTAAAAATGAAAGCTATCTGTTTTAATTTCGAAATACATCAGCCGTTCCGTCTGAAACGTTACCGTTTCTTCGACATCGGCAAGGACCATTACTATTTCGACGACTTCCTCAACGAGGATATCGTTACACGTGTGGCCCACAACTCATATATCCCGGCCTGCGAGACCCTTCTCCGCATGATTGAGCAGAACGAAGGCCGTTTCTGCTGCTCAATCGCTGTTTCCGGCCTCGCTTTCGAGCAGTTTGAGCACTATGTGCCTGAGCTTCTCGAGCTCTTAGACCGTCTGCACAAAACCGGATGTGTCGAGTTCGTCGCCCAGCCTTTCTCTTACGGTCTGTCGTCGCTCGTTGACTCCGAGGAATTTGCCGCCCAGATTGCTGCCACGGCTTCGATTCTCCGCAACCGTTTCGGCATCGAGCCCAAGATTGTACGCAATACAGAGCTCATTTACTTCGACGACATCGCTCCGCAGCTTGTTGAGCTTGGCTTCAAAGGCGTGCTTACCGAAGGCGCAAAGCATATTCTCGGTTGGAAATCGCCCGACTATGTATACACTGCAGCCTCGGCGCCAAAATTGAAAGTGCTCATGCGCAACCGCAAGCTCAGCAACGACATCGCCGAGCGCTTCGGAGATACTTCCTGGCCCGATTTCCCACTCACCGCCGACAAATACATCGACTGGATTGCTGCCACGCCACAGGACGAACAGATTATCAACGTCTTCCTCAACATGGAAACATTCGGCGACCTGCATCCGGGCAACACCGGCATTTTCCAGTTCCTCGAAGCTCTGCCACGCTTTGCCTACGAGCGCGGCATCGAATTCATCACACCTTCGCAGGCAGTGGCCAAAATCAAACCCGTCGGCGAGATTTCAATCAACCACCCGATTTCGAGTGCCGGCGAGGAGTCCGACACCTCGGCATGGCTCGGAAATAGTCTGCAGAATGAAGCCTTCGACAAACTCTATGCCCAGGCTGAGCGCGTGCGCGAGTGCTCAAACCGTGCGCTCAAACGCGACTTCCAGTACCTCCAGGCCTGCGACCACTTCTTCTACATGAATACCCGAAATCCCGGATTCAGCCCATATGAGACGCCTTTTGCAGCATTCACCAACTACATGAATGTGCTCGCCGACTTCGAAATGCGAGTGAAAGAGGAATTCCCCTCTCAGATAGGCAACGAAGAGCTCAACTCGCTCCTTCTCACTATCCGCAACCAGGGTGCCGAAATTGAAACTCTCAACAAAGAGCTCGCTTCGATGCGCAAGAGCGTGGAGCAATACAATATCGAGCACGTGAAGCGCGATGAGCTCAAGGCCAAAGCTGAGCCGGCTGAGAAAGCACCAAAAAAAGCCAAAGCGCCTAAGAAAGCTGTTGCCGGAAAGACCGCCGCGGCCAAAAAGAAATCGGAAAAATAATACCTGACATATATGGCCGGATACTGCGTCGAACGAACAGCAGGCTCCGGCCATTTGTTTCTATTGTAAGAATCGTACATAAATGTTACCCGAAAAATACGTCATCACCATTGGCCGTACATTCGGCAGCGGAGGCCGGCAACTCGGCCGCCTGCTCGCGCAGCGGCTATGCATAGGTTTTTATGATAAACAGCTGCTTGTGGAATCGGCCCGTAAAGCCGGATACAATCTTGATTATTTCGAGCGAAACGACGAGCGCGCACCGAGAATTATGGGCGGCGTCGTTCAATTCTCCATGGGCTTTTACCCTATGTCGTGGATTGGCGATACTATATCGGGCTCCGACGGCATATACAAGGCGCAGTGCGAATTCATGCATGAGCTCGCCGCAAAGGAAGCGTGTGTAATCGTAGGCCGCAGTGCCGACTATGTGCTGCGCGATGTTGAAAACGTCATCAATATCTTCGTGCATGCCCCGGCCGACGTGTGCGCGCAGCGCATTGTCGACAGACTCGAGTGCAAGTCGCCCGAGGAGGCGAAAGTACTCGCTGCACGCACAAACAAACTCCGTGAGAATTTCTATAATTTCTATACCGACAAGCGCTGGGGGGCTGCCGAGAGCTACGACCTTACCTTCGATTCGTCGCTCATTCCTCTCGAGGAAATCGCCGACATCATAATCGAATATATCCACCGGCGACTCGGCTGATATCCGGCTTATACAGTATATTTCGTCGTCACCCGTACAACGCAGCTGTATGGGTGACGACGTTTAAATTTTCAGCATAGTGCGGAAATGGAAATCGTCCTCAGCTGCGCCTGTGCAACACGCCCTTGATTTCGGCCACAGGATTGATTTTCTCTATTTTAATTGCCGTTCCGACATATACGGCAAGCAGAAGAGCCCGTATAAGGCCGTTTGCCGCCTCGTGGAGGCCGAACATAGGCAGAAGCCATACTCCGGCCGCATATAGGGCGGCAGCGAAGCCAAAATAGCTTAAAATGCGTTTTACTGGATAGCCTATCGGATAAAACCGCTGGCCGGCGAAGTAGCTTGCAAGCATCATCACCGTATAGCAGCAGAGAGCAGCCACGGCGCAACCCACATAACCAATCTTCGGCACGAGCAACACATTGAGTGCTACTGTCACCGCCAGGCCGGTGAGCGACAGATAGGCGCCCCACACCGTGCGATCGGTAAGCTTGTACCATATCGAGAGATTGAAGAATATGCCGAAGAAAAACTCGCCAAGCATAATCAGAGGTACTATTTTGAGGCCGCTGAAGTAGCGTGGCGGTATGAAATAACGGATGATGTCGATATAGTACATCACGCCCAGAAATATAAAAAGAGCAAAGATGCAGAAGTATTTCATTGCGTCGCGGTAGGCCTGGAGTTTGTTTCCGCCGCTCTCTTTGCTACGCGAGAATATAAACGGCTCATAAGCGAAGCGGAAAGCCTGCAGGAATATCAGCAGTACAATGCCTATTTTATAGTTCGCGCCATAGATGCCGAGGCCATACATGGCTTCCGCTGGGTCTTTCACGAGATGCGGATAGAGGATTGTGCCGATGGTCTGGTTGAGAGTGCCGGCAACTCCGAGCACGAGCAGCGGCATGGAGTAGATGAGCATCTGTTTCCACAGCGTGGCCGTGAATCTCCATTTGAATCCATGTAGCTCAGGCCACAGCATAATCAGATTTATGGCCGACGCCATGAAGTTCGACAGGAAGATATATCCTATTCCATACGACGGGTCGTAGAATGACGACACTGTGCCGGGAGCATGCTTGAGCAACCACGGACACAATACAATGAAAAACAGATTGAGGCCGATATTGATTCCTATGTTCACCAGTTTGAGCAAAGCGAAGCGCATCGGGCGCTTGCGGAAGCGGATATAGCTGTAGGGTATGGTCATGAATGCGTCCATGCCCACGCAGCATGCCATAAGCAACACATACGACGGATGCCCGGCACACTCCATCCATTGGCTTACAGGATTAATGAACAGTGCCACAAGCAACATGAATGTCGTCGAACTTGCCGCCAATGACATCATCGAGGTGGTGTATACTTCCATAGGGTCGCTCCATTTCTCATGATTGGCAAAGCGGAAGAAACCCGTCTCCATGCCGTAGGTGAGAATAACCATTACGAGCGCCACTACCGAGTAGACAAATGTTACAACACCATACTCGGCGACCGGAAACATATTGGTATACAGCGGCACAAGCATCCAGTTGAGGAAGCGTCCCACTATAGAACTGAGGCCGTATAAGGCCGTGTCTTTTGCTAAGCTTTTGATTCCTGCCATTTTCGTTTGCAGACATACGGCATGGTGGCTCGGGTCACAATGCACGCGGTTATCATATACACTAAGGATAGTACCCAAAGTGCAACAAAATCCGTGCCAACTTCGTGCAGAGTGGCGGCATTGCTGTTGATTCGTATGAATCCTTCAACACCCCAGATTGCCGGAATCATGTCGCCGAGCATTTTCCATATGGGGCTCATGGCGTAGCGCGGCCATGTGAGGCCCGAGAGGAAGAGGAACCAAACCGATGTGAACACAATGATGATAAACGGGCTTTCGCGGTCGCGTATCACGGCATTGAGCGTCTGGCCGAGGAAAGCCGTGGCAAGCAGCATAGGCACGATGAACAGGAAGTAGTCTGTCGCAGAGCCGTAGTGTGGCAGGTTGAACATTGCCGGAATGATACGCAGAACGTAGATTATCTGAGGGATATATATCACAAGATAGGCCAGCGACTTGCCCCACACAGTGGCGGTGACACCTACACCATGAATCTGGCGCGGGTCGAAGCCGTTGTTGCGGCGCCGCCGTTCGGCCGAGGTCCCGCCGAGCATGCCTATGCCGAGCAGCATGCTCTGCTGAAGTATGAGTATCACAATGCCCGGCATGATAAACGATGCGAAGCCCTGCTCGGTGTCGCCGAGGAAATTACTGTCGCTCTGAATCATCGACATGTTCTGGGCAAGCGAGTTGAGGCCGGAGGCCGAGATGCGTTCGCCGGTAGTCTCGCTTATGAGCTCAAGCTGAAGGTCGGTGAGTGCCGCCGCAAAGGTGCGGTAGCGCAGAAGCAGTGTCATATCGGCGTAAAACTCTACATGAGCCGGGTCGTTGCGGCCTATGTTTTTGCCATACGACGATGGTATCTGCATTATGCCGAAAACCTTGTTTTCATACATCAGTTCGCGTGCTTCCTGCAGGTCGTTGCAGTAGGCATAAATGGCTATAGCCGGCGATGCCGAGGCTTTCTGCACAAAACTGCGTGATTCCGCCGACCGCGATTCGTCGACCACAGCCACAGGCATTTTTCTCACCGTCTCGGGATTGTATATAAGCGTGTAGATGACAGGATACATGAGCGGCAACGCGAAGAAAAACAGCAGCACGCCTATATCGTGAAGAAATATATTCATCTCGTTGCGGAATACACGGCCTGTATCCGACATCCACATAAATATTTTTTTGAATACACTCATATCAGGGAACGTAAATAGGATTTAGACATGCTTTCCGAAGCCGTGGCAGCAGCAAGGCCGGCACAATCGGGAAGAGCAACAGTCCTGCCATATAGAGTCGAGCGAAATACACCGGAGCTCCGTTGAGAGCTATGGTGAAGTATGTGAGAAGCCAGTAGCGGAAGGGCGAAAGCCAGCTGAATATGCCAATCCAGCCATACATGCTCTGCACAGGGAAAGAGATGCCCGTGAACGAGAAGGTGAGCACGCCGAACAGTGCACAGATGATAAAGGCCATTCGCGGATTTGGCACCGCGCAGCAGGCGAAGAGCCCGAACGACTGGCAGCCGATTACCAGAAGCAGTGTCGACAGTATCATTGCCCAAAGAGAGCCGTGGCACGGAAAATGAGAGTAACCGAAGAGAAGCCACAGTATGAAAAGGCCCATGCTGAAGAAGATTGCCGTCGCCGGCAGAAGTTTGGTCGTCACGGCCACTGATATACTTCCCTTGCAGGTCGACAGCCATTGGGGCGAAGTATAGTTCTTGATTTCCGATGTGACCTGCATTACTGTCATGAGCATTATCATCAGCGCGAGTGTGCATATGGAGAACGAGGGGCACAGATATATGCCGTAGTTCATCCACGGATTACCTATCGGAAACTGGTCGATGACTATAGGCTGCACCATTTCGGAGGCACTGGCATCGCTCAGACCCATGCTTGTGAGGGTTTGCATCACAACGCCGCCGGCGGTGGTCACGGCCACTGTCTTAAAGCCTTTGAATGCCAGTGTGCCCGGCACGAAGTAAGTGAGGTTGCTGTAGTACTCAAGAGTGGGGCCGCGCCCCGAGATTGCGTCTTTCTCAAATCTGGCGGGTATGACGAAGAAGCCGTAAATGCTCCCTTCGCGAACCATCTGCATGGCTTTGTCGTAGCTTTCGGCCTCTTCGGTGATTGATATGGTCTGAAGAGCCTTGAGCGAACGAGTCACACTGCGCGACATCGACGAGTGGTCGAGGTCGACCACGCCCGTGGGCACATGCTCGGGCAGGCCTTCGTCGAGTAGCGCGAGAAAAAAGATGGCCGTGATCATCGGAACCAGCACCATGCCGAAGAGGTAGATAGGCCGGCTGCAGAGACGACGCAACTCGCGTTTTATGCCCGCTGTGAAACCTATGTTTGCCATTTTGTGCAGTTGTTATTTTTCGGGGTGTGAATAGATTGCCGACATGCCGGGACGCAGACCCGGAACATCCTCTACCGGACGTGCCTTGATTTGGAAAGTGCGGCTGTCGTAGCTGCCGGTCGACTTGGTGGAGTGCCATACGGCATAGCTGCCCATGTCGCGGATGTAGTATATCTTCACATCGATTTCTTTCTTCCCTAAGGCCGGAATCATCACTTTCATCGTTGCGCCCATGGGCAGGTCGGAGAGCAGCTCTTCGCGCACATTGAACACCACATAGCGCTTGTCGGTCTTGAGAAGGCTCATGATGGGGGCGCCGAGCGACACGAGCTCGCCGGCTTCGGGATAAATCTGGTCTATTGTGCCGTCGAAAGGCGCGGTCAGATATGAGTCGGCATATACGGCGGCGGCCTGGTCTACGGTTTGCTGGGCTGCGTCGACAAGTGCGGCTGTCGATGCCTTGTCTTCGCTCTGTGCGCCTGCCTTGGCCAGCGAGAGCTGGCTGGCGGCGGCGCCGCGGGCGGCTTTGGCTGCATCATAGGCGGCTTTGGCCTCATCGCGTTTCTGCTCCGAAATCACGCCTTCGGCGAAAAGCTTCTGCATGCGGTCGTAAGTCTTTTGTGTTATTGTTTCTGCAGCCTGTGCCTGGGCAAGCAGTTGTTCGGCGGCGGAGATAATCTGCGAGCGTGTGCCGGCATCTACCTTCTTATTCTGTGCGGATGCAACTTCTTTCATCGCCTCGGCCTGGCCCAGCTGCGCCTTGCCTATTTCGGAGTGGATATATACGAGTGTGTCGCCTGCATGGACAGTATCGCCCTCCTCTACATAGAATTTTGTCACGCGTCCGGCAAGCCGGCCCGATATGCGCACGGTGGTGCCTTCTACCTGCCCTTCAATATAGCTGTCGGGGCGGTTCATGAACACGAAGCCGATTATGGCTATCACGACAGCGGCAAATATTATTATGCCCATGGTGAACAGAAGTGTGCGGTTGGCGCTTTTCTCTGTGGTATTGTTTGTGTTGGTCGACATTTGAGTATGCTTATTCGTTAGACGATTCGGTATTTGGGGTATAGAGTGTGCCGAGGGCTTTGCTCAGATATGTGCGGCACATCTCTACTTCGATGAGGGCGTCGACTTGCTCGGAGTGAGCTTTGAGCCATGCGGTCTGCGCCTCCATGACATTGTCGGCTGTGGCCACGCCCTCTCTGAAGCCGAGGCTGGCGCTGCGAAGATTCTCGTCGGCCTTTGCAAGATTAGTCACTGTCATGTGGTAGGTCTTGAAGGACTCCTGAGTCTTGAATGTGGCCTGGTTTACCTGCAGGTCTACAAGCTGACGGGCATCTTCGAGCTGAAGCTGACGCGAAATTTCATCGGCCTGAGCAGCCTTGTATTTGTTGTAGTTGCCCCCCCAGTGCCAGATGGGGATTGACACCATGGCTCCGACGCTGAAGCCTCCCTTGAAATTCTTCTTGAAGCCATCGTACATATTCGGATTGGAGAATTCGTAGCTGCCGATGAGCGCTATTTTGGGGAGCATCGACGAGCGTTCGGCATTTTTCTGTTCCGTGGCCGCTTTTACGGCAAATTCAAGCGCACGCAGGTCGGGGCGTGTGGCGTAGACATCGTTTATGTTGTAGCTGTCGATGCTCTCGTCGATGCTCGAGGGAAGAGTGGTATCGCTATTCTCATCCTCAAGAGTGAACGTTGTGTGAACTGGCAGCCCGCAGACCTGCGCAAGCGCCATGCGGCTTAGCACAAGGCCGTTTTTTACTTTTGTGAGGTCTACGTTGGCTGAGTTGAGTTTCACGTCGACACTGAGCACATCGCTGCGGGTGGCCACGCCGGCATCAAGCATGAGATGCACGTCGCGCGAGAGCGAGTCGAGCAGTTCGACATAGCTTTCGGCCAGCCGTTCTTTGGCTTTGAGTGACACCACTTGCCAGTAGGCGGCATCGACGGCATAAATCACATTTTCGGCCTCGGCGTTTTCAAGCTCGCGAGCGGCCTGCCCGGCGGCATGTGCAAGTCGGTTCATCGCCACTATCTTTCCGCCCATGTATATAGGCTGAGTGAGGGTGATTGCGCCAAAGAACACATTGTGAATGTCGTAAGTCATGGCTTCCTTGGGCAGATAGGCCACAGAGGCCGGTATCGGCTGTCCGGTGGCCGGATTGAGCACGGGCTCGTGTGTTACCGGATTGGTCACAATGTCGAATTCGTATTTCTGTGTCTGCAGATTGAACGATTTGATTGGCAGCATCTGGTCGCTGTCAAAAATCGCAAGATCGCGCTGATTGTAGAGATATCCGCCGTTGAAGTCTATGGCCGGCAGATATGCCGCCAGAGCCTCTTTGCTTTGATACTCCGACTTGCGCACACGCTGACGCGCAATCTTCAGCTGCTTGTTGTTTTGCAGCGCGAGTTGCCTGAATGTGGACAAGGGCGTAACTCCCGGAAGCTCTGTGGGTTCCGGGACGTTCTGCGCGAACATTCCTGTGCCGAGGCACAGTGCCAACAGTGAAGTCACACACTGTCGTATTGTTGTGTTGTATCTCTTGTGTCCCATAGGATTAGATATTATTCTACAAAAATATAAATAATAACAATCGGTTATATGGAACGGTTGGCTTATGGATGCATTTTTGGCCCTTTACTCCAATCAGCACACCCGCGCCTCCCGAAAATATAGTTTATCCGGTCGAAATTCAGTCAGACTCGGGAAAAATGCGACACTCTGGGATAATACCCCATTGCCTGGCCGGTGAGTCGGCTTTGAGCGAGAAGAAAAAGCCGGCGGCTACGAGCTGGCGCGCAAGCTCGGCTTTGCCCGTAAAGCCGTGGATTATCCATTGCTGAGAAGGCTGCAGGCCTTGCTTGAGCTCTATAAGAAGCCCGTAACGGCCTACACAATGTATGATGAGTGGTTTGCCGGTCTCCTCGGCGAGTGCGGCGTGCAGAGCGAATATCTCGCTCTGATATTCGGTCGTGCCTCCGCGTTTTTTGTCGAAACCGGCTTCGCCGATTGCTGCAACGCGAGGGTCTCGTGCGAGTCGTCTCAGTCTTTCTATTGTTTCGGCAGCTACAGGCTTCGCAGTGCTCCAGGGATGTATGCCAACGCTGTACCATGCGGTGCCGTACTCGCCCCAAAGCTTTTCGTCGGGCTCTACAGATGTGATTATATCGGCCCCGGTGCGTCCGTGAGTGTGTATGTCGGAGAAATCTTTCAGTTCTGGTTTCATGGTACGGGGTCGTAGCCGCTGCCACCCCACGGATTACATCGGAGTATGCGTTTTATGGCGAGCCATAGTCCTTTTACAGGACCGTGTTTGCGCAGTGCCTCAAGGGCGTATGCGCTGCATGTGGGGGTAAAACGGCAACAAGGCGGAAACATAGGCGATATGCAGGCTCTGTAAAACAGTATCGGCAGTGTCAGCAGCCACACAAAAGCTCTGCGTATCAGCGATGGCGCTGTCATTGTTTGCCGGAGAAGTGAGCGGAGAGCTCGGAGAGAATTTTTTTCATGGCCTTTTCCACTGCCGAGTAAGGCATGAGTTTGTCGGCCACATATACCAGACCCAAATCAATGCGTTCGCTGTCGGCCACGGGATAGTCATGATGGTTGAGACGATATGATTCGCGTATGCGGCGACGCATCTGTACGCGGTCAACAGCATGACGGAGCCGTTTTTTCGGCACTGTGATGAGAAAAGCGACCGGCGCGTCGGATTTCCGCAGGGCATTGCGTCGGGCAACGGCTCTAAGCGGATAGCAGAGACGCGAAAACTCAGCTCCTCCCGGGCTGAAGAGTATCTCTACAGCTCTGGAGGAACACAACTTTTCCTTTTTATATAGGCCGAATTTTTTCACGGCGGAGTGATAGTTACTGTTTTGAGAGGAAGAGGTCGATTGCCGCAGGCATCGAGGGCGCTTCAGGAGTGGGAGCTGGCACGTCGAGACGCAGGCCTGCTTCCTTCACTGCATTGGCTGTGGCTGTGCCGAGGGCTGCAATGGCAATGTCGCCCTGCTCGAACGAAGGGAAGTTCTTGAGCAGCGACTCTATACCCTGGGGGCTGAAGAATACGAGCATGTTATAGTCGAAAGCTTCATCGGGGGTGAAGTCATTGCTCACCGTGCGGTACATCGCGGCCTGGGTCACATTGATTTTGTTAGCGGCCAGGAATGCTGCCTCGCTACCGTTGTTTACGTCGCTCACAATAAGCAGATAGTTGTCGGTCTTGTGCTTTTGCATCGACGGAAGAAGGTCGGCGATTTTTCCTGTCTTGGAAGCGAAAATCTTGCGCTTGCGATAGATGATATATTTCTGCAGATAGTTTGCGATTGATTCACTCGAGCAGAAAAATTTCTGTGTAGGGGGAATGGTTACGCGCATCTCCTCGCAGAGACGGAAAAAGTTGTCGACTGCCGTTTTGGCCGTGAAGATAATCGCACTGAAATCTGCTATGTTGATTTTCTGTGCCCTAAAATCCTTGGCAGAAAGACCTTCGATTTTGATAAAAGGGCGAAATACTATTTCGACGCCGTATTTTTCGCTGAGGTCAAAATAGGGCGACTTGTCGGAGGTTGGTTTGGGCTGGGAGACCAGAATCTTTTTTGTCTTCACTTTATTGGATTTATATGCAATGGTATGTCGCATATCACTGCAGATATGCGCACGAGCCATATAAAGCTAATAATGGTACTATTTCGAGAGTGCAAAGGTACAAAATAAAATAAAGCAAAGACCTAAAATTCACATAAAAAATGCGAATTCCTTTGCAAATGAATATCAATCGTGCGACTATAACGACTGTTAATGAGAAAATAATGAGCGCGCTATGCCATCGCGGCTGTAGAAGGAGCAAAATAGCCGGAAGTATGAGTACGATGCCTGTGAAGGCTTCGGTCGCAAAAAAGCCATCGAGCCAGCGCCGACGTCCTTCGGGTGTGCCGAATGTATAACCAACCACTTCATATGCTGTGAGACGGAAGATATAATATGCCGCCATTATCCCTATCGATATGCCTATCGGCCCGAAGCCGTCGTATGTCGGCTCTCCGGCCAGTGTGTAGAGCACAATACCGCCGAAGACGATTGTGTTTACGGCAAGGAGTATGCCGGTAGAAAGCGGCACGGTGTGTTCGTCGTCGAATACATTGGGGCGGCGGATATTCCACAGGTCGTGGCGATAGGTGCGCAGGGCACGCCATATGCTGCCGCCGCTGAACCCGAGCAACGCGAGAATGCCCATCATCAGAACGATGAGCGCGGAGTCGTTGCCCGTGTTTGACGGGAGTGCATCCGGTGCAAGCCCAACTTCTGCGCCCGAAGGCATCTCCGGCGTCACTGAGGCTGCCGCTATGCTGTCGAATTTTTCCTGAAGCCTTAGAAATTCAGCGTCTTCGACCGGTATGAAGTGTGGTATGCGGCCGCTTACGGTATCTGCGCCTATCGAATCTATTATCGAGGTGCAGATGCCGCCGTAATCAGCCTCGGCGAAGTCTTTGGGCAGTATATAGCTCGATGCCGGCGGTGGCACTGTGGCCTCGGGCCTGTGCACGGGAGTGTTCAGGCCTGTTTCGGCAGGTGTCGTTGCTATGGCGGTTGA
>Ga0137307_100145_pt1 | contig 81206 bp, 64 predicted proteins | sample NAcewD2O_March_2_FD_97180 | JGI IMG/M metagenome (GOLD analysis project Ga0137307, IMG submission 97180) | Mouse cecal microbial communities from Vienna, Austria - N-Acetylglucosamine amended D2O_March | ecosystem: Host-associated > Mammals > Digestive system > Large intestine > Cecum | place...
GAAGAAAACGATTATTGTTATGCCGGTGGCAAATGAGGAAACGACAATGGGCAGGATTATCGAGGGGATATTGGCATTGCCCTATGATAACCTGTATTTGTATCCGGTGATGGACAACTATTCCACGGACGGTACGAGGGAAATTATAGAAGAATACGAGAAAAAGACGGACAAGGTGAAGCTTATATTTTATAAAGAATCTTACGGAGTAATCAGTTGTTATTTGGAAGGTTTCCGCCACGCCCTGAAGGACGGGGCTGAGCATGTAATTGAGATGGACGGCGGAGGCAGCCATTTGCCGGAAGAACTTCCACAGTTTATTGAAAAGCTGAATGAAGGGTACGATTGTGTCTGGGGTTCCCGCTTTGTGGAAGGGGGAGGCATCAGCCATCACCCGTTTTACCGGAGGATGTTAAGCTCCGGTGGAACGATTCTGGCGAATGTGGTGCTTGGAACACGGCTAAAGGATATGACCAGCGGCTTTGAAGGATTTCAAAGATATGTGCTGGAAGATTTAAGGCTGGATAGATTTTTATCTACAGGGCATATGTACCAGACAGAGATGCGGTATTATTGTAGGAATTACCGTACGATAGAGGTACCTATCCATTATGTAGGCTCGGAATCCAGTTTCCGCTTTAAAGTAGTAGTGGAAGCGTTACGGATTTTGTTCCAACTGAAAAAAGCGGGAAAGAGTATTTACAGGGATTCCGGGAAAAGAAACGGGAATGCCTGAATGGCGGCATGGCTTATTTAATGATGGGGCGCTTGGAGCGGCAGCATGGGAGTTGGTATGAAGCGTAAAATAGCATTTCATTTAAATTGCCTGGAGCAGGGGGGTGCGGAGCGGGTAGTATCGAATCTGGCCAACCGTTTTGCCAAAGAGGGCTATGAAGTCCTTCTTGCCACGGAGTGGTACGGGGAAAATGAATTTCAAATAGAGAAGGAAGTTAGACGGGTACATGTAGGCCTAAGGGAAGAAGACAGCGGCAAGAACCGTATCAGGCAGTTTTTGCTGCGGGTGAAATATTTAAGGGAATTTATGAAAAAAGAGCGGCCGGACATTCTGATTGCATTTGCCCAGAGGGCGAATTACCGGGCATTGATGGCAAAAACCGGTACAAAGGTTCCGGTGCTGATTTCTATACGGACAGACCCTGCCGGGCATTATGATGCCTTATCGGATAAGGTACAGATACCGCTTTTGTTTCCGAGGGCGGCGGGCTGTGTCTTTCAGACAGAGGGCCAAAGGGAATTTTTTGTCCCTTATCTGCAGAAAAATTCCAAAATTATATTGAATCCAATCCATGATAAATATATTGGCGTACCGGAGCCGGAAAAGAGGAAAAAAGAGGTAGTCCAGTCCGGCAGGTTGGTGGACTTTAAAAACCAGCCTATGCTTTTGCAGGCTTTTATAGAGGTACACAAAAAACACCCGGACTATGTGCTGAAAATTTACGGCGGGGATTCTTTTGACGGAACAAAGGAGATACTGGAATCCATTATTGAAAAAAACGGGGCCGGGGCTTATATTAAATTAATGGGAGCCAGCGATTGCCTGGAAAAGGATTTGGCGGATGCGGCTGTATATGCTTTTTCTTCCGATTGGGAAGGGCTGCCCAACGCCCTTTTAGAAGCTATGGCTTTGGGTCTGCCTATTGTGGCTACCGATTGCCCCTGCGGAGGGCCGCGTACGGTAATGAAGGACGGGGTAAGCGGGCTGATGGTGCCGATTAAAGATGCAAAAGCGATGGAAGAAGGGATTAACCGGTTAATTGAGGATCCGGCGCTGGGGCAGGAGCTTGGGAGGAATGCCAGGAAAATCGGGGAAATTGCCAACGGGACAGCTATTTTTGAGCAGTGGAGGGATTATATAGAAGATGTGATTGCCCGAAATAAGGGCAGATAATCAAAGCATATATAAAATAATTCAAGAAAAGGAACGGGGTAAGGGCATGTTTTCATATGATGATTATAAAGAGATTATAAGGATTATTAAATCTACGAAACGGCAGGCAAATTATAAAGATGCGTTGTATCGGGATAATTTTATCATTATGCGCCATGATGTAGAGTATAGCGTAGAAAGGGCATATGCATTGGCAAAGGTAGAGTCCAGCATGGATTTTAGTTCCACTTTCTTTTTCCAATGGACGAACAATTCGTATAATCTGTTATCCAGGAAGAACAGGGACTTAATTTGCGATATGCACGAAAGAGGGCAGAATATAGGGCTTCATTTTGCTTTGAACGGCATGACGGATATGCAGGAAGTAAGGAAACAGATTGTGAAAGAGATGCATATGCTCAGTGAAATGCTGGGCTTTGAAATATCGGAATTTTCGGTACACCGCCCTTCCCCGTCCATTCTTGCGGAAAACATTAAGCTTCCGGGCATTATCAACGCTTATCAGGACGAATTTTTTACGTTTACGGAGAACGCTTCGGAAAACTCTCGGCTGGCAGTCAAATATATATCCGATGCCAACCATATTTGGAGGTATGGCTATCCGGATGAGAAAAATATATTGGAGAACGATAAAGTGCAGATATTGACCCATCCCTTCGCGTGGACAAAAAAAGGGTATGACAATTATGGGAATTTTAAAAGCCTGGTGAAAGAAAAATATATTGAGCTGATTAACAGCATTGACAATGAATGCAAAGACTTTGGAGAGTATAAGGATAGTTTTCTGGAGCAATGCGGGGCTGACGGGAGATAGGTGAACGGAAGCCGGACAGATGTGGCGGAGGTCGGTAGAGGATGTGCGGAATATGCGGTTTTGTATCCAAAAGGGAAATTAGCTTGGATAAGTTGAAAGAAATGAATGATACGATGTACCACAGGGGTCCCGATGACAGTGGAGAAGAAATTTATGAAATTTCCGGGGGTTATCGGACCGGGTTTGCCCAAAGGCGGCTTTCTATTATGGATTTGTCGGCATTGGGCCATCAGCCGATGCATTCGGACAACGGGCGGATTAGCGTAGTGTTCAATGGGGAAATCTATAATTTTCAAGATATCCGTAAGGAATTGTCCGGTTATACATTCCAATCCAACTGCGATACGGAGGTAATTATTGCAGCCTATTTAGAGTGGGGGATTGGCTGTGTGGAACGTTTTGTGGGGATGTATGCCATTGCATTGCTGGACAGGGATTGCGGGGAAGTCTATCTGGTGCGCGACTGCATCGGCAAGAAACCTCTGTATTACTGGCTGGATGGGGAGAACCTTGTGTTTGCTTCGGAGTTGAAACCGATTATGGTCTGCCCAGGCTTTCAAAAGAAGATAAGGAAAGAGGTATTATCCCGCTTTTTATATCAACAGTATATCAATGCGCCGGAAACGATTTTTGAAAATGTATATAAACTGGAACCCGGCGCCGTCCTTGTTTTTTCCCAGGGGAAGGCGAAGGTTCGGAAATATTGGGATATTAAAGAGGTATATAACAGGCAGAAAAAAAATCCGGTGGAGGATTATGGACAGGCTAAGTTTGAATTGAAAGAGCGGCTGAAAAAAGCGACCGCATACCGGATGATTTCCGATGTGCCGTTAGGGGCATTTTTAAGCGGGGGATACGACTCTTCTCTCATCACGGCGATTGCCCAGGAGCATTCCAAAGAACCAATCAAAACCTTTTCCATTGGTTTCCATGAAGAGAAATACAACGAAGCGAAGTATGCGAGACAGGTGGCGGAATATCTGGGAACCGACCATACGGAATTGTATATTGATGAAAAGCAGATGTTTGATTTGGTGGAAAGTATACCCACATATTACGACGAACCTTTTGCGGATAGTTCCCAGATACCGTCTATGCTTGTATCGGCTTTGGCCCGGGAAAAAGTAACGGTGGCGCTTTCCGGGGACGGAGGGGATGAGTTTTACTGCGGCTATAATATATATGAAAACGTGGCACAGGCGCAAATGCTGGATATCCCCGGTGGGATTGTCCATAGCATTTGTAATCTTCCGTTGGTACGCAATACCGGGATTGGGGATAAGCTGCCCTTCCGGGTAAAGGTGATTGCCGGGAACCGCAATAAGGAGACGAAGACCCAGTTCGGTGCCGGGAATTATATTATTAGGGCAAAGAAGATGGTTCTAAATGATGGGAATGAATTGCCATGCCATTATGAAATAGAAAGCAGCTATGGGGAAGATAGGTGGCAGGTACGCAGGATGCTGTTGGATATGGATACGTATTTGCCGGGGGATATCCTGTGTAAAGTGGACAGGGCATCCATGAAATATTCTTTGGAGGCCCGCTGCCCGATTCTGGATAAAGATGTGATGGAATATTCTTTCCGCATCCCTCATGGATTTAAGTTCCATAAGGGGGATAAAAAACATATTTTGAAAGATATTGCTTATGACTATATCCCAAAGGAACTGCTGGAACGGCCGAAAGTAGGATTTGGCGTGCCTTTGGATAAATGGCTGCGGGGTCCGCTGCGGGAACAGCTTCTTGCGTACAGCGAAAAGGAGTATCTGGAAAAGCAGGGCATTTTCGATGCAGGCTATGTGTCGGGGATGATACGGGATTATATAAAGACCGGAGACGGCGGGCCGGCCACCGGGGCAAACTATTCCAAGCTGTCATGGTCGTTTTTTATCTTTGAGCAGTGGTATCAGCGGTATTTGTAGGCAGGCAAAAGTATCCGTGAAGGGATGGCTTCATATGAAAAAGAAACATATAGCGATGTTTATCAGTTCCCTGAACAAAGGGGGTTCGGAACGGGTGCTTGTAAACCTTGCCGAATACTTTTATTCCAGGGGGTATCGGGTGACTATTGTTACCCAGTACAAAACAGAAAATGAATATGGAATAAGTGATGGCATCCGCCGGGTTTTTTCTGAGATTACGCAGGAGGAAATGAGAAATGGGAGGATTTCCAATTTTTTAAGGCGTTTTTCCAAACTAAGAAGGATATGGAAAGAGGAGCGGCCGGATTTGATTCTTTCTTTTATTGGGAAAAATAATATGATGGCGGTAATGACTTCCCGCTTCCTTGGTATTCCTACGGTAGTGTCCGTCCGGGGGGAACCAGCGGCAGAGTATGATTCCAGGATGATGAAAATAATTGCCAATATTTTGTTCCGTCTGGCCGATGCCGTTGTGCTTCCGGTGGGCAGGAGCGGCGATTTTTTTTCAAAAGCGGTGAGAAAGAAGGCGGTTTGCCTGAAAAATCCACTGCACCCTGCATTTATCAGGGAAGTATATGAAGGGGAACGGGATAAAGAAATTGTAGCCGTAGGGCGCATTGATGCCAATAAGAATCATGAAATGATTATCCGTGCTTTCGGAGGGATTGCCGGGAAATATCCGGAGTACAGGTTAGTGATATACGGTGAGGGGGAATTAAGGCATTCACTGACGGAAATGGCCAAAGATATGGGACTGGAAGATAGGGTTTTTTTGCCAGGGAGCGTATCCGATGTGGCGGATAAAATATATAAATCTTCTATTTTCGTACTGTCTTCCTATTCCGAGGGTATGCCGAATACTTTGATAGAAGCTATGGCGCTTGGAATCCCTTCCATATCTACGGATTGCCCTTGCGGGGGACCGGTGGAATTGATTGAGGATGGGAAGAATGGATACTTGATTGCGCCGGGGGATTGGAAGAAATTGCAGGATATCTTGCAGAGATTGATGAATAACCCGGATTTAGCAAAGGAAATAGGCAGAAATGCTTCAAAAATGCAGGAAAAATTGAATCCTGATACCATAAATAGAATGTGGGAAAACTATGTGAAGGATTGGATAAGGAAGTGAAGGAATGACCCGCAAGCAGGCAGTACAATCGGTTATTTTTATAGCATTGTTTTTGTATCTTCTTATGACAGTGACTTATATTATCAGGACAAACGGGGATGTGAAGGATAGGTTTACCGGATTTTACGCTGAAAAAGACAATACTATCGATGTAGTGATGGTAGGTTCCAGCCCGGTATATCCTTACTATGCGGCTCCGATGATGTGGGGGCAGTATGGCTTCCGGGCATATCCCATATCGACAAACCTCCAACGTCCGGTGGCGGCAGTGGGGCTGTTGGAAGAGGTAAGGAAAACCCAAACCCCTTCCCTTTATGTTTTTGAGATGCGGATGTATACAGCAAGGGAAATGGATTTGACCAACAATATGGCATATACCCGAGGCGTGACGGACAATATGAAGTATTCCTGGAACCGGATTAAGGTAATCAACGCAATGGTTGAAGATGTTTCCGAAAGGTATACGTATTATTTCGATATTTTCAAGTATCATTCCAACTGGAAAACGATGGTGCTGCCGGAACAGTTGGCCTGCTTCCGGTATGAAAAGCCGGATGACCAGAAAGGCTATGTGATGACGGACGAAGTAGGGCCTTGTGAGGCAGTGGATACTTCGGGCATTACGGAGAGGCTGCCTATGCCGGAATATCAGGAAGAGTGCTTGGAAAAACTGCTGGATTATCTGGAAGAAAATGAGCTGCAGGCTTTGTTTATCCTTTCTCCCACCGTAATGGAAGAAGAGAAACAGAAGATGTATAATTATATGGGCGATATCATAAGCGGCAGGGGATACGAATTTTTGAATATGAATGATTACTATGGTGAAATCGGTTTGGATTTTGCGGTGGATTTCAGCGATTACGGCGGGCATGTCAATGCATTGGGAGCTGAGAAATGTACGGCATTTTTAAGCGGATATCTTGTAGAAAACTATGGGATAAAAGACAGGCGGGGGGAAAAAGGATGCGAAAGCTGGGATGCTGCTTATGCACAATGGCTAAAGGAGCTGGAAGAGGCAAAAGTAACGATTGCCAAACGGATTGAGGAAGGGGATTTTGCAGATGCGCCGGTGGAAGAGCCGGAATAATGGAACAGGGATAAGGGAGCCGGAAAACGGACGGAAGCAAAATGGCATTCACGGATAAGGAGGATGGGATGTGCGGTATTGCAGGATTTTGTAACCTGAAAGGTGACTGGAGGGCGAATATTGCGAAAATGAATGAAAGGATGCACCATCGGGGACCGGATGCAGAGGGCGTTTTTGCCTCCGGGGACGAGCGGGTGGTATTGGGCCATAAACGCCTTTCCATCGTGGACTTGTCGGTCAACGGGGCGCAGCCTATGGAATCCCATAGCGGCAGGTATGTGATGGCTTATAATGGCGAAATTTATAATTATAAAAAAATAGCCCGCAAGCTGCTGGAAGGAGGAAAAGTAAAGGCATTCAGGGGCGCTTCGGATACGGAAGTGTTGTTGGAGGCGATAGAAGCATACGGTGTGGAAAATGCCATTGCCATGAGCAAAGGTATGTTTGCCATTGCATTATATGATAAAAAGGAGCAGGAGCTGTTTCTTTTAAGGGATAGAGTGGGGGAAAAACCGCTCTATTATGGTTTTATTGGAAAAGATGTTTTTGCTTTCGCTTCGGAAATTGGCTCCATCGCGGTTCTGGACGGGTTTCGGAATGACATCCAGACAGATATACTGGATATTTATTTTACTCATGGCTACATTCCGGCGCCTTATTCTATCTATAAGGATATTTATAAATTGGAACCGGGAACGATGTTGAATATCAAATTTCCTTATGAAAAAAAAGATATATCCATTACCCCGTTCTGGTCTATGCGGGAAGCGGCAAAGAGGGGGCAGGGGAACTTGTTTCAGGGAAGCAGGGAAGAAGCGGCGGAAGAGCTGGAAAGGCTTTTGAAGGAGTCCATACGGGAACAGATGGTGGCGGATGTGCCGGTAGGGGCGTTCCTGTCTGCCGGAATTGACAGCAGTACGATTGTGGCATTGATGCAGTCGCTCAACAGCGGAAAGGTAAAAAGCTTTACAATTGGGATGAGTGAGAAAGGCTACAACGAGGCGGCAGCGGCAAAGGAAATCGCAAAACATTTGGGAACGGAACATACCGAATTGTATATCACGGAGGAAGACGCGGTAGCCGTTATCCCGAAGCTGGGTCATATGTTTGGCGAACCCTTTGCGGATTCCTCCCAAATCCCTACGTATTTGGTGAGCAAAATGACCAGGGAACATGTGACGGTCTCCCTTTCCGGGGACGGGGGGGATGAATTGTTCTGCGGCTATACTTCCTATGAGTCTGTCAGCCGGATATGGGGGAAAATGAAAAATATCCCTTATTTTATCCGGAAACCGTGCAGTAGCCTGGTTTTGCATAGCCCATTGGCGAAAAACCCCATATACCGGACAAAGGGAACGCTGCTAGGGGCGAAAGGACCGGGAAGATTGTATGAAATTTCTTATGAAACTGACCCGCTGGTAAAGAAAATCAGCAAAACACATGGAAGCTGCCCTTATAAATATAACCAGTTTGAGGAAGGGTATCTGGCAGAAACCAACCATAACATTATGTTGATGGACATGTTGATGTACCACCCGGACGACATCCTTGTGAAAGTGGACAGGGCGGCGATGGCAGTTTCGCTGGAAACAAGGGTGCCTATGCTGGATAAGGATGTGGTAGAGTTTGCATGGTCTTTGCCAATTGAGTACAAACGGGAGGGGAAAACCGGGAAGCGGGTTTTGCGGGATGTGCTATACCGGTATGTGCCAAGGGAAATGATGGAACGGCCAAAGAAAGGGTTCAGCATCCCCATCGATAAATGGCTGTTAAAGCCGGAACTGAGGAAGTGGGCGGAATGCCTCATTGACAGAAAAACGCTGGTACGACAGGGTCTTTTGGATGCGGATGCAGTATGGAAGATGTGGGATGATTTTACGCAGAGAGGGATTTGGCGGATTCAAATATGGTTTGTGCTGATGTTCCAAGAGTGGTTAAATGAAACATCTGCGATGTTTCATTAGCAAGTTTGTGCATAGCACAAACTTGCGGCATAAATGAAAAAGCCAGGTGTTGGTGTATCGTTAGCAAATTTAAGCGTGGCATAAACTTGCGGTGAAAACACAAAGCCAGGTGTTGGTGTATCGTTAGCAAATTTAAGCGTGGCATAAACTTGCGGTGAAAACACAAAGCCAGGTGTTGGTGTATCGTTAGCAAATTTAAGCGTGGCATAAACTTGCGGTGAAAACACAAAGCCAGGTGTTGGTGTATCGTTAGCAAATTTAAGCGTGGCACAAACTTGCGGTGAAAACACAAAGCCAGGTGTTGATGTTTCATTAGCAGGTTTGAGCGGTGGCGCAGGATGATTTTGTTGTGAGTAGTGGGTGACGGATGCAAGGGAAGGGGGTATTGGCTATGAACATTATCAGGATGTCAGGGGGGATAGGGAATCAGATGTTTCAGTATGCGCTTTATTTGAAACTGGTTTCCCTTGGGAAAGAAGTGAAGTTCGATGATGTGACGGAATATGAGTTGGACAATGCAAGGCCGATTGTGCTTTCGGTGTTCGGGATTGATTATCCAAGGACCGGCAAGGATGAATTGATTAGGGTTACGGATGGAGCTATGGATTTTTTCAGCCGGGTAAGGCGGAAGATATTCGGGAGGAAAAGCGGGGAGTACCATGAACTGTCAATGGATTATGACAGTGCGGTTTTGGAAAAAGAGAATGCATATTTGTGCGGGGGATTTCAGAGCGAGCGCTATTTTAAAGATATCGAGCAGCAGGTGAGGGAAACATATCAGTTCCGGAATATAAAGATTCCTGAACAGATAGAGGAAAAAATTAAAGGATATGGGCAGGAAATAGAAGCATGTTTTTCCGTCAGTATACATATCCGGCGGGGGGATTATTTGGATTCCGCCGATGTATATGGGGGGATTTGCACCGATGCTTACTATAATAAAGCCATCCGTTATATGATGGAAAAATACGAAAACCCTCATTTTTTTGTGTTTACCAACGATACTTTCTGGGCAGGGAAATGGTGTGAAGTAAGGGCAAGGGAAACAGGGAAACCCTTCACGGTAGTTACGGGAACCAGCGAGGAAACAGGGTATATTGATTTGATGTTGATGAGCCGTTGCAAATCCCATATTATAGCCAACAGCAGCTTTAGCTGGTGGGGGGCGTGGCTGGATGCTTCTCCCGAAAAATGTGTGGTTGCCCCGTCGAAATGGATTAATACAAGGGAATGCCATGATATTTATACGGAAGATATGGTAAAAATCACCCCGGCCGGAAAACTCGAAAAACTGGAAGAAAGGCATTAAGTGATAGGTTAAGAGAGGAGCATGGGCATAAACGTGGAAGAAAAACTGGTTTCGGTCATTGTAGCAGTATATAATATAGAAGAATATCTGCCCCGATGCATAGATTCTATTTTGGCGCAGACTTACCGGAATCTGGAAATTATCCTTGTGGACGACGGTTCCACGGACAGTTCCGGCAGCATTTGCGATAACTATGCCCAAAAAGACAGACGCATCAAGGTGATCCATAAGAAAAACGGCGGTTTGTCCGATGCCAGGAATGCCGGGCTTGACAAAGCGTCCGGGGATTATATCGGTTTTGTGGATGGGGATGACTGGATAGATGAAGATATGTACCGTGCCATGTATGAAGCCTGCGAAAAAGAAAAAGCGCAAATAGCAGCCTGCCGCTATAAGCAAATTACCAGGTCCGGCATTATTGACGCCTCTGCCGGGAATAGTGTATCATTATCAAAAGCCGAAGCCTTGGAAATATATGTATGCGGGGATGAAAGATACTTGATTTACAATTCCGTATGGAGCAAACTTTTTGCAAAAGAATTAATTTTTGGAATGCGGTTTCCCGTAGGGAAAAATTCGGAAGACATTATGTTTACCACAAAAGCATTCTGCAAAATGGAACGATTGGCATATTTGGACAAGGCATATTACAACTATGTGCTTGACCGGGAAGGCAGCATTATGAATGAAAAGGCCGGAGAACGGCGGATAAAGGATGAAATCCCCTTTTGGAGGGAACAGATTGCCTACATCCGGGAAGCGGGGATGCCAACCCTATCTGATAAAGCGGCTTATCATTTTTACAGGCGGATGCTGTTTTATTATATTGATTTTATGGAAAACAGAAAGACCAAAGAATTTGCCCAAGAAATTATCAGGCAATTGAGGGCGGACAAAGGGATAATCCGCAGAATATACAAAGAGGATTATGCGGCTTTGGGGGATAAAGTGCGGATGAAACTAATCCTGGCATGGCCGTGGGCATATTACAAGGCAGTCCGGATTTACGATAAATATGTGATTCCTTTGAGAAGTAAGGGGTGAGGTGTTGTGGATGGGAGGATGAGGGGGGTTGTGGGAAGTATCGTGTCATGGGTGCTATGCCGTTCCAAGTGTGCAGGGCATTCCGATGAGCCTAAAGCAAACAATGTGTCAGCAGTGGCTTCCACATTGTTATAGTCTCCTCTCCATTGCACAAAAGGAACGGCATAGCACCCATGACACGATACTTCGGCCAAAGTTTATCGTACCTCCCTGCCTCTCCCATACACAATAGGGAGGATGTAGGAGGGGTAGATAAGGTATTGTAATGTGTCCAACGTATGAAAAAAATACGAAAGAAGATACAAAAGCATTTAAAAAGAATAATTAAAAGAATAATTGAAGCAATAATTAAAGCAGCATTTAAAATAATAATGAAAAGAAAACAACAATTGAAACAGTGATAAAATACATTTTCCAGAAACAACTGACAGCCAATGTTAGCAAGTGAAGCATTAGATTGTGTACAAGAAGCGGCATAGAGTAAGGCGGCAATGGGAGTTTGGGCGGATGGCGATAGTGAAAGTGATTTCAGGCAATGGAAGCAAGACCATGATTAGAGTGGCAGCCATTGCTGCCACTCTAATCGGCTTATGGGCTTACTGGAATGTTCTGCCTGATAGAACTTGCACTATCGCCATCCGCCCAAACTCCCATTGCCTCAATACCCTAATACCCTAATACCCCAAAACTTCAATCCCTCAATCCCCACTGCCTCGCTACGCCACTGCTTCACCTCCCTCACTGCTTCAATCCCCCCATCCTTTTTCATCAAAATCCAGAAAGGAACCACCATATTATGAGTGAATATAAAAACGGAAAACTACAGTTGCCAAACGTAACCTTGGCGGCAATGGACAGCGTAAAGGTAAAAGCCACAGTGAAAGCGCTGGAATACAGCATGAGAGGCATCGACTTCGGCGAAGTGCTGCTGATTACCCATAGGAAACCACTTTTCCTGCCAAAGGGGATTACGTACAGGCATATCGATAAATTAAAAAATATTGACGCATTCAATTACGATATGATTTATAAAATTCATGAATATATCCATACGGATTATATGCTTTTGGTGCATTACGATGGATTTGTGGTAAATCCGGATATGTGGAGGGATGAGTTTTTAGAGTATGATTATATTGGCTCCCCTTTTCCGCTGCCAAAGGATGATTTTTCCTATCGGGATGCGGACGGGAATATTTGCAGGGTGGGGAACAGCGTGTCTATACGGAGCAAACGGCTTTTGGAATTTCCATCCAAAACAGGAATCCCTTTTGAGGCGGATCATGGGTTTTTTAATGAAGACGGGTTTATCTGCTGTAAAAACAGACATTTATTTGAGGCGGCGGGCATGAAGTATGCGCCGTTGGATGTGGCAAAGTATTTTGGGCATGAATCGATGATACCGGAAGTTGCGGGGATACGGCCTTTTGTATTCCATAAATGGGCAGGGACAAATGCGGAATACCCTAATTTTGATTCCCGCAGGAAATGAGGAAAATAATTGTTTACATGGGGCACATACTGCGCAGCTGAACAGCACTACCAGAACAGCATTGCAAGCTTTGACGTCCTGTTGCCAGCAAGAATAGAAAGGAAAAGATATGGTATACGATAGTTTTCAGTTTTTCAATGAATTGGATATTTTACTGTTACGAATGCACATTTTGGACGATGTAGTGGATAAGTTTGTTATCAGCGAGTCTACCGTAACCTTCTCGGGGGATGCCAAGCCTCTTTATTATGAGGAGAACAAGGGGATGTTTAAAGAGTTTGAGCATAAAATTATCCATAATGTGGTGGATGATACTCCTATGGATTGTAGTGCATTTATGCGGGACCATCACCAAAAATGTGCGGTGGCAAGAGGGCTGGAAGGATGTAGGCCTGAGGACATTGTCATATTCAGCGATGTGGATGAAATCCCCAATCCGGAGACATTGAAAAAACTGCTGCCGGAAGTGGAGAATGGAAAAATCTATATGTTGGCACAGCGTTTGTTTTATTGCTATCTGGACATGGAAGAGGTTTCGGGGAAACTGCTTTCGGTGACAGGGGAATTTGAAGGCGTTGATAAGCCGATGTGGCTGGGGACAAAGATTTGTAAATATGCCATGTTGGATAAGTACACCACAGAAGAGCTGCGGAATAAGGAGCAAAAAGAAGTAGGAGTGCGCATACCGGACGGCGGCTGGCATTTCAGCTATATGGGAGGCGGAAAAAACCAGTCGGTAGAGGATAGGGTAAAATATAAAATAAAGAGTGCGGCGCATCAGGAGTACAATAACCGTTCTACACTGTCGAAGGTAAGGAAGAATATTAAGAACCATCAAGATATTTTTGGCAGGGATGCCCGGATGGTCCAGGTGGAAATAGATGAGACGTTTCCTAAGTATTTAAGGGAGAATATCGATAAATACCAGTATTTGCTCTATCAGAAACCGAAGTGGTATGAATTTTGGAAGTGATAGAAGTAATGTGCCGGTATGAAAATCATAGGTATCATAAGTCTGGCATAGGCAAATAGATATGCAGGCATGGCGCTTGGCTTATTGTACACGAAAGCCAGGGGGATAGGTTCTGCTGTGCCATGTGGAAGATTGGGGAAGCAGGAAGAAGGAAAAAGGAAAAAGGCAGAGTATTAGGAAAAGGGATATTGTATGGTCGGAACGGAGTTTATCAAAGGGCAGGGGCTTGGAAACCAGTTGTTTTGCTATGTGTCGGCAAGATGTATTGCCGCGGATTTGGGATACCGGTTCGGTACGGCCGGGCAGGAACAACTGGCAGTCAATATCCATAGCAAAAAAGGAATGTATTTTATGGATATGGATTTGGGTGTGCCCATTACTGAAAAAGGGAATTATAAAGTTTATCAGGAAAAAGAAAAAAGAATATACTTGAAAAACTGTGTTCACGACATGGTTCACGGATGCTATGTGGCGGACGAGGACGAGGATATTTACGGGATAGGGGATAATACGCTTATTTACGGGAACTTGCAGGCGGAGAAATATTTCCTTTCCCATAAAAAAGAAATTAAAGAATGGCTGAAAGTGAAAAAAGAATACGATTCCTATGAGTATACGAGGGATAATTTATGCATTATCAACGTGCGGGGCGGGGAATATGCGGATAACCTTTCCCTGTTCCTGCGCAGGAAATATTGGATGGATGCAATAAAAAATATGCGAAGTATCCGCAGCGATATGGAATTTCGCATTGTGACGGATGATGTGGAAGCGGCCAGGAGGATTCTGCCGGGTATAGAAGCGTACCATTTGGATTTGGACAAGGATTATGTGACATTGAAGAATGCCAGATATTTGATTTTATCAAATTCTTCTTTTGCGTTTTTCCCGGCTTTTACAAGTGAGACGGTGAAAACGGTTATTGCCCCGAAATATTGGGCAAGGCATAACGTGTCGGATGGGTACTGGGCTTCCGGGCAGAATATTTATGAAGGTTTTTTGTATCAGGATAAGATGGGGAAACTTTTTGATGCAAAACAGTGTAGACAGGAGTGGGAAACATATAAAAAAGAAGGCGGCCTGGATACAGGGAGGAAAAAATATACGGAAAGGGAAATCAGGACCCGGGAAAAGGCGGACAGGGCTTTGTATTGGGTGAATAAGATAAAGGGCAGACTGGAACGGCCGTATATCTAAGAGGAGGATTGGAATGTTGAAAAAGATACGTAATATGGCAGATAGATATGAAAGGAATAAATTGTGCATTGCGATTGCAGTTTTATCCATATTAATTTTTTTCGCGCCTAATTATAGGAAAGGGTTAATCGAAGGGTCGGACGCGCCATTTCATTTGGCGAGGATAGATAGCCTGGCACAAGACTTATCAAAAGGAATCTTTCCGATAAAAGTGCATACGGAGCTTGGTTATGATTATGGTTATGGGGTAGGGTTATTTTATCAAAATCATTTTTTGTATCTGCCGGCATTTTTACGGCTTTTGGGGTGTTCTTTGGAGACGTCTTATAAGATATATCTTTTTCTCATTGTATCGGCCGTTTATTTATCGGCGTTTTATGCCGCATTTTGCATAAGCAAAGATAAATATGGGGCCAGCATAGCTGCCATATGTTATTTATTCTCCCACCAGTTTATTAGCAGCTGTTATGAACATTTTACGATAGGAAGTTCGGTAGGGATGATTTTTATGCCATTGGCAATTGTGGGGATGGAGCAGTTTTTAGTTAAGGATAAACCACCCGTTTTATTAGGAATTGGCTTTGGGTGGGTGTTTGCGGGCACACCTTGACCGCGTATATGGCATTTGCGGTATGTTTGCTTTTGGTGATAGCACATATAAAGGACTTATGGAAAAATCCAAGAAAAATAGGATATCTTTTGGTAACGGTAGGTGTAGTGCTGGCGCTTACAATATCCTATTGGCTTCCTATGTGGGAAGCATTCAGGGTTCAGGGATACAAGGTATCCCGGTCATGGACAATTCCTGAAGAAAATGTGGTTAGTATTTGGAGACTGATAGGGTCAGGCGGAATTGGGTGGCCTTTGTCTTTCTGGCTTTTGATTATTTTCTTTTTTCTGGTGGAGAAAAAAGGGTGTAAAGAATATGGGCTGATTCGTACACAATTTGTAATTGTGTTGATTTTACTGGCATTACAGGCGACGCAACGTTTTTGGGTGATTACAAGGCCGGTTACGCAAACGCTGCAGTTTCCAAAGAGGCTTTTCATTCCGGCCACGGTTTTGCTTGTATTTTGTGCGGCTTTGGCAGTGAGTGCATTGGATATCAGCGATGACTGGAAAAAAATCTTAGTGGTGATGAACTTTGTGATTGCCGTATATTTTGGGATAGGAATGATAAACGGGCTGAATATGGATGAGCGGACGGCAGATTATTCGGAAAGGATTATTTATGAAGAGATTGCCGGATTCGGTGCAGGGGAAGAATAGCTGCCGGTGGAAACCGCACGGGAAATGATTAACGATTTGAACCAGGCTATAGCAGACGATGGAACAATGGTAACAGGTGAAAAAACGGAAGCATATTATCGTTTTATAGCCGATACGGGAAAGGAATATTATGATGTGCCTTTTATTTATTATAGAGGATATCAAGCGGTGGCAGAGGATGGCAGACGCCTGGAAGTGGATAAGAATCCGGAAACTTCGATGGTAAGGGTATTTCTACCAAAGGAAGGAATGGAAGCGGGGAAAATGGAAGTGGCAGTGAGATATGAAGGAACTGTTTTGCAGAAACTTAGCTATGCGATAAATATTGCGGCTGTGTTGGCAGTAACAGGGGCATCGTTTTTGTACTTCCGGAAAAAGAGAAAAACAGCGCAGGGATAATAGCTGGAAGAAACGGAAAGAAATGAGAAGGGGCTTGAAAAGGTTATGGTAAAAGTATCCATCTGTATTCCGGCATATAATAACGGACAGGCAGTAAGAAGGCTGCTGTCATCTGTGGAAAAACAGACGTTTAAAGACTACGAGGTTATTATTACGGATGATTCTGCCGGGGAGGAGATAAGTAGGCTGGCGGAAGAAAAAAGTTATATAAAATATTATAAAAACCCGGCGCCTCTTGGCGCAGCGGCAAATTGGAATGCGGCAATTTCCAAAAGCAGCGGGGAATATGTAAAAATTATGCATCATGACGACTGGTTTACGGATGAGGATAGCCTGAAAGCTTTTGTCGATATGCTGGAGGAACATCCGGATGCAGATTTGGCTTTTTCCGGCAGCAGGCAGGAAGAGGTTGGGAAAAGCTATGACCGTTTCATAGCGGCAGGGGATGCGGATTTGATTAAGAAGGATTACCGCAATCTGTATCTGGGGAATACGATTGGCGCGCCAAGCGCGGTAATTGTCAGAAGAAGCACACTGTATGCAGCAGATATTGTTTACGATGAAAAATTGACATGGCTGGTGGACATGGAATATTATATGCATATCCTGCAGCGTAACCCCCGGTTTGTATACACAGAAAAACCTCTGGTTTCCATAGGGGTAGGAAAGGAACAATTGACGCAGCGCTGCTGCGACGATAGGCAACTGCATGGGTTTGAATATGGATATCTTTATAAAAAATATGATTTGGGATGCGAGGAAAAATACCGGAATAAACTCATCCCAATATTGGCAGATGCAGGGAAAAGCATAGAGGAGGCGGAAGCCTATGGCATTGGCCGGAAAGAATACCGGGCGGAGAAGAGGCGGAAGCTGCTTCGTAAGGTAGAGTGGAAATTGACGCATATCTTTAATGGGAAAACGATATTGGCTTTGATGATTTTACTGTTTCTTATCAGTTTATTGCCGTTGCTTGGTTTGTCCGGGATAAATCATGCTGCGGGCGATGATTTGGGATACGGGAGGCTTACCCATCAGGCGTGGCTTCAGACCCATTCTTTGGGGGAAGTGATTAAGGCAGCAGGGCAGACGGTAAAAGATTATTATTACGGATGGCAGGGTACGTGGATGACGGTTTTCCTGTTTTCCCTACAGCCGGAAGTGTTTTCACCTACAGCTTATATCATAGTGCCTTTCCTTATGCTGGCATTATGGCTGGGGGCTACTTGGATTTTATCTTACTATCTGCTGGTAAAAAAGGCAGGGTTTCCGCCCATATATTTTAGTATTCTATATTTATTGTTTGCAATGGCGGGGATTCAGTTTGTACCAAGTACGAAATCGGCTATTTTTTGGTACAACGGAGCAGCCCATTATACCGTTCCCTATGCGATTGCTTTGCTGGGCATTTATTCCTATTTCCGGTTTATCGATAAGGACGGGGAAAAGGGATGGGGGATTGGCAGTTATGCGGGATTGTCCGTTTGTCTGGTATTGCTGGGCGGGGGCAATTATCAGGCGGCGCTGTTTGCACCGATTATCATGGTATTGCTGGCGATATGCTGGTGGAAAAATAAGAGGAAGAGAAGAAGGGTTTTAGTATGTGTCTTTCCTTTGCTGCTGGAAATGGCCGGGCTCATCGTTAGTATGAAGTCTCCTGGCAATAAAGTACGGGGAGGGGCGGATTTTGGACTGAGTATCTCTTCTGCCGTGGGAACTGTGCTTTCCTGTTTTGTCAGGGGGGCGGTTCAGATAGGGCAATATATGATGGAACATCCCCTTCTTTTACTTTTCTTTGCGGCGGTGGCTGCTACATTATGGTGTATGCCGTGGAAAGATGGGAAAGAAAAAAGTTATCCTTTTCCAGGGTTGTTTGTGGTTCTTTCTTATTGCGTATACTGCGCTACTTTTGCACCGGAGATTTATGCCGGTGTGGAAGTATCGAGCGGTGTCTATAATATGAATTATTATGTATTTCTGTTTATGGTATTTGGTGATATGATATATGTAAACGGGGCATTAAGGAACCGGATAGGACGTTATGGAAACGGCGCAGGCTATGAAGGCACTTTGGATAGGAATCCATATGGATTAAGGAAGAAGGCATGTTATTTAGCCGTAATATGTATGGCGGCCGGGTATCTTTATATATTTAAAGGGGATTTAAAATCGACCGCCACGTTCCGCTCCCTGGAATATATCAGCAGCGGGCAGGCGGCAGATTATAAAAGACAAATGGATTACCAAAAGTCGATACTTTTGGATGATACGATAAAAGATGTGGTGCTGCCGGAGATTAATAATGAACAAGGGCCGCTTATGTATATGCCTCTTACGGAAAACCCGGACGAGTTTACCAATAGCGTTACGAAATCATTTTACAATAAAAACAGTGTCATTGCCGTACCCAAATCGGTATGGGATGAAATGCATGGAACGGGTAAAAAGTGAAAACAAAATTATTTGACAACAAACTTAATATAGGTAAACTTGGCGTTTTGCTGTTTTATTTGAGTATCACGTTGGAACTTATCATTGTCATTGTAGATAAGAGCAATTATACCAATCCGATAGAAGGGCAGTTGTTCCGGATAACTTTTTTGCTGGCGGCAGGAAAAGTCCTATGTACAAAATATTCTATCAGGGAATGGGCGTCAATGCTGTTATTTGGGCTTCTTGGCTTTGTATCCTATCGGGTGACGGGGCGGAATGAGATATTGCGCATTGTGGTTTTTATTGCCGCATGTAAGGGAACGGATATGAAAAAGCTGTTGAAATATGTTTTTTATATGACAACGGCAGGATGTGTGCTTCTGGTTATATTATCGGTGACCGGGATTTACGGAAGACTGTCGCTGGAGACAGATTTCGGCAGAGGCTATACGCAGGTAAGATATTGCTTTGGGCTTGGGCATCCGAATGCGCTTCATTGTATGTTTATGATGCTGGTATTGCTGGGGCTTTACCTGTATAATGAAAAGATGAAGTGGTATGCTTATATTATATTGTTTGCCATGAATTATGCGTTGTATCTGCTGACAGATTCCAATACAGGGATGCTGATTACTTTCTGCGGGATTTTCGGCGGGGCTGTGGTGCATTATTGGAAAGGCATAAAAGGGAAAAAGTGGATATATGTAGCGGGGGCGGCAGTTTTTTTGTTTTGTGTGGGATTTTCAATATTGGCTGCAAATAAGGAGTTTGCCAAACCGGATTATTATATTTTCCAGTTTAATAATCCTTTGATTGCCAGAGTGGAGGCGCATTTAAACGGGAGAATCCGGGATTTATATTTTGGCTCCATCCGCTGTGAAGGCATCACGGATACCTGGTCGTTGTTTTCCCAGCCAGAAAACGATTATTATTTTGACATGGGGTTTGTCCGCGTGTTTTACTGGTATGGCATCGTGCCCGGTTCTTTATTTGTATTATTAAATATACTGCTGATACGGCGGTTTTATAAAGAAAAGGACGGCATGGGCCTGGTGATGCTTTCGGTGCTTTCGGTCTATACCGTTGTGGAGGCACATCTGGTTTCCGTATATATCGGAAGGAATTATTTGCTGTTTTTAATGGGGATGTACGGTGGATGTCTGCCGGGGCTTTGCTCTGATAAAGAAGAACATTTATGGAATGCCCTCCGGTTTTTTGGGAAAATGGAGAAATTATGAAACAGAAGAATAAGATTATAGAAGTATATGGTTTATGGTTTGCGGATTTGATAAGTATCCTTGTGTCATTTATCCTTGCAACGTATATCCGCTTCGGGAATTTCAGGGATATGGGGGATAAGAGCATACATTTTCTTGTATGTTTATGCTTAATGCTTTTTTGTACGGTCTATAGTTTCTTTTTTGACTGGAACAGGAATTTCCTAAGAAGGAATATATGGAAAGAGGGTATGGCGGTCATCCAATACAATGTGATTATGCTTCTGGTGGTAAATCTGTTGATGACGATGATGAAGTGGGCGGATGCCTTTTCCCGGCTGGTGCTGATTTACTTCTTTGCATTGAATATGCTTTTGTCGCTTTTGATTCATTTTATAATAAAGAAAACGATGCATACGTATTACTCGTCGGAACAAAATTCCGTAAAGGTGCTGGTAGTTACGCAAAGCAACTTGATAGATGAAACTTTGAACCGTCTGGAAAGGGATTTGGACATTTATTATCAAATTGTTGCGCTTGCCTGCGTTGATTATAACATGGAAGGGAAGACAATCCGCAATATTCCGGTAGTGGCGGGAAAGGAAGATTTAATCGAGGTGGCTACCCAGATGGCGCTGGATGAGGCATTTTTGAATCTTCCGGGCATTTCCCAAAGCAATATGGAGAATATCATTCACGGGTTTGAGGATATGGGGGTGGACTGCCACTATAGCCTGGAACTGCCGGGAGTGGATGCCAACCGCAGCAAGGTGGAGAGCTTTGGCAATTACACGGTTATTACTTATACCAGATTCCAGAGCAGCTATAAACGGATGATGATTAAACGGGTGATGGACATTTTGGGAGGTTTGACAGGGATGGCTATTACGCTGCTGTTTTTCCCTTTTGTGGCGGCGGCTATTAAGCTGGACTCCAAAGGGCCGGTGCTGTTTTCCCAAATTCGGATTGGCAGGAACGGGAGGCGCTTTAAAATTTATAAGTTCCGTTCCATGTATATGGACGCAGAGGAGAGGAAAAAGGAGTTAGAGGAGAAAAACGAGATGCAGGGGCTGATGTTCAAGATGGAGAACGACCCGCGGATTACGAAGGTGGGGGCATTCCTGCGAAAGACAAGCATCGACGAACTTCCCCAGTTCTACAATGTGTTTAAAGGGGATATGAGCCTGGTAGGAACCAGGCCTCCTACAGCGGATGAATTTGAAAAATATAACCAATATTACCGCAGGAGAATCAGCATGACCCCGGGCCTTACGGGAATGTGGCAGGTCAATGGGCGGAGCGATATTGAGGATTTCGATGATGTGGTAAAATATGATTTGATGTATATCGACAACTGGTCTTTGCGTTTGGACATTAAAATATTGTTCCAGACCGTGGGCGTTGTGTTATTTGGAAAGGGTGCGAAATAATGAATTTGGTGATTGACTGTTTTAAGCAGGTGAAAGGGGCTGGAAAAAGCATAGGCATCTATAACCTGGCAAAGAGCATTACCTGTCATTTAGGGGAACGGGCTTTGGAAGAGGCAAAACGGAAAGGGGATGCCGGCGGAAAAGTCGGGAGGAAAAATGGCGGGGATTCCGATACGATTATTGTGCTGGGGAATGCCCATAACCGGGAAGAATTTGATGTGCCCGGCGTTGTTTTCGTGGAAGTAAAGGGAAATCCGCTGAATAAGTTATACTGTATTTTTTGGGAGCTTTTCTTGGTGCGGAAATATGCAAAAAGGTATCAGGCGGACAGGGTGCTGTTCCCCCGAGGGTACCGGCCGATAGGAAGAAAAGGAAGTATCGGGATACGTAAGGGCGGCAGAAAAATAAAAGATACGATTTTGATTCATGACTTGATTCCCTTTTACTATGATAAGCATTACCCGGGATTTTTTAACCGGTTGGAGAATGCATATATCATGTACCGGCTGAAAGTATCCATGAAAAAGGCGGACAGGATTATTACGATTTCCGGATATTCCAAGGAAGATATTCTGGATAAGGCGCCGCTTTGCGGCAAAAAGATAAAGATAATCCATAACGGGCTAAACGATGTTTCGTATCATACCGAAAAGGGTAAAGGGGCGGCAGAGAAGGGGGAAGGGGATTATATCGTAGCGATGACCTCCGGGCTGCCCCATAAAAATGCAAAAGGGGTGTTGAGGGCTTACGAGGCATATTATAAAAAAGCCAGCCAGCCGCTTCGTCTGGTAGTGATTGGGATAGAGGGTATTTCCTTTTATAAAGAAATGGAGCCGGAAGCGGCAGCCCATGTGGAATGCCACAAATTTTTCCAGGGGTTTGACGAAGTGTGCCGGGTGGTGGCAGGGGCGAAGGCTTATCTGTTCCTGTCTTATGTGGAAGGATTTGGTTTCCCGCCGCTGGAAGCCATGCAGATGGGGGTTCCGGTTGTCTGCTCCGACAGAAGCTCTCTGCCGGAAGTAGTAGGGGATGCGGGAATCCTGGTAAATCCGGATGATATGGAGGAAGCGGCAAAAGCTTTAATCCGGGTAACGGAAGAGGACGAAGTCAGGGAAGGCCTGATAAAGAGAGGGTATGAAAATATCAAGCGTTTTTCCTGGGAAAGCAGGACGGATTTGTATTGGGAGGAATTATTCCGGTGAGCAGGCTGTTGATTTATGATACATCTAATTTTGTGGATTTCCCGATTGGGGGACAGTTGACAAGCATAGGGAATTTTCTCCGGTTTGTCTGTGAGGAGTATCCGGAAAGGACAAAGGATATCATGCTGGTAGGCGTGACTTTGAATCCGGGTGAAATCGGGAAAGTAAAGAAAATAAAGCTTTATGGCAGGCAGATAAAATTCCTGCCGGTGGCGGCGGCAGAAAGGGATTTGGGCAATACTTCCAAATCCTTGCGGCTTATGTATGTCAAAGGGCTTTTGAAATGCAGAAAGATATTGAAGATTACAAAATGGGATTGCAATTATATCCACACGCCGGAGGCATACGGTGTTGTAAAGTTGTTCCGAATGCAATCCCAATGCGTTATTTTCTCTCATGGCAGTTATTTCAATATGGAACGTGGGTTCCGCTTTTTTAAGAAAAATGTTTTGGTGAAAAAATGTTTTGTGGCCTATTTAAAATGGATTTTGAAAAACGCCAATTTAATCCTGCTGTTGGACAAAGACAGTTTGAAGGACTATAGGCCTTATAATACCAATCTGGTGCAAGTGGGCAATTCCATTGTCTGCCCGGAGATTCCAAAGGGGCAGCATTTCCCGGAGGGAGGGGAAGCAAAGGAGATTTTGTTTGTAGGACGGCTTTCCAAAGATAAAAGGGTGGAACCGATTATCCATGCAGTAAAGAAGGGGAAGGCATCCTTTGAGGGATTGAATCTTACGATTGTGGGCGACGGGGAAGAATACCATAACTTAATTGCCCATGAAGGGGAAAACGTTCATTTTGCCGGGGCTGTACCTCCGGCAGAGGTAAAAGAATATATGAAAAAGGCGGATATCCTTGTAATGAATTCTTCTTTTGAGGGGATTCCGATGACGATTTTGGAGGCTGTCAGCTATGGGCTTCCGGTTGTCAGCACCAATGTGGGAGGGATTGGAGAAACCCTTCATTTCGGCCAGGATTCGGAAGAAACAGACGGAACGGCGGAAGGGATTCTAGAAGCCATCCGGCGGATTCGCGATTACTATGACACATATTCAAAGAATGCGTATAGAAATTCCAAAGCTTTTGATTACCGGCAGGTCAACCGGAAGGTATATGGTTTGCTTTGCAGCTATTGGAAGGAATGAAAATGGGATTTGCAGCCGCTGCAAAGTGCAAAGTGGAGGCAAAAGCAGCACAGGAATAGAGGGAAAGATGGAAAAGGAAAAGTACAAAATCAGTGTCATAGTGCCTGTTTATAATAAAAGGGAGTATCTGGAACAATGTATTGACAGTATCTTAGGGCAGAGCTACAGCAATTGGGAACTGGTGCTGGTAGATGATGAATCTACGGACGGCAGCAGGGATATTTGTGACGCGTATAGCCGGAAAGACGGAAGAATACGGGTTTTCCATCAAAAGAACGGCGGTTCCACGGCGGCAGTGTTGAAAGGGATGGAAAAAGCGGAAGGGGAATATTATGTTTTTATTGACAGCGATGATTATGTAAGCGGGGAAATGCTGGAAAAAATGGCAGAACATGCGGTTGGGAGAAAAGGGGAAATTATCTGCTGCAATTATGTGCTGGAAAAGCAGAAAGAAACAGTTCCCGTCATACAGCCGTTGAAACCGGGGGTATATGAAGGGGAGCGGCTGGAAAAGGAAGTAAAGGAGCTTTTAATCGGCAATGAAAACCGAAAAATCCCCATGTCCCGTTGCATGAAGCTTTGCGAAAAATCTATATTTGACGGAAACGAAAGATATTATGATACGAAAATCCGTATGGGCGATGACTTTAACCTGATGTTTCCGGCATTGTTGGGCAGCAGCAGAGTGGTGGTGATGGAACAGGCGTTGTTCTATCATTACCGGTATGTGGAGGACTCCATTGTACACCGTTATGATCCGGAGATTCATGACAGCGTAGAGAGATGGTACCAATCCGCGCTGGCGGTAGTCCGTGACAAAAAAGTGGAAGATGGGGAAAAGAAGCTTTTAAGGGAATACGGGTATATGATGATTCTGGTAATGAAAAATGAATTGAGGAATCCGGGAAAGGATTATATGCGGAAAATACGAGGTATTTTTACTGACCCGGAAGTGAAAAGGAGAGTTGGCCGCGCGCCTTTGCCTGTGGAAAACAAGGCGAACAAACTGCTGTATCTGGGGATAAAACATCCTAACAGGATATGGCTGGGAACGCTGCGGTTGATTATGAAGCAGTATGACAAATTGCGCTAGGCGGCACCAAACCGATATGGATTTGTTTATGCTTCCATAAGCTGTGATTATTGTACTTGGGGTTCAAAGCCTGCAGGTCGGGAGAAAGGCATAGTTATGAATATGAAACAACAGTTAGTGATGTATTTGCATGGAGGCAGTGGGAATCATGGCTGCGAGGCCATTGTAAACAGTACATGCCATATGATAGAGGAGATTCCGAAACTTCTTGTAACGAACAGCGAGAAAGAGGACAGATTTTATTCTCTGGGAGGATTATGCGATATTTTGCAGGAGAATAAAATTGCGGAGCATTTTTTTGCCCATGTCTGGTACTATGCGTGGCGGGCTGTTTTTCATGACCCGGAATCTTTTATGAGGTATCGTTTCCGTAATGTGCTGGGAAAGCATTTGATGCCTTTGTATGTATCTGTGGGCGGGGATATGTATTGTTATGATATTTCCAGGAAAGAAGCCGTCCTTGCGAACCGGACGTTTCAAAAAGCGGGGGCGAAAACAGTGCTTTGGGGCTGTTCGATAGAGCCGGATTTGCTAAAAGATGCGGAAATCGTAGACGACATGAAAAGGTACACATTGATTACCCCAAGAGAGTCCATTACGGAAAATGCATTAAAAGATGCAGGGATTACGGAAAATGTAAAATATTTTCCGGATCCGGCATTTTTCCTGCAGCCGGAGGAAACTGCGCTGCCGGATGGGTTTGCGGCAGGGAAGACCATAGGCATCAATGTCAGCCCGATGATTGTACGGCATGAAAAGGTGGATGGAATTACGATACGGAATTACCGTGAATTGATGGAACATATTTTAGAGGATAAGAATAACAGCATTGCGCTGATTCCTCATGTTATGTGGAAAAATAATGATGACCGGCTGGCATTGGAAGAACTGTACCGGGGATATGAAAAGGATGAGAGGGTAATTTTGTTCCCCGATATGCCTTGCCAAAAGATAAAATATGTAATCTCCAAGTGCCGGGCATTTATCGGCGCCAGGACACATGCTACAATTGCGGCATACTCCAGCTGTGTGCCTACTTTGGTGGTGGGGTATTCGGTAAAGGCTTTGGGGATTGCGCGGGATTTGTTTGGGAGCGAGGAAAATTATGTCCTGCCGGTGCAGTCATTGGAAGAGGCGGGGGAATTAATCCGCGCTTATGACTGGATGATGGAAAGAGAAGGGGAAATACGCGGCAGGCTGGAAAACGTGATACCCGAATATTGTGCCAGGGCAGGGGAAGCAGGGGAAGAAATCAGGAAGATATGGAAAAGGGAAACGGAAAAACGATAAGCATCATCATACCGGTGTACAATGCAGAGCCATATTTGAGGCGATGCATGGACAGCCTGAGAGGACAGACATGGAAAGATACAGAGATTTTGTGGATAAACGACGGTTCTGCGGACGGGAGCGGAAAAATCTGCGATGAGTTTGCCAGGGACTATGAAAATGTAAGGGTAATCCATACGGAAAACAGAGGAGTTTCGGCGGCAAGGAACCTTGGACTGGAAAAGGCGAAGGGGGAGTACGTGACTTTTGTGGATGCGGATGATTGCCTGGCGGCGGATATGCTGGAACATTTGGCATATATACTGGAAAAGACGGGCTGCGATGTAGCCGGCTGCGGTTTTTGGGAATTTGGGGCAACCCATTCCTTACAGAAAGAAAAAGAAGGCCAAAGCGAAGCGGGAACCCAACAGGAATTGTTTTGCAATTCCCGGGGAGTTGGCCGCGAGGCCAACTCTTTAGAAGTGCTGGACGGCTTGGAGTTTATGGAAAAAGGTATTTTAGGGAGCGATACCAGATGCTGGAGCAAGCTTTACAGGAAGGAAAGCATTGGGGATATCCGGTTTGACAGAGGGCTTACCATCGGGGAGGATATGCTGTTTTTGCTGGAGCTGGCCAGGGCGGGCAGGACGTTCGGGAGGAGCAGCTATCGGGGATACGGATATTTTATCAACGATGAGGGCGCCATGATGCATAAATTCAAAGACAGTTATATGGATCAGATTTTATGTTGGGAAAGGGCTTTGCCGGTATTGGAGGAAGCTTCCCCGAAGTTAAAAGATAAAGCGGAGGCAGTTTTGCTCGTGTCAACGATGCTGGTGACCGGGAAATTGTCCATGCTTTCCGGCAAAGAGCGTAAGGAAAAACAGGTATTTGGGAAAAGATGTCTGGATGTGGTAAGGGAATACGGAGGGCATAAAGGGGCATTTGGGAATCTGGATAGAGGATATCGGATAAAAGTATCGCTTTTTAGATGGATGCCCGGGGGATATATGTGGTTGTACCATTGGTTGATGCGGGCTGTAAGATAAAGCGTTGATGCTTTTAAGAAACCCTTTCAAAAGCTGGATGTTGTATTGGTCAGGTAAATGCCGTACACTGTATAAAGATAGGGGTTGGAAGGCGGAAAAGTTATGGGAAGAGTAAAGTACGCAACGAAAAATATTGCCTTTGGGTGGATGGGCAATGTAGCCACCCTTTTGCTTGGGGCGGCGCTCAGGCAGGTATTTATTAACCGTTTAGGGGATACCTTGCTTGGGGTAAGCGATTATTATACAAGTATTCTTACGGTGTTGTCTTTGGCGGAGCTGGGGATTAGCACTGCATTTAACTTCAGTTTATACGGGCCGGTAGCGCGCAATGAAGTGGAAAAGATAAAGTCTTATATGCTTTTGTATAAGAAAGCGTACCGGGGCATAGCGGCGGCAATAGCGGTTATTGGGATGGCGATTGCCCCTTTTTTGAAGTATTTGATTAAAGAGCCGGGCAATATTTCTTTAAGGGATTTGACCATTTGCTATTTTATTGTGCTGTTCAATACAGTCAGCAGCTACTTGGTAGCTTATAAGTATAGTTTGGTCAATGCGCAGCAGAAAAACTATATCCAGACGAATGTGATTACGATAACAAAAGTAATTACCATATCTTTGCAGATATTGGGGCTTTGGATGTTCCCCAATTTTTATCTGTACCTGATTACTTCTGTGGCGATTGAGCTGATACAGAAAATCTTTGTGAACATTTATTTAAACCGGATGTATCCGTATTTAAAAGAAAAGAAGGTGGAGAAACTTTCCGAGGAGGAAGTGGGGGGCATTGTAGGGCAGACGAAAGCCCTGGTGCTTCACCGGGTAGGGGACATGGCAAGATCCCAGACGGACTCTATGATAATTGCCGCATTTATTGATGTTACCACCGTGAATTTTGTAGGGAATTATAATCATGTCATTTCTTCCGCTTCTAATTTTGTCAATGTCATATTCAATTCCGTTCTGTCCAGTTTCGGCAATCTGATTGCAACGGAGAAAAGGGAAAAGCAATATTGGATGTTTAAAGTATACCGTTTTTTAGGCTGTTGGATTTACGGCTTTTCCGCCATTGGATTTTACTTGATGCTGACGCCTCTGATTATTTTATGGGTAGGGGAAGAAAGGGCTTTGTCGGATTTGGTCATCGGCTGTATTATGTTCGACTATTATTTTAAAGGGGAACGGATTGTGCTTACCAATTATAAGACGGCGGCAGGCGTTTTTGAACAGGACAAATATCTGCCTCTGGTGCAGGGAGCCGTAAATCTTGTAATTTCCATTGTGCTTGTGCAGAAGATTGGTTTGGTGGGCATTTATATCGGAACGATTGTATCCGGCCTTATAGCAAATATTACCAGGCCTTTTATTATCTATAAGGTATGTTTTGATGAATCTGTGGCAGGCTATTTTAAAGACTCCCTCAAATATGTAGCGGTGAATGCGGCAGTGCTTGCTTTGCTGATATTTATAAGGGATGCCATGATGCCATCGGTGACGATTTTCATGTTTATCGTTATGGTGGGCGTGATAACTGTGGTTTATAACGTTATCTTTATCCTCATTTTTGGAAGGTGTGAGGAATTTGGGTACTTGTGGCATTTGGTTGCAGATAAGGTAAGGAAGAAACTGTAAATAATTTTAGGCTGTAAGCGGGGTTGCCGGTTTGGGGGAGCGCTTGTATCGCCGGATGAGAAAGCCGGACGATAGAAGCAGATGAGAAGGAGGGCTGGTAAGAAGATGGGAAAAGATATTACGGAAGATATGCTGCGGCGGATGGAAGAGGAAGCGATTTATGAGATGCTGCATTATCATGAAAAGAGCGGAAAGCAGAAAATAAAGGATACGGTAAAGAGGGCAGCAGGGCGTTATGTAGCGCCCAAGGACTTGATTTTCTGGCCAACGGCGATGATTGCCAATTGCCTCACAGAATGGGAAATGGGGGGGGTGCTTGTGGATGATATATTATCGGCAGGAGCATTTCCGGTGGGGGAGAAAACATTTCCGATGGGAGAAAAAGCGTTATCCGCCGTAAAGGATTATTTTGACCGGTGGATTGATGCGGGGATGCCTCTTTTTTATATAGATGATGTACTTGCCGGCGTGTCGCTGATTGATTTATATGCGGCAACGGGGGAAGGGAAATATAAAGCAGGAGCCGATAAAATGGCACAATATCTTTTCCGGATGGAAAAAGAGTCAGCGGATGAGGAGGGAAGTATCCCGTACCGCCCTGCCCAAAAAAACGGTTATATTTTTGCAGATGGCGTGGGGATGGCAGGGTCTTTCCTTATAAAATATGGTGTGAGCTTTGGTGACTTGCATAGTGTGCAGCTGGGGATGCGCCAGATGCATAACATGTTCCTTTTCGGCATGGATGAAAAAACCAGGCTGCCTTATCACGGATTTCAATGCGGGAGCAAGGTAAAGTATGGCATTGTTGGCTGGGGCCGCGCCGTAGGGTGGCTCATTATGGGTTTGGCAAGGTCTATGGACTGCCTGAAAAGGTATTTGACTTCGGAAGGCGAAAAGAAAAAAAGAGATGGCATACTTTTTGATGTCTGCCAATCGGGCTATGAGGAATGCAGCAGGGCATACCGGCAGCTTTTCCGGGCGGTGAAGCCGTACCAGAAGGGGAATGGGGCCTTTGCGTGGCAATTAGGGGCGATGGAAGGACCGGAGGATAGTTCGGCTACGGCAATGATTGCCTATGCTGTGTTGATGTGGATGCGTCAGGAAGGCGGGGACAGTGATAACAACAGCAGCAAGAATATTAGCAGCAATTGCAGTAGCAATTGCTGCGAAGGTTTGGATAAGAGGACAAGTGATTGGGAAAATGCCAAGGATCTGGTAGACCGGGCGGCTAAGTATCTGGCAGGATGCGAAAAGGACGGGAAGATTTACCGTTGCCTTGCGGAGTGTATGGGATTTGCCGAATACCCGCAGGTGTACGGGGCTTATCCGTGGTCGCTGGGACCGGGGCTGGGGGTACTAAGGAAGAAAGGCGTATAGGCGATGATTATTATACAATTGGCAGGTGGGCTTGGAAATCAGATGCAGCAATATGCAATGTATCAGAAGTTTCTAAGCATTGGAAAAAAAGTAAAGTTGGATATTTCGTGGTTTGAAGAAGCGGACAGGCAGAAAAATGTTTATGCGAAAAGGGAGCTGGAGCTGAATTATTTTAAAAAGGCAGAGTATGAAGCGTGTACAAAAGAGGAAAGGGAGGCAATGATTGGAAGCGGCAGCCTTGCCGGAAAGATAAAAGGTAAACTGTTTCCCAGAGCAAGGAAGATTTTCCGCGAATCGGAAATGTATCACCCGGAAATCTTTGATTTTGAAGATAAATATTTGTACGGCTATTTTGCCTGTGAGAAATATTATGCGGATATTATGGAAACCTTGTGGAAACAGTTTTCATTTCCGGAAAGCGGCAATCCGGAGAACCGGAAGATGGCGGAAAGGATGCACAATGGGGAATCCATCAGCATCCATATCAGGCGGGGGGATTATCTGGATGCGGAGAATAGGGCGATGTTCGGCAATATATGTACGGAGGAATATTATGCCGGTGCAATCCGGGAAATGAAACGGATTTGCCCATCGGCGCATTTTTATGTTTTTTCCGATGATATTCCTTATGCCGTGGAAAAATATAGCGGAGAGGAATTTACGATAGTGGATACAAATAAAGGGAAGGACAGTTTTTACGATATCTGGCTGATGAGTAATTGCAGGCATAATATTTGCGCCAATTCCACATTTAGTTTTTGGGGGGCCAGATTGAATCAAAATAAAGAGAAAATAACAATGCGGCCTTCCATCCATAAAAATACTCAAAAATTCGAGCCGGAGAGAATGCGTGAATTATGGAAAGGGTGGGTATTTTTAAATAATCGAGGAGAAGTGGTATAGCGATGGGGTGTTTGATAAAAAAGGAATCCATGCCATTAGGGGAATTGTTATATGTTTTGTCATTTGGCTCGCTTTTGTTTGCAAAGGGTATCGGCTTTTATGACGGGCAAAAAATATTTATCGGTTTTGCCGCAATGTCATTTCTTTTTGGCATGTGCAAACTGGCGGCTACAAAATATTCCTGGAAGGATTTGGTTTTTATTGCAGGAATGGTTGTATTGAGCCTTATTATTTATAAACACTCCCGGGAAAAGGGTATTTTATTTTATACTTGGATGATAATCGGTTTGAAGAATGTCAGGCTGGAAACGGTGATGCGTTGGGGACTGAAAATATGGAGTATTACTTTTTTGGGAACTTTTGTTTACTCCGTATTCCATCTCCAGGGCAGCCTGTATAAAGTACATGATAAGTTAGGGCTGGGGCATATATTTCGGTGGGGAATGGGGCAGCCGCATCCAAATGTGCTACATATCTCATATTTGCTTTTGCTTTTGTTTGTAGTATATCATTTGCGGGAAAAATTTAACTGGAAAATCTGTCTGGCGATGTTTGCAGGGAATTGCTATATTTTCCTGTATTCTATCAGCTATACGGGGTTTGCTATTACCACCGTTTATTTATTGGCTAATTTATATTGGCAATCGAGGGGAAAATTTGGTAAGATAGAACAGATAGTATGTGAATGCGTTTTTCCATTGTGCGTTTTATTGTCGGTGGCAGGGCCGCTTGTCCTGAAAGGAAAACTATTCGATATTGTCAATAAGCTTTTGAACACAAGGCTTTATTTGTCCAGTTTGTTTTTGAAGAAAGAAAATATTACGTTGTTTGGAAACAATATCGGTTCTTTGACCAGTGCGGTAAAAACGATGGACTGTTCTTATGTGTATGGCCTAATCGCCTATGGGGTATTGTTTTTTGGGGCTATAACGGTTGGGTATATTTGCCTAATCCATAAGTATGTGAAAGAACAAAGGGGCATAGAGCTGTTGATGGTTTTTGCCTTGCTGGCGGCAGGATTGACGGAGCCGTTTCTTTTTAATACCTCCTACAAAAATATTTCTTTGCTGTTGTTGGGCGCTTATCTTTTTGGAAGAGGGAAGCCGGAAGAGGACAGGCTTATGATTGGCTGGCACGGCAGAGCCATAGAAGATGTTTTGGTCCCGTCTGCAAAGGTAGATTGGCAGGAAGCGGAATGCAGGATAAAAGAGGCGGTTGGGAAGAAAAAGCGATATATACGGATGCTTTCGGCTGCGTCCGGCTTACTCTGCATTGTTTTGTATATCACAAATGCCCCGGATTACCGGGGGGTCATTGTTCCAAGGGTCCACTGCGCAGATATAGAGAAAGGGACATCGGTTTATTTGTCAGAAGAAGAACCCAGGGAGTATGAAGGATACCTTATCTGGGATTATCAGGACGGGGAAACCCCGATGGAATGCTTTGAAGGCAATATTGTTAAGATGGAAAAAATAAGAGGCGGCATCAGCAGAGGGATATTGGGCTATGCAGCATGTAATTGCCTGTTAAGCGCGGGGCTGTTTATAATTAATGGAAAAGCAAGGATGAAAAAATAAGTAAAAAGATTGTTAGTTGAAAAATACAATCTGACGTATTTGGGCGGTTTTTGCACAGGAAAAACCCAAATGGGAAAGGCATGAGTATGAAGATGAAAATTGCCATGATTGGGCAGAAAAGAATCCCATCCAGAGAGGGAGGGGTAGAAGTAGTCGTTACGGAGCTATCCACAAGGCTTTCTGCTATGGGGTACCAGGTAGAGGCATATAACCGTTCCGGTTATCATGTTTCGGGGAAGGAATTTGATGACGGAAGGGGCAAGCTGTATAAAGGGGTACGGATTATTACCGTACCGACTTTTAGGAACGGCAAGCTGAATGCTATTGTATATACAGTATTAGGAACGCTCCGTGCCCTGTTCGGCAGGTATGATGTAATTCATTACCATGCGGAAGGGCCGTGTATTATGCTGTGGCTGCCGAAGCTTTTCGGAATCCGTGTAGTGGCTACCATCCACGGTCTGGACTGGCAGAGGGCGAAATGGGGGAATTTCGCTTCTTATATACTGAAAGCAGGAGAAAAAGCCGCCGCCAGGTACGCGGACGAAGTGATTGTGCTTTCCCGCAATGTGCAGGACTATTTTAAAGATGTGTATCACAGGGAGACGCATTATATCCCTAATGGAGTGAACCGGCCGGAGAAAAAGGAAGTCCGGGAAATAGGAAAAAAATATGGGTTGAAGAAGGATGGATATATTCTCTTTGTAGCCCGCCTCGTGCCGGAAAAGGGGCTGCATTACCTGATAGAAGCATTCCGCGGGATCAATACGGATAAAAAGCTGGTGATTGCAGGAGGCAGCAGCCATTCTTTTGAATACATGGAAAAAGTACAGAAGATGGCGGCAAGGGACAAAAGGATATTGATGACGGATTTTGTGCAGGGCAGGGTATTGGAAGAACTGTATTCCAATGCATATGTTTTTGTGTTGCCCAGCGATGTAGAAGGGATGGCTATCAGCCTTTTGGAGGCGATGAGCTACGGAAACTGCTGCCTGGTAAGCGACATTAAGGAAAATATAGAGGTTGTGGGGGATAAAGCGGAGGCTTTTGCAAAGGGAAATGTGGAAGATTTGAAAAGGAAGCTGACGGGGCTTTTGAAATCTCCGGATATAGTGGATAAATACAAGAAGGAAAGCAGTGGCTTCATCTGTGCAAAGTATAGTTGGAGCGATGTGTTGGAACAGACTTTGGCATTATATCGGAATAAGAGGGAACGACTGTGAAAATTTTAATGGTTAATAAATTCCTATATCCCAATGGAGGTTCTGAGACCTATATTTTTCAACTGGGGAAAGAGCTTGTGAAAATGGGGCATAAGGTGGAATATTTTGGGATGGAACACCGGGAACGGATTGTGGGGAACCGGGCAGGAAGCTATACTTCCAATATGGACTTCCATACGAAGGGAATCGGCAGACTGCTTTATCCGTTTCGGATTATCTATTCCATAGAGGCGCGGAAAAAGCTGCGGGCTGTTTTGGAGGATTTTGAACCGGATGTGGTCCATTTAAATAATTTTAATTTTCAATTGACCCCCTCTATCATATATGAGATAAAAAGTTTTGATAAGAAACGGAAAAAGAAAACGCGGCTGGTTTATACAGCCCATGATTACCAGTGGGTCTGCCCAAACCATATGATGAAAATCCCTTCCACCGGGGAACTGTGCAGCCGGTGCGCCACAGGAGGGTTTGGCCATTGCAGCCGGAATAAATGTATACACAATTCGGGAATTAAAAGTCTGCTTGGCACGGTGGAAGCAACGCTATATAAAAAATTGGGCACTTATCGGAAAATGGATACGGTTATTTGTCCCAGCCGCTTTATGGAGCGGGTGCTTTCCGGGAATCCGGCTTTGGCAGGGAAGACGGTTGTTCTGCATAATTTTGTAAACGAAGCGCCGGAAGATAGTGAAACGGGGAAAAGGGGAAGGGATTACGTGTTATATATGGGGAGGTACGATAAGGAGAAAGGGATAGGCACATTATTGGAGGTCTGCCGTGAATTGAGGGATATCCCTTTTGTTTTTGCAGGGAAAGGGGCATTGGAAAAGGAATTGGAGAAAGTGCCCAATATCGAAAATAAGGGGTTTTTGTCAGGCGCGGCATTGCGGCAGCTTATCAGGAACGCCCGTTTTCTCGTTTTCCCTTCCGAATGGTATGAGAATTGCCCTTTTACGGTGATGGAAGCCCAGATGTTTGGAACGCCGGTGCTGGCGTCCGATTTGGGAGGAACGGCGGAGCTTATAAAACCCGGGGTGACAGGGGAACTCTTTGAAGCGGGGAATGCGCAGGAATTGAAGAAGAAAATAAAAGCACTCTGGAAAGATGAGGCAAAGTGCAAAGAGTATGCGGAAAATTGCGGCCATGTGCAGTTTGATACGGTCAAAAGCTACTGCCGTAAACTTTTAAGGCTATACCATGAGGAAGGAAAAGAGGGTGTATAGGCATGAAGTCATACTTTTCAATGAAAACGTTGGCAAAGAACCTTTTTCAATACGGATGTTATCTGATTTTTGGATTGTGCGTAGTATATTTGACGCTTTTAAGCTTTTTTAGCACCAGCAGCGTCCAGCTAAAGAAAGTGACGTCCGAATGGGAGCCGGAGCGGTTGGAAGAGCATATCTTTTTCCTGCCGGATTCCCCGTGGAAACATTTGGCGGTATGTTTGTGCCTTTTGCTCTTGCTTTGCTTTGTTTTTTCCTTTTTAAAAAGAAAGAAGGGGAAGCTTGTTTGGCTTTGCCTTCCTTTTTTTGTTTTCAGTGTTGCCTTTATTTTTTCGGTGGATTTATATCCAATCAGTGATCCGGGAAAGATACTTGAGATAGCAAGAGCGATAAAGGAACAAAATTACGGGCAGTTTGCGGTGGGGGGATATATGCACCGATATCCGGACCAGGCAGGGATTGTATTGCTTTACTATGGAATACACTGCTTGTTTGGGGAGAAGGATTATCTGGCAATCCAGATATGGAATGCGGCGCTTTTGACAGGGGCTTATTTTTTCTTAGGCAGGATTGCGGCTTTGCTGTGGGGGGATAAGGACGAAAATGCCCAGAATATGACATTGCTTTTTTGTGTCATATTTTTCCCTGCATTGTTGTATGTAACGTTTGTTTATGGGATGATTCCCGGTCTGGCATTTAGCATATTGGCATTCTATCTGCAATTGGAGTATATGCGGACAAGAAGGCTGGCTTATGGGATTGGCGCGGCAGTGAGCATTAGTTTTGCAATTGTATGGAAAACTAATTCGTTGATTATGTTTATTGCTATGTTGGTTTTTTTAGTGTATGATTTAATAATGGAAAAAGGGGAAAGGAAGAAAAAAACATGGATACTGTTAGCAGCGCTGATTGTCATCCAAAGATTCAGCGCATGGACGGTGGACGCTGTCATGGAAGGCCTGACGGGGATAGAGCCGGCAGAAGGGATGCCTAAGACGGCATGGATTGGCATGGGGCTGCAGGAAACAGGTGGCGCACCTGGCGTATGGAATGGATATAGCGTAAGCCTTTATGAAGAGAACGGCTATGATTACGATAAGACAAACGAAGCTGCGAAAGAGAAGATTATGGATCAAATCCTTATTTTTCTGGACGACAGAAGCTATGGGGTGGATTTTTTCGGAAGAAAGAATGCGGCGCAATGGAACGACCCTGCTTTTGGCAGTTTGTCGGTGGTGGATGGAAGGGAAGAGGATGGTAAAAAGAAACTGGACAACTTGTGTCATGGCCCTTTGAAATATAGATTGACAGAGGCGGCAAATTATTTGCAGTCTGCGGTTCTTGCCGGCGTCTGCTTTTATTTGTTTTTGGGCAGGAAGGGGCAGAAGCGGGGGGAAATGCTCTTAGGCATAGCGGTGACAGGAGGTTTGCTGTTTCATATGTTTTGGGAGGCAAAACCCCAATATGTGCTGCCTTATTTTGTGCTTTTGTTGCCTTACTGCGGAATGGGTTATTCCGGTATGGTAAAAAATGTCCTTGCCTTATGGAAGGAAAGAAAACGGAACGCGGATAAAACAAGGGACAGATGTTTATTTGCTGCAATCGGGGCAGGAATAATCTGTGCGTTTATTGGGATGATATCCTTATTATCGGACTTTCGGATTATATCCTATACAGTCCATATCCAAAGTAATCCGGAATATTTGGAACAGTATGAGGAAGCCGTACAGGGCAGCTTGAAAGAATATGAGGAAAGACAGGAGTAAGATAAATGGCGAGAAGAACATTGTATGGAACCGTTATTGTAACGTACCGCTGCAATGCCCGTTGCAATATGTGCGATTGCTTTAAGGACCCTACGAAGCCGGAGGAAGAGATTACATTAGAAGATATTAAAAAACTTCCAGAGATGGCGTTTACCAATATAACGGGCGGGGAACCTTTCGTAAGGCAGGATATCCCGGAAATCGTAAGAGAACTGTATAAGAAGTCGGATAGAATTGTGATATCCACAAACGGATATTTTACGGACAGGATTATTGCTTTGTGCAAAGAATTTCCCAAGGTGGGCATACGTATCAGCATCGAAGGGCTGCAGAAAACCAACGATGCCATCCGTGGAATCCCCGATGGGTTTAACAGAGGGTACCAGACGTTAAAAACATTGGTGGAGATGAAGCATCCTGACGTTGGGTTCGGGATGACGGTGCAGGATATGAATTGTCAGGATTTGGTTCCTTTATATAATATTGCGAATGATATGGGGATGGAATTTGCGACGGCTACGCTGCATAATTCCTTCTATTTCAGGAAAACGGACAACCGCATCGACGATAAACGGAAGGTAGCGGAAAATTTTGAGAAGCTGATTAACGAACTGTTAAGAAGCAAATCGCCGAAAAAATGGTTCCGGGCCTATTTCAATCATGGGTTGATTAATTATATTTATGGGAATAAGCGCCTGCTGCCCTGCGATATGTCGAGGAATGCTTTTTTTATCGACCCATTCTGCGATGTCATCCCTTGCAACGGGATGGAGAAGAAAGCGGTTATGGGCAATCTGCGCCGCCAGTCCTGGGAAGAGCTTTGGAACTCCAAACAGGCGCAGGAAGTAAGGGAATGCACGAGAAAATGCGACAGGAATTGCTGGATGATAGGAAGTGCGTCCCCGGCGATGCATAAATATATATGGGTTCCCGGCTGGTGGGTAATCCGCCATAAATTTTTGAAGGGCGGGAAATACAGCCTGAAGGAAAACCGTTTTATCCGTGAGGGAAAATAAAAAATGAATGGGAAAAGATGGATGAAAGACCGTATAGCGGATATCGTTTATCTATGGTATAGGCTGCCGGGCAGGAAGCCTACGGTAAAAGTGTACGGCATGGACGAAACATTGGATGAACTGTTGCATACCGGCAAATCGCTGGTGCGTTTCGGCGACGGTGAAATCGTTATGATGAAAGGAAAGAGTTTAAAGCTCCAACAGGCGTCCCCGGAACTGGCAGAAGGGCTGAAACGGATATTAGGCTATGAGCATGACAACCTAATGGTAACAGTACAGGGGATTTTTGACGGGGTAGAGATGTACCACAAAAAAAGCCGTCAATTCTGGAAAGACCACCTGCTGTTTTGCCGCAAAATTTATAAACGATACTGCAATTCCGGCAAAGTATATGGGGATACGGCAGTGACAAGGTGTTGGTATGCGTTCGACGACAAATCCGGATGCGGGCGGTGGTTTGGGAAGTTCCGGGAAGTATGGAAAGATAAACAAGTGGTGGTAGTGGAAGGGACACGCAGCCATAACGGTGTGGGCAATGATTTGCTGGATACAGCTGCCGGAGTGGAACGGATTATCTGCCCCCCAAAAGATGCGTATGACTTCTATCAGGAAATATTGGATGAGTGCAGGAAATTCCCAAAAGACCGGATGTTCCTCCTGTCGCTGGGGGTAACGGCGAAGTTTTTGGCGGAGGATTTGTACCGGGATGGCTATAGGGTAATCGATATTGGGAATTTGGATATGGAATATGAGTGGTTCCTGCAAGGAACATATGAGAAAGCGCCGGTGAAAAAGCATGGGATAACCGGCGTGGAAGAAAACAGGAAAGCCGGGTATGCGGAATATTTGGAGCAGATAAAGGCAAATATAGGGAATGGATGGACATGTTAAAACAATTAGGTTATATTTTCAGTAAAAAAGATAAAGTAAAAATATTTTTCCTGCTTATTATGGTAATTATCGGCGCCTTTTTTGAATTAATGGGGGTTGCCATTTTTATGCCTTTCATAGAAATCGTTATGGATCCGGGGAGCATACAAAGGACGCCATTGTTAAAATGGAGTTATGACTTGCTCGGTTTTTCTTCGGTGGAAACCTTTCTGACTGCGATAGCGGGGAGCATTATTTTTATCTATATCACAAAAAATATTTTTATGGCATGGGAAAAAAATTCCATCTATAAATTTTCCTACCGTACCCAAAGGAACATTTCCACGCGGCTGCTGAAATCTTATATGCAGGAGCCCTATACGTTCCATTTAAATAAAAATATCGCCCAGCTCCAGAGGAGTATGCAGGAAGATACGGATTTATTTACCAAAGGGATCATCCATTGCATGGAGCTGTTGGCAGAAGTGTTCGTCTGTATCACATTGGGTATTTATCTGTATACGGTCAGCCGTTCGATTACGGCTATCGTGGTATCTTTGCTGATTGTGTGCGTGGGGATTTTCACCTACATATCGAAACGTTATTCCCGGACGATTGGACAGCAGAACCAGATATATAAGGGGAAACTGTACCAGTGGATGAATCAGGCTTTAGGTGGGATTAAAGAAATTAAAGTCTTAAACAGGGAAGAGCATTTTATTCAGGAATATGATAATTATTTTAAAAAGTATGTGCATGGCTTAAGGGTGAACCGCTTAATCGGGATTTTGCCCAAATATGTGGTTGAGTCGGTTAGTATGTCGGGGCTTCTTTTGGCGGTTATTTTTAAAATGTATATGGGGCAGAAGGAGCTGGTGGAGTTTGTTCCGCAGTTGTCGGCATTTGCCGTGGCGGCTTTCCGGCTGCTTCCTTCCGTAGGGAAAATCAATGAACATATGTCGGCTACGTTATATTCGGCGCCTTCGCTGGAGTTGATTTACCACGATTTAAAGGAAATAGAGGATGTAAAAAAAGAAGATAAAGGTGAAGAGCGGGAATGGAAGTTTGAAAAAGAGCTGAAGGTGAGCAAATTGGCTTATCATTATCCGGATGCGGAAGAAAATGTATTGGACGGCGCGGATTTTTCTATTCAGAGGGGGGAGACAGTGGCATTTATCGGTTCTTCAGGCGCCGGAAAAACCACGCTGGTGGATATCCTGCTTGGCCTGCTGCAGCCTCAATATGGAAAGATTCTGGCAGATGGCATGGATATCAGGAAAAACCTGAAAATCTGGCAAAAGGAAATCGGGTATATCCCCCAAGTTATATATCTTTCGGATGATACAATCCGGCATAATATTGCGTTTGGGGTGGACGAAGAGGAAATCGACGAAGAGGCAGTGATAGAGGCGGCCAAGAAGGCGCAGATTTACGATTTTATTTTTAATTTGCCGGATGGACTGGAAACCTTTGTAGGGGACAGAGGGGTACGTTTGTCCGGAGGGCAGAGGCAGCGTATCGGTATTGCCAGGGCGCTGTACCATGATCCGGAAGTGCTTGTGCTGGACGAGGCTACCAGTGCTTTGGATAATGAGACGGAGACGGCGGTAATGGAATCTATCGAACGGCTGCGGGGAATGAAGACTATGATTATTATCGCCCACAGGTTAACCACCATAAAGAACGTGGACCGGATTTATGAAGTGACAGATGGCAAAGTGGAAGTAAGGAGTAAGGAGCAGGTGTTTGGAGATAACGTATGAAAATAGTATTTGTCATACCGGATATGCCGGGCGGGGGAACGGAGCGGGTAGTGGCTCTTTTGTCGAATGAATATGCCAAAAAGGGGCACAACGTGTCCATTATGTTGTTTGCGGGGAAACAGACAGCTTATGCGTTGGATGACCGGATTGAGGTTATCAGTATGGCAGGGGCGTCATCCGGCAGCCTGCGCATCCGTCTGAAAAGGCTGAAAAATATGAGGGAATATTTTAAAAAGAAAAAGGGATGCCTGATTTATTCCTTCAGTACCATCGGCACGGGTTTCGTAGTGTTGTCGACCATAGGGCTTTCCAGGAATATGCTTGTTTCGGAGCGCACCGACCCCAATTCCTGCGATCATAAACCGTACCGGAATTTCTTTTACCGCTTTGCGAAGGTATTGGTATGCCAGACAAAGGAAGCGGCGGAAAGCTTTCCGGGATATTTGAAAAAGAAAACCGTTGTAATTCCCAACCCGGTGGACAGTAAGGGGCTGCCTGAAGTGTGTCGCGGGGAACGGGAAAAGAAGGTGGTATCCGTAGGACGTCTGGAATACCCGAAAAATCAGGAACTGTTGGTAGAAGCTTTTGAAGAGTTTTATAATAAATTTCCGGAATACAAGCTGCATTTTTATGGAAAGGGCTCGAAGGAAAAAATTTTAAGGGAAATGGCGGCTGCAAAACATTTGGAAGATGCCGTTGTGTTTCATGGTTTTTGCGCCGATGTGGCGGTACAGATTGCTGACAGCGCTATGTTTGTCCTGTCTTCCGATTATGAAGGGGTGTCTAATTCGATGGCGGAGGCGATGGCTATGGGGATTCCGGTTATATCGACGGATTGCCCGCCCGGCGGGTGCAGGGCTTATATAGAAAATGGAAGAAACGGCCTTCTGGTTCCGGTAGGGGATGCCCATGCGTTGGCAAAGGCGATGGAAAGCGTGGCAGGAGATAGAAAACTGGCGGAGAAACTTTCTGCGGAGGGCGCAAAGATAAGGGGAAAGTATCCGGTTGAAAAAATTGCGGAAAAAATGCTGCGGACAGTGCAGAAATGAGGTTTGCTTATGAAAGTATTGTATATGTCTCACCGGTATCATACGAATCAAAATACCATTATGAAGGGGTGGAAGGAGCATGGTGATGAAGTCTGTTTTCTAAGCCAGTATGCGGGGAAAATAGAAGATTACACTTATGTAAAGCCGATTGTGGTAGGATATTCTCCCTTATTTATGTTGTTTTATAAGCTATATGTAAATGTGCTGGCAAAGGACAATCCTGCAGCGATGGATATCCGGCTGAAAATAGGCGTTCCGCCGGTTTTTAAATTGAGGAAGATTATCAGGGAGTTTCACCCGGATTTGGTAATTATGAGGGAGCGTTCCGTTTACACGATATGCATGACCGCAATCTGCCGTTTTTATAAATATCCGGTTGTCTTATATGTGATGAACCCGGTTTGGGAGAAACAGAAGAAAGATTTGGCGCATCGCATTGTATGGAAGCTGGTTCCCAAATACCGCCTGACCCCAAGTATGGTGGTGGGGCTGGATTATACGGGAAAGGAAAGGGATAAGTGTGCTTTTTTTGCCCCGTACCTTATGGAACCCCAGCTCTCCCCGGAAGAGAAACAATATATGGAAAACGGGCAGATACGGATTTTGGAAGTCGGGAAATATGAAGAGCGGAAAAACCATAAGATGATGATTCGCGCTTTTGAAAGGCTGGCTGGGAAATATCCGGTGCATCTTACCATTGTGGGGGAGGTATCCAACGATTTCCATCGGAAATATTATGCGGAATTGAAAGAATATATGGATAGTCATGGGTTAAATGACAAAATTACGCTGAAAAGCAATTTGAAAAAAGCGGATATGATGGAAGAATACAAGAATGCGGACTTGTTTGTCCTGCCAAGCACAGGGGAGCCCGGGTCGGTGACGAATCTGGAAGGCATGGCTTTTTCCATTCCGGTCATTTGCGGAGAGGACAACGGAACGGCATGTTATATCAGGCAGGGGAAAACAGGTTATGTCTTCAGGGATAATGATGAAGATGATTTGGTGGAAAAAATAGACAGCATTGTGGCTTGCCCGGATACTTTAAAAAAGATGGGCAGGAATGCTTATCAGCATGTAAAGAAACATTTCCAGTTCGACTCTTATTACAGGAGTGTGGAGCGTATCATGGAATTGCAGCGGAGAGAAAAAGGCAGGTAGGCAATGGAAAAAATTACGGTGATTACCCCTACGTATAATCGGGGGAATATGCTGGAAAGGCTTTATCGGAGCCTTCTTGGGCAGACGGTAAAGGATTTTTGCTGGCTGGTTGTGGATGACGGCAGCAAGGACGAAACGGAAAGACTGGTAAAGGGATGGGTGGAAGAAGGGAAAATAAGAATCTGCTACCAAAAGCAGGAAAACGGGGGAAAACACAGGGCGTTGAATGCCGGAATAAAACGGATTGAAAGCCCTCTTACGTTTATTGTGGACAGCGACGATTATCTGCCGGAAGACAGTATGCGGATTATTTTGGACTACCATAATAAATATGCCGGCACACCGGGAATCTGCGGCTATAGTTTCCTGCGTTTTTACAGCAACGGCGAGGTGAATACGGCATATTTCCCCATAAATGAGGAGATAGACACTTACTTGAAGGTGAGGATTAACGGAGGGATTGGCGGGGATAAGGCGGAAGTTTTTTATACGTATGTTTTAAAGGAATACCCTTTTCCCGAATTTCAGGGGGAGAAGTTTATGCCTGAAGATACGGTATGGATGATGATGTCTGAAAAATATGCTATGGTGCATATTAACGAATGTGTTTATATCAGTGACTATCTGGAAGGTGGATTGACGAAGAGCGGACGCAGGATGAAAATATATTCCCCCAGAGGCATGATGCTCCGTTCCAAGGTCTATCTGGAAAACAGGGAAGTCTGCCGGAAAGTAAAAGTGAAAATGCAGATACTGTATATTATTTATTCCCGCTTTGCCGGGATAGGCCGGGCGGAGGCGGCGGAACAGCTTTCGCGCAAAGGGCTGTTTTATCTTCTGTATATACCGGCATCGCTGATACAAAGGAAATGGGAAAAGTTAAAGGAGGTACGGCAATAATGGGAAGAATGGGGACAATTGGGACAATAGGAACAAAAAGATTGGCAAACTTTATGAGAAATGTAGTCTATATTTGCAGCGTCATTGTTTTAATGTATTTATTTTTGGTTAGTATCCTGTCTACCTGTACGTTAGGGTATAGCCTTAATAGCGGAACCCATACTTTTTTTAGACCGGATTATCCGGTGGTACATTTCATGGCTGTTTTTGCTCTTATGGGCATCCTTTTTTGGTTAAGAAAAACCACGGTTTGCAGGGATTATGATAAGGCTGTGTGGTTTGTGGTTGGAGTGTGGGGATTCGCTGCAGCCCTGTGGGCGCTTTGCTGTATGGAATTGCCTAAGGACGATCCGGCAAATGTGCTTCTGGCAGCCAGACAAATGCGGGAATATAATTTTTCTTCTTTTACCGGTGAAGGATATTTGAATATTTGGGCGGGGAACAGAGGCCTTGCATTATTCTTTTACCTGCTGTCTTTTCCGCTTGGGGTTGATAATTATGCTTTATTGAGATTATTGAACGTGGCGGCGATGATGGTTGTTTTTCTGCTGCTTTATAAGATTGTGGGAGAGCTATGGGGGAAAGGGAAGAGAGTTGCATTCTGGACGGTGGCTCTTTGCGCTTGCTTTGCGCCGGTGCTTTTGTATACAACGTTTATTTATGGGGACATTTATGGATTATGTTTAGCAGTGGCAGCGGTGTTTGCCCAGATGAAATATTTACGGGGGGGGGTATAAGCTTAAATGGCTTATGCTTTCTGCAGCATTTATTTCATTTGCAGCATTGCTGAAAATGAATTATCTGATTATATTGATTGCTATGGCGGCAGTAGCCGTTTATGATGTATTTCGGAATAAAAACTGGAAAGGGGCATTGTTATATTTTGCAGCGGTTGTTGTGGTTATGGGAGGAATGAAAACGGGCTGCAATACATGTATAAGGAATATTGTAAAGGTAGAATTGAGCGATGGGGTTCCCTATGAGGCATGGGCTGCTATGGGGCTGCAGGAAGGCGTAAGGGGCGCAGGGAATTATAATGGCTATAACCGTGAAGTGTATGTCGATAATGGATATGACAACCTACAAGCAAAAAAGGAAGCCAGAGAGAGCATAAAGGAATCAATGCATACGTTTGCGGCTGACCCAGGCTATGCACTGGATTTTTTTGCGCACAAAACCGCAAGCCAATGGAACAATCCTAATTTTTGGGCGATAATCAATGGTGTAGAGACGGAAAGAGGGGGAGCGTGGCTTGTAAACAGCATACAGGCAGGTGCGAGATATGCGTTTCCTTATTATTTGCTGTTGATACCTTATGGAGGCATGGGTTTGCTGTTATTAGAAAAGACACTGGAAAAAAGTCTGGGGAAAATGAGGGAGAGCGAACCGGATGGAGTGTGCTGCCGCCGGAAATACCGGTTATGGGGCGTGGGCCTGATTCTGTTTGCCAGTTCCGTTTTCCTTCCTTATCTTAATCATTTGGGAAAAGTGGTTATCGTTTATGCAGAGGAGGAAGAACGGGAAGTATATGATTATATAGCGGATGGCTATTATACCATATCGGCGGCAGAAGACGGCGAGCTGTATTTAACGGAAATGGATGGGAAAATCATATTGATGAGCGAGGATCGTATCGTACAGGAAGTGAGCATGTTTCGGATGGAAAGGAACTATATCATCCGTTTTATGCCTTCACAGAATACATTGGAACTGGCGGGAGGGGGAGAGGTTGCGCCGGGGCATGAGGAATACGCCGGACGCGAGTTTGAATGGGAGATTTGGCCAGCCGGGCCGGAAGGGGAATATTGTATCCGGATGGATGATAGAACCGCGTTGGAATATAGCCTGGAAGACTGGAGCGTCAGGCTTGGAGAATTTGAAGAAGGGAACCGGATGCAGATTTGGGTTATCCGGTAAAACTATCTTCCGACGTTCCCTATCTGGTGTTCCGGTTATGAGGAATGCCAGATAACGGACTGATACAAATCGCGTCCCACAAGGATGATAAGGGCAAGCATCAGCGCGGCGGGATAATAGCCGGGAACAATGGATGCTTTGAACAAATAAGGGATATAGGAAAGCACGGATACCAGCCCGAATCCGATAATATAATAAAGTTTCTTTATATTATAAAAACCATAGATAATCGCCAAGAGGTCCACAATATAACCATAGCGTTCATGCATATGGGGCAGGAAGTAAATGCTGACAGCGGTAGTAAAAAGGGCGATTAAAAGGACGATATCCGCATTCAGCCGGAAATTCTGGGTATATAGATAATAAGCCAGACATCCGAATAGGGAAATCGTGAAGAACAGGCAGGCTGACGCAGCATATTTTGTAATGTCGTTGGATTCAAATATAACATAAATATTAGGATAGCTTACGGTCAAAGAACCTGGGTAAGCCTGGGATTGTTCCAAATATCTTCCTAAAAGGAAAGAAAGATTCCGCCCCATGAACCAAACCGGAAGGATACTTATGAAAAGAGGTACCGGAAGGATAAGGAAATGGCGCAGCTTGACTTTTCCTTTGAGCCACATGATAAGGAGGAATGGCAGGAAAAAGGTTGCCTGTAGTTTGAAAGCAAAGGAAACCCCGACGCATAAAAGGGCAGGGAAGCTTTTCTCTTTCAGGACATAGTATAGGCATAAAATTAAAAATGAGGTGTACATGGAATCGCACTGGGTCCAGGCGCCGCTGTTTAAAGCAATGGTAGGAAAAACTATGGCTACAGCATAGCTTAAAATGGCTTTCCGTTTGCTGTCTGTCAGGTCATGGATGATTAGGAAAATGATGCAGGCAATAAAATAATCAAAAACGATGGAAGCCAGTTTGAGCCAGTACATTGCGCTGAAAGGGCTTTTGATGTAAGAAACAAGGCATAGGATATACATATATAAACAGTTGTATTCATACTCAAAGGAATCCATAGCCAATGCGCGGAAACCACCGTTTTCGGTAATAAAATTAAGCCAGTTCGTAAAGCTTCCCGTCCAGTCCCCGGACTCGATGTGGCGCATGGAGAAACGGATTAGGAACCCGATTACGGTGATACACAGTAAGAATAGGATATCGATGATACGGAGCGTAACCGATTTAATTTTTACTTCCTTTAACATAATATAATCAAATTTCCTATCCATACGATAACACCTCATTGTTGATTTTTTTGTGCAAAATCAATTGCTTATGCTATAATATCTTATGTCAAGGAAAAAATCAATTCATTTTGTAAAATTGACCGTCTTGAGGAAATCAATGAATTTGTGCGAATGGGGGCGAATGGGAAATTGGGGAAAGAGGGATTTGGGTATAACGGAATTGACGTTGTTAAATTTATAATGGCAATTTTTGTAGTGGTGCTGCATACACATCCTTTTTACGGGATAGACGATACGTTGAACTTTGTGACAGCCGATGTGGTTGGCAGGATAGCGGTGCCGTTTTTCTTTGCGGCGACAGGATTTTTGCTGGCGCAAAGGGAAGAGGAAGGAACTGCTTATGAGAGGGAAAGAATAAAAAGATATATCTGCCGGATATTAAAATTGTATATCATTTGGACCGCCGTTTACTTTCCGGCAATTATCTATACCAATATTATAAACAGCAGTGAAGGGATAAAGCATGGTATCATGATTTCGGTTAGGGATTTCCTTTTTGTTGGCTCTTATGCCCATTTATGGTATTTGCCGGCTACGGCAATAGGAGTTTTGATAGCCAGTTCCCTTACCAAAAAAATAGGGGAAGGCTGGAGCGGGATTATTTTATTTTTCCTGTTTTTACTGGGGTTGCTGGCGCAGTCTTATTATGGCTTTTTGGAAGCGTTTTTGGGAGGGGGAGGATTTGTCTGGGAAGGAATGCGTCTGGTGAAGAAAATCATGGTGACTACCAGAAACGGCATCTTTTTTGGCAGTTTTTTCATTTATATGGGAAGCTGGATAGCGCACCGGTATAAAAAATTCCGTCTTCAAACGTGGATAATCTGGCTTGGGGCAATCATATCCGTTTTTCTTTTAGGGGTTGAAGAAACCTGGCTGCACAGGCAGGGGATGGTGAGGGAAGAGGATATGTATTTTATGCTCGTTCCGACGGCTTTTTTTCTGCTGTTGATTTCCTTACGTATGAATATAAAAAGCTCTACCGTATTTTTGCGGAAGATGAGTATGAACATTTATTTTATCCATCTATATTTTAAATTTATATATAGGCAGTTTTTAGGCGGATACAATGAGAATGGGTGGAAGCTGTTTTTATTTACTGTCTGCAGTACGTTATTTTTTGCGTATTTTCTTTGCAGGGTGCAGATGCGTAAAACAGAAGTTTTGGTATGATGAAAAGCCGTTGGTTTGGAAAGGAGTATCGTTATAAAGATGAATTTGGAAAATGTCAGGATGTTGGAGTTTCCCCAGAAGGGCGACGAAAGAGGCCGTTTAGTTATAGTGGAAGGCGGGATGGATATCCCGTTTGAAGTAAAAAGGATATTTTATATCTATGGTTCGGATAAAACCGTAGTAAGAGGGCAGCATGCGAATAGGAAAACGCAGTTTGTACTGATAAATGTTGCAGGGCAGAGCAAAGTAAAAGTGAAAGATGGGAAGGGCAATGAAATTGTATTCACTCTGAACAGGCCCCATACAGGGATATATTTGCCGCAGATGGTATGGAAGGACATGTATGATTTTAGCGAAGATTCCATTTTACTCTGTCTGGCAAGCGAACATTACGATCCGGAGGAATATATCCGTGACTATGACCAGTTTATGTTAATGATAGAAAAGGAGAGCCAATGAAAGTCTCAATAGTGATTCCGGTCTATTATAACGAAGAAAATCTTCGCCCATTGTATGAAGATATTAAAAGAAAGGTAATTGATAAGATTGACTATGACTATGAAATCGTTATGGTCAATGATGGCTCTAAGGATAATAGTTATGGCGTGATGCAGGAGCTGGCTAAAGGGGATAAAAATATAAAAATTATCAGCCTTGCCAGGAATTTTGGCTCCCATGCCGCAATTTTGTGCGGTTTGGCAAAATGTACCGGAGATTGTGCGGTGGTGAAGGCAGCAGACCTTCAGGAGCCGACGGAGCTGGTACTTGAAATGGTAGAAAGATGGAAAGCCGGATATAATGTAGTGCTTGCCGTAAGGGAAGGACGTGAGGAGAGCAGGGAGCAAACGATGTTTGCCAATCTGTATTATGATATAACAAGGAAGGCAGCGCTCCCTAATATGCCAAAGGGAGGTTTTGATGTTTATTTGCTGGACAGGAAGGTTATTCAGGTCTTAATGGCCTTGGACGAGAGGAATAGTGCTTTGACAGGGCAGATTCTTTGGAGCGGATTTAAGACAGACAAAGTATATTATACCAGGCTGGCGAGGGAAATTGGGAAAAGCCGTTGGACTTTACGGAAAAAAGTCCGTTTAGTAGCCGATACCTTATTTAGTTTCTCTACACTTCCGATTACGGTGGTTACCATAGTGGGAACGGTATCATTTATAGGTTCCTTGCTTTGGGCTGTTTTGGAAGTAGTTTTTAAGCTAATGGGGATGATTTCGGTAAACGGGTTTACCATGCTTTTTATTTTTAATTTATTTAGCTTTGGGGTTATTATGCTGACGCTGGGGATTTTGGGGGAATATTTGTGGAGGACTTTTGATGCTTCCCGGAATAGACCGCCTTATATCATTGAAGAGGAAAATGATGTAGAAGGTGCGGAGGAAAGGAAATGAAATTATGAGGATTATGCCAAACCGTATGGATAGGGGATTTTATAAGTATCAAAAAGAGTTTGAAGATAAGGCGTTGAAAGTGCTTCGTTCAGGCTGGTATGTGCTTGGGGAAGAAGTGGATTGCTTTGAGAAGGAGTTTGCTTCATTTGTAGGAACAGACTATTGTGTAGGGCTTGCCAGCGGCCTTGATGCACTGTGGATTGCTTTCCGGGTTTTGGGCATAGGAACAGGCGATGAAGTGATTGTGCAGGGAAATACTTACATTGCCAGTGTAATGGGGATTACGATAAACGGTGCCACGCCTGTGTTTGTGGAACCGGATGAATATAATAATATAGATGTGCTGGAAATCGAGAAGAAAATTACCGGGAGGACAAAAGCCATACTGGCAGTGCATTTATATGGACAGGCTTCCAATATGGAACCGATTGTGGAAATAGCAAAAAAATATAACTTGAAGTTAGTGGAAGATTGCGCACAATCACACGGGGCTTGTTTCCGGGAGAAAATGACAGGGAGTTTTGGGGATATCGGCTGCTTTTCCTTTTACCCTTCTAAAAATATGGGGGCTTTCGGAGACGGAGGGGCAATTGTGACGAATGATGAAAATCTGGCGCAGCAAGTGCGTATTTTCAGAAATTATGGAAGCGAAAAAAGATATTATAATAAAGTGGTAGGAACAAACTCAAGGCTGGACGAACTGCAGGCAGGGTTATTAAGGGTGCGCCTGAAACATCTGGAGGAGCTGAATCAGGAAAGAGAGAAAATATGCGGCATCTATATAAAGCAAATAGAGAATGAGGCGTTAGAGCTGCCGAAAGTACGGGAAGGGGCTACGACGGTCTGGCATCAGTTTGTCATTCACAGCAAAAGGCGGGAAGAGCTGATAAAATATCTCAATGAGAAGGAAATTGGAACAATTATCCACTACCCGATTCCTCCTCATTTGTCGGAGGCGTACGGATACTTGGGATTGGGCAAAGGAAGTTTGCCGATAACGGAAAAATATGCGGATGAAGTATTGTCGATACCCTTATATAATGGGATGACGGCGGAAGAGCAGGAGTACGTTATTGAAAAGATAAACCGGTTTTAGTATATTTGTAAAGCCGGGAGACGGGGGTTCATTACCCGTTGGGTGTTTATATGCGGAAAGGTTGGCGGGGATGTATGAATAAATATGTAGAAAAAATTTTTTTCTATTGGGATTTCGTTTCGTTTGTGGCGATATTGTTTGCTTCGGAAGCATTAGTGGTGGCTATTGATGGGCATTTTTATAATGACACGATGTTAATTTACATGTTGCCTTTGCTTTTGTGGGATATCAGGAATAAAACTTACGATACACAGATTAGATGGAGCCGGTTAGTGGCAGCGGTTATTGCAGGGGCGGCCGGGAGCCTTGTGATGTATTTTGTTTTTTATAAGGCAAATATGGCAGGAGGATATGTCGGGCATATTGCTTTAAAGTGTTTGTATATAGGAGCGGGAACGGCGGTTGTTTACATCTATGCATCGGCATTCTTTAAGGAAAACTTCCGCAAATGGATGAAGCGGCCGATTGGTGAAAAAATAAGCAATATTATTTTATGCATACTGTTTGTATTTGGAATGTGGATACAAAAGGAAATCCCCATCTATTCTTTGACAGGTTGGCTGACAGCTGTTATTTGTTTTGCTTCCGGGACAGGGAAGGAAAAGGGGAGCGGGAGGGAAAATATATGTTCTGCTCTGTTTGCCGGGATTTATGCTTGCTGTATGTCTTTTGGGAATATGATTCACATAAGCGGTTTTTTGGGCAATATAGGGTTTGGGCTTATACTTGGCATGGTGGTAAGCATTGCCGGCTGGTATCCGATATGGAGGCAATGCATATCTGTCCTTTTGTCTTTCCTTGACCGGGATATAAAACTGTCTGTTGTGTATGGGAACAGGAAAAAGAGGTTTGCCTTCTTTATGTTATTGATGCTGGCGGCGTGGCTTCCATACTTCCTTGGATTTTATCCGGGGGTACTCAGCAGCGATTCGATTACGCAGATAAGGCAGGTGATTGGGCAGCTGACGCCAAATAATCATCATCCGTGGATACACACCCAGTTGATAAGAGGATGCTATTGGATTGGATGTGCGGTGTTGGGAAGCGCTAATGGCGGGGTAGCCGTTTATTCTATGGTATCGATGATTCTGCTGGCAGGGGCTTTTGCCGGTATATGCGAATGGCAATGCCGTGTTGGAATGCCGCGTATCATTAGGGTTTTAAGCATTATTTTCCTTGCCTTATGTCCTTTTAATGGGATTTATGCCATTACTATGTGGAAGGATATTCCGTTTGCTGCATTTGTCATATGCTTTATGCTGGTTATCTTTGAGCTGACGGAAAGCGGCAGTGGAAAAGGAAAAGCAGCGGCATATGTGGTTTTGAGCATTTTGGTTTGTACTTTCAGAAGCAATGGGATTTATGTTTGGATATTTACGGTTTTCTTTCTGCTTTGGCAGCTAAGACGGGATTGGAAAAAATGGGCCTTCCTTTCCGCGGTGGCGATGTCTGTCGTTCTGCTGTATAAAATGTTGCTGCTGCCATCTTTGGGGATTGCCGAACCGGATACGATAGAATCCCTTTCTATTCCTGCGCAGCAGATTGCGTGTGTTATAGCAAAAGGAGGAGAAGTTTCCGACACTGCAATGAGGGATTTGGAACAAGTAGTGGATATTGCCCAGGTGCCGGAGATGTATAACAGGTATAGCCATACGTCGGATCCGATAAAGAAGCTGGTGCGCTCTTGTGGCAATATGGGGTATATAAAAGAAAACAAAAGCCGTTTTGCAAAGTTATATATTGAAACAGGATTAAAAAACCCTTATTATTATTTAGAAGCTTTTATAGAACAGACAAAAGGTTATTGGTACCACAAAGTAAATGATTGGATTTATCATACGGTTTTTATTACGGATAATGAGATAAATATCTATCGGGATGGGAAACTGCCCGGCATAGTGATAAAAGGGATGGAAAAATTGCTTGACTTATGCCTTAACGGATTTCATGTAGTATGGAGTTTGGCATTGTTTATGTATGCTGTTTTGTTTGGGATATTAGTGTCCTTCATAAAGAAAAAGCCATTCGTATTATATATGCCGCTGTTAGGGGTGGTACTTACGTTGATGATTGCTACGCCGCGCTATGGCGACTTCCGGTATGTATATCCGCTGTTTGCCGCATTGCCCCTGTATATGGGGAATATGGTATACGTTTCTCAGAATAGGGAATAAACGAGAAAACAAAAGGAGAAGGAACTTTGAAGAAAAAATTAGCGATTTTGATAGTGGTAGAAATATTGGCAATGGTTCTGGCAATTTATGCTTCGGTAAATCATTTCCATAAAAATGAAATTACAGTTAGCTATGGACAAGATGATTTCCAATGCCTGGCTGGGGATTCGGATAATGGCTTTTATGTGGAAGCCGGAATGGAAAATTTTAAGGAAATCCAGGTTGGGCTTCCCAAAGAGGAACTTCCCCGGGGCAGTTATGTGGTTGATGTGGAATACCAATCGGAGGGGGTTGCCCACTTGGCGGTAAACTACTCTCATGGGAGAGGGAACTGGGATTTAAGCGGAAAAGTTATGCTGAGTGATGGGGAATCCCATAAAAAATTTGGTATAACCGTAGAAGATGGAGGGGAGCCGTTTTTTATAGCCGGACGTTTGAACAGTGAATGTCTGCAAGGGGACTATCTGCTTCTTCTGGGGATAACGATTAGCCGTTCTTTTGAATGGTACAGCGTGCGCCTGCTTGGTTTGTTTTTGCTTTTACTTGTCCTGGATATGGGTATTTGCCTGTACCATTTGAGGGAAAAAATAAATTTTACTGCTGAAAAGAAAAAGGCTTTGACAGCGGTATGTATGATTGCATTTGTTGCATCTATACCGCTTTTGGCGGACTACATCTATATGCAGCAGGATATAATCTTTCACCTGAACAGGATAGAAGGGATAAAGGAAGGGCTGCAGGCAGGGGATTTTCCTGTAAGAATACAGCCGCAATGGTTAAATGGGCACGGATATCCGGTATCTGTTTTTTACGGTGACTTTTGGTTATATATCCCCGCTTTGTTAAGTTTGGCAGGCGTGGCAATCCAGACTTGCTATATGGTTTTTATAGCATTGACGAATATTGCAACGGCAGGGGTTTCTTATATTTGTTTCCGGAAAATGAGCGGCAGCCGTAAGGTTGGCCTGGCAGCGTCAGCCTTATATACTTTAAACGTATACCGGCTGACCAATATTTACGTGCGGTCTGCGGTCGGTGAATTTACCGCTATGATATTTTTCCCTATTATTTTATTTGGCTTATGGTATATTTTCACAAATAGCCCTGAGACCGTGAAAAAGGGGCGGATTTGGGCGTTGCTGTCTTTTGGGTATATAGGGGTGTTGTTTTCCCATTTGATTAGTTGTGAAATGGTAGGGTTATTCACCATATTGGCTTGTATCCTGCAAATAAAAAAAGTTTTTGTGAAAGAAAGATTTTTGGAATTGTCAAAAGCGTTGCTTGGATTAGTGATAGCCGGGGCATGGTTCTGGGTTCCCTTGTTAGAATATATGCAGCTAGATTTTGTTTCAAGCGATATGAACCGGTTTTCTATACACCGCCAGCAGGAGAGGGGGATGTTTTGGGCGCAGTTTTTTTCTACCCGCTATGATGTCAATGGAGGCAGCCTGGCAAGTTCTATGGGGATGACAGGGGAGATGCCATTGACTCTGGGGACTGCGTTTTTATTAATTTTGCTGGCAGCCGTTTATATATGCATTTGTTCCCGGAAAGGGATAAGGGATAAAAAGGAGTGGATAATCGGTGTGGGACTGACAGCGTTGTCAGTCTGGATTTGTACGATAGATTTCCCGTTCCGGTGGATAGGGGAGAAGTTTGAGTTTGCCAAGCTGTTGCTTAACAGTCTACAGTTCCCCTGGCGCTTTTTGGCGATTGCCGTCTTACTGTGTGTATGGGTTTTTGTCATGATTATGGCGAATATGGATTTTAAGGAGACGGAAAAGGGGATTTTTGCTGTGGTAGTTTGTGTCATGTTGCTGGTAAACGGCATGGATTTGATGAGCGAAGTCATGAATGATTCGGAAGTGGCGAGGGTTTATGACGGGAGGATTTTGTCTTCGCTGTGGGTACAGGGCGGAGAGTATATGTATAGTGGCTTCGATATGGAGGATTATGTAAATGAAATAACAGATATCGAGGAAGGGATAGATGTTATTGAATGGAAAAAAGGGAGCAATGCGGTGGAATTGTATGTTTCCAACAATTCAGGGGAGGAGCGGACTCTGGAACTTCCTGTGATTTTTTATAAAGGATACCGTGGGAAAGATATCAGGACTGGAGAAGAGCTGATGATTAGCAACGGGAAATCCCATAGGGTGAAGCTGCATTTGCCGGGGGGATATTCGGGGAATGTAAAAGTAGAATTCTCGGAACCCTGGTATTGGAGAGCGGCGGAATTGGTTTCTTTGACCGGTTTTATATTGGCAGTGGCTTTCTTTATACGCGAAAAATATAGATTGGAAAAGGGAACCAAATTATTTTTGAACGGTTAAGGGAAAGGAGGGAGAAGGCGTTGTATGGAAATATTTTATATGTGGTAATTCCCTGTTATAATGAAGAAGAGGTTTTGCCGGAAACAGCAAGACGTTTAAAAGATAAAATGGAAGATTTGATAAAAAAAAGAATGATTTCGGAGGCAAGCAAGGTTATATTCGTTAATGATGGGTCGAAAGATTGCACATGGGAATTGATTGAAAAACTGCATGAAAAAGATTGCTTCTATGGCGGAATCAACCTAACCCGTAACAGGGGGCACCAGAATGCACTTTTGGCGGGGCTTATGATGGCAAAGGAATATGCCGACATGGTAATTTCTATGGATGCCGATTTGCAGGATGACATTAATGCTGTGGATGAGATGGTGAAGAAGTACCAAAGCGGCATTGATATTGTATATGGTGTACGTAGCAGCAGGGCGAAAGATACTTTTTTTAAAAGGGCTACGGCAGAAGGATTTTATAAAACAATGAAATTCCTTGGTGCGGATACCGTGTTTAATCATGCGGATTACCGGTTAATGAGTAAGCGCGCTATCGAAGGGCTGGCAAAATTTAAAGAAGTCAATTTATTTTTGCGGGGAATTATCCCTATGGTAGGATATCCTTCTGATTTTGTATATTATGAGAGGGGAGAACGTTTTGCCGGTGAGAGTAAATATCCTTTAAAAAAGATGCTGGCTTTTGCCGTGGAGGGAATTACCTCCCTAAGTATCAGGCCCATCCGGTTGATTACCGTTTTAGGTTTTTTTATCTTTTTAATCAGTATTATTATGTTAGTTTATAGTTTTATACGGCACTTTATGGGCGCTACTATAATAGGCTGGACAACTCTTATGGTTTCAATATGGGCAACTGGCGGACTGATTTTGTTGTCCCTTGGGGTAGTGGGGGAATATATAGGGAAGATATATCTGGAAACAAAGGGAAGGCCGCAGTATTTGGTGGAAAAGTTTTTGCACGATAAGTCAGGGGAAGACGTGGAAAAAGATGAGTAAAGGCTGAAGATATAGTGGAAAGACAGATGGGAAATAATGGACAAATAAAGGAGAAAATCATGAAATTAGTAGTAGCCGGAACAGGATATGTGGGTTTGGTAGCGGGCGTATGTTTTGCTGAAGCGGGTCATGACGTTACTTGCGTGGATGTAGATGCGGATAAAGTAAAGCTGATGGAATCCGGCATTTCCCCGATATATGAAGAGGGATTGGAAGCATTGATGAAAAAGAATAATGCGGAAGGCAGGCTGCATTATACGGTGGATTATAAAAATGCCTATAAGGATGCGGACGCTATTTTTATAGGGGTGGGAACTCCGGAGCAACCTGATGGGTCCGCTAATTTGAGCTATATTGCTATGGTATCCAGACAGATTGCAGAGTCGGTGGAACGGGATTGCTTGGTGGTAGTAAAGTCTACGGTTCCGGTAGGCACGAATGATAAAGTAGAGCAATTTATCAAGGATTTTCTTGTCCATGACGTGAAAGTAGAAGTAGCATCCAACCCGGAATTTTTAGCACAAGGTTCGGCGGTACATGATACGCTTTATGCGGCGAGGATTATTATCGGAACGGAAAGTAAAGATGCAGAGCGGCTCTTAAGAGAGATTTATGAGCCATTTCATCTTCCGATTGTGTCCGTCAGTCGCAGGAGTGCGGAAATGATAAAGTATGCCAGCAACGACTTTCTTGCGTTAAAAATATCTTATATGAATGATATTGCCAATCTTTGTGAACTGGTGGGGGCGGATATAGAAGATGTTGCAAAAGGGATGAGTTATGATGCCAGAATAGGGGCAAACTTTTTAAAGGCTGGTATTGGATATGGAGGAAGCTGTTTCCCGAAGGATACAAAAGCTCTGAAATTCCTTGCGGATAAAGTAGGGTATCATTTGGAGACAGTTGAGGCTGCGGTGGCGGTCAATGTCAGGCAAAAAACAAAGCTATTCCAGAAAGCCAGCGATAGGATGATTACGTTTCAGGGACTGAAAGCCGCGGTGCTTGGTCTAGCGTTTAAACCGGGTACGGATGATTTGCGGGAGGCTCCGTCCATCGATAATGTGGAATTACTTCTGGCCAATGGGGCGGAAGTTTATGCTTATGATCCGGCTGCTGCGGATAATTTTAAGAAACGGTATCCGGAGGGGAGCATCGGCAAAGGGAGGATTGCTTATGTAAACAAACCGGAAGATGCTTTACAGGGGGCAAATATCTGCTTTATTTTTACGGAGTGGAAGGAAATTAAAGAGATACCATCTAAGTGTTTTAAGGAATTGATGCAGACCCCTTTGGTTTATGACGGAAGAAACGTATATGATGTAAATGAGATGAGAGAAAACGGGATAGAATATTATAGTATAGGGCGTTAGCATGGGAATTGGAGCGGTAAAAGGCAGAGCGAAAGAATTATCTTATTACTTTTTTTTCGGATTGATGGTTTTGGCGAAGGGGCTTGGGTTTGACAGCGGGAACAGACTCTATTATTTGTTGAGCATAATCGCATGTATTTGCGTAGGCTGTAAACTGGTCCTCACAAAATATAATTATAGGCAGTTAGGGGCTATGGCGCTGTTATGCGTGATAGCTTTTGTTGCATATAGAAATTCAGGAAGGCTTGGGATTATACTTACGGTGCTTGCGGTCATCGGTCTGAAGGATATGGATATCAGGAAGCTATTCCGGCTGGGGCTTGTTGTTTATGGATGTGCATTTGCTTTAACGGTATGGATGGCGAAAACCGGTATAAGGCCGAATCCGTTGGATGTGCATGTAAAAGGGGGAACAGAGGTAATCCGATGGGGGATGGGCTATAGCACCGGAAATATTTTCCATGTTTCGTATTTTATTTTGACCGTATTTTTTTGCTATACATGGGAAAAGCGTTATGGAATTAAGCGGTTCCTTTTGCTGATGGCCGGGAATTTTATTGTATTTCTCTTTTCTTTTAGTTATACGGGCATTATTGTAACGACGTTTTATTTAATCTTGAATTTTTATGCGGTAAAACGGAAAAGGCTTTGCATGGCAGAACGTGTGGTATGTCAGCTCCCTTTACCTTTATGTTTGATTTTTTCGTTTGCTGCTCCATTTTTACTGGACAATCCTTTTGTAAAGGAATTGAACAATATGTTGCAGGCGAGACTGGCTTTTTCTTTCTATTATTTAAAAAATCAGCCAATTACCCTATTTGGAACAAGGATGAAAGATGTTCCTAATTTTTGGGTCATTATGGATAATGGTTATGTTTATATCTTTATGACGTTTGGAATAGTAGCGTTTGTGCTGTTTTGTGCAGGCTATGCGATGTTGATTGCAAAATACAGCGGGATATGGGGATGCCGTCAGAAAGCGGGATATGGGAAAAAAACCGGGCGCAGCGGCATTGGAGAAGAAGAAGGGGATGGGGGCAGGTTTTTGGAGGAAGAAAAGCTTCAGGAATTGGCAATTATTTTTTCTTTCTTGCTGTATGGGATTATGGAACAGTTTATTTCCAATGCCTTTATGAATCTGTCGCTGTTGTTTCTGGGAGAGGCACTGTTTGGGGCTTGCAGGGCAGAAAGGCCAATGGAAAACAAATGGGGGAACCGGGAGCTTGGCGCCCGGCAATGGATTTGCTGTGGGGGGATAGGATGCATAGCCGCCGCTGCGTATCTTGTAATCGTTCCGGCAACGGAGTTCATAAAAGTACCGTTGGATTCTTTGATGTACGTGGATGCATGGAGTGCAGAAATCAAAGTGGAAAATGGGGAAAATACGAAGGAAGCCTTAAAAGAGGTGATGAACCGCTGTAAACTTTTGACGCAGCAGCCTGAGGCAGTGGAGAATGCCATCCGTAATGCGGGATTGGAAGGAAAGCTGTCAGTGGAGGATGCAGTAGCAGCTATGGAATATTCTATCCCTATACCAGTGCAAAGCAGCCGCAATTATGACAGGTTCCGCGTTAGGATGTTGGAATTGTATTGTGGTATGACGGAAGACGAATATGGCCTGTTCATGACGCAGCTTATGCAAATGGCAGGAGGGGCGGAAGGCAGTATCCTGGAACCGGAAAATGTATCTATTTACCGTGAGAGGGTCTGGAAAAGCACCGGGGAAGACAGGATTGAACACATAAGCGGAGAAAAGGCATATATGGTGGAAAAAAATGGCAGCATAGCAAAGTTAGAACATTTACGAAGCGGCATATTTTATGGAGTAGCGGCAAGCGTAGTCTTTGTGCTGCTGGCTTCCCTGTATCCTTTAATTACAAATAGATTTTATATGGGCGCTATCCGACATGAAAAATAAAAACTTGTATATGATATAAAAAGTATGTATGATAAATGGATGCAGTAAGCCGAATCAGTAGAATAGAAAAGGATTTTGGAGAAGAACGATGAGAATAGCAATTGATTTGACTTCTCTGGCAGATAATTTTTCGGGGATTGAAAGATATGCCATGAATATTGCCAGAGGATTGATTGATTTGGATATAAATGGAAAGAACACATATATCCTTTTATTTAAAAGGAAAATCCATCCGGGCTTTGAGCAATATCGGGGGAAGAAAAATGTGGTTTTTAAAGTATGGGAAGGACAGAATAAGTTATTATTCGCGCAAGTGCTTCTGCCGTTTCACCTTTATGGAGTGAGGGCGGATGTTTTTCTCTTTCTGGCATTCCAAAGCCCTATTTTATTTTGGCATAAGGGGATTTATAATACAATCCATGATTTGACCTGTTGGGATTGCCCGGAGACGATGAAGAAACATATGGAATGGTATTTTAAACTTTCTATCCGAAATGCACTGTGGGTCAGCAGGAAAATTATTACCATTTCGGAATTTACCGGAAAAAGGATACGGAAAAAATTCCATTACAGCAAGGAAAAAATCATTCTTGCCTATTGCGGCATTTCGGAAGTGTTTATGGATTATGCCAAAGGGCAGAAAGTTCCCCTGTCAAAGGAAGAAACGGATAAAAGGCTGGAAATCCGGCATAAATATCATTTGCCGGAACAGTATCTTCTTTGTCTGGCTACGCTGGAGCCGAGGAAAAACCTTCCTTTTTTGGTAGAAGCTTATGTGGAGCTGCAGGAAGAAGAAGCCTTGGGCATCCCGCTGGTGTTGGCGGGAAGGAAAGGCTGGAATATGGATGAGTTTTTAAACCGGATTGAGGAGGTTTACAGAAGGAAAATCATCGTAACAGGGTTTATTGATGACAAAGATTTGCCGTATGTCTACCACATGGCGGATTGTTTTATTTTCCCTTCAATATATGAGGGGTTTGGGATGCCGCCGCTGGAAGCGATGGCGGTAGGTACGATGGTGATATCTTCCGATGCGGCATCGCTGCCGGAGGTTCTTGGAAAAGCAGCTTCTTATTTCCGGCTGGGGGATAAACAGGGGCTTAAGGAAAAGATGCGGCTTGGCATCCGCCAGAAGACCCCGGATGTGTCGGTGGAAGAGGTGAAAAGGCGGATTGGCATGTTCCAATGGGAGGCATCGGCAAAAAAAATTGCAAGGGAAATTGATAAAGGGCGTAAGTAGTGTATGGAATATGCAGGCGGAAGCTTTCTTTTTATAAGAAAATCCGCCTGTAATTTTTTGCGTTTCTTTGTATAGTAGGATTCTTTTTTACGCAACTATCACCATAGGAAGGAAACATTCCTTGTAGTTTGTTCCTTGTTGGAAAAATTTGTAGTAAGTTAGTAAAAAAGTCAAAAGCAACGGAACAAGGGAAAGGCTGTCTGTGCTGTTGCAGCCGTGTGATGTGAGGGGGGAGTCTGGGTACGGGGGAATACATAATGGATAAAGCATGCTATGACGCTATCGGTAGGCGGATTCGCTATGTAAGGTATGGCAAGAAGCTGACGCAGGAGCAGGTTGCGGAACGGGCTGAAATTTCAGCAAATTATTTGAGCAGGATTGAAAACGGAACGGCCAGATTTAGCTTGGATGTGCTGATTCAGTTAATCAATGCACTGGATGTCAGTGCGGATTATCTTCTTTTGGACGTAATTAAAAAGAAGGAAAGGGAAGGTATGGATATTCAGAATTACGGTAAAATGCCGGAAGCACAGATTGAGTTTATTAATCAATTCATCGGTTTGGCCGGGCAATATCATATTTTGAAATGAAAACAATAAAAACATCAAATATATGTAAAAAGAAGCATAGAAAAGGGAAATTGCATATAGAAGAGAAGATAGAGATTTTATTTGACAAAGGAAGTTTCCGTACATTGGGAGAAAACGAAGCATGTGGTTTTGAAAGTATAGTGACGGGTTATGGAACAGTGGAAGGCCGGAAAATATACATGTATGCCCATAATTCTTCTATTAGGGGCGGTACGGTAGGATTGCAGGAGGGAAGGCGGATACGGAATCTCATCGTTCAGGCTGTTAAGCATGGCAGGCCTGTGGTTGGGATACAAGATTCAGGGGGCGCCCGCATCCAGGAAGGCATTTTGGCTCTTACCGGATATGGGGAAGTGTTAAAAGCCCATGCGATGGCAGCCGGTGTGGTGCCTCAGGTTATGATTATAACCGGTACTTGTGCGGGAGGGGCAGCGTATGCGCCTGGGCTTGCCGATTTTACTTTTATGGCCAAGGACATAGGGTACATGTTTGTGACGGGACCAGGCGTAGTGGAGAAAAGCTGTGGGCAGAAATGTACATTGGAAGAGGTGGGAGGTGCCCAAATGCACAGGGAACGTTCGGGGGCAGCGCATTTTTGCTGTAAAAATGAAGCGGAATGCTATGCACAGGCAAAAAGGCTTTTGCTTTATTTGTCAGATGTCATGGATGCAGGGAAATTATGGAAAAGTTCTCAGATAGGCAACTGGATCCAAAAGCTGAAACACAATCTAATGGAAAAGAAAGCGGATAGCGAAAAAAAGGAATGCTGTGGGAACGATATGGTTTCCGGCTTAATGAAGATTGTGCCATCCAATGGGCGGAAAATTTATGATATGTGTAAAGTAATAGAGCGGATAATGGATAAAGATAGTTTTCTGGAAATCAGGAAAGGTTTTGCCAGGAATATTGTTACCGGATTGGGGAAGATAGGAGGGCGGACAGTAGGCATCGTGGCAAACCAGCCTATGGAAGCGGCAGGGGCATTGGATTGCGATGCAGCCGTAAAAGGCGCTTCATTTGTCAGGTTCTGCGGCGCCTATGGGATTCCGGTGGTCACTTTGGCGGATACTCCCGGATTTCTTCCCGGGGTGAGGCAGGAGCAGGGCGGGATGATACGTCATGGTGCAAAACTATTGTTTGCTTACGGGGAGGCGGACACGGTAAAGCTGACGGTAATTTTAAGGAAAGCTTATGGAGGCGCATATATATGTATGGGCAGCAAGGCATTGGGTACAGATGCCGTATACGCATGGCCTGGGGCAGAGATTGCGGTGATGGGGGCAGAGTGCGCCATATCCATCCTCCATAAAAGGGAATTGGCACAGATGGGGGAAACAGAAAAACAGGAATTTATAAAAGGGCGGGCAGCGGAATACCGGGAAACTTTTTTAAAAAGAAGTATGGAAAATGCCTTTGCTTATGGCTGTATAGACGGCTGGCTGGAACCGGAAGACACAAGGAGACAGTTGATAAATGACTTAAACTATTACGGGAAAAAAAGGAAAAGAGGAAAAAAAGGGAAAAAAGAAAAGGGATACGGGCTGGTTCCCCTTTAAAAAGATAGGAGCATGGAAATGAGGCAGGCGATGGACGAAGGAAGAGTTGCGGTAATCGGGATGGGATGCAGATATGCGGGTGCAAAAAACCCGGAGGAGTTATGGAGGATTTTGAAAAACGGAGAAGGGAAAAATGTGCCGATGGGTTTCCGTTTCCGGCAGTTTCAGGAATATTATCATCCGGATAACCAGGCGGCGGGGAAATTCTATAATAACAGGGCATTTTTCCTGAAGGAAGACCTTTCGCTTTTCGATGCGGATTTTTTCAGGATTTCTTATAAAGAGGCGAAACGGATGGATTATCAGCAGAGATTGCTGCTGCAAGTGTCCTATGAAGCATTGCTGGATGCCGGGATGACAATAAACGGAAGCGGGGCAGGCGTTTTTATCGGTGCATTTATGCAGGATTTTTTAACCAATACCATGCAGAAAGAAAATTACGACAAGCTTTACGGGCACCATGCCACCGGTTCCAGCATCGGTATGCTGGCGGCAAGGCTATCTTATTTTTATGATATCCACGGACCCAGCATAGCGGTGGATACCGCATGTTCCTCTTCGCTGACCGCTTTGCATTTAGCGGCGGAAAGCATCCGCAGAGGTGATTGCCAGACGGCGCTTTGCGGCGGGGTAAATATAATGACGGAAATAGGGAACTTTATTACGTTGAGCAAAGGCGGCTTCTTATCCCGCAGGGGGATATCGTCCGCTTTTGGCAGGGAAGCGGACGGATATGCCAGAGGAGAAGGGGCAGGCGTACTTGTTCTGAAAGAATTAGGGCAGGCACTGCGGGATAATGATTCAATTTATTGTGAAATTATAAAAACGGCAATTAATCATGATGGCAATAAGAAAGGGGTCGCCTACCCCAACGGGGAAGCGCAGCAAAGGCTGCTATCCCATATTTATGGGGAAGACGGAGCCTCAATCGACGATATCGGTTATTTGGAGGCCCACGGAACGGGAACCCAGATAGGAGACAGGACGGAAACGGAAGCTTTACAAAGCGTGTTCGGGAAGAGGGAAAAGGTACTGCCCATCGGCTCTTTAAAAAGCAATATAGGGCATACGGAGGCAGCGGCAGGGATTGGGTCCGTCATAAAATCAATTTTAATCTTACAGCATGGGGAAATTCCGCCTACGCTCCATTGTGAAGAGAAAAATCCCAACATTCCTTTTGAAAGTTATAAAATCAGGCCGGTGGAAACGGCAGAATACATACAGCCGGCAAAAGACGGGAGAAGGTATATAGGAATCAATGGCTTTGGCTTCGGAGGGGCTAATGCCCATGCATATCTTGGCAGCCTGCCGGAAGACGGGAAACGGGAGGGGGCGGGAGAGGGCAAAGCGGCAGAAGAAAGCGGGCGTATCCTGTACCTTTCGGCGAACAGCGAGCTATCTTTACAGAATATAGCCAGCGATTATAAATATGCCATACAGGGCGGAAAACTGAAAAAAGAAGATTTGAAAGAAATATGCAGATGCGCCAAACAGCGCAGACCTCATAACCTGCCCTTCCGTCTGGCAGTATATGCGCCGGACAGGCTGCAATTGGCAAAGAATTTGACGGAATTTGAAAAGGGTGGGAAAAACAATGGTTGGTTGTGCAAGCAGAGGAATAAAAGCTATAAAAAACAGGCGGCGGTTTTTTCCGGCATGGGGAGTCAGAGAGAAAGTATGGGCAAAGATTTGTACCGCAATTTTCCCGTTTTTAGGGAGCGGTTCTGTCAGTGCAGCAGGGAATATGAAAAATATTGCGATAGAAGTTTGAAAGAAGTAATCGAAAGTGAAACGATACCGGATTATTTTTATCGGGTCAGCTTTTTGCAGCCGTATCATTTGGCGTATCAAATATCCCTGTTTGCCCTTTTGCTATCCGAAGGGGTAGAGTTTTGCGGATGTGTGGGGCATAGTGCGGGGGAACTGGCTGCATTTTGCTGCAGCGGCATGTTGACGTTAGAGGAAACTTTCCGGATTGCATGGCATAGAGGAAGCTGCCAGGAACGGCTGCAGGGAAGGGGAAAGATGCTGGCGGTGAGGATGAGCCGGAAGGAAGCGGTTATGCTTTGCAAAGAAAGCGGGGGGCTGGTTTCCCTTGGTGTGGAGAACGGGGAAAATAGGGTTGTGCTGTCCGGCGATTTGCAGGTGTTAGAAGAAATCAAGAAACAGTGGGGCGGCAAACTGCTGAAAGGTTCCGTAGCATACCATAGCTGGCAGATGGATGAAGTGGAGGAAAAATTCCGGCAGTCGCTACAGGAAAGGGAGAGGAATGGGGATAAGCAAGCCCAAAATGTTGTGGAATGTATTACAGAAGACATTGTGGTAAATGCCGAAGCGGAAATTGCCTTATATTCTACCGTATACGGGGAGCGGATGGAAGAGGGTACATATGACGCAGGCTATTGGTGGAGGAACATAAGGGATACGGTGGAATTTTCAAAAACATTAAAAGCGATGAAACGAGATGGGTTCGATTCCTTTGTGGAAATCGGGGCAGCTCCTGTACTGATGCCTTTTATTGCAGAAGAATTTTATGACAGGGATTTTAGCTGTATTGCGGTTTCGCCGGGAAAGGGCGAGGAGCCGGAAGCAGAATGTTTCTACAGGGCGATGATGCAGGCTTATGTGAACAGGGTGCCCATGCATTATCGGGCAAAGGAAAATAAATGCAGGAATCTTCCGCTTCCGGGCTACCGATGGGATAAAAAAAAGCTTCCTGTAGAGATACCGGATAGAGAATGGAAGGAACCGGATATCTTTCTCGGGCGGGAAGCGGGGCTTCCGTTGGACATTTGGAAGAACAGGTTGAATTTAGCAAGCCATGATTGGCTGAAAGGTCATAAAGTGGAAGGGGAGTATTATCTGCCGGCAGTATTTTATGCAGCTATGCTTAGGGAAGCAGGAATAAAGGAGTGGGAGAATATGGAAATCCTTCGTCCGGTGATTATGCATCCGTGGAGGGATACTTTATTCAGCTTTATCCATTATCCTGACAAGAAGGAAGAAATATATGTTTTTTCTGCGGCGGAAGGGAAATGGCTGCCGGCTATGAAAGCGGAAGAAAAAAGCAGTGATGGTGGGAAAAATGACAACAGAGGCGTGAAAAACGAAAGAAGCATTACAGAAGAGGTGTTAGGCAAAGTCAGGTGGGCAAATAAACTTGGAGAAAAAGTAAAAGGGGGATTTTGGAAAAATCCATTGGGGAATTTACGGGATTGGCAGGAAGGGACGGAAATAAGCAAAGAAGCGGTTTATCGAATCTTGCAAGAAAAATCCCTGCATTATGAAGGTTGTTTTTGCGCGATAGAAAGGGCATTGATTGGGGCGGATGAAGCCTTTTGCCAGCTTACTGTAAAAAACAGCCCTTTGGAAAAAGATATGCTTGTGGGGGTCTTAGACGCCATGCTGCAGGCGGCAGCATTGGCGGGGAGCCAGGATATTGCATTCGATAAGAAATATATAATGCTTCCTGTCAGGATGGGAAAAGCCAGGTTATATGATATGGATAAAAAGGAATATACAAAGCTTTATGCCCATGCGGCAGTCCGGGAAAAGGAGGGGATTGCCTGGAAAGCGGATTGCCGTCTTTATGATGAAAACGGAGGGCTTTTGGCAGAATTTCTCCAAGTAATTTTTGGCAGAAAAGAAAAGGCAGAGGTGGATGAAACCGATACCTACACGTTTAAATGGGAAAAGATAAGCAGGGAAGAAGGAGCCAAAGGCGGGCGATGGCAAAAACCAACCATTTTCTTTGCGGGAAAGGATGCGGAAAAAGACATATTAGAATTGCTGACACTGGTTAAGGAGCATCTACAAAAAGGACATCGTATTGTTGTCGTAACGGAAAATGCTATGAAGGTTTTGCCGGAGGACCGGGTGTCCGGATATGGGCAGGCAGGGCTTTGGGGCTTGGTACGCTGCATCCGGGCAGAAAGACCGGATATGGAACTATATTTGATAGATATGGATTATGGGAACGGCAACGGAAAAGACTTTTTGCCCGGAGGGCCGGAAGAAAACAAAAAGGTATTTTCAGAAAGCCTTATCCGGGATGATTTGCCATGTTTGCCGGAAGGGGAATTGGAAATGGCATACAGGAACGGTAACTTCTATGGGCTTCGGGTAGCTTCCGTCCAAAAGGCGGAAGAGGACGAAGAGAGAAACATGCAGGGAACAACGGCAATCCTGACAGGGGCGTCGGGAGGTTTGGCGTTCCCTTATGCTTTATGGATGGCAGCCGCCGGAGCAGAGAAGATAGCGCTTGTTTCCAGAAACCAATCGAAGAATTTGGGGATATTGCTGGAAGTAATGGATTATTATGGGTTGCAAGGACGGCTTATCAAGGCTGATGTCACAGATATGGAACAGATGAAAAGATGTTGGAAGCAGTTGGAAGAAGATGGATGGCTGCAAGAGGGAAAGCAGGTATTCTGCCATTTGGCAGGCTATAGCCAAGACTGTTCTTATGGGAAGATTACTCCTCGGATACTGAAGAAGCATTTGGAACCAAAAATGGAAGGGGCAAAGAACTTGGCCGAATTAGTGAAACAATCCGGAGGGCAGCTTATCCTTATCGGCTCCATAACTGCCATGCTGGGGAATCCAGGGCAGGGATGTTATGGGGCGGCAAATAGTATGCTTCAGGCTTTTGCGGAATATGGAGGATATAGGCTGGAAGGGTTCGGGGCACTGGATACCGGAATGGCGGTCAGAGAGGAAAGGGTCAGCCATGCCTTGCAAAGGCAGGGGATTGGGATTATGGAAGGCCGCAAAGCGGTCCGGTGCAGGAAAGAATGTGGAACAGATATAGGATATACGGCAAAGTTGGATTGGCAGAAGGTATTGGGCTACCGGAATATGCAAAAAGATAAAAAATTCCGGCTGGTGAAAGAAGAGGAAGAATCCAGGGATATTTTTGGGGAGGTATATAAAGAGGGGAATGCGGAAGCGAAGGAGAAGATTCTGCAAAAGCTGTTGCAGACTATTTTTGCGGAAGTGCTTGGAATGGGAGAAGATGAGGTGTCTTTGGACAGGAACACGGATACTATGGGCATTGATTCTTTGAGCGCTACTTTTATTGCCGGAAAAATCAGGCAGAAAACCGGCAGCAGCATTACCCCGTCTATGACGACGGGAGCGTTTACTATCAGGGATATGGCCATGCGTATATATCTGGAAAGAGAAAGCGCAGAGCCGGGGGAACGGTCATAGCTGCAATTTATCTGTGCATGGGTCCGGCAGGCTTGCTTGCAGGAGGGAAAGGCTGCCGGAGAGTTTTATGTAACAGGCGCCGGTTCCATAAGACGAAGTAGGGATAAAGTGTGCGTGATAAATAAAAGGAAGCAAATCTTTTTGAAGAGGCTTGCAAAAAAGGAGGAATTGAAATGGACGAGGAAATTTTGATGGAAGAAATGGTGGCAATCAAAGGGATGCCGGTTAGGCGGAATATGCATATTAAGCTGAAACAAGCAGTACCCAGCGGTTATCCGACGGAAAAACTGAAAAGCCAGTTATCTGCCGTAGGGTTAAACTGCGAGGAAACATCGGAAGAAAGGCTGAAGGAATATAAGGAAGAGGTACTCAGGGATTTCCCGGAGGGCAACAGGCAGGCTTTTTATATTGCCAAAGGAACACCGAAAAGGAGCCTGCTTTATTCCAATATGACAGGCGTTGACGGGAAAAAGAGGAACGATGTGGACTATTTGAAGGCTCTTGGCATTGAGGAAGAAGAGGTAAACGGCAGTTGGATAATCGATGATGATGCCGGCGGCTACCGCGGGAACTTATGCTATATTTCTTATGCGCCTCATTTTGATTATTTAAGAGATAACTTTAAAGGCATTTTCCCTGGTTCCTATGCGGGGGGAAATAAAGAAATCAATGAGCCTACGGGGGCGGCAATCCGCGATTCTTTCAAGACAATAGCTATGACGGCATGTGCGACGGTAAAAAGCGGGCTTCAGAAGCCGGATTTAGAGACGATTGTTTCTGCGATTTTAGGGAACAATACTTCCGAGAACCCAAAAGACTACGTGCAGGACGATGTGCTTTATACTTATTTGGTAAATGGTTACGACCCGGAAACGGAGACGGCGATTTCCGCAGGGGTACTTGCCTTGAAATATTCTATCTGGATTAAGGACTATGAGGATAAGTCAGATCATAAGGATGGCCGTTATAACGATGCCATAATACAGGCAGAGGCGAGGTTTGTTTCCTATAGCAAAGAGGAAGACATTAAGAGGGATGTGGAAAATCTGGCCGGTTTCCAGAATAGGATAACAGATATGGAAGTGTTTCAGGGCATGGACGAAGAAGACGGGATGCTTGAGGCAATACCGATTGTGAAGAAAAAAGTCACCGTATATACCAATCAGCCGCCGGCAAATGAGAAGACCTTTAAAACCGGTATGCCGTTAGCGGGAGTTGGGGATTATGCAGAGACGATGATTTTCTTCTGCCCTGATTTTGAGAACGTAGGCTATATTGATAATCTGCAATCGGGCGTTACCACTACCTATAGCAGAAGCGTCACCGTAGGATTTGAGAATACGGCAGGATTAAGTATATCCGCGGAGATTTCCATGGAAATGGATTTTGTGATTGCAAAGTATGGGGTGAAGATGGGCGTCAACATGTCGTTGACAAGCGCATGGAACCAAAGCCAGACGGAGACTTTGACTTTTGAAGTAGGGCCTGGGGAAGAGGCATATTTATATCAGGGCAAACTAAGGAGCATTGTATTAAGGTATAATCCGTCCAACAATATGTTTGAATATATAAACAGTACCTTAAATTCTTTTCATTCCGATGCGGTGAAAACCACAAGGGAACCGATTGTGGATCAGAAAACCAAGGAAGTCTGGCAGGAGATGAAAAAGCAGTAAAAAGGCAGTAAAGAAAGACGTAAAAAAGCAGTAAACAGCAGTAAAAGGGCAATAAGGAGAAGCTGCCGTTATTTGGATAAGAAATAGACAGAAAAAATAAAACTGCCGCGCCGGGTAATCGGTGCGGCAGTTATTGTTATGCAAACCCCGTATAGAGGAAATATTAAATGATGCGGTTAAAACTTTTTCAGGATTTATTTCTTCTCAGATAGTCTGCAAGGACTGCAATAAATTCTTTTGGCGGCAGCGGGCCGGGGTTCGGATACCCGGTGACGTTGCAAAAGTGGATACCGTTTTCCTGCTCCCAATAAGCATCGAGAAGTGTCCGTATGCTGTGCTGGATAGAGTCCGGAGAGACATGAAAATATTCGGCGGCGGCCTGATAAAGAACCTTACTGGTAAGGAAAAGGCTGTCTTCCGCTGAAGCCGCCTGAAGAATAATGCAGGTTAGGTAAGGGTATCCACGGTAAGAAGGGTTAACGCCAATGCGGATTAGTAGTTCAGAAACAAGATTTTTTTCCATCGTAAATTCCTCCTTTGTAAACATAATGATGCTGCTTCTATTAATAGAATAATGGATTAGAGAAAAATTCCAAGGAAAAGGAAGAAAAAAGACAGAAAAGGATGAGGAATGTATTTTGGGGTATAGGAGTCGGGAAAAGGAAACAGGGCAACCGGTGGATTGCCGTATCAATTGCGGCAATCTGCCAGCTCCTGTTGTGCCGGTCTACGGCCTTGTCCTTTGCAGATAGTCCGCAAGGACTGCGATAAATTCCTTGGGCGGCAATGGCCCGGAATTTGGGTAGCCGGTAATATGGCAAAAATGCTTGCCGTTATCTTGCATCCAGTAAGCATTAAGTAGTGTGCGTATGCTGTGCTGGATGGAATCCGGGGATACATGGAAGCATTCGGCAGCATCACGATAAAGTGCCTTGCTGCTAAGAAACGGCCCATTGCCGCCCGACGCTGCCTGACAGATAACATGGGTCAGGTAGGGAAATCCCCGGTAGGAAGGATTGGCACCAATCCGGATTAGTAGCTCTGAAACTTGATTTTTCTCCATAATAGGTTCCTCCTTAGCAAAAAGTAATAATATGGAAAATGTTATACCATTTGAATTATGTTTTGGAAGAGGATGTGAATAAATAGGTGAGAAAAAGACAAAAAAAGATGTTTTCAGGGGCAGGGGATAGGTGTGGTTATATTTTCTCCTTACAGTAAATAATTGACTTCAAAATTCCTAAATGCTATATTATACACATAAATTGAGAAAAAACTGGAAACTAAAAAGATGCATGAATGAAACATTTAAAGATAAAATAAAAATTCAGATAATAGGAAACAGGGAGAATGGGTTTAAAGAACAGGATAAAACATATAATGCCATTATGGTTATGGAATTGGATGAAGAACCATGAAAATATTTATTATGAACGCAGGATGCAAAAGAAATGCAGGAAAGTGGATAAGTTTCAGCCCCCAAAATACCCTCAAGGGGTGAATCTTATAGGAGATATCCGGGCGGAGACCGGATTAGGGCAAAGCATGCGTATGGTGGCGGGATTATTAGAGCTAGGCAAAGTTCCTTTTATGGTTTTGCAGATGGATGCCCCAGATAATCTAGCGCATCAGGAGAAAGACTGGGATAATAAAATTTTGCCGGAAAATAAGTATGGTGTGAATTTAATTCATATTAATAATAGTGTTTGGAGCAAGAACTATAGCAGGATTCCAATCGGGGAATTAAGCGGACGATATAATATTGCTTATTGGCTTTGGGAGCTAGAGGAATTTCCCGACCAATGGGTTTCTTGCATTGATACGGTAGATGAAATATGGACTCCGGCAGAGTTTATAAGCAGAGGGATACGGAAAAAAACCAATAAGCCGGTATTGACTATGCCTTATGGGATGGAATTGGATACGGACAATTTGCTGGATAGAAAGTATTTTAATTTGCCGGAGGAAAAATTTCTATTTTTAGTTATGTATGACTTCCTTAGCATAAGTGAGAGAAAGAATCCAATGGGAGCCATTCAGGCATATAAGAAAGCCATTTCTAAAGAAAATAGCCGGGCGGGACTGGTTATTAAGGTGAACCATTTGCAAGATAAGCAAGAGCTGGACAAGCTTAAAGAAGAATTGGCAGGATACCCTAATATATATTTTATAATGGATAACTTATCCAGAAGAGAGGTGGAATCATTGGTTGCGGCAGCCGATGTGCTGGTATCCCTTCATAGGGCGGAGGGGTTTGGCCTGCCGTTAGCAGAGGCGATGTATTTGGGAACGGCAGTGGTAGCGACGAACTGGTCGGCGACTACGGAGTTTATGGACGAAGAAAGCGCTTGCCTGGTAGACTTTAAATTGATAGATTTGAAAGAAGATATTGGACCATATCAGAAAGGGAACCGTTGGGCGGATGCGGATATTTGCCAGGCGGCAGACTATATGAGAAGGTTATCGACAGACAGGGATTATTTTGATAAAAAAGTTGCTTTGGGGAGGCAGCATATTAGAAAAGCCCTTGATAAAAAAGAGATGGCAGGGAAGATGGCTGATAGGATTAGTGCAATTTATTATGATGAATGTTTAGGCATGAAATAGAGCAGGACTGGGAATAAGATGAAGAAAAAAATTGCGATTATCAATCAAAGATATGGATTGGAAGTGAATGGCGGGTCAGAATATTATACACGTGTTTTGGCGGAGAAATTAAAAGACTATTATGAAATAGATGTATTAACAACATTGGCACAGTCATATGCTGACTGGGCGAATGAATATAGCAGAAATGAAGAGGTTATTAACGGTATTACAGTGAAGCGGTTTAAGGTTGTCCATAAAAGAAAAGTATGGAAACAAAAAATATTAGGCAAAATGATAACCTTTTTTCATATAAATACAGAAAGCATAAGCAGGAAATGGGTAGAGGCCCAGGGGCCTACATGTCCGGGTTTAATTGAGTATATCCGTGAAAATAAAGACTATTATGATTGCTTTATTTTTGTAACATACCTGTATTACCCGACAGTCTTCGGCTTGCCGTTAGTAAAAGAAAAGGCAATATTAATACCTACAGCACATGATGAATTTTGCATTTATTTTAAAATATATGAGAAGCTTTTTCACATGGCATCTAAGATTGTTTATTTGACGGAGGAGGAAAAAGAATTTACGGAGAAAACCTTTCATAATAAAAATGTTTCTTCTATTGTTGCTGCAGTCGGTGTGGATATCCCGGAAGATATCCAGAAAAATAGATTTCGCAGCAAATATGGAATCGAGGGGGACTATTTGATTTATGTTGGGAGGGTAGATACCAATAAAGGGTGCGAGGAGATGCAGGAGTTTTTTGAAAGATATGTGAGGGAAACAGGCAACTCAGATTTAAGTCTGGTTATTTTAGGGCAGAAATTCATGAAAATTCATAAACATGCACAGATTTTTTATTTGGGTTTTGTCTCTGAAGAAGATAAATTTGACGGGATTTGCGGAGCAAAGGCATTGTGGCTGCCGTCTCAATTTGAAAGTCTTTCTATCGCTGTGCTGGAGGCTATGGCATTATATAAACCGATTATTGTTAATGGGAAATGCGAGGTTTTGAAGGGGCATTGTAAACGGAGCGGTGGCGGTGTTTGGTATGAGGACTATGATGCATTTTGCAAAAATATGGAATTTCTGTATTCGGAAAAGTATTCTGAAATGTGTGCAAAGGCAAGGGAATATATAGATAAAAATTATTCTTGGGATGTAATTATACGCAAAATAAAAAATTTCATATGAAGTTTGCAAACAAATTTTTTATCTGGTTTTATGATGGTAATTAACAAAATGTGATGAATTGCTATGAAATTACATCGGGGATTATAGTAGTTATTGCATTATATATTTTTTGGGTATATGATAAGGGATGCATTTTGTAAAAGGGTTCATGCCAGGCGAATATCTGGCAATCAGGTATGAAACGGGAAAAGTATACGGACTGGCAGCAAGCGTTTCTGTGATGGAAGGTGTATGTAGTATATCTTTTATACAGTATGATTGGGATACAGCATTTTAGAGGATTCTGCATTAAGGAAAAAAGAATGGGAAAAAAAGTAGGCATTGTAATCCCCAGCTATAATCAGGGAAAGTTTTTGGAAGAAGCAATTCAAAGTGTGATAAAAAACCGGAAGCACATTGATATTAAATTGATAGTCGTAGATGGCGGTTCAACAGACGGAAGTGCTGCAATTATAAAAAAATATTCAGCGGAAATTGATTGGTGGAGAAGCAGGGAAGATGAAGGGCAGGCAAATGCAATCAATATTGGAATGAGGCAATGCGGAGACTGTGATTATGTAATGTGGCTTAATTCGGATGACATTTATGAAACGGATGATGCAGTTGCCAGAATTGTAGCTTTTGCGGATACGGCAGGCGCCGGATTCTGCTATGGAAAATCATATTTTATCAATGAAACGGGTGGAAAAATTGGTGAATATCCTACTGTGCCATATGGAGAAGATGTTTTTTACCGGTCTTGCATTATTAGCCAGCCCAGTGTATTGATTGAGAGTAAACTATGGGAGAAGGCGGGCGGATTAAATGAATCTTTCCATATGTGTTTGGATTATGAAATGTGGATTCGTCTGGCACAGATTTGTAAACCCGTTTATTTTGAGGAGTATATTGGGAACACTAGAATGTATGCGGATACAAAGACCGCCACCCAGGAAGAAAGGCATCTAATGGAAGCCATTTGTATTATGCACCATTATTTGGGTGATGTTCCCGACTCATGGCTATATGCCTGGATGCGGCTGCGGGACAAATGGGGGATAATGAATATTTTTCCAAATAGGTTGTTGATGGGCTGGGAATTTAGAAACAAGAAGAAAAAGGTCAGGGAAATTATGGAGGGGATAAATATCGAGTGGTAAAGTAAGTGCGTGAAAGCTTAGAAATAACGATTAAACGGGTGGAAAAGTTTGGATGCCGGATGACAAACATCCCTTTTCCCCTTCTTTTTGTGATATATTCAACGGAAGTAAAATTTTTTTTAAATTTATGAATAATTTGCAATTAGAAAAGAAAAATGGTATGGTAGTTATATAATATTATAATGGAGGATGGGTATGTTAATTACAATGCTAAAACCGGATTTTGAATTTTCAAATGAAACAGGGTTGCTAGTACAGCTTGTGCATGAAGGCTGGAGTCAGATAAACGTATTGGTGTCAAAAGCTAATTCTACCAGAGGCGGGCATTTCCACAAAGTAAGCAGAGAAGTATTTTATATAGTAAGCGGAAAAACGAAATTATCATTAGAGACAGAAACGGAAAACGAAGAGTATATATTGAAAGAAGGCGATATGTTTTTGATTTCCCCTTATCAGAAGCATACTTTTTCCTTCATAGAGGATACCGTAATGGTGTCCATGTACGATATTTGGGTAGAGAAGGAAGACGGGAGCAAAGATATTTATAAAGAATAGGAGAAATGATAATGTTAGGCGATGGTAGAATTACTAAAAATTCCTCTTTTTTTACAGTACTTGAAGAGAAAGGGGAATTAGAGGTTGTCAAAAAAATAGAGCATATAATAGACGCGGTAGATATGGACGGCGGCTCTTATTCCTATTGGTTTTTGTTTGGCTTTAAATATTTGTCCTTGTTGAAGGAAGGGGTTACCACAGATGTTGCCCAATTTGTAAATGATAACAAAAATATTAAAAATAAGTTTTACGCAGAGAATATTATAGGGTTATATTGGGGGAAGCCTTTACAGCAAAATGCAGATATTACGGAGGAAATCCAAAAAGGGATGGACAAGTTCCATGAGGCAGCCAGAGACATTCTGCCTTTGCTGACATTGGAAATTTCCGGCAGTGGTATTGAATATTTGGCAGATCAGGCAACACCATATGATGTGAAAAATATTTATGGCGCTGTCAGAAAAGTCGTGATAGAAGGGGAAGCGCATTTTTTGCCTATTGCCCCTCATGAGAAATATAGCTTTGGTTTGGTATATCCTTGGCCTGGAACAGATACTGCGGAGACAGAGCTGCTCGCAAGGGCCACAAAAGCAGCAGAGAATATAGGGTTCAATTGCGTGATGCTTTCGGATTTCGGTCAGATATTGGACGAAACCCAACATGAGACAGATGAGTTTGTCAAACCGGAGGATTTGGATTATGTAATGACTACCCATTATGAGTCGCATAAATCTATCGACAGCTATTACTACCATTTGCTGTGGAATCCGCCGGATATTCCGTTGAATACGGGATATTATGAGGGTAAGGTAATAGACAATTATATAATGAATGATGATTACCTTATTTATGACTTTGGTGGTATGTCCAACCATTTGCGCAGTATGTTAATGAATAAGCCAAGGACGTTGGAAGGGGCGTCTACATTTGTAGGTTCGTTTCCTAAAAGTGCAATTATGGCCCCTAATTTGGAAGAGCCAAAACTTTTTTATTGTGGAATGAACTGGGAAAAGGTCGTTAATAATAGCAACAGGCATTCCGGTTTATTTGAATTGCTGGATAAGACGGGAAAAGTTAAGTTTTATGGTCCGGATGTAGTTGAAACATGGGGAGGAATACGGCCATGGGAGGGGTATGAATGTTATCAATATTCGATACCCTTTGATGGTTTTTCGATATTAAAAGAGATTAACTCGTGCGGTATATGTCTGGCGATATCTTCGGATGCCCATCGTAGGGCAGGTGCCGTTACGAACAGGGCATATGAGGCATGTGCGGCAGGCGCCGTGATTATTTCCGATAACAATATTTTTATGGAAGAATACTTTGGCGATTCTGTTCTTTATATAACATATAACAAGAACAATCCAAAAGATACCTATAACCAGATAATGGAAAAATATCAATGGATTATAGAGCATAAAGAAGAAGCAATGGAGATGGCCAAACGTTCCCAACAGATTTTCGTGGATAAATTCTGCATGGAAAAAGGGATTTTGGACGTCACCAAAAAACATTATGAACGCTTTAAGGTGATAGAGTCTGATTTATTTGCAAAAAATGACAATGCAGTAGTTTTAGCGATACAGGTTCTCAATACGCAAAATGAAGAACAGGTTGAGAAAATGCTTCAGCCGGCAATTGACAATGTACGTAACCAATATTACCGGAATATTGTTTTGGGGGTGGTTTGCGACAAGGAAGTAAAAGATAAGGTTGAACAGGTTGCCCAAAAATGCCGGATTAATTTAAGCATAGTTTTAGCCGAGCTTTTTGATGAGAAAGGTTCTCGAAGCATCACGGATGGAGAAGCGGTTTTATTAGCTCAAAAATGTATTCCGCATGACTATTTTGTAAAGACTAGCTCTTTAGAGACATGGTTTTATGACCATATAACAACGCTTGTACGTACAATGGAGGATAACCCGTCTGTTTTAGCAAGCTATGCGGGTATGATGAGCGAAGATAAAAAAGAGTTCAGGCGTCCTTATATGTTTGAGAAACTGACTTACAGTAGAGTGTATAAGCAGGAGCATCCAAAGAATCTTCCAATTCCAGGTCAGTTTTTGTTCAAAAAGGAATGCGAGGCATATATTCCGGAATATATCATGGGGAGTCTGGACGGATTGGAATATGTGGCTTATGTGGCAATACTGTGGATTAAAGAAAACTTACAATTAGATTTTACGAAGAGAATGACCTGTACATGGCGTTATGAGGAAAAGGTTCAAGATAGTACAATACTTGACAGAAACAGGCAAATAAGGTTTATCCGCGGTTTGGTTAAATATGACTTGCCAAGCGTTGGCTTATATGAGCCGGGACCGGAAAAAAGAAAGCTATCCGAATTGTTATTGCTGATACCGGTAAAAAATATTATCGGGTTAAAAGTTTGGAGGAAGCTGGCTAGATTAACAAAAGCAGAAAAAGGTATTGGGAAAGCAATACATAAAAAGTATATTCAAAAGCTGGATAGATACAACGAGATTATACGCATTATACAGGAGGGGTGACGGATGTATTTAATAGTTGGGGCAAATGGATTTGTTGGTTCGTATGCTATTAAAAATATTTTAGAGGGTACGGATGAAAAAATCCTCGCTACGGATATGAACTTGGAAGGAACAGCGGATACGGAACGGATTACATGGAAACGTTGCGACATTACGGTACATGATGATTTGGTGCAGCTAAATGAAGTATGCAAGGAGCAGGAACCTTTAAAAGTAATTTATTTGGCGGCATATCACAAACCGGATCTTGTGCTTGCGCATCCCCGATTGGCTTGGAACATAAATATAACAGCATTGTCGGATTTCCTGAATACGATAGAAAATGTGCAATGCTTATTTTACTCTTCGACGGAAATGGTGTACCGGCCGGGGGAAAAAGGCATATTTTTCAAGGAAGACGCTGAAAAAGCGCCAATTAATGCGTATGGGAAACATAAAGTGATTGCAGAGGGCCTTGTAGTTGGATATGGGTATAATGTGGTACGCTTTCCATTCATGATTGGGCCAAGCATTATAGAAGGAAAGAAACATTTTTATGATGTGATTGTGGAAACGATTCAAGATGGCCGTTGTATGGAAATGTTTGAAGACGCGTATAAGACTGCGCTTGATTTTAATACGGCGGTAGGGGTTTTGGTAGAATTGACAAAAAGCTATTCACCGGAAATGCCGAAAGTTTTAAATATTGCGGGCGATGATGTGTTGTCAAAATATGACATAGGGCTTATGATAGCGGACAAGTACGATGTATCCCATGAATTAATTGTACCTATTTCTGTAAAAGAAGATACAAAAATTTTTACGGAAAAGAGGGCAGATTGTACTTTAATGGATAATTCTGCCGTAAAAAAGGTATTGGGATTGACAGAATTAAAGTTAAAGTTTTAAGGCAAGGAGAATGTTTTGAAAACATTACTAGAGATTATCAGTTATAGGGAAATGATATACAGCCTTGTAAAACAAGAGTTGAGAGGAAAGTATAAGGGCTCTGTTTTAGGCTTTATTTGGACCTTCTTAAATCCATTATTTCAGTTGATTGTCTATACTTTTGTATTTTCCATCATCATGAAAAGTTCGATTGATGATTACTATTTGTTTTTGTTTGTAGCGTTTATTCCATGGCTGTTTTTCAGCAACTCCGTTTCAGGAGGGGCAAGGGCAGTCATGGATAAAAAAGAGTTGGTCAAAAAAGTATATTTCCCCAGGCAGGTTTTGCCTATTTCCTATGTTACAAGTGCATTTGTAAATATGATACTTAGCTTTGTCATTGTTTTTGGGGCTTTATTATTTTCGGGAAGAGGAATAGAGCCATTATTATTATGCTATTTACCTATGGTTATGCTGATAGAATATATTTTGGCGCTTGGGATTACTATGCTGACTTGTGCTTTAACAGTATATTTCAGGGACTTGGAATATATCTTGGCTATTATTACTATGGCATGGATGTACCTTACGCCGATTATGTATTCATCGGATATGGTTCCGGAGGAATATATAGGTATTTTTGATTTGAATCCGGTGACACCTATTATTGAAGGCTATAGGAATATTTTATATTATCAGACACCGCCGGATTGGATGAGAATGTTTGAATCTTTTCTTGTAGCCGTAGTTTTCCTTGGCATTGGGAATCTGGTTTTTGGACTAATTCAGAAGAAATTTGCGGAGGAGTTGTAATATGGAAAATGAATATGCGATAGAGGTAGAGCAGGTAAAAAAATCTTTTAAAATATATAAAGATAAAGGAGGAACGTTAAAGGAAAAAGTTATTTTCAAGAATAGGAACAGATTTGAAGAACGCCAAGTGTTGAAGGGGATATCTTTTAAAATCAAACAAGGAGAAGCAGTTGGGCTTATTGGGAGCAATGGATGCGGAAAAAGTACAACATTAAAGCTGCTGACGAGAATTATTTTCCCGGATGAGGGAAAAATAATGATAAATGGGAGGATTTCCAGCTTATTGGAGCTGGGGGCCGGGTTTCATCCGGATATGAGCGGAAGGGAAAATATATATACAAACGCTTCCATATTTGGTCTGAAAAAGTCGGAAATAGACAATAGGCTTCAGGATATAATTGATTTTTCAGAGCTAGGGGAGTTTATTGACAATCCGGTAAGGACTTATTCATCGGGGATGTATATGCGTTTGGCATTTTCCGTGGCAATTAATGTGGATGCAGATATCTTGTTGATTGATGAAATATTGGCAGTTGGCGATGTGAATTTCCAAAAGAAATGTATTGAAAAAATTAAGGAAATCCGGGGAAGGGGAGCAACAATAGTCATTGTTTCCCATTCGTTGAGCCAGATAGAATCAATTTGTGATAAGACAATTTGGCTGGAAAATGGATATGTGAAAGAAATAGGGACGCCAAAAGAAGTGCATCAACAATATCAGGATGAAATGGAGTATAAACGTCTTGAGAAAATCAGGAAGGAGTTGTCCAAAACATCCGATAAGGCATCAGATTACCGTTTCCACAGATTGACCATAGAAAACGGCAACAGGAAAATAACATTTGATAAAGTATGGCTTACGGATGAGCGGGGAGATGTGGCCGAAATATTTAACATAGGGGACACCATTGTAATTTGCGCAGATTATCATTGCGAATCACACCAAATGGACGGGATTTTAAGTTTTTCTATCGCCAGGAATGACGGAACCCTTTGCTATGCCACTAATAGCGGAATACAATTGGAACAATTAGTGGCTTTTAGAAAGGATGGAACGTTATCCATAGAATTAGAAAAATGTAATTTGATGCAAGGGCAATATGCTTTAAACATAGCTGTTACCTCTGCCGATGGGGTTGTATATGATGATTTGCAAAGGGTTTTATTTTTCCAGATATGTTCACAGAAAGAAGATTTAGGGATTATAAAATTGAGAACCAATTGGAAGGTTGAATAATTTTGACGACTGGAGACTCGGTATGAATATTTTGTTTTGCTGTACAAGCATGTTCCACCTATTTGTAACGGTATTTATTTGCCAGAAATATTATAGTGGGCAAGAATATAAAAAAACTTTGGTGCTTTTAAGCCATATGCATGCAATGTGCAAGCTGGCAAAGACTTTAGAGAAAACTGGCCTTTGGACAGATATTGTTATAATAGATGACGAAGGGAAAGAACATGCATATATTAATCAGCAATTGGATAAACCGGTAATCTTGCAGACGGATATCTTCCATATTTTTGGCTTTGAATATACAAGTTTTTTTATTTCCCATGCGATACCGGAGGATTCAAAAATAATATTTACAGATGAAGGCTATTCTACGTGGGACATTTTACGCTGGATAGAACTGCAATATCATCGGGAAGATTTTGACGGAAAGGAATTTCCTTTGCATAAAGTCAGTGGGGTTTGGATGTTTGACCCTAAGTTGTCGAAAAATAATTTTTGCGGCAATATATCCGGATTAAATGTTAAAGAAAGTATACAGCAGGACGAATTTAGGGAGCTGTTTTATAGCTATCTGGTTCAAATTTG
>Ga0137307_100251_pt1 | contig 80640 bp, 74 predicted proteins | sample NAcewD2O_March_2_FD_97180 | JGI IMG/M metagenome (GOLD analysis project Ga0137307, IMG submission 97180) | Mouse cecal microbial communities from Vienna, Austria - N-Acetylglucosamine amended D2O_March | ecosystem: Host-associated > Mammals > Digestive system > Large intestine > Cecum | place...
TAAAAAATAAGGAAACTTCATAAATTAGAACGAAAAAATTTCTAAACCCCTTTGTAATAATTGTCCCCTTGCGGACTTTCGCCACAGACTGACGGCATGCCCGTCATACCGCACAAAAAACCCGGCGGGGAGGCCGGGCTTTTCGCTTTTTGAATTCTTATGAGGGGGGAGATAGTGAACTCTTCATTCAACTATCTGTCATATATCATATCCAAAAAATGTGTACAAACTATGTTCAAACCATAAAAAAATTGAAAACTTTCCATTACTTATCTTTCATTTTTGACATATTTTTTTCACATTGTTACAATTGCGACATTCTTTATCAGTTCATTCATGGTGTCTTGAGGAATCATACCGCTTTCAAGAGTTGTGGCATTGGCTGCCGCAATGCCCGCTGCAAGCTGCACCGTATCCTCTTCCTCCAGATTTTGAACCAGCCCCAGAACCATGGCCGCGACAATGCTATCCCCGCAGCCCACCGTATTGACATTTCTGACCCTGGGCGCAACTGCCTTAATGACCCTGCTTTTTCCGATTTCCAGAAGACCTTTATCCTTCATGGATACAACCACTTTACTGATTCCCTTTTTCACATAGGTATATGCAGCCTGAATGATTTCCGCCTCTGTGGAAAGTTTAACGCCGGCAATATATTCCAGCTGCCTGCGGTTTAACTTAAGGCAATAAGGCTTTTGCTCTATCCCTTTTAAAAGCGCATCCCCTCCGGCACTAAAAAAACTCTTCACTCCCCCATCATTACAGATTTTAATCAATTTTCCATAAAAATCCGGTTCCAATCCCTCTGTCAGGCTTCCCGTCAGGACAACGCATTCGCTTTTGGGCGCCAGTTCCTTAAATTTGTCCAAAAACAAGTCTCTTTCAAATGCCGCAATACGGGGGCCGGGCTCCAGAATCTCCGTAACAAAGCCGTCATCCCCGATAATATTTATATTGGTTCTTGTCAGATTCCTGATCTTGGTAAATTCCGTACGCACTTTCATTTTACTTAAGGCGTCTTCAATAAATTCTCCCGTATATCCTCCCAAAAAACCTAAGGCCGCCACTTCCACCCCAAACTGTCTTAAAACCTTTGTTACATTGATACCTTTACCGCCGGGCAGAATGATAAAATCCCTCATACGGTTTACCTGCCCTGTCATCAGTCCCGTGGTATTATAAGTTTTATCCACAGCCGGATTGCAATTTACTGTTAATATCATACCGCTTCCTCCCCTGAAAATTTAATATATTTTATTTCCACCTGAACAGTCGTCTTTCCCCGATAGGTATTTTCCTCCGGCGTATAAACAATATCCACTATTCCCCGGGATCTTTCCAGCCTTTCTAGAAACTGTCCTCCGTCGCCAAAATAAATGCCGTCAAATCCCTTTCCGGAAGAGCTTCTTATTCTTCCTTTTACCACATTTCCGTTTTTCCCCAAAACCTTCGGGTTTTCAAATAAAAGTCCCTTCTGGGCAAACAGCGGCTTCCTGTTGCCGTTTCCATAAGGCTCTAAATATTTTAGTTGGGAAATCAATTCCTCTGATATGTAATCTATGGGCATAGGCACATCGATCATGACCCGCTCCACAAAATCCTCCTCCGTCAGGGTACAAACTTCGTTGATCCGCCTCCGGAACTCTTCGGCCGTCCCTTTGGAAAGAGACAATCCCGCAGCCAGCTTGTGGCCGCCGTACTTTAGGAAAATATCTTTTATCTTGGTCATTTCCTCAAACATATGGTAGGCGTCAATACTTCTTCCCGAGCCCTTTATGCCTTCCTCTCCATCCGTCAGTACAAAAACCGGCCGGCAGTACCTTTCACGGAGCTTTCCCGCGATAATTCCGGCTAAGGATTCATGAACCTCTGGCAGATAAACAACCATTACCTTGTCTTTTTTCAGACCTGATTCTTCTGCCAAAGCCACCGCTTCCTCAAGTCCTTTTAAGGTCAGATCCTGCCTTTCGGCATTAAGCTCCTTTAATTCCGCCGCAATGGTCATGGCCTCTCTCTTGGTGGGAGCGTTTAAAAGCTCCAATACCCGGTCAGCGCTGTCCAGCCTTCCTGAAGCATTAAAGCAAGGGCCTAATACAAAGCCAAGATGATAAGGGGATAGCTCTTTATCCTTTAATCCGCATTGTTCTATTAAAGCCTGCATCCCCGGATTTTTGCAGGAGGCAATGGCTTTTAAACCGTATTTTACAATGATATGGTTTTCGCCGGTAAGCTCCATCACATCTCCCACCGTGGCAAAAGCCGCAAAAGCAAAGCACTCCCTAAGCAGCTCTTTTCCCACTCCGTCTAAAACCATAACAGAAAACAGCGCCTGGATGAATTTGTAAGCCACAACGCCGCCGCAGATGCCTTTAAAGGGATAGCCGCAGTCCTCCCTTTTCGGGTCTACCACTGCATCCGCTAAGGGAAGCAGAAATTTCCGGCCTTCTGCCGTTTCCTCATACGGAACCTCGTGATGATCCGTTACGATCACATGAATCCCCAGCTTTTTCGCATAAGCAATCTGGTCTGATGCCGCAATCCCGTTATCGCAGGTAATAATAACCTCTACGCCGTCTTTTCCGGCCTGCTCAATAAGCCGGTCATTTAAACCATATCCGTCCAAAATGCGGTGGGGAATGACCACATCGAGTATTTCCCGGCTCTTTCCCGGCTCTTTGCTTCCGGCGCCTTTTATTCCATAGCTTTCATTTTCTGCACTTTCATCTTCGATATCATTATTTTCACTTTTTGTAACTATATTGCTCACATTTTCTATGGCATAGCCCAGTCCTTTTTGTAAAATAAAAGCGGAGCATACGCCGTCAATATCATAATCTCCGATAATCCTGATTTTTTTACCGCTCTCTATAAATTCTTTCATCAACACCGCGGCTTTTTCCATGTCCTTCATAAGGAAGGGGCTGTGTAAATCCCTTTCTGTTCCGTTTAAGAACAACTGGATTTCCTCATCCTTCGTCATATCCCGGTTTCTCAAGAGCCTTGCCACCACCGGGCTGATATGAAACCGATGGGCAATTTCATCAAAATCCGCTTTTTTTACTTCTACATACCATTTTTCCATGTTTACTTTCCGATTCCTGTCCGACTTTCTCTTTTCATAAAATCCTTTATCTTCTTCGTTATGGATATTTTACCATATTTCCCCCGATTGTAGTATAGGATTTATAGTGAATGACCAATCCCCTATAAATTTTAAGGAGCGGAAATAACTTCCCGCTCCAAAACAGTGAAATTTTCTCTGATTTATTTTACGCCCTGCGAAAACTTCTGCTGGGCTTCCTGAATCTTTTTATCCTCCGCCATAGGGGTGGGATAATAGCCTCTTTCATGCATCATATTAAAAACTTCTTCCTGAATTGCATGCTCCTTTGACAGACAGTCGATAATGGTGTCCCTGACGCTTGCATGCACGCATTCATTGGCATAATGGTTGTACTGGTCCGTCGCTCTCTTCTCGGAAATCAAAGCATCCGTTAAAACGTCTTTTTCTGAAAAATTTGCCTGCATAATGTGCCCTCCTATTTAACCTGGTCATAAAGAGAATTAAAATGACTCTGATGTTTGTTGGCGATATCCTGGAATTTCGCCTTTACTTCCTGATCCTCGCAATGACTTGCCAGCATCTGGAATTTGTGAATCAGTAATTCCTCTTCATTTAACAGTTCCGAAAGGCCTGTCAATTCTTTTTCTGTGATTTGCTTCATGAAATATCAACCTCCTGCTTTTTTTAGTAGTATGGTTTCATTTTCATGATTCTATTCACTTTTCAAAAATTTATCATGCAGTTTCTAAAGAAGCAGATATACAAAATATCCTGCATAGGCAAGCAGCATCAAGACTCCTGCGGGACGTCTCAATTCCTTGTTCTTCATGACTCCCAGCCACAGCAGTACTCCCGCTCCGAACGCCACCAGCATATCTATCACAAACTTGCTTTCAAAAATAACAGGCGTTACAAGCGCTGTGGTTCCCACGACAAACAAAATATTGAACACATTGCTTCCCACAATATTGCCGATCGCAATATCCGCTTTTCCCTTTCTTGCAGCCGTCACACTGGTAACCAGCTCGGGCAGGGAAGTTCCCAATGCCACAATGGTAAGTCCGATCAGTCTGTCCGACATACCGAACATTTTGGCAATGGCAGAGGCAGCATCCACACTGATGTCAGCGCCCCATACAACCAGTACCGCTCCTACAACACCCAGTAAAATCAATTTCCATACCGGCTGTTCCTTGGAATCTTCGACCTCTTCTTTCTGTTTTTTCGCCATGTAGAATAAATAGGCCATGTAGATAATAAATAACACCCACAATATAATGCCTTCCACAAAGGAAATCTCGTTTCCGCTAAGCCCAAGCCCCAGCAGCGCCAGGGTAATAACCAGCATAAAAGGAATTTCATACCTGATTGTGGATTTCTGGACTGCCACACGGGTAATAACCGCAGTCAGTCCCAGAATGACCAAAACATTCAAAATATTACTTCCCACTACATTTCCAATGGTAATCCCGGCATTGCCTTTTGTTGCCGAAGTAATGCTCACTGCGGCCTCCGGCGCACTGGTTCCCATTGCCACAATGGTAAGTCCTATGACAAGCTGCGGAATGCCAAACTTTTCAGCAATACCCGCGACGCCCTCTACAAACCAGTCCGCACCTTTTACTAACAATACAAAACCGACAACTAAAAGCACAATTTGAATAAGCATGTCCATTTTCATTCCCCCGAAAGGTTTTTTTTAAAAATCAGTTTGCTTTTTTCCCTTTTAACTTTGTTTTCATTACATACCACAGAGCGCCCGTAATGCATACGGAGGAATAAGCGCCGCATACAATACCTACGATCAAAGGCAGGGCAAATTCCCGAATGCTGGTTACGCCAAGCACATACAGAACCGCAACCATGATAAAGGTGGTAAAGGAAGTGTTGATACTTCTGGATAACGTCTGGGTAATACTTGCGTTTACAACCTCCGACAGCTCCGTTTTCTTAGGCATTTCCTTTAAATTTTCACGGATACGGTCGAAAATAACGATGGTTGCATTGATGGAATAGCCTACAATGGTAAGCATACATGCGATAAAAGTATTTCCGATACTTGTTTTGGATACCGCATAGAATGCAAGCACAATCAATACGTCATGTATCAGGGCAAGCACTGCGCTTGTGGCAAAGCGGATATCCTTAAACCGGATCCAGATATAAATCAGCATACAAATAGTCGCAATGATAACGGCAATTACCGCATCCGCCTTCATTTCACCGCTGATAGTGGCGCTGATGGTTTCAGACTGGATATTGTCTTCTGTAACGCCGAAGTTTTGGGACAATACATCGCCCATTTCTTCTCTTTCTTCTACCGTAAGGGTTCTTGTCTTAATAATAACCTCTGTAGTACCGGAAACCTTCTGGGTCTGTACATAACCGTCTCCCGTAATGTCCTCTAACAGCGGAACGACCCGGGCATCCAGTTCTTCAATACTCATATCCTCGTTGAAGGTAACCGTTGTGGAGGTACCGCCTTTAAATTCCATGGAATAATTCAGCGCGTCTCCCATAGAAGACTTATTAACGCCCATTACCACAAATCCGCCGACGATCAATACGAGGGAGATTGCAAAGAATATGGCTTTTCTGGATAAAAAGTTGATGGGTTTTCTCTCTTTGGCAATACCGTATATCTTCTCGGAGCTTAATCCCAGTCCATGAAGGGCCGCCAATAAAATTCTGGTAACCACCATTGCCGTAAACATGGAAAGAATAATACCGATCATCAAAGTCTGGGCAAAGCCTTTTACTGTACCGGAGCCTTTTACAACCAGAACAATTGCCGCGATTAAAGTGGTCACATTTCCATCCACAATAGCGGAAGTAGCCTTATTAAAACCGATCTTAATGGAGGAGCTGACCGTTTTACCGGTAGCAAGTTCTTCCCGGATTCTGGCAAAGATGATAACATTGGCATCCACCGCCATACCGATGGAAAGGATAATACCTGCAATTCCCGGCAGGGTAAGGGTAATATTAAAGCCGTTTAATACCAGCAACGTCATTATTACATACATAATAAGGGCCAGGGCCGATGCCAGACCGGGCAGGAAATAGACCGCGATCATAAAAATACATACAAGGGCAAAACCGATGACCGCCGCCTTTAAGCTTGTATTGATAGCGTCGGATCCCAACTGGGCGCCCACTACATTGGAACGCATTTCTTCCAGCTCCAGCTTCAATCCGCCGATTCGGATGGTGGAAGCCAGATTTCTCGCTTCCTCTATGTCGCGCATACCCGAAATCTGTGCCTGTCCGCCGGTAATAACCGTCTGAACCGTAGGAACCGATACCAGCTCCCCGTCATAGTAAATGGCAATGGTCTCTCCTCTTTCAAAAGCTCTCTGGGTTGCTTCTGCAAAGGCCTGAGTTCCTTCATCGGTAAAATTCAGTTCCACCACATACTGGCTCTGCTGCAAGGCTGAATTATCCGTAGTCTGCGCCGCATTTGCAGCCGCCACCATGGACCCGTCCAATTTGACGGAGCCATCTGCTAACAGCTCGTCAATCGTCTTATTTAAAGCATATACATACTTACCGTTCTCATCAATACCCACAATGGAGTAATTGTAATTGCCTGCTTCATCCGTAGCAGCAATAAAATAAAGACTTCCCGGCTGTCCCAATTCCTGTAAAATCTCGTTGGCATCGGACACTCCCGGAATTTCAATATTAATTCTGTCCGTTCCTTCCTGATAAACCTGGGCTTCTGTGGAATACCCTTCCACACGCTTCTGAAGCTTGTAAATGGTATCGTTCATATCATCCGCTGAAGGCGCTTCGTCTCCCACTACCTGATAAGTAATGCTGACGCCTCCCGCAAGGTCAAGACCCTGTTTGATGTTTCCCGCCGAGCCCGTCTTTGTCGGTCCGATTCCTATTAATGCCACATAGCCAAATCCTGCTAAGGCTATTAAGAAAAGCACCAGTGAAATCACCGCATTTTTCTTTTTCATTTTAGTTCTCCTCTCCATCGGCAAGAGCTGCCTTTATCATAATCGCACATTCGATACGCTTCCTTTGCAATTCACACCCGGTATCATAGGCATTGTTTATGCTTCCGTGGAAGTTGTAAGAATTTGCCGCGCAGCCTCCGCTGCAATAGAATTTTGCAAAACAGTCTTTACATTTCTCTTTTGCATATACGTTACAGTTCTTAAATTCATCGCGGATTCCGGTATTGACGATACCCTCGTCCACATTTCCCATTAAAAACTGTTCCATTCCCACAAACTGATGGCAGGGATAAAAATCCCCCCAGGGCGTTACCGCCAGATATTCACAGCCCGATCCACAGCCCGAAAGCCTTTTGGCCACACAGGGACCGCCGTCCAAATCTATCATAAAATGAAAGAAGTTAAAACCTTTTCCTTCCTTCTTTCTTTTGATCATTTCTTTTGCCAGTTCATCATACTGTTCTTTAATAAGCGGTATATCCTCTTCCCGAATCGCGTAATCCTCCGATTCGTCCGCTACAACAGGCTCCACGGATATCTGCTTAAAGCCCAAATCTGCAAGATGGAGCACATCCTTTGAAAAATCCAGATTATGACGGGTAAAGGTACCTCTCACATAATAGTTCATCTGATTCCTGCTTTCGGCAACCCTGATATATTTGGGAACAATCTCGTCATAGCTGCCTTGTCCGCCTCTGTGGGGACGCATAAAATCATGTACTTCTTTTCTTCCGTCAATGCTCAATACCACATTTGCCATTTCCCTGTTGGCAAATTCCAATATCTCATCATTTAGTAATACCCCATTTGTGGTCAGGGTAAACCGGAACTTTTTGTGAAAGGGCTCTTCCAACGATCTTCCGTATGCCACCAGGTCTTTGACAACCTGCCAATTCATAAGCGGTTCTCCGCCAAAAAAATCCACTTCCAGATTTATTCTGCTGCCGGAATTTTTAACAAGGAAATCCAATGCCTTTTTTCCTATCTCATAACTCATGAGCGCCCGTCTGCCATGATATTCGCCCTCTTCTGCAAAACAGTATCTGCAGGCAAGGTTGCAATCGTGGGCAATATGAAGGCACAAGGCCTTAACCACGGTTTCCCGGTTTTTAAATTCTTCGATATAAGGCTCGTAGATATCCTCCGTATAGAGCATTTCTTCGTTTGCCAATGTCAGGATCTCTTCTACCGCTTCGGAAATCTCCTCTTTTGTATAGAGTGCTTTTTCTAAGGCCTGTTCCGCTATTTTAAGCAGCTCTTCTTCGGTCTTTTTTTCTTTGACGGCATCTCCCAGAACCGGTATCAAATCATATACAACGTCATCTATCACATGGACGCAGCCGCTATTTACATCCAGCGCCAGGTTGTAGCCGTTGTTTTTGTAAACATGTACCACCGTATTCTCTCCTTAATTATATGCACGGGCACACAGATTGAAAAATTCACGCTCTGCTTTATCCCTCAATTATCCGCCACAGTTCCATATCCTGTTTCGGTATTCATACGTATAATAAGCAGCGATCTTACTCGCTGCTTAAGAAACATCACATTATTTAACCTGTTCACAGCTCTGGTTGCCCACTGTACAAGACGTCTTACAAGCTGACTGGCAGGAAGTCTGGCACTCGCCGCATCCGCCTTTTTTCATGGATTTCTTTAAATCTCTCGTGCTTAATGTTTTGATATGTTTCATCACATAGCCTCCTTTATTCACTTTAACTGCTGTCGGAATGAGCAAGCCGGTTCGGAATGGATACCCATTTCCCAAAGCGATGCACATGGCGGCCTTTGACGCTTGTATTTTGGACTGGTATACATTGCAGCCTTTGACGCTCATTGTGTCGACAAGTCACGGGCAGAGCTTCGAAAAACCTTCGGTTTTCCGAAGTCGCTTCGCTCGTCAAATGGACAAAGAACCCCTTGCTCAAGCAAGCTTGACAAGGGTTTCTTTGTCCGCTTGACTCTGCCCTATCGCACATTATATCATAGTTCTTTGACCATTGAAAGACTTTTTTTTAGGGGCTTAACCGCTTCATATGCTTAGCTGACCATACCGCCTAACATTCCACCGCCTGCACAGAGGAAAAATGTGGTCAGAAGATGACTCCCGATTACGACTTCCTGCTTTCCTACAATCATGGAAACTGCTGCCAGAATCACAAAATAGCCCGCCCCCAGCAAAAATCCCCATAGAAATTTCCGTACCTTCAGCTTTTTTCCCGCAATAAAGCCCGTAAGGAAATTTACCAGCACATAGATCACAATAACGGCTATATTGATAATCTTCTCATCCAGCCTGAACTTATACAGAAGAAACGCCAGGCCCAAAAGCAGAGCCCCTGTAATCACATAAGCAAATACCAATAATCCTGTCAAAATCAGCACTTTTCCGTTGACGCTTTCCTTATCCAATAACTGTTGACGCATTCCTTTTCCCCCATTTACTTCTCTTTTACTTGACAATTAAAAACATTTTTAGTATCTTTCCTTATAACATATGATGTAATTTAAAAAATATGATAGGAGCTGATTTTAATTTTGGATACCCCTGAAGCCATACAACTAGTGATTCTGGTAATTTTACTGCTGTCATCTGCATTCTTTTCTTCTGCGGAAACAGCTCTGACCTGTGTCAACAAGGTTAAAATGAAGACTCTTGCCGACGAAGGCAGCAAAAGCGCCAAACGTGTTTTGGATATTTTGGAGTCTCCGGGCAAGATGCTCAGTACTATTCTAATCGGAAACAATGTTGTAAATATATCCATTACCTCCCTTGCAACCACACTGACCATAAAGGTTTTAGGAAGCGTGTTTGTAGGTCTGGTAACCGGTCTTTTAACCATTCTCTTACTGCTTTTTGGCGAAATCGTTCCCAAAACCGCCGCAAGCATCAACTCGGAAAAACTGGCTTTGACCTACAGCGCCGTTATCAAGCCGTTGATGTTTTTGCTGACACCCGTTATTTTTGTTGTGGATAAGCTGTCCGGCGCAATTCTAAAGCTGATGCATATTAATGCAAACGGCGTTTACAATCCCATGACGGAAAACGAATTAAAAACCTATGTGGAAGTAAGCCATGAAGACGGCGCCATCGAATCGGAAGAACGAGAAATGATCTTAAATGTATTCGATCTGGGGGATTCCTTAGCAAGGGATATTATGATTCCCCGTATTGAAATGACCATGGTAGATGTGGATACTTCCTATTCCAAGCTTCAAAACCTGTTTAAAAATACTCTGTATTCCCGTATCCCCGTATATGAAGAGGATAAGGATCATATCATTGGCAGCGTGAACCTAAAGGACTTCTTTCTGGTAACCAAAAAGAGCGATTTTAAAATCCGGGATATTATGCGGGATATTTATTATACATATGAGACGAAGAAAACCGACGACCTGCTCATTGAAATGAGGGAAAGCGCCAACAATATAGCCGTTGTTCTGGATGAATACGGCGCTGCCGTGGGACTGATTACCTTAGAAGACCTTTTGGAAGAAATTGTAGGCGAAATCCGCGACGAATATGATGAGGAAGAGGAAGAACTGTTAAAGGAAATCGGCATGGGAACCTACGATATTGCAGGTTCCATGAAATTAAGCGATATTAACGACGCGCTGTTTACCACCTTTGAATCTGATGATTACGACTCCATTGGCGGTATTATGATAGAAAACTTAGACCGCATTCCCAAAAAGGGAGAAAGCGTTACTTTAGAAGACGGTACCATTATCACTGCAACCGTTATGAATAAAACCCGTATCATGCGGGTTACCGTAGTTCTTCCCGAAAAACATTCTGACGAGGATGCGGAGGATTCAAAAGCCGCCTCATCGGAAAATGCGAAGGAAACCTCTTTGGCAGCATCTGAAATTCCCCCTGATGACGCCCATCAACACAATTTGACTTCTTCAGAGGCTGCTACAGACGCCCTTTCCGACGCCACGGATTCCAACCTTTCGTAAAACTGGTCATAAAAATTCTTTTGGCAGTCATAAGGTGTTAAATAGAATTTTTCCAGAATATTCACAGATGCAGCCTTAACCGCACTCTCCCATGCTTCGTCGGGAAGAGCTGCGGTTTTTTCTTTTATGCCTCTTAAATAGTAATGCCAGTCTATCAAAAACCCTTGGTACTTTTCTATGGAAGCCTCGCCTATCCAATCCTCTATTTTAACCTTTGTTCTTTCTCCCGGCCCGCTGCACGCCCCTTCCAGAATAAAGTAGGCAAGCTTTCCATCTTTATAGTCTCTTCCCAAAGGGAAAAGCCTGCACAGTCCGGGTCGGAATCCATGAATGCTGCAACGCCCTTCTTCATTCAGGAAAACACACTGCTCTTTTCCCCCCGACATCCGCAAGTTGGGCAAAATCAGCCCGTCATTCACATTGAGGGATGCATAGCTTTCCAACAGCTTTGCAGGCGTGACAAAAAGGCCTTTCTCCAGCTTATAAAAATCAAAGGGATCGAGAATTATGGAATTCCCCATCCCCTGACAACAATCAGAACAGTCCCTGCAGTCACAGCATCCTATCCTGACTTTTTTATAAAATTCAAATAACTCCTCTGCAGCTGCCATCTCCGTTTCCTCTTGACTGTTTTTCCTTTTTTGTATTTTTATTTTCTTACTTTTTTGTCTTTTTGCAGGTTTTCCATTGGCCTGATTCTATACCTGCTCTCCACGCAGGGTATTCAATCTGTTATGAATGAATTCTCCCATTGTGCTTTTTTCCATTCCAAGGGCAATTGCCAGTTCGCCATGCAGATTGTTTTCCGCCTTTTTAAAATAGCGCTCGTCGGTATTCGTTGTCTTTTTTCCCTGTTCCAATCGGTTCTGCCGTCTTGTATATAAGGTCTTGATAATGCTGACCCATTGCCTGCAGTCGCAAGAATGAACGGCTTCTTTATATTTCATTTCCCGGTGCTTTTCATCTCCTATGCGCATCTCCGGAATATTGGGAATATCTTCGATCAATTCGTTGGCTTCCTCTTTTGTCAGCACCTGGCGCATCATTACTTTATTGCTGTCCACAGCCGAATAAATTTTCCCCGCTTCCTCAAAAACCGGTTTCAATTCATAATACTGCTGCCCCTTAACAGCACCGGGAAGGCTCAGCTCCGCTATCCCTTCTACCTTACAGATTCCCCTGTTTTCATAAATAATAAATTCTCCTACTTGAAACATTTTAATCCTTCTTTCCGGCCGGTAGAAGCTTCCGCTTTACTCGCCTCCTTCAAAACATTTTTGGTAATGAAAAGCGCAAACCCCTGACTACCGGGCTTACGCTTTTGTTTGTAACATATATATTTTAACACTTTAAAAATTTGAAAGTCAAGCGTTTCTTCACTCTATCATGCCTTCTGCCATGCTTTTTTCTCTTTCATTACCTTATTTATCATGTTTCTCAGTCCTTCTTTGTATCTTTTCCTCTCTTTTTCCGTTTATACGATTTCATTTCCCTGTCACATAATTCCTGTTTTTGCATAAGCTAAAAGAAAAAACAGGTAAGAACATGGCAACAATTGTATTGGATGCCGGTCACGGCGGTTCCGACAGCGGCGCAGTTTACGGCAGCCGTGTGGAAAAGGACGATAATCTGGCATTAACTCTTGCCGTAGGGGATATTCTGGAAAGAAACGGTGTAAATGTGATTTACACACGGACAAATGATATTTATGAAAGTCCTGCCCAGAAAGCCGATGAAGCAAATGCGGCAAATGCAGACTATTTTGTGTCGATACACAGGAATTCCACACCTGTTCCAAACTCCTATTCCGGCGTAGAAAGCCTTGTTTACAACAGATATGGCAGGGCCTATGAAATGGCTGTTAACATCAACGACCAGCTGAGCCGGATCGGCATGAACAATCTTGGAATCAATGAGCGCAAAAGCCTTGTTGTTTTAAGGCGCACTTCCATACCTGCCGTCCTTTTGGAAATCGGCTATGTCAATACGGATGCTGACAATGTATTTTTTGACGCCCGCTTTGATGATATTGCCAACGCTATCGCCCAAGGGATTCTGGAGACAATACAATAACTTTATCCGGGAAATCATTCTCATGGGAAGATACCGACAAAAAACAATCCGGAAACGGCGTATAGGTTCTTGTATAAACGCAGTCTTGTGGCTGGGCAGACAGAAGTCCTGCAATGCCTTCCCCCGAAAGCTTTGCCGCACTTTCTTTTCTTGTCCAGAGCCTTATAAATGCAGAATTCTTTTCCTCCTCTTTCTTCAAAGCAGAAAATGACTGCATTTCTTCTTCTGAGCTGATGCGCCGCAACACGTTTTCCTGATACTGCCTGACCCCCTCGACATCAATCCCAACCTCTTTGCTATCCAATGCACAGGCAGCATAGTCGGCGCTATGGGATAGGTTTACATAAAATCTATTCTCATAGGGGAAATACATCTTTCCATTTTTGTTATAATAGGGCGTTTCCTCTAAAGAAACGCCCCTTTTTTTCATGCAAAATAGAAGGAGGGCGCCTGCGGCCAGGCTTCTCTCCTTGTCTTTTGGGTTTTTGCAGGTATCCACTGCTTTTTTTCGAAAATCGGGCAGGGAATCATAGAGTTGTTTTGCTCCGGTCTGGGTTATCAGGGCGGAGGTGTTGGTAATGTAGATTTCCATAAGAGAGGCTCCTTTTGTTCTGTAAGTCGAAAGTTGCCTGATTGTCTTAATTTAAATGTTTCTTATAGACTTTGGAAGGTTCGCTATTTATGTCATTCATTATCTGATAAAATTCACATCCATACTTTTCGTAAAATCCGGTATGATTTGTTGATAGAAAGATATTCTGCACCTTATCTGCTTTGGCACGCTTCTCAATTTCCTGAAACAGGTATTTTACATAATGATGTCCTCTATATTCCGGAAAAGTATATACAAATCCCATCCACGGGGTCTCTATCCTTTGTGGACGTTACTTTTACTAAATTCTCCTCAGTAAATTCAAAGTAACAGAAGTCTCTTCAAGAAGCTCTCTGGATGCCGCATACTCTAATTCTTCGCCAAATCTGTTTCGGTATAAAGTGATAAATTCAGGCTGTAAAGCCTTCCTCTTCCCAAAATCATTTGCCGCTATTACGGGAGTTGTTTCAACACCAAGGTACATATTTCCCTAAAGATTAAATTTTTTAATAGAAGCGGTAATCCTTTCCAGATTTTCAACAGACAAATATGACGGTGTTCCGCCCCCAAGATCATAACCGACAACGGGCTTAACTTTGATCAGAGTTCTATACATCTCAATTTCTTTCAACAGATATGCAACATATTTATCCGGATCCTCTTCTGCCGTCTTATCCAAAACTACGTATGCGCAAAACCTACATCTGGCCTGACAAAATGGAATATGTACATAAAGACACAATTCCTCCTGCTTCTCAATATTGCTCTTTACCACATGATAAATATCTTCATGATCATGGACTTCATGCTACGCTTAGGAATTCGGTTGCAGGGAATATGCTGTAATACAATAATGACGGAACTTGATTCGCCGTTCAAATATTTCTCTGCATTCCACAAATATTTCCCCTGTTTTTCTCTGCTTTACCGCACTCCTGCCATCCTGTCATAAATCATGTCCAGCCACTCTCTATTAAGCTGAGTGGTGCTGAGAATACTGAACCTGTCTTTTCTGGTCTCCGGCGCCCTCATCCATGCGTCGGCAAAAATCTCTTTGGTAATGCCATAAGCAGCGGGATTTAATTCAATGCCGTATGCTTTGCATACCTCGATAAGCTGGGTTTCATCCCTTCCCTGGAAAATACATGCCCCGACGCTTCCCAAAGCAACTGCCATTCCATGGGAAATCTTTAACTGGGGATAATATTCTTCTATGGCGTGGCAGAACAGATGCTCCGCACCGCTGCTGGGCCTGGAGCTGCCTGCAATCTCCATGGCAAGACCACCCATAACAAGGGCCCTGGACAAAATGCGGATAAAGGTTTTGCTGGTAAGGGACTTATCGTCGCAATGGTATACGCTGTCATATGCCATTCTGGCAATGGCGTAGGCAAAGTCATCCACAGGCTTTCCCTCATGCTTTGCCGCAAGCTGCCAGTCAAATAAAGCGGTATGCTTGCTGATGGTATCCCCGATGCCCGATAAGGTCTGGCCCTTAGGGGCTTTCATGATCATATCCGTATCCACTAAAATCGCCGTGGGAATCTTACACCCCAGGGTCTTACGATTCATGCCCTCTGTCTGTAAAACAGAAAAGGGAGAAGCTAAGGAATCATTGCTTAATGTGGTTGGAAGGCAGATATAAACCGCCTTGCTTACAAATGCAGCATATTTCGCCACATCCAAAACCCTTCCGCCGCCGAAGCCTATGACCACCTTGATATTCTGGATGCAGATGTGCTTGGCAAGCTCCATGGCCTGGTCAAAGCTTCCTTCTTCCGATAAGTAAATTTCACTATCCTTAAAATCCCTCTGTATTTCTGCAAGATATCCGGGATATAAGTCGCTTAAAAACTGCTCTGTCACAATGATTGTCTTCTGCCCTTTGATCTGGGGCAGATAAGAGGCAACCGTTTCGTCAACATGTTCAAAAAGGCCCTCTTCCACTACCAGACAAAGGGGAAGGTTAAAACGATTAAACTGGTTCATTAGATTCTCCTGATATTTCTATTTTTAACTGTATTCTACTTTTCTGCTTCATCCTCTTTTTCTGAAAGATTCAGGGCAATCTGAAGCTCGTCAAGCTGCTCTTTATCTACAACGCCCGGCGCATCGGTCAAAAGACAGGATGCATCCTTTACCTTGGGGAAGGCAATCACTTCACGGATGCTGTCCGCTTTTACCAACAGCATAACCAATCTGTCCAGTCCGTATGCAAGGCCTGCATGAGGCGGAACGCCGTATTTGAATGCGTTTAATAAAAATCCGAACCTTTCCCATGCGCTTTCCTTTGTAAAGCCCAGCACTTCAAACATCTTTTCCTGAATATCGTTTTGATGGATTCTGACGGAACCGCCGCCCAATTCTACACCGTTTAATACAATATCATAGGCTTTGGCACGCACTCTTGCAGGATCGGAATCAATATACTGCCAGTCCTCCTCCATGGGCATGGTAAAGGGATGATGCATTGCCATAAAGCGGTTTTCTTCATCGCTCCACTCAAGCAGCGGAAACTCTGTAATCCACAGGAAATTAAATTTATCTTCATCGATTAACCCAAGGGAATGTCCCAGCTCAAGGCGGAGCGCTCCCAGCACGTTCCAGACAATTTTATTTTTGTCCGCTGCAAACAAAAGTAAATCTCCCGCTTCTCCTCCCATGGCATCCACAAGGGCTTTTAATTCCTCTTCCGTCATAAATTTTGCAAAGGAGGATTTGCAACTGCCGTCCTCCTGTATAGAAAGATAAGCCAGCCCCTTTGCACCGTTACCCTTGGCAGAGTCAACCAGCGCGTCGATTTTCTTTCTGGGCATTGCCGCCTGTCCTTTTACATTGATACCTCTTACGGAACCGCCGTTTTCCAATGCGGAAGTAAAGACGCCAAAGCCGCATCCTGACACTACGTCCGACACATTCACAAGCTCCATGCCGAATCTGGTATCCGGCTTATCGGAACCGAATCTGTCCATAGCGTCCTGCCAGGTCATTCTTGGTAAAGGCAGGGAAACCTGTAAACCGATTGCTTTTTCACAAACATAGGCAATCAGTCTTTCGTTTACATCCATAACATCCTCTGCATCCACAAAGGATAATTCCATATCAATCTGGGTAAATTCCGGCTGACGGTCTGCACGAAGATCCTCGTCGCGGAAACATTTTGCAATCTGTACATAACGATCATAACCGGAGCACATCAAAAGCTGTTTAAACAGCTGGGGAGACTGGGGAAGGGCATAAAAGCTGCCGGGATGAACACGACTGGGCACCAGATAATCCCTTGCGCCTTCCGGAGTGGATTTATTTAAAATCGGGGTCTCTATTTCCAAAAATCCTTCCTCTGTCAGGAAAGAACGAACCTCCGCACAGATTTTGCTCCTTAAAATCATATTCCTCTGGACATCGGGTCTTCTCAAATCCAGATAACGGTATTTTAAGCGGATTTCTTCCTTTGTCTTGCTATTTTCTTCAACAGGAAAAGGCGGGGTCTCCGATTCGGATAAAATACGGACCTGTTCTGCCACAATTTCAATATCCCCTGTAGCAAGATTTTCATTGACCGCACCTTCACGTTTGCACACCTTGCCTACAACGGCAACAACAAACTCGCTTCTCATTTTTTCCGCCTTGGCAAAGCTTTCTGCGCCGCATTTATCCTCTTCAAAAATAATCTGCAGGATTCCGCTTCTGTCCCGTAAATCCACAAATATAATGCCGCCTTTATTTCTCTGTTTTGCCACCCATCCCATGACAGTTACGGTTTCCCCGATATTCTGATCGGAAACCTCTGTACATCTATGGGTTCTCTTTAACCCTTTCATTGTTTCAGCCATATTACTGCCTCCTGATTGTCTTATCTGTTTTTCTCATTTTTTCATATTTTCATCTTTTCATATTATTAAGGTCATTCACTTCTTCGCGTCATGATTACCGGAGTACGGTCATACTCTTATCGCTTTAAAGGTTCTTTGTAAAAATCTACGAATTCCTCATAACCGTCCTTCTGAAGCTGCTCCTTCTGGAACTTTTTATTCTTATTCATCCGTACTACAAGCACCTGCATGCCCTTAGCCCGTTCCTCCTGAGCCTTTGCAATGACCTGGCAGAGATTTTCCGTGGAAATTCCCTTCTCCACCAGATATGCCACCTTTTTTGCCTGCTTCGGAATCCGGAAACCGTTGTCCATGAGAATCGTAATAATCCGTTCAAACCCAATAGAAAAACCACATGCAGGCACATCATTTCCCGTAAAACGTCCAATCATCTTATCATATCTGCCGCCTCCTGCAACGCTGCTGCCAAACTGAGGCATTTCGATTTCAAAAATAGTCCCCGTATAATAGGACATTCCCCTTACCAAAGTAGGGTCGAATACAATGGAAAAATTGGTATCCACCGTAGCGGAAACACTTGCCTTGATTTCAGACAGGCTGGAAACCACCTCATCCTCCAAAAATTCGCCAAGGCTTTCGCCCAAAAAAGCAATTCCGTCTTCGGCATTTTCAATTCCTTCAAAAAGCGCCATATATTTATCTACGGATTCTTTTGCAAAACCGTTTGCCACTAAATCCTCCGCAACGCCTTCCATTCCGATTTTATCCATTTTATCCAAAATAATGAATACCGTATCCAGTTGTTCTTCATCAAAGCCGGCATAAGAAGCCATTGCCTTTAAAATCCTTCTTTCATTAAGGCGCACCTTAAATCCGGAAAATCCCAGCTTTCCGAGAGTGGTAGTGGTGGCAAGAATCAACTCGATTTCCGCAAGATTACTGGGTTCTCCCAAAATATCAATATCACATTGCATGAACTGACGGAATCTTCCCTTCTGAGGCCTGTCCGCACGCCACACATTCCCCATCTGCAGCGCCTTAAAGGGTGCGGGCAGGTTTGCCCCGTTATTGGCATAATATCTTGCCAGCGGCAGAGTCAGATCATACCGCAGACCGCCGTCTACAAGGTCTGCCTCCTCCTTTGCCCCGGACAGATTTAACTTGTCCCCTCTTTTCATAATCTTAAAAATCAGTTTTTCGTTTTCCCCGCCCTGCTTGCTGCAAAGATTGCCGATTGTCTCCACACAGGGAGTTTCAATAGGGGTAAAACCAAATTTCCTGTAATTTTCCTTGATCACATTCATGACATAATCCCGTATCTGCATTTCCGCAGGCAGTATGTCCTTCATGCCGGTTACCGGTTTTTTATTTAAAGCCATTTTCTTACCTTCCTCTTTCTCATAATCATTCACAATTTTACAACCTTTTGGCATATTCTACAAGGTTAAACTGTATTTCTCTTTTACTTTTTATTGCAAAATATAAAAAACATCTAAAAAAAGTTAACAGGCATACTGTGCAATCCGCTTACAGTATGCCTGCGTTTTTTATATGCGCTTCCGGCTGAATATTTTCTTTCCCCGCCTGGATATGTCAGTCAATTTTATGCTGTGCATTCTTCCAGGTTTATCAGATAGGACATGCTATAATGGCAGTCTTCCCGTCTTTCAAAAACCAGTTCCATCTGTTTGATTTCCCCGTCCACATACGTCATGGGCAACAGCTCCGCACTCTCTTTTCCACACCTTTTCCCATTGATCATACCAACAGGGAAATTCTTCCTATGAATTCTATGGAATTTCCCCATATGTGCAATTATACGGAATTTGACAAACGAATCGAAAAATGCGTTCCCTGGCACTGACATCCTTCTTTTGAATTCAATTATGTTTTAAAAGGAGAAGTCATTGTACCGGCCGCAGAAAATGCCATTCTTTTAAAGCAGGGAGACGCCGTTTTTATTAATTCAGGCATCATACATGACGTTTGTGCCAAAGACAGGGCGGAACATGTCAGGATATATTCCCATATTTTTCCCCGCAGTTTTTATCGGGTATGAGCGGAAGCGTCTTTGAACAGAAATACATTTCCCCCGTTACAAGCAGTCGGGATTTACCTTTTTACTTAATCCGTCCCGATACCTATCAGAAGATCCGTATGATTGAAAAATTATTAAAAACTGTTGAATTAGCAGAAAATGAGCCTTTCGGCTATGAATTTGAAATACGGACAGAATTCTGCCGGCTTCGGTATATGCTTTTAAAAGAAACGGAGGAATTGAGAGTTCATACCATCCAAAAAAGCACTGTTGACATGGACCGCATCAAAATCATGATGCAGTATATTTATGACCATTATATGGAAAAACTGACCCTTACGGATATAGCCCTTTCAGCCAATATCAGCAACCGGGAATGTACCAGATGTTTTCAACGCTGTATCAAAACCACTCCCGTCAACTACCTAAAGGAATATCGCATCCGCACAGCCGCAGAAATGCTCCTTACCACCGATAACAGCATTATAAACATCAGCGAAAACTGTGGCTTCAGCTCCGCCAGCTATTTTGGAAAAGCTTTCTTAGCGGCTATGGGATGCACCCCCAGGGATTACCGCAGATCACATATGGTAAGCTCCCTTCTGGGCAATTCTTAACAAATCCCTTCTGGAATTGATTTCCAGTTTGGTAAAAATGTTTTTTAATGAGCTTTTTACCGTATTCTCACTGATAAAAAGCTGCGCCGCAATCTGCTTGTTGGTATGACCGTCCACCGCCAGAAGGGCAATATCGTTTTCCCTTCTTGTAAGGAGGGGAAATATGCCTGTATATTCCCTGTTCCGGGCGCTTTTCCCGGCACGGGACACCTTGCGGCATACTGCCATAATGGGTTTATAGCGTTCATCCTCCTCCATCAATTCCTGAAATGGTTTCATCAACCATTCTCCATACTTGGCATAGAGCATAATAGGTTCAAAACCTGCCATATCCGCCACTCTGCGGATATATGCTTTTGCTTCCTCCACCCGTTCTAGGGCTGCTGCCGCTGAAGCAAAAATCAGATAAATACAGCCTATGGTATAAGTATTTTCATATTTTTCCACAATGGATAAGATTTCTTCCTCTGCAGAAAGCATTTCAGAAAACTTCTCTTCATGAAGAGCCGTTGCCATTTTAATCATAATGGCATAGGGATATGCCTGATACATGATTTTCCCCGGCAGTCTTCCTTCCTTGTTGATCCAGCCCGCCAGCTGATTCGGATATCCAAGATATTCATAAAAGAAAGCCTCACACATATCAACGCAATAGCTTAGACCGGTATTCTCTCCTGTCTCGCACAAGACCATAGAACGCATTTCCTTCAGCGTTTCCTTTGCCTGTTCAAAGTCGCCTTTAATATAACACAGCTGGGCTTTTAAATATCTGGCGTTAATACTAAAACCGCTTAAGTGCCTGATACCGCATTTCCACATAGCCTTATCGCACAAAATTTCCGCCTGTTCAAAATCTCCTACATAATACTTGTATTCCGCTTCCGCCAGATATTTTACGCCGTCGTAGGAACAGATTCCCTGAGCATGATATTCATCCATCTGCTCTCCCAGCTTTTGTACCAGTTCCTGTCCGCTTCCTTCCCTGTAAAACATATGAAAAACAGAGGGAATCCCATAATTTCTCGGAACGTTTTTGTCAATACAGGGCAGTTCCTCTCCCTGAAAGCTCAATGCCTTTTTCATATAATTTCTCATTAAATCCAGATCATTGAAAGCGCTCTGGGATAAAAAGACATAATAAGCCTTCCAAAGATAATCCTTGTCCTCTTTGGCAAGCTTAATCTGCTTCATATTCTTTTTGAACAGCCATTTACATTCTGAAAGCCGCTCTTCCTGACCATAATTATAAAAACGCCACATAAAAAGAACGAGACAGAGCGGATAATCCTCAAACAGGGCTTTGGGGCAGTTATCAAAGCACCGGATAATCAACCTCTCATCTTCATCCGGCGCACAGATTGTTTCAAATAATTCCAGGGTCCTTAACATACCTTCGTAATTTCCCGCCTTTTCATACCACTTTAGAGCCTCATAAAAGTCCTGTCTGGACACTTCATATTCAGCCATTCTTTCATACCGGATACACTTTTCCGAAAGACTCAGCTTTTCAAAATGATGATAAATACAGTTCCTGAAAATCGTATGGAAATGATACAGGCCCGAATCCTGGTCCTTACCAAAAAAAGTATGATTTTCCGTTAGCTCTTCAAGCATAGAAGAGCAATCCCCGCCATCATGAAAAAAATCAGCCTGTTCCTTTGTAAAATCCGGCAGAAAGACCAGATAGGAAAGGAAATACTGGGTTGCCTTGGAGCAGGAAGCATAAGCCACCCTGTCCACAAGATGCTCCATATCCGCCGACATCTCGCTCTTCCCCATTCGCAGATAGTTTAATGCCGTCACATAAATCATGGAAATCCAGCCTTCGGATTTTTCATAAATCTGCTCAACCTCTTCATCGGAAAGAGAAAGCTGATACATATTCAGGTAGTTATGCACATCCTCTCTGGAAAGACACAAATCTTCTGTGGTAATTTTGTTCAGTTTACCCGTGGAAACCAACAATTCCTCGTCTTTAAAGACTTTTTTCTGGGAAATAATAAAAATTCGGATTCTTTCATGAAATTCCCTTGCCAGAAACCGGATGAATTCGCTTGTCTGCCTGCTTTGGATCTGATGAAAATCATCCAGGACCAAAACCAGGGGTTCTTTCTGTATAAGCTTATCCATCTCCGTCGCAAACCGCGCTCTCTGCATTCCGTCAGCGGGAAAAGGAGAACGCAGAAGCTCCCTTGATACCTTGGAAGCGGAAAATAATTCCACACAAAGAGAATTCCATCCATGGGAAAGATTGTCATCATAAATGTTAATCCATTTTTTAATTCCCTCAGCATGCTTACAAATCTGACGTACCGCAACTGTCTTTCCGTAGCCTGTGGGCGCTTCCACCACGGTAATGGTACGGTCTGCCGAAAGCATAAGCGCTCTTTTTAACCGCTCCGGCATATATATTTGATTTTTTACAGGCAATTCCTCCTGCGTCATATCCTTCTTCATAGTTATCAAAGCCAGCCTTCATCTTTTTGCAATTGAAACAGGGCGCTTTTGCGCTTTAACATTTCATCAAATTTCTCTATATAAAGCCGGACGTCCTTTACGTTATCCGCCCGTTCAATTCTGCCCTCCGGCAATAAAATCTTGGAAATGCTTCCCGCACCCAAGGCCATTATGGTCTGCACTTCCTCCATGATCAGAATATTATAAACGCCGTATTTTCCTTCCCTCGCGTACCCTACATTTTCCAGATTCCCGGTCATATTCTTCTGCCTGTAAAGATAATAGGGATGCATGTTCATGGCTTTTGCTCCTTCTGCGGCAATGGCCATGGTTTCTTCCGTATTCTGCAGGTATTCCATCCCGTTTTGAAGAATCCACTCCCGAAGCTTCGACGCCCGTTTTACCGCCAGGGAATGAACGGTCAGGGAATCGGGGTTCAGCTTTTCTACTTCTGAAACCGTCCCGGCAACATCCTCTGCATTTTCGCCGGGCAGTCCCAAAATCAAATCCATATTAATATTGTCAAAGCCCATATCCCGTCCCAGGAAAAACGCTTCTTTTACCTGCTCTACCGTATGTCTTCTTCCGATGAGCTTTAAAGTTTCCTCCTTCATGGTCTGGGGATTAATGGATATTCTGGATACGCCGTGGCTCTTTATAACCTTCAGTTTTTCCTTTGTAATACTGTCCGCCCGCCCAGCTTCCACAGTAAATTCCAAAAGCTTTGACAAATCAAAGGTTTTCTCCAAATGGGAAAGCAGCCTTTCAAGACGTTCTGCCGACAGGGTTGTGGGCGTTCCTCCTCCGATATACACGCTGTCTAGCGCCTTTCCCCTATAAGCCCCGGCCACATAGTCCATCTCCCCACAAAGGCATTCTATGTACCGATCCACAAGCTCCTCATATGCACAAATGGGATAAGACGTAAAGGAACAGTAAAGACAAGTGGTGGGACAGAAAGGAATGCCGATATAAAGGCTGTATCCTTCCTTTCCGTGCAGGGGCGCAAGCAACTGCCGCTCCCTATTGGCAATCTCTATGGAAAGCTCCGTTTTTTCCCTGCTGACAAAATGAGCTTCTTCCATAAATTTTGAAATTTCTTCATGACTCTTTTCGGAAGAAAGCATCCCCATGGCAATCTTTGTAGGACGGATTCCCGTAAGATTTCCCCATGGCAGGGATTTACCCGAATATTCCCTCAGACTTTGGTACAGCCTGCTTTTGAAAAGGTTTTTCCCCTCTTTTTTCGGATGTTCGTTATCCTCAAGCATATTTTCTATAAGGAAGGGAACTTCCCTGTCTAATCGCAGCTTTCCCTCTGAATCCATAACATAAAAAGCGATTCTTTGTTTGCTCCCCTTTAAAACAATGTCCATAAACAAATGTTTCTTTAAGTCCTCCGCTTTCTCGTTATCCGTAGAGGGAGAGATTACCTTTACCGTCTCCTCCGGGTAAAAAGCCTTAATAAGGGAATGTATATCATAATCCAACTTTTCCGTATCTACCGTTACCGCAAGCATATTGCTCCTTTGTGTCTATTTTCTTTCGTTTTATCGTTTTTCTTTACTCTTTTCCGGCTCTCTTTTTTCTTATATGGATTTATATTCCGTCTTTCTCCGTATGGCTACTGTAAAAAAGGATTATACTTTTTCTCATGACCGATGGTCGTGGCCTCTCCATGCCCCGAAAAAACCTTAACTTCATCCGGCAGCACAAAAAGCTTCTCCTTCACACTTCTGACCAGCTGGGACATGGAACCGGTGGGAAAATCCGTTCTTCCTACCGACTCTAAAAAGAGGGTGTCTCCTCCTATAAGAAAACCATCCTCCTCAAAATAATAGGCGCAGCTTCCTTTTGTATGGCCCGGCGTAGCTATGACCCGGAAGGAAATGCCCGCTTCTTCACGCAGCTCTCCATCCCTGACATAGCCGTCCGGTTCTACAACATATGCCCTTCCAAAGCCTTCCGATAAATTTAAGCTTACATCCTTACAAATTTCCGCTTCTTCATCCAAAGCATAAATAGGGGCACCGCTTAATTTCTTCAGTTCATTACAGCCCTCAATATGGTCAAAGTGGCCATGGGTAAGATAAATTGCCGCCACCTTAAGCCCCGCGCCTGCAAGCTTTTCATAAACAAGCCCGCCCTCATCGCCGGGATCAAATACAATAGCGTCTTTTTTTTCATCATCATAAACAAAGAAACAGTTTGTAGCGCATGCGCTCAATATCATTTTTCCGATTTTTAACATTTTTTACCTCCATAAGCCTGACAAACCTGCTTCCATTTATCCGTGAAAGCATGTGGCATACATTACCCCGTCGTTCTCTCAATATCAATTACGCTTTCCGTGCCTTTTAGCTTCTCGATAACACGGTTTAATTCGTCCTTGCTGCTAACCTCGAAAGCAGTTGACATGGTTGCCACGCCCTGCTTACTGGTCTTTGTATTCATACTGATAATGTCAATATTCTTTTCTGTAAGAGCCCTGGAAACATCCGCCAGAAGTCCGTTGCGGTTATTGGCATAAATCGTGATTTCAGCCAAAAACTTCCCGGCTCCTTCCAGACTTTCATCCTGCCACTCGGCATCAATGAGCCGTACCCGTTCGCTTTCCTGCAAATTGATAATATTGATGCAGTCCGTCCTGTGTATGGAGACTCCTCTGCCTCTTGTAACAAAGCCCACGATCTCGTCTCCCGGCACCGGAGAGCAGCACTTGGAGAAACGTACCGCCACATCATGGATGCCTTTAACCATAATGCCGCTCTGGGACCTGCTTTTGGGATGCATCTGCTTTGCAGCGGCATTTTCCTCCACATGCTTCAATATCTCTTCATCGGTCATTTCCTTCTGGTGGTCCTTGTCGAAAAGCTCCTTCATCTTATTAATGATCTGCCCTTCCTTTAAACCGCCATGTCCGATTGCTGCCAGAACGGATTCCCAGTCCTTAAAGCCGTACTTTTTCATAATGGCTTCCATATATTCGGGACGCATGACGTCTACCTGATTGATGGACTTTGCCTTGCAGTAGCCTTGTAACAGGTCTTTTCCCTTTATAATATTTTCGTCCTTAAACTCATTTTTAAACCACTGGTTGATTTTATTTTTGGCCTGTGTGGACTTAACCACATTGAGCCAGTCCCGGCTGGGTCCTCTGGAATTCTGGCTGGTCAGGATTTCCACCTTATCGCCGTTGTTAAGCACATAATCATTGGTTACCAGCTTGCCGTTTACCCTTGCTCCCACCATTTTATTTCCCACGGCGGAATGAATGCTGTAAGCAAAATCAATGGGCGTAGAGCCAGCGGGAAGATTTTTCACGTCCCCTGTAGGCGTAAAGCAGTAAACATTATCCGCAAATAAATCTAAATCACTTTTCAAAAGCTTTAAAAATTCTTTGTTATCGGAAGTATCTCTCTGCCACTCTAGAATCTGTTTCAGCCAGGACAGCTTCTCTTCTTCCCCCGTAGCAATCTTTTTCCCGTCCGCCGCTTCTTTGTATTTCCAGTGGGCGGCAATACCATATTCCGCCGTTTTGTGCATTTCGTAGGTACGAATTTGGATTTCAAAAGGCTGTCCCGTACTTCCGATTAATGTGGTATGCAGAGACTGGTACATATTTCCCTTGGGCATGGCAATATAATCCTTAACCCTGCCCGGTATGGGTTTATACATTTCATGAATAACACCTAAAGCCGCATAGCAATCCTTAACATTGTCTACAATGATGCGGACGGCGAACAGATCATAAATCTGGTCAATGGTTTTATTCTGGTTTTTCATTTTTTTGTAAATACTGAAAAAATGTTTGACTCTTCCGTCAATTTTAGCCTTGATTCCCGCGTTTTCAATATGCCTGCTTACTTCGTCCACAATATACTGCACATATCTTTCCCGCTCGCTTTTCCTGACAGAAATTTTATCCACCAGATCGTAATACACATCCGGCTGCAGATATTTTAAAGAAAGGTCGTCTAATTCTACCTTGAGTTTGGAAATTCCCAGCCTGTGGGCAATGGGAGAATAAATATCCAAGGTTTCCCTTGCCTTTTCCTGCTGCTTTTCCGGCACCATATGCTTTAAGGTACGCATGTTGTGCAGCCTGTCGGCAAGCTTGATGATGATAACCCGGATGTCCTTTGCCATGGCCAGGAACATTTTTCGTAGATTTTCCGCCTGCAGTTCGATCTTATCCCCGTCGTATTGCAGCCTTCCCAGCTTGGTAACGCCATCCACCAAAAGGGCTACATCGCTTCCGAATATTTCCTCTATTTCCTCTGTGGTAAAAAGCGTATCCTCCACCACATCATGTAAAAGCCCCGCCGCAATGGTTTCCTTATCCATTTCCAGTTCTGCCAGAATTATGGCAACACACAAGGGATGAATGATATAAGGTTCTCCCGATTTGCGCGCCTGGTCTTTATGGGCATCATAAGCCAGACGATAAGCTTTTTCAATCAAAGAAATATCGTCGCTTGGATGATACTTGTATACTCTGGCAATCAAATCCTCATAAAGCTCTTCGGGACTTTTGAATTCCTCCATAGCCTCAATGCGACCGTCATCTATTACCAGCTCTGTTTTTTTCTCTTCCGGGTTTTCTGTTATATACTTTGTATTATCCGCCATATTTACCGCCCACTTTACCAATATAACTAAGATTATATTATTATTTTGACTTTTCGTCAATTTCCTACTACGCAAAGACTTCCGATTATGCTAAAATGATTTTCGGGTAATATTGCATAATTTGGCAAAGCTTATATTACACGGAGGTTATTTTTTATGATATCAAAATGGTTGAAACACATAAGTGCGACCAGATTGATCGCTTTAAGTTTTCTGATTGTTATTTTATCCGGTTCTATTCTGTTATGCCTTCCCTGCTCCTCAAAAAGCGGAGAATGGACCGGCTTTACAGATGCGTTTTTTACCGCAACCAGCGCCACCTGTGTGACCGGCCTTGTGGTATTTGACACATTTTCCCACTGGTCTCTTTTCGGTCAGCTCATTATTCTTCTCATGATTCAAATCGGCGGAATCGGTTTAATGACTATCATCATCATGCTTTTCATTTTTCTGAAACGGAAAATCAGCCTTCACGAAAGACTGCTATTAATGCAGTCCGCAGGTACTGTCCGCATCAGCGGCATGGTAAAACTGGTAAAAAGGATCGTAAAAGGCACCCTTATATGTGAAGGAGTGGGCGCTCTTTTCCTGGCAGTGCGTTTTATTCCTCAAATGGGACTTCTTACCGGGAGTTATTACGCCGTTTTTCACTCCGTATCCGCTTTTTGTAATGCGGGGTTTGATTTAATGGGACGTTTCGAGCATTTTTCATCCCTTACCGCCTATGAACAGGACCCTGTGGTAAATATTACCATCATGCTTTTAATCATTGTGGGCGGAATCGGTTTTCTCGTCTGGGATGAAATCGTCAGATACGGCGTTCATTTCGGTAAATATTCCCTCCATGCCAAAATCGTCCTGTCCACCACAGCCTTTCTGGTTCTATCGGGAACCATCGGCTTTTTCATCTTTGAATATCACGGGAATCTGGAAGAATTGTCCCTTTCTAATAAGCTGCTTTCCTCGGCTTTTATGTCCGTTACCACCAGGACTGCCGGCTTTAATACCATGGACACGGCGACCCTATCGGAATCCGGAAGCCTTTTATCCATGATACTCATGTTTATCGGCGGAAGCCCCGGCTCCACCGCAGGCGGCATCAAGACATCCACGCTTGCGGTTGTTTTCTTTGCCACCGTTTCCATGTCCAAAGGACGCAATGAAATAACCCTGTTCAAAAGAAGCCTGAGAGCGGATATGGTAAAACACGCCGCAGTCATTATTATCATTTATTTATCGGGAATTCTATTTGCCACCATGATAATATGCCATGTGGAACCTTATTCCATAACGGATATCCTGTTTGAAACCATATCGGCTGCCGCTACAGTGGGACTTTCCAGGGGACTTACCCCCTCTTTGTCCACCCTCTCCCATATGATACTTGCGTTTTTAATGTTTGCCGGCCGTATCGGCGGTCTTTCCATGATGCTGGTATTCGGAGAGCAAAAACAGCAGCCGCCCTTAAGCAGACCTACAGAACCCATCATTATCGGTTGATTGATCTTATGCTTTCGCTGCTTAAGGATAGAAAAGGATAATCATCTGACTGATTGTCGGGTATTAACCATCATAAATATTGTATTAGAAAGAAGGAATAAAACATGAAATCTATACTGGTCATCGGAATGGGCACCTTGGGGAGGCACCTTGCCGCAAAGATGCAGGAAATGGGAAATGATGTAATGATTGTAGATAAAAACGAATATATCATTCAGGAGCTTGCCCCGATTTTCCCGGACTCCGTTATCGGAGACTGTACAAATGAAGCGGTTCTTTGCTCCATCGGCGTCAACAATTTTGACTATTGCTTTGTGGCAATCGGAGAAGACTTTTACTCCTCCCTGGAAATTACTTCGATTTTAAAGGAGCTTGGTGCAAATTATGTCATATCCAAAGCGAGACGTTTTAGACAGGCAGAATTCTTAAAGAAAATCGGCGCTGACGAAGTATTCTACCCCGAACGTGAAATCGCCGAGAAGCTGGCCGTTCGCTACAATGCTACCAATATTTTCGACTATATTGAGTTGACTTCAGAATACTCCATTTTTGAAATACCCATTCTGCCGGAATGGGAGGGGAAAACCATTGTGGAAGTGGATGTGCGGAAAAATTATAATATTAATATTATTGCAATTAAAAACGGCTCCCAGATCAATCCCGGTCCCGGCGGGGAACACGTATTTGAAAAGGGAAGCCATATTGTGGTTATCGGTAAATCCTCCGACGTATTCAAGCTTTCCGCCCAGATACCGGAGCAGTAAACTTTACCTGCCGGATTCTTTTAATTCGAAAGCAAGACCTACCGTTCTCGGTCCCGCATTGGCGGCAATTGCAGCACCTATCTGATAGTAGCCTGCGGGACCGTAGCCCACGCGCTCTTTCATCATATTTTCAATTTCCTCTCTCACGCTTACATCATCTCCATAAATGACCTCGTAAGGAGTTCCCGGCTTCATATCGGCAAGACTCATATCCACGATTTTGGGAATCAGCTTTCCTTCTCCCCGCACCTTTGCGCCGGTGGTAATCTCATTATCACAGATTTTCATAATGGGCTTTAAATTCAGCCTGTCTCCCACAAATGCCGCAGCGCTGGGAATCCTGCCGGATTTACCCGCATATTTGAGCGTATACATGCCAAAATAAATACGCCTGTTATCTATTGCATTTCTTATGTATGCGTCTATTTCTTTTGCACTTTTTCCTTCTTTTACCATTTTAGCTCCGTTTACAACGGGAACTCCGTAAATCGCCGAGTAACCTTTTCCGTCAATATTGTAAATGCGGACCTTTCCTTCATACTCCGGATGCTCGTCAAAAAAGGCTTCTTTTGCCATAACCGAATTTCCGTAAGTGGAAGAACCGTGGGAATTGATTAATACCAGAATAATATCCGTATATCCCGCCTTTGCCTCTTCCAAATATAACTCCTGAAACTCAAAAGGGGTTATCTGGGAGGTTTTGGGTATTTCATCATACTGCGCCATCAGCTCATAAAACCCGTCGTTGTCAAAATCTATCCGGCTTGTGTAGGATTTGTCCCCCAAGGCAATCTGAAAGGGCAATACCCGAATATCCAGATTTTTTTCGTTTTCAACCGTAATATCACTTGCCGAATCCGTAATAATTCTAATCTTTTCCATTTCTTCCTCCATGGTCAAAAGGCGCGCCCTTGCGGCCTTTTATGTTTGCGATAGTGCTATTATACGAAAAATGAGCGCCTTTTACCAGACCTTTTTATGATTTAACCGTCAAATACCCAAAGCTCAGCTTTCAAGAAGCCTGTCCGTCTGGTAAATCAGCATATCTTTCTGCTTTAGCTTCATACTTTCCACCGGAAGAATGACCTCTCCCTTTCTGATGATCACTAACGCCGTTATGTGATACTGCTCCTCCGCCTTTTTTATGGAAAGGTTTAAAAAGGGACTGACCCCATCTATTTCAACCTTGACGGTTCCCTTTATATTTTCCGTGGATTTCGCTCTCTGCAGCTCCGTATACTGTTCCACAAAGCCGGCTGAAATAATACCTGTGGGAATGGCTACCACGCCTACGCCCAAGAATGATATGATAATGGCCATGATCCTTCCTAAAATGGTTACGGGATAAATATCCCCGTATCCCACCGTAAGGATTGTGGATATGCTCCACCAGATTCCGGAAAAGGCATTGTTGAATACTCCCGGCTGCACCTCATGCTCCGCGCTGTACATGCACAGGGAAGAAGCCATGATCAACACCATGATGATAAATACCGATGATATGATCTGGTTTCTCTTTTCATATAAAACAGAAGTGATAACATGGAAGGAGTCGTAATAAGCGTTAATCCGGAAGAGATGGAAGATCCTGACGACTCTGAGCATCCTAAAGGCAATAAAGCCCGACAAAAAGAAAAAAGGCAGAATGGTACATAAATCCACAATTCCGTCAAAGGAAACCAGGAATTTAAAAACCGCCTTACAATACCCCCTGCCCGGATATAAATATTCCGCCGTCCAGATACGCAGAAGGTATTCCACACAAAAAAATAACAATTGTAATCATTTCTACAATTTTAAAAAGGGGCGCATAGCCATTTAATTCATCAAACGTCTCCAAAAACAGCACCGCAATATTGATAATGATAACCCAAACGATAAAAATATCAAAGGCACGGCTTGGAAAATCGTCTTTTTTGCCAATCTGTATAATATCAAAAATGCGTTTTTTCTTTGCTTTCATCTTTTATTCCCCGTATCCGAACTATGAAAAGTACAGCCGCCCGACGCTTATACCGGCATACAAAGCCACTACTGCTATTTTATCCGATTATTTCCGTATACACAACAAAAAAACGCTGCTTATGAATTGTTTTGGCAATTGGCTTTCAGCCTCGTTTCCTGCGGGACAGGTTTAAACATGCCGCGCCAAAGAATATAACCGCCACAACCGCCATGAATCCTATGCAAAAAGCAGATGTGACTTCTTTATCCCCGAACATATAGAGAATCCCCAATTCCTCCTTGATTTCCTTTACGACGGAAACAGGCGCGCCGTCAAAAGCTCTGTCCATAACGGATTTCATCATAATATTCCTGAAAAGCAAGGCTCCATGGGAAACGGGAAACAGCTTTACAATCCACTGCACCGGCTCCGGATAGGAACCGATGGGCAGATAAATACCCGTTAAAAATCCGATCAATGTTCCCAAAACAATGTTAGCCGTGGTATAAGCGTTGATGCTCTGAAACAGCGAAACAAGAAACAGGGCGATAGACGTATTCATCAGAGAAGTAAGCAAAATGGCAAAAAAGGTACGGATAAGCGCCCAAGGCTCCATATACCCGCCTCCGTTTAAAACAATATAAGCTTCCGCCACACACAGGGCAATAAGGCTCATGACCACACCTACCAGATAAGCGCTTGCCATATATCCCGCCCCCATTTTCCACCTTTTTACCGGCGCCACATAAAAATCCTTTTCAATGCCGGAGGCTTTATCATTTACCATGGTTCCGAGCATTCCCAAAGTGGTAGTCATACTGGTAATAGCCAGCACGCCTGCCATAACCCAGCTGTCCATCAGTTCCTCCGCAGCCTCGAATTCCTTTAAGTCATTTGTATACACATCCCCTAAAAACAGCACATAAAGGCCGATAACGATAAATACCGCAAGAAGGGAAAATATCAAGGCTGATTTATCCCTCAGATATAATTTCAGATTTCTTTTTGCAAATGCGCTCATTCCCTTATCTCCTTTCCCGTTATTTCCAAAAACACATCGTCCATGGAGCCTTTTACTACCGTAAAGCCCTCTAAAAACGGTTCCACCGCCTTCAAAAGAGGCAATGCCTCCATGGTAGTCTGTAATTTTATTTCCAGTAGATCCGCTTTCTTTTCATAGGAAATTCCTTTTTCCGAAAGCAGCTTTATTATTTCTTTTTCTCTTTGTGGCTTTAAGCACAGCTTATCCTTTGCGTATTTTCCCTTTAGATCAAAGGGGGTTCCCTCTGCCGCAACCATTCCGTCGTCCACAACTACACAGTAGTCCGCTTCTTCTGCCTCTTCCATATAATGTGTGGTTAAAAACACGGTCATCCCCTGTTCCTTCTGCAATTTCTTTACGGTATCCCATACATTTTTTCTGGTCTGGGGGTCCAGTCCTGTGGTAGGCTCATCCAAAAAAAGGATTTTCGGCGTATGCACAAGGGCTCTGGCAATATCCGCCCTTCTTCTCTGTCCTCCCGACAGTTTTCCGTAAGGCCGCTTTAAAAGGCTTTCGATCTCCACCGCCTGACAGGCCTTCCTTACCGCTTCTTTTAATTCTTTTCCTTTTAAGTGATAGAAGCTGCCCCGAATATACAGGTTTTCTTCCACAGTCAGAAGTCTGTCCAGAAGGCTTTCCTGAAAGACCACGCCTATGCTGTCCCGTATTTTGTCATCATCCGCTCCCAGCCTGTAACCGTTTACCATTACTTCTCCCTGATCCGGCTTTAAAAACGTGCAGATAGAATTAATCGTGGTGGATTTGCCCGCCCCGTTGGGCCCCAAAAAGGCAAACAGCTTTCCCTGTTTTACAAAAAGGCTTACATCCTTTACCGCATGAATACTGCCGTAGGATTTGGACAGATGATTTACTTCAATGATGTTTTTCATATACGTCTCTCCCTTCTCTCTTCACACCATAATCCACAGAAAAGAGCCTGTAAACTCCCCTTTTGGCAAGTTGCTTTTGAAGGAAGGCAAGATGCGCTTTTACGAAGGTAAAATGCAAAAGGAACGGTAAGGTATCCCTGACGCCGTACAAACGGCATTCAAGCATATTCCTTCCGCTCCTTTTTCACTTTTGATCCCGGTATTCTTTGTTTCCAGGATTACCCATTTTAAATATCACTAGTTATGTTTATTTTTTATCATTCTTTCTTTTGGCAAGAACCTGATTAATTTCCTTTGCATCTTTGAAATCTCCTGAAAATGCCAAAATTCTGACTACAATGTAGACGAGCAGAACAATAAAGAAGAAAAACACTCCCTCTGCCACAGTTTCATAATATTTCAGGAACCAGCCGAATAATAAAAGCACACCCTCCAGCATGAGCAGATGTATGATCTGCCTGACCATCCACTCCCTATGACTCAATTCTCTTTTGGAGCAAAAGACAAGGGAAGGCAAATCTCCTGCCAGAGCAAACACCAGCGCTTTTCCCAGATAGTCTATACCGAAAACCGCATCCGGATGAAAAACCAGACAGCATACAAAGGCTGCCATCATAGTACAGCCATATATAATCGGATAGCTGATAATTAATTTTTTGATAATCTCCCGTAATTCCATCATCCACCTCCTATAATCCCAAGACCTTTTTTAGGGAAGGCACATAGCTTCTTGATACCAGAAGCTTTTCCCCATTGTCCATAAAAGCCTCAAACCTGCCGCTTAAGGAAGGCTTGATATGGGAAATCTTCCCCGCATTGATAACCGTGGATTTTGAAGCTCTGAAAAACCGGGTTCCCGCCGCCAGCTCTTCAAATTCATAAAGCTTCAGCTTTGTCCCGTAAACCCGGCTTTCGCAGTAAAGGAAGGATTTCTGGTCTACTGTTTCAAAATAGTAAATATCCGACAGACGGAGGCGGTAGATTTCATCCCCGCAGATTCCGCTTAACTGCTCTCCAGACGATTTTAATTTGTGTAAAAGAGCCATGACTTCTTCATTCATCTCATGGCATCTGATGATAATTTCCTCTTCCTCTCCCCGGGGAATTTCTTCAATGGAAATCTTCATTTGCTACCTCTTATTGATTTTATATTCACTTCTCACTGATTTTCCATCGGCTTTCTGCTTTTCTTTACCCCCGCCGCAATCAAGCAGATGCCGATTGTCAGGCTGAAAATAAGAGTCAGAAGCCATACGTTGGCATCCACCGTGTTCCCCTGTCCGGTCATAGGCATTCCCATGGCCCAGCGGCTTAAATCCGCATTCAGGATGCATATATGCAGCCTGCCTTCCAAAACCAGTGCAATAACATCATTAATAAATGCACAGAATACACCTATAATTATGGTACAAATTCCCGCTTTTATCAAGCCGTTTGTTTTCAGATAGCGTATTATCCCAAACACGACCCAAGGAAGCAGCAGGCAGATCGTGTTGATCATAAGCCCTTTCAACAGGTAAATCTTATCTGCCCGGCCGTAAAAATGCGAAATAATAATGACGCCATAAAGTAAAATGGTATCTACCGTCATGACCAGAAGGCCTTTTTGGCAGTTAAGGGGCTTTGGAAGTTTGATCTGATATACCACAAAGGGCATAAATACAACAGACAGCCCCAGTAAAACCCCCGACGCCGCCACTGGGAACCATCTGCCCCTGCTATAAATATTGCAGACTAACAGCAGGAATAAAAGGCTAATGGTAAAAGCGCCCAGAGTACACAATCCTCTTTTTCCCTCTACAACAAGAGGTACTACCGTTAAGGATGCAAAAACCATCAGGGAGGCAAGGACAATAAAAAACCAGTCTAAGGAGTGTCCGATTGCAATGTTGCAGATTAAGCAGACTCCCACAGGTATCATTAAAATGCCCGCCATATATGCGCCTACCATAAAGGTTTTCCTTTTTACTTTTCTTGCATGGGCGCCGATTACATTCTCTCTTTCTATCTGCAGCTTCTCATCATAAGCCGTATTTTCTAATTTTTTTGCAATTTCCCGGCAGGGCGCGCATTCCTCCAAATGCTCCTCTACTACCCTTTCGCTGACATTGCTGCATACCTTATCATGATACAGGGGCAGCAAATCCCGAATCATTTCACATTCATATTTCATTTCACATCCATCCTTTCCAAAATCTTAAGTCTTGCCCTGTGATAGGTTACCCGCGCCCAGTTTTCCGTTTTTTCAAAGATCATTCCTATCTTTTTGAAACTCAGTTCTCCGAAAATTCTTAACTGGAACACTTCCTTGTATGGCTCCTCCAGTGTATGCAGGATCTGATGAATCCGCAGCATGGAGTCTTCGTCTTCTACGATATGCTCTATATTCGTCTTATCCGGCTCTTCCGTATCGGTATCCCCGAAGTGTTTATAGTGGCGCATTTCGTCATAGACCAGATTTTTGGCTATGGCGCATAAATAGGTTAGTTCTCCTGATTGTTCGCGGAATTTGCTCTGGGAGTTCATTGCCTTGAAAAAGGTTTTCTGGGTAATTTCTTCCGCCATGTGGCTGTTTTTCGTCATAGTCAGGACGTAGGAGTATATTTCCATATAGTACATATTGTAGAGTTTTTCAAAATCCATTGGGCAGTTTCACCTCCTCTTCATTGGTTAGACGGAGTTTTAAAGGTTTTGTTACAAGGTTTTTGAATTTATTATATAAAAATGTTGGGGGATTGGGTAGTGGCGGGGGAACATCGACGTTTCAGAACGGCATTTGCAGGGACATAGGTGCGTCAGGCTGCAGCCTTCCAATCCATCATAATTAAAGCCAAGAAAATCAAATTCTTTTTGAGCTTTTAGGGAATAACCCCTTATTACGATTGTGCTCATAATTTTAGTCCTTGTAAATTTATGTTATTGATTTCTACTAATCTATTTTATATGAGTGCTGTCACAAAAAACAACACCTGAATTTAATTCTTTTAATTGTAGTACCCACTCCTTTTCATTTTTCCACTGTCATGCTATACTTTTATTTATCAATAAAATGAACAAAGGAGTTACCCAAATGAGAGAGTTTGTGATTTCTACTGAAAGCAACTGCGACTTGCCCGAGGATTATATTAAAGAGAATCGCATCTGCGTCATTCCTCACTATTACACCGTGGATGAGGAAGTGTTCGGAGACGGAAAAGAACTGACCTGCAAAGAATTTTATGATGAAATGAGAAATTTGAAAAAGGTAGGCACCATGGCCAGCAATCCCGCCGTAATAGAAGAAAAATTCAGCGCCTATGCCAAAGAAGGAAAAGATATTCTGCATATCAGCTTTTCCTCCGCATTAAGCGGCGGCTGCGGAAACGTACAGATGGTTTCGAAACAACTTATGGAAGACTTTTCCGACACCACTATTCTTGTAGTGGATACTCTTGCCGCTTCCTTGGGCGAAGGCATTTTGATCATGAAGGCCGTACAGCTGAAAAAAGAGGGGAAGAATCTTGCGGAAACCGCAAAAGCCATTGAAGAGCTTATTCCCCATATCTGCACCTTATTTACCGTAGATGATTTAAACTACCTCTACCGTGGCGGTCGCCTTTCCAAAACAAGCGCGGTAGTCGGCACTCTGGTAAATATAAAGCCCATTCTAAGAGTTAACGAGGAAGGCAAACTGGTAGCTCTTTCCAAAACAAGGGGCCGCAACAAATCCTTACAGACCATGGCAAACCTTATGGAAGAATATCTGGGAGAATTCCGAAATAAGCAGCTGACCATCGGCCTGATTCACGGAGACTGTGAGGAGGACGCTTTATATCTCAAAAAAATCATAGAAGAAAAATACGGTTATAACGATTTCCTGATTCAACCTATCGGTCCCAGCATCGGCGCACATTCCGGTCCCGGAACCGTAGGTCTGATTTTCTTAGGGGAACATCGTTAAACCGCATGATTCCTTTTTCCTATTCTGTTTTACGATTTTGTTTTATGATTCTGTTTTCTGATTCTGTTTTCTGATTCTGTTTCAGAAACCTGACATTATTTGTCCTGTTGCTTTCTCTTTGCATTTCGTATTCCGTTGAATATGGCTTTAAGCCCTGCAAAGAGCACAGCTGCAACAGGCCAGATAACCCAGGTTATTCCCCAATTCCCCCATTTTATTCCTTTCAGCCACATCCCTCTGCTTCCTGCTCCCAGATCAGGTCCTATGAAGCTTAACCCCAGGTAAATAGCTGTCACAATGCACCAGTATGCAGTAGAGAACAAAGAGTTCGCCTGTTTTAACTCCTTCTTTTCTCTTGTATAATCGCCTTCCTGCAGCAATTTCTCATAACTTTCCCAGATGCTTCCAAACCGCACAAAGCAAAAAACGCTGATTGAAACGGTCAGAAGAATAATCGCTACACAACAGACATATACCATATCTTCCGCATTTACCGCAGCCGCAGCCATCAAGGGTATAATTCCCGCAAAAATCAACACAATGCCTGCACACACGCCAATACGGTAGGGCTTCTCAAATTTTTCTTTCCTTTTTTCCACCATTTCTTTTACGCCCAAGCCTAATGAAATTTTTGTTTCCTCCAGATATTCATATTTAGAAAGCTGCATTCCCGTCATTGTCATAATAACGACTCCTATGGCAACAAGCGCCAGAAGAACCATCATTCCCAGGCCTCCCGCTCCATCTTCCGAAATGATATTCTTACTATATTCCGATATTCCTCCCAGAATAATCAGGCAGACCGGCGACAGCACAAAGAGGCTCGCTCCGATTCCTCTTATATTTGCCAGCTTTCTGGTAAGTTCCATAAATTCATTGGCCTCTTCCAATGAAACATTCCGTACCTTTTCTCCTTCATCACGTCTTTCTTCCCGTCCGGAAGAAAAATCCTCCGATTCCCCTTCCTCCTTTAAAAGATAATCCGTGCTTACCGCAAAGATATTACTTATTTTAATGATTTTGTCCAAATCGGGAACCGACTGCGCGCTTTCCCACTTGCTTACGGATTGTCTGGAAATATCCATTTTGTCCGCCAGTTCCTCCTGGGACCAGCCTTTTTGTTTTCTCAAAAGAGCTATTTTTTCTGCTAATGTCATTTTATCATTCCTTTCATTCATTCTAAATCCGCCGGCTCTTTTTGTCATCAGATTTCACAATATTGTCAGGAATAATCTAGCAAAATTTTCGGTTGACAACCACCAAGTGCGCTAGGAAATTTGACAACCGGCAGTTGCACAGCCTGAAAACGCCCCAAAAAACAGACCAAAGATAAGCCAAAGACAAACCTTCTTTCTTTCCAGGTGCAGTCATGAAAGCCCAGGCCTGTTTATCTGATACTTTTGGCAGACTTATAAGAACGTCTGTACAAAAACAGCGAAACGGCCGTGCCTATACTCCATCCCACAGGCCATGCGCACCAGATACCGATCGTTCCCAATAATTTTGACAGCAGATACGCCAGCACAACCCTCAGAATCAGATCGGTAAAGGTTGCCATCATAAACTGTTTCATCAGATTGCTTCCCCTTAGCACGCCGTCCGCCACCAGCTTGGCGGATACTACAAAGTAAAAGGGCGCTAATATTCTAAGCATTTGTACTCCTGTGTTCAAAGCGCTCTGGCTGGGATTGTTTATAAAAAAGTTTACAAAAGCTCTTCCTGCAAGGAGGTACAAAACCACAATAGGTATGCAAATAACAAATACCATTTTTATACCGCTTTTAAATCCTTCCTTGACTCTATCCGTTTTACCGGCTCCCAGATTTTGCGCCGTAAAGTTGGAAACACCGTTTCCCAAAGTAGTAAAGGAAGTTATGACCAGATTATTTAATTTGACAGAGGCAGCATATCCCGCCGTTACCGACGCTCCAAAGCTGTTGATAATTCCCTGTATCACAAGATTTCCCACAGAAATAAAGCTTTGCTGCAAAATACTGGGAATTGCCACGACACAAATCTGTGCCAGAATCTTTTTGGAAAAAAGGCTGCATTTTTCATGATAATCCAAGGATTTCAAGTGGTGGAATACTACTAAAACAGCCAGTACACAGCTGATTCCCTGACACAAAAAGGTTGCCCACGCCACACCTGCAACGCCCATTCCAAAGCTTTTGACAAACAGAATGTCCACAGCAATATTGGCGCTGGAGGATATGGCCAGAAAAATAAAAGGCGTTTTGGAATCTCCCAAGGCAGAAAATATTCCCGTTGCAATATTATAGAAAAACAAAAAAGGAAGTCCCCATATATAAATTTTCAGATACAAATAGGAATCGGCAAATATTTCCGCCGAAGTATGGATCAGTTCAAGCATGGCGCTGTTAAAGAGCAGCCCCAGTATCATCAATACCGCACAAAGAATGCCGCCGGCAATAAACGTGGTATAAACTGCCGTTTTCACGCTTTTATAATCCTTCGCTCCAAAAAAACGGCTTATAACAACGGAACAGCCTATATTCGCTCCAAAGGCAAATGCAATGAAGATTAAAGTAACCTCATAGCTGTTTCCCACCGCTGCCAAAGCGTTTTCTCCAATAAACTTCCCGGCTACCAGACTATCCGCTATATTGTACAGCTGCTGAAAAATAATACTTCCAAATAATGGTATGCAAAAATTTCTCAATACCGTTCCCGGTTTCCCGCATGTCAAATCACGATTCATTTTCCATCTCCTGCTTTCTTAAACAATGACGGCTGTATATGGACAGATATTTTTGACTTCCTCTATCTGCTTCTTTTCTATCTGCCTTTGTATCTGCAGATTTCTTCTTGTTTTTTCCAGCCAAGAGCATTATACTCTATTCAGTTCCATGTGGAAAATGTATTATAAATATATATAATATGTAAATATTACATATTGCATTCAACCAAGCGCCTATAGCAAAATACCATGAAACGAAAAGGAGATTTTTATGAAATCCAATTATCAATACTACTACATTTTTTACCATGTTGCCAAATATCAGAGCTTTACAAAAGCTGCCCAGATTTTATCCAGCAATCAGCCCAATGTGACCCATGCCATGAACAAACTGGAAAATGAATTGGGCTGCCGTCTCTTTATCCGTTCGCACAAAGGCGTAGCCCTGACAGAGGAAGGGGCAAAGCTCTACCACCGGGCCGCTATTGCTTTCGAACAGCTTTCCATGGCGGAAAATGAGCTTTCCATGTCAACAAGGCCCGTAAACGGAATTGTAACCATCGGCGCCAGTGAAACGGCTCTCCATGGGTTTCTCATGCAAAATCTGGAACCCTTTTATGAACAGTTTCCCGCCATTCATATCCGCATTCTCAATTTGTCCACTTCTAAGGGTGTGGAGGCGGTTAAATCCGGGAAAATAGACTTTTGTATCGTGGCAACTCCTACCGGCGCTAAAAAGCCTTTAAAAGAATATCCTCTGTTTTCCTTTTCCGACGTCCTGATTGCCGGCCCTAAGTTTTCCCACCTTGCTGACAAAACAAGATGCCTGAAGGAACTAGAGACTTATCCTTTTGTCTGTATGCTGGAAACCTCTATGACCTTTTCCTTTTTTAATCAGTTCTATTATGAACATGGTCTTCTTCTAAAACCAGACATCGAATTATCCACCTCTGATTTGATTGTCCCTGCCGTTATCAATAATCTGGGAATCGGCTTTGTTCCTTTTTTCTACGCAAAATCCGCTCTGATAAATGAGGAATGCTTTGAAGTCAAATTGCAGGAATCCCTTCCCTCCCGTTCCGTATGCATTGTGCAGGATGCGGGAAGAACTCTGACCGCCGCTGCGAAAGAATTATTCCTTTATCTCAAGCAGTTGGAATTTTTACCATAAATACCCGCAAGTTTTCCTGTAAAAGGATCCATACATTTTACTATAACTTTTCCATACATTTTTTTCCATAAGAAAAAGCCGGATTAACCGGCTTTTTCTCATAACTTTTGCTATTTCTTATAATTCTTGCTGATTTTACGATTCCGTTCTCTTACGTCTTCTGATAAAATACCATCCGAAGATTGCACATGCTCCAATAAAGCCTGCAGCACAAAGGGCTATCAGCATTCCTAAAGGTGTGCTGTCTCCTGTCCTCGGCACGTTTGTATTTATATTAGGATTTGTGGAATATCCACTGTCCCCGGCATAATCAAGCATTACCAGAGTACTGTCTTCACAACGTACATAGGTGCCGTCCTCATTTCTCTGAAGAAGATTTCCGCTGCTATCAATGGCAAAGGCAATGTCCGGCGCAATCTGGTATCCGCCAGGCGCTTCAATCTCGGAAAGGGTGTAATAGCTCATACCGCCCTGTACTGCCTTAAAGATTTCCTTGGGAATCAATATAGGCTCTCCTGTTGAAGTAAAGGTATGAATTACCTCCCCTGCCTCGTTTTTAATAACCAGTTTAGCTCCTGCAAGAGGCTGCCTGTTTCCGCCATCCAGTTTACTTACCAAAACCTTGATCGGATAATCTAACATTACAATCCTTCTGTTTTCTACCAGCTGACCGTTTACGAATACCTGATTATCTGCATTTACCATAAACTCAAGACTCTGTCCGTATCCGTATCCGTTAGGCGCTTCCGTCTCCGTCAAAATATAAGTTGCACCCGGTGCAAAAGTACCGTCCTCAAAGGAACGTCTCTCCTCCGTGGTCTCCCATGAAATCGGAGCAAAATTCGGGTCATCCTTTGCCGTTATGGTAAGCGTCGCTCCCACAACCGGATTGCCTGACGTATCCAGTTTCGCAATGGTTAACATCGGCTCATCATACATGATGATCTTATTGTCTTCCACCTTTGTATACTGTCCGTTGCCTTGAACCAGATAGATGTTTCCGTCCCTGTCAATGGCAAAAGGAATATCCACAGTCTTATAATAGCCGTTAGGCGCTGTTACCTCACGCAGGATATATTCTTCATAGGATTCATTGCCCGCAATCAGTTTGCCGGTGTCTACCGCACATGGTTCGCTTCCCGATACCCAGGATGCCAGTACATTGCCTTCCTTATCCAGTATGGAAAGCTCCGCTCCCGGTACTTCCACATGATCATAGAAATCCTGCTTGCTGACTGTCAGCTTAATCTTTCCGTCAGAAATTTTTACTGTTCTGTTTTCAACCTTTTCTCCGTCAATGTAAACCTGATGGTCATCCGCATTGATGGTAAAGGTAATAGGATCTGCGTAAGCGTAGCCCACAGGCGCTTCCACCTCTGTCAGGATATAAGTGCATCCCGGTGTAAACTCCAGTAAATCCCATGTTCTTACATGACCGTCGCTTACCCATGTAATAGTCTCCCACCAAGGGTCATCCAGGGTTTCTAACATTAAGGTACAGCCTGCCAGACCGTCTCCGTCATCCAGCGAAAACTTGCCGATTCCCAGTCCCGCTTCATCATCCTCCATAACAATGGTATTGTTCACGACCTTTACGCCGTCATCTCTTGTAATAACGCCGTTATCGGCAATGTGAAGGATAATATCCTCCGCTCTCATATAACCGTCAGGTGCGTCTAATTCCTGCAGAATATAATCCGTATCACACTCCAGATCGGAAGGCAGAACCGTGTAAGATTTTTGACCGTCGGACGTAAATGTCACGATCTCTTCTCCGATCGTCTGTGTATCCCTGTTGTATTTCGATAGCTTTAAGGTAGCTCCGTTTAAGATCATACCAAAGCTGTCCTGCTTGCGGATTTTTAACTCAATGGGCGTATCATAAATCATAAAGGTGTCTTTATCCGCATTTAAGTTGGTAGCTCTGCCGTCTAATATCTCAATATCATAGGTACCGTCGGCATTATAGGTCAATTGAAATTTAACCTCTCTTGCAGTCAGATATCCGTCCGGCGCCTCAAGCTCTCTTATGATATAAATACCACTGCCTAATGCGTCAACCTTTAAGGGACGGCCGCTGGTACTATAACCGCCAAATGATACTGCATTTCCGTCTTCATCATAAATATCGAATTTCGCTCCCGGCACATCCAGTCTGGTACCTGCATCCAGTTTCCTCAAGTAGAAAGGCTCTTTCTTTGCATCAAGCATGGTTAGGATTCCACTTGACAGCGGCTTACCGGCTCCTGTTCCTTCATATACCGTGCCGTCCGCACCAACGGAAAATTTAATATCATCCGCCAGCGCATAAGTATCCGGTGCACTGATTTCTCTTAAGGTATATACGTTATAACCCGTTTTCGGTGCCGTCAGGATTCCCAAAGGTACCTCATAGGGTGCAATTCCATTGGTAGTAAAACGATGTATCTCCTTACCGTCTTCATCGAGAATTGCCATGATTGCATTGGCAAGCTCCGTTCCCGGCGCTTCCTCCGCCTGCTTACTGATCGCCAGATTAATAGGTTTATCTCTCATAACAACAGTCTGCCCGTTTTTCTCCGCATTTCCGTTTACGGTAATGCTTCCGTCCGAATTAACGGTAAATTCCGCATCCGGCATATAGCCATAGCCGTCCGGTGCAATCATTTCCGACAATATATAGGTCTTTCCTATTTCCAAAACGCCCGGTAGAACGCTGTGAGGCCGTCTGTCGTTGGAAGTCCAGCTGTCGATTACCTTATCCGGATTGTCTTTAGCCACGATCTTAAACACCGCTCCCTGAATCTCCGCACTTCCGTCAACAGCCTGCTTGCTTACCCATACCTCAATGGGCATATCCTTGTAGGCTACCTCTTTCGTACTGTCATCAATGATAACAAATCTGGTCTCTTCTTCGCTCAAAGTATAGCCTTTAGGTACGCCTGTCTCCTTTACATAATAGATTCCGCAGGGAAGGTCATCGAATACCGCCCATCCATCCTTATTGGTTGTAACGGGATTTGTTACTCCCGTAATATTGACTTTCTCTTTCTTTCCGTTTATTTCCTGATACAGTGTGTACTGTACTCCTGCCAAAGGAGGATTTCCTTCCGCTATAGCAGTTTTTGTAATCAGAATCCGTCCTTTTATCGGAACATTTTCCACGATCTGGTCGCCGGTGGGATTAGAACCGCCTATCCACAAAATCTCATCATCTGTCAGATTAGGTCTACCATCAACTAAGGGATCCGCATATTTATTTATTTCTACCCTGCCATCCCCTAAAACGATTTCATTTTGGGCATCCGGATCATAATATCCTGCCGGAGACGATGTTTCTTTAATGGTATAAATTGTATTGTCATCATCATCTTCTACATGAATCCGCTTAAAATATGCGATTCCGTCAGCTCCTGTTACCGCTGAGCCGATTGGCGTCGATTTTCCGTTCTCCGTTGCATACATAACAAAGGTCGCATTGGCTACCGACCTTCCGGTCTCACTGTCAACCTTCTTCAGCTTTACACTGATATAGGGTGCGTTGGACCTATTGTTATTGACCACAAGATTCGCTTTTCCCGTATCCGTTACATACTGAGTCTGCATGGTATCAGAATCCACAATAACCTTGTAAATTCCCGTATCCCTTACAAATCCGTCCGGCGCCTTCGTCTCCTGTATATAATAGGTGCCGTAACGAAGCTGCGTAAACTCTACATAGCCGTTGGACTGAGAGGTTGCCGTCGCCACAGGAAGCATGTTTGCATCGAAAAGGGTAAAAAGAGCTCCTGCTAAAGGTTCAAACTCTCCTTTATGAGCGTCTCCTTCCTTTTCGCCGTTTTTCACAAGCCTTATGCTTCCGTTTTCTTTTTCATTATCAATGGTATAGCTGTATACGCCACTACCGTTAAATGCATTCTCAATATTCGAACCGGTTATGGTCCATGTACCGGCAGCATCCTTATAGCCTTCCGGCGCTTCTAACTCTTTTAAAACATAATCCCCATACGGAATATCGTGGAACACTACCTCGCCGTCCGCATTGGTTACTCCTGACGCCACCTGCTTTCCGCTCTGGGTATAAAGCCCGAATCTGGCTCCGGAAAGCTTTGTGCTCGTAGAACCCGATTCCACTTTGAGAATCCTGATATCGCATTTAATGACCCTATTGACCATGGTCACTTCCACGTCCCCGATAACATTTACCGTAACATTTTTGTCGGAAGCTACTGCATATCCGGTTTTTCCGATAGTTTCCTTAATCACATAATTGCCGAAAGGAACATCCGTAAATACTGCAACGCCCTGACTGTCTGTCTCAACAGGTCCCTGCACCACCGTAGTGCCGTTCTCCGCATACAAAGTAAAGCTTACGCCCGACAGAGTCTGCGCCGGCATGCTGTTATCCGTCTTGGTAATGACTATATTACCTCTGGCCGGTTCATTTTCTACCGTAATATCTTTTATCTGATCCTCAGTTTCCGTTCCTTTTCCAACCGTTATGGCATGAATGGTATTATCCAGCACATAATTGCCGGGAGCCGCCGTCTCTCTGTAATAGTAAGTCCTTCCAAGCTCTAAACCGCTTAACGTCAAAAATCCGCTGCTGTCTGTAGTGCCATAAGCAACCCTGTCTGTACAATTAATGTCATTGTAGATGGAAAAGGATGCACCGGAAATTCCTGTGGTACTGCCCTTTACTACCTTCTTGATCCGCAGACTGCCCAAAGCATGGGTATTTTCTATCTCAAAAACATCCACATCGCTTCCGTTATAGGTAACCCTGATATTATTGTTATCCACAGGGTCTCTGTCGATCACTACAGTAACCGCGTTGTTGGGAGATGAAAGCTTATATCCCGGCGGCGGCGTTATTTCTCTTAAATAATAAGTACCCTCTCCATAGCCGGAAAAGTCAGCCGTACCGGAGTCGTTGGTAATTCTTGTGTCCAGTAAAGTAGTGCAGGCAGCGTCTGCATAAAGCCCAATCTCCGCCCCCGGCAGTATGTCGCCGTATTCATTGGTCTTCTTAATATGCATATCCCCTGTATTCTGTCTATCCTTATTAACATTGGGAACTTCAATTTCATAATATTGAATTCCGTTTTCATCCGTCTTAAGATGTTCCGTATCATAGTCGGTAATAATTTTTTCCTGCTCTAAAATAGTATAACCGTCAGGAGCCTGAAGTTCGTACAAATGTAATTCATATCCCAAAAGGTTATTATAGCTTTCAAAAACCGCATAGCCGTTTTCCCCGGAGGTTGCCACGCCGATTGCCTCGCCGTTTAAGCGCAGTTCAAATCTTGCCCCTTCCAAAGGTTTTCCGGTAACGGAGTCCACCTTTTTAACCCTGATTTCCCTTCTTGTAACCGCGCCTGCCGAAGAAGAACTGAAGTTTACGTTATCTACGTTGCCGCTTTCCTTTTCAAAGGATTTTCCATCTCCGTCGAAAACAACCGTATTGGTAATCCGTTTCCCTTCCAGCTCCTGTGCAAGACAGTTAAATCGTGTGGTAAACACAAACTGATAGCAGTCGCTGCCGATATTGGGCAGCTGTACGATAATTTTTCCGTTGACCACGGTAACCACATACTGGCTTCCCAAAACCTCGGTCTTATTTCCTTTTGCATCCAGCTTATACAGCTTTCCGCCCGCATAATCAAAATAGTCGGCAAGGTTGTCGTAAATCTTCGGATTCTGGATGCTGCTCATATCGTTACGGGCCTCATTAATGGTAACGGTCCATTCAACATCCCTGGTACCCCATTTATAGCTGTAGGTTTTGTTGACAACTCCGCCTACAACTCCCTCTACCGAACTTTCGGCATCATCCTTTATATTGATATTTCCTTCATAATCAACCGAAATCTCCGCATGGTTGGTATATTTTTTGCTCTCGTTTGCTTCATCTAAGTCAGGAACCTTTGTACTGTAATAAACCTGAAAAGCGTTCTTATAAAATCTGCTTTCCTCAGGAGCATTTGATAAGGTATAAGAAATTGTCTGCCGTCCCCCGCTGGTACCGATGACCGGATCTCTGTAAACAGGACTTGCATCATAATACATATTCTGAAGCCGGAAACTTCCCGGAATGTATTCCATTCCCGCCGGAATAATATCCGTCAAGGTCAGGCTTTCCACTGCAAGCTGGGGTTCCAATACGGTAATGACCCATTCCACGGTGCCATTATCCTTAATCTGTCCGTTTTTGTATATCAGTTCCGGCTTTTTAACCTGAACATATCTTTCCGCATCAGCGTTTACAGGCGTAGTGGGATTCAAAGAGCTTACCATCTCCGAATGGTTTCTAAATCCCGTCCAGTTATTCTCTCCATAGCTCTCGGGATTTATAATCTCTGTTACGATTTCAATGACCTGCCGTTTATTAATATTACCCAGATTAAACGTAAGCCTGCCGTCGCTCACTGTCGCAGGCGTTACGCTTGCGCTGACATATTTCATGGCTGTGGCGTCAAAGGTATCTGTGACAACCACATTGTTCATTTCCACATTTTCCGGATTTACAATGACCTGCCATGTAAAGCGGTTGGTTATACTGTTGTAATCTTTACAGTTTTTCTGAATCAGGGTAAGCCCCGGCACAGTCGCTTCCTGCATCACATCATATGTAACATTGTCCCCGCCTGTGAGATTTCCGGTATTTTTAAAGGACTGCTGTGCAAGATCCGTTACATGGGTGGTATAGGTAATCGTATAGGTCTTGGTATCATCTACACTACCCGAAAACTGGATATTAAAGCCATTAGCAGTTGTATTTAAAGTGCTTCCCGAGGGCAGCGCAGGGCTTATCTTAATCGCGCTGCTACCGCCCACCAGTTCCTGCCCGTTTCCAAAAATATCATGGTAAGTAACATTTTTCAGGTTTAATTTTTCTTTATTAATAACTACAGTCCAGTTAATATTTCCGTTGGCGTCCGCTTTGGAACCGCTTTTACTGAGCACATCCGGTCTGATGGTTACCTCTCCGTCGTCCTCTGACCATTCTGTTTTGTCCTCCGGTTCAAAAAAAGCCTTATTGTTAATAATCTGACTGGTGCCGGCATTAATATTTCCAAATGCGGCTTCGTCATAATAAGTACAGAAAGTAACGTTGGCGCGCCAGTCCGGCTTACAGTCAATCACATTGATATCAATGGATGTATCCCCATCCTTGGCGTTGGTTTCCACATAGCCGCCATTCCCCCATGAAAGTCCGCTTACCTTTGGATAACCGGGAATAGCCGCATAGGTAAGTCCTGCCGGTAAATTGTCGTGAATGGTTCCCGTAATATAGTCTCTTCCGTTTGCCCCAAGGGATACCGTCCACTCAATATAGTTTCTTCCGTTCTCACTGATCACACGGCTGCCGGACTTTTCCATAATAACGGGACCCGCCTCTGGTTTTTCCTCAACCCCTGTTTTACCTGTAGTATCAATGGAAAAATCAAAATCTCCGGAAGCAGTGGGAAATTTGACGTCTATATGCTTGCCCGCTTCCTGGTTTTCTTCACTTAATCCCCCTTCAAACTGTACGTAAAAGGGAATATTTCTATTGGTAGGATTATCGTCTAGTTTTTCAAAGATAAAAGTCAGCGTACCATCCCTTGAAATATGAACAGTACCGATTGACTTACCGTCGTTATCGGCCAGGTCGTGGGTTGCCTCCACATCCACCCTGATTCCCTCAGGTAGCTTGTAGGTGTAAGGACGCCCCGGCTCAACAGCAGATGGAATCCCCAGCATAAAGTCCAGCCTCATATTGATATCCGCATTGTAGGGAAGTTCAAAATTCCCGTTCTGGGTCAGCTCCACCGTATGGCTCTTACCGCTGTCATCCTGATAGCTTGCCTTCAAAGTCAGCTTATTCAAAGTAATGGTCGTATTATCAAAAATATCTGTCCCTCTGCTCTCTGCCAGATATCTCAACGCCCTGCCGGACGCAGGCAACGCATTGTCTCCATTTATCGGCTCAAAATACAACGATGCATCATCCTGCGCAGGGGTTGCCGGTAAAAGGCTGTTGTCCGATACTCCCGTAAAACCAACGCCTCTCCTTCCTGCATTAACGTCTGTAAACATCCCTGTCGACATCAGCACCATAACTAACATGGCTGAAAAGATTCTCTTTAGAACCCTTCTTTTTCCTCTGTTTAACAGTTTTTTCTTCATAAGAACATTCCTCCCCAATGCTATGATTTTCTGCCATTAACTCCCGCGTGAAACGATTCCGTCACATCGCTTAAGTTCCCCGTCGGCCTGCCTTTGCAGGTTTTACCTGCCGGGCTTTGCAACGGCCCCGATAACCAGACGCTGCTGTGCGGTTCCGTATTCACAAGTGGAAAGCAGCACAACCTGTCCGTCAATTTCCGTAGAATCATCATACCAGAAAGAATTGCGTTTCAATTCCCTCAAGTATTCCTGCGTATCCCCATCTGCACCGGGAAGCTCATTGTAATGAAAGTATTCCTCATCCGTCAAATCAATTAACGCCGCAGCAAATACCCTGTATGGTTCATCCCCGTTTCCCCAATCCAGATATATTATTTCATGTTCCTGTCTGAATTTTTCCCTTTTATATTTTTTGAGTCCTCCAAACATGGTACCATCCTTCATATGATGTCCATGTAAAAGAATAACCCCGTCATCCCGGCTGCAGCTCTCATCCATAAAAATAGCGCCATGGCTGTTGGACTGCTGCATAAAATCATGATACAGATAATAAGAATTATCTCTCTTTACCACAGGATAATAAATTTCCGTATCGGGAACCGTAAGCCATGCTATGTAATCGGGATTCATCTCTCTTAACCTCATGGCATTCCTCTCATAAACCTCCTGCCACTCCACGGTGCGAACACCGTCCTGGCCACTCTCTTTTGGCACCTGTCTCAATCCGGCAACTGTATCATCCATTTCCTTTTGCTCACGATAGTCCCCGTAATATTGTAACAAAAAGTAACCCGCCGCCAGAAAAACAACAAGAAAAACACAACCGGCACAAAGCAGCGCCTTGTCAAATCCTCTGTTCGTTTTTCTACCTTCCCTTGCATTCCTTTTCATATTCCGAGATCCATTTCGCAGCTTATATTTTTAAAACATGGGTGTAACTATCCATGATAAATATATTTTACTACTTTTTTCACAAATTTTCAATGTGAAAAAGCCGTTTTTCGTGATTCTGCACAAATGGAATGCGATTTCTTTCCTATTTTACTCTAAAAAAGTGTTGCCATAATATCCAGTTAAAAAAGAGGATTTGCCACCGAAGCCATAATGGGTTCGAGCCAAATCCTCTTCTCTATTATTCTCTATTATTCTCTATTGTTCTCTATTGGCAGGTACTTATTTCCTACATCATTCCGTCCATTCCCGGTGCTGCCGGCATAGGAGGAATATTCTCCTTGATCGTTGCCACAACCGACTCTGTCGTCAGCAATGTGGACGCCACACTGGTAGCGTTCTGCAGCGCGCTTCTTGTAACCTTTGCCGGATCTAAGATACCGCTTTCCACCATATCGGTATACTCCTCCTTCAGCGCATCAAAGCCGACGCCAGGCTTGGATTCGCGAACCTTATTAATGATAACGCTTCCTTCCAGTCCTGCATTGGATACAATATGATATAAAGGAGCCTCCAAAGCCTTCAGAATAATCTGTGCTCCGGTCTTTTCATCGCCTTCCAGCTTTTCAGCCAGCTTTTCTACCTCCTTTGCCGCATGGATATATGCAGAACCGCCGCCTGCAATGATGCCTTCTTCCACTGCCGCTCTTGTAGCTGCCAGAGCATCCTCCAAACGAAGCTTTGCTTCTTTCATTTCTGTTTCGGTAGCCGCACCTACGCGGATAACTGCTACGCCGCCTGCCAGTTTGGCAAGTCTTTCCTGTAATTTTTCTCTGTCAAAGTCGGACGTCGTCTCGTCAATCTGCTGTTTGATGCTTGCGATTCTTGCATCAATAGCGGATTTTTCACCCTCTCCGTCAACAATAACCGTATTTTCCTTCTGAATCTTAACCGATTTTGCACGGCCCAGCTGATCCATGGCGGTTTCCTTCAGATCCATGCCAAGCTCGGAAGAAATTACCTGTCCGCCTGTCAGGATCGCAATATCCTCAAGCATTGCCTTTTCTTCTGTCGCCATAGCCCGGCGCCTTAACCGCAACTACGTTGAAGGTTCCGCGCAGTTTATTGACGATCAAAGTAGTAAGCGCTTCGCCCTCAACATCCTCCGCAATGATCAAAAGCTTTGCTCCCGACTGTACGATCTGCTCTAACAGAGGCAGGATTTCCTGAATATTGCTGATTTTCTTATCTGTAATTAAAATATAAGGATTATCCAGAACTGCTTCCATCTTCTCCATATCTGTTGCCATATATGCGGAAATGTAACCTCTGTCAAACTGCATACCTTCTACCAGGTCAAGCTCTGTCTGCATGGTCTTGCTTTCCTCAATGGTAATAACGCCGTCGCCGGAAACTTTTTCCATTGCGTCAGCTACCAGATTACCTACTTCCTCATCTCCTGAAGAAACTGCCGCAACTTTAGCGATATGCTCTTTGCCCTTTACCTTTGAACTCATTTTTGCAATAGCTTCCACTGCGCAGTCAGTGGCTTTTTTCATGCCCTTTCTTAAAATGATAGGGTTCGCGCCTGCCGCCAGGTTCTTAATGCCTGCGTTTACCATAGCCTGTGCCAAAACAGTTGCGGTGGTAGTACCGTCTCCTGCTACATCGTTTGTTTTGGTTGCAACCTCTTTTACAAGCTGTGCGCCCATGTTTTCAAAAGCGTCCTCTAACTCGATTTCCTTTGCGATGGTAACGCCGTCGTTGGTAATCAACGGTGCGCCGAAGGATTTATCCAAAACTACATTTCTTCCTTTCGGTCCTAAGGTTACTCTTACGGTATCGGCTAACTGGTTTACGCCGGATTCCAATGCTGCACGCGCCTCTGCGCCATATCTAATCTCTTTTGCCATTTTTATGACCTCCTAATATTTCCACAATATTTTTTCTGACTTTTTCCGCTTACTGGATAACCGCAAGAACATCCGACTGGCTTACGATAATAAAGTTTTCATCATCGGCTTTAACCTCTGTTCCCGCATATTTGGAATAAATAACTTTATCCCCTTCCTTTACTTCCATCTTAACCTTTTCGGTTCCCGGACCTACCGCCACAACCTCAGCCTGCTGGGGTTTCTCTTTTTCAGTTCCCGGAAGGACGATGCCGGATTTGGTTGTCTCTTCTGCAACTAACGGTTTTAATACGACTCTGTCGCCAAGTGGTGCTAATTTCATAATTAAAAGCCTCCTTATATGTCATTTAAATTTTTTCTTTTTATTAGCACTCACTTCCTTTGAGTGCTAACTACAACCCATATATTAGTAATTAATGAAAGGTGTTGCAAACCCATCTAAACCGATATTGCTTCCTTTTCCTCTCTTTTTCATATGTTTTTCTCACGCGTTCTCACTTTTTCTTATAGGCCCCCAAATCAGGCACATTTAATACTTATTTTATAATTAGACCTTTTCAGAACCTATAACAGTCCGAAATGTTCCATGGCGTGATAAATACCATCCTCATGGATTCCTGTGGTAATATAGTCCGCACATTCCTTTGCCGGGACGCTTCCGTTTCCCATGCAAACGCCGATTTTGGCGAATTTGAGCATATCCACATCGTTTATGCTGTCTCCCACCGCTATGGTATCCTCCAGACCGATTCCCAGCTTTTCACACATCAGCTCGATTCCCTTCGCCTTGGAAAACCCTTTGGGCACAAATTCCGCCACGCCGAAAACATGCTCTAGCACCTCAAAATCTTCTCCGAGGCTCCTGTATATTTCCTCCGGCTCCACATTTCTGGCATGAATGCTTGCCTTGCAGGCGTTGATGTCAGAAACCTTCTGCACGGGCAAAAAATTATGAGGAAGCATGGTATTTATATGCCTGAGATACCAGTCATTTTCAAAATCGTTTACCATTTCCTCATCATAATAAATATATTCCGTTCCCTCTAATATATACATGGCATTATATTTTCGGAAGGTCGTGATCATTTTGATATACTGTTCCTTGGACAGGGGATAATGGAACAACGTCTCCTTGTCATATTCCCCATAAGTGCCGCAGGATGCCACCACTCCGTCGAAGCCTATGGAAAGAACCGGTTCCTTTGGAACCATGACCCGGCTTCTGCCTGTACAGATAAAGGCCAGATGCCCTTTTCTCCTGATTCCCCGGATTGCTTCTATGGCAGACTCTTCCACAGGCTTTCCCTGTTCATATAATGTTCCGTCTATATCAAAAAATACTGCTTTTCTTTTCATCGTTTTTCCAACCGCTCCCTGTATCCGGGGGCATTCTTTATCTCGAATTTGTTATCGAACATCTCGTATTCGGCATCGGAAACCAAATCCGCAAGAGCCTGCTCCACATTATACTTGATTACAGATCCACAGGCTACGCTGGGGGCTAAATGAGCATCTTCAAACTCAAGACACTTCTGCTGTACCCTCTTGCAATAGTCTTCCGCTTCTCCATCCTCCGCCATGGGAATCAAAACATTAAAGAAATCTCCGCCGCACCTGCCGATAATATACTCCGCCTTTGCCTCTTGCTTTAAAAATCCCGCAACCACCTGAATCAAACGGTCGCTCTCTTCATCCCCGAAATTGTCGTTGACATATTTCCAGTCATTGATATTGGCACAGATAACCGCCACCGGCACTGCCTGGGAACGGTCAATAATCTGCATTTTATTGTCAAAATAAGTACTGTTGAGCACACCGGTCAAAGCGTCTTCTTTTTCCCCGTGCTTTACCCGATACTGCTCCTTTTCCAGTTTTTTCTCCAAATCGTCTACATATAAGGACAGCTCGGCGGCCTCATAGGATTTCGCGGCCTGCTCCGTCAGCTGCGCTACCACAGCCTCCACCAAGCTTTCCTTTACCCTATCGCCGTTTTCCTCTTCCTTTGTATAAAGGTGTGCAATCGTTCTGCCCGCCACCCGTATCTTTTTGCCGGGGGCATTTACCGTATCCGGCTTAAAGCCTACGAAATTGCCTGCACTGACCGCTTTCTCTCCATGCCTGTCAGTCAGCAAAAGGCTAATGCCCGTCACTTTATTGATGCCTTCTAAAAACCGGGACAGCTGCCCGATTTCATAAATCTGGTCAAGGCTGTAATTGCGAATATTGTCTTTCAGTCGTTTTTCCAACGGTACAAGTCCAAATGCCATATCCGATCCCTCTCTTTTATAAACGCCACCTTTATGCAGGCAATAAATTAAAAATATTATAGCTTTTTTTATTCTTTTTGTCCAGCAAAACCACCTTTGGAACTCCGAAAAAATATGAGCAAATATCTGATAAACCAGTTGTATTTTTATCTGAATGTGCTAAAATGTAACTAATTATAAAGTTTTATACAAAATAAATTTTAAGGAGGGATGCAAGATGGATATTGCGGCTTTATCCATGTCAATGGCACAGACCGATTTAATGAACAGCGTAGGAATCGCCATGTTGGACAAAACTTTGGACTTAGCCACTGATCTGGGTTCAAATCTTACTTCCATGATGGATCATTCTATGGAGTTATCCGTAAATCCTCACATCGGAGCCAATATCGATATTTCCATATAATGGTTCACGCCAAAATATAAGGGGATTCTTTATGAATATATGTAAGCGCTTTATTAAGAATCTGACGGATGTGCTGACCGGAAAGCGAATTCTTCCGGATGTGAACAAATACCGCTTTATCTGCTATGCACTAGCATTTGTTCACATTGCCATTACCGTCAGATTTTATTCTTTGCACTATACAATTTTATATGTTTACAATTTTTTATCCGTTATTTTTTATCTGATCATCGGTACCATTCTGCCTAAAAAGGGGAAGTTTTATACCGCCTATCTGTGCTGCTTTGTGGAGATTTTAATCCACTCTCCCCTTGCTACGCTTTTAGCGGGATGGGAATGGGGCTATATGATCTACATTCTGGCACTGATTCCTGTGGCATTTTATCTCTCCTATTCCACCACACAGTTCGGACGCAATGCGGTAAAGCCTTTTGTATTTACCTTTATTGCCATGTGCGTATTTATCCTGACCAGAATTTTAAGCGTATACATAGCCCCCATTTATACCTGGCGTGTTTATGACAAGAATCTGACCATTGCTTACAATTTGAATTCTGCTCTCGCTTTTTTCATGCTGATATTTTTCTCCGTTTTATTCACTATCGAAATCCGGAGAAACGAGATGCGCTTAGAATCCCAAAATCGTATTTTATCGGATGTTTCCAGCAAAGATCCTTTGACCGGACTCTTGAACCGGCGCAGCATAGACGTTCATTTAAAGGAAGCGGTAGAGCATTTTAAAAGCAAAGGGGAAATTTTTTCAGTTGTCATAGGCGATATCGATGATTTCAAAATGGTAAATGACACTTACGGACATAATGTAGGCGACGACATACTGGTCAACGTAGCGGATATCATCTGTTCCAATATACCGGAGGATGCAAAGGTATGCCGCTGGGGTGGCGAAGAAATACTGATTCTCATCCACGGCAGCGTACAGACCGCCGCACCCATTGCCGAAAATATCCGAAAAGCCATTTCCAAATCCAGAACGAAGGCCGGCGATGCGCTGATCGGCGTTACCATGACCTTTGGCATGGCAGAATATCAATCGGGATATGCCATGACAAAGCTTATATCCGTCGCCGATAAAAACCTGTATAAGGGCAAAAACGAAGGAAAAAACCGGGTCATTGCATAAAGGCCCGGGTTTTTCTTGCAATTTTTACTAATTTCTGTAAAATAGAAAGAGTGACTGTAAAACCCAAATTTTCAGGAGGAACGGGCAATGATACAAGCAAGCAACGTAACTTACCGGGTAGGTAAGAAAGCCTTATTTGAAGAAGTAAACATTAAATTTACGGAAGGAAACTGTTATGGACTGATCGGTGCCAACGGCGCCGGCAAATCCACTTTCTTAAAAATACTTTCAGGACAATTGGAAACCACCAACGGAGACATTATCATCACACCGGGACAGAGACTTTCCGTTTTGGAGCAGGATCATTTCAAATATGACTCCTATCCGGTCATGGATGTTGTCATTATGGGAAACGCCAGATTGTATGAGATCATGAAGGAAAAGGACGCCATCTACGCCAAGGAAGATTTTACGGATGAAGACGGCATCCGCGCCAGCGAACTGGAAGCGGAATTTGCAGAGATGGACGGCTGGGATGCGGAGACCAATGCAGCCGTATTGTTAAACGGTCTCGGCATCGATACGGGACTTCACTACTCCGTTATGAGCGACTTAAACGGCAGTGAAAAGGTTAAGGTGCTCCTTGCCAAAGCCCTTTTTGGCAGTCCCGATATTCTGCTTTTGGATGAGCCTACCAACCATTTGGATTTAGACGCCATTTCATGGCTGGAGGATTTTCTCATCGATTTTGAAAATACGGTTATCGTAGTATCCCATGACCGTTATTTCTTAAATAAGGTCTGCACCCATATTGCGGATATTGATTACGGCAAAATTCAGTTATATGCAGGCAACTACGACTTCTGGTACGAGTCCAGCCAGCTTTTGATCAAGCAGATGAAGGAAGCCAACAAGAAAAAGGAAGAAAAAATCAAGGAGCTGCAGGAATTTATTTCCCGTTTCTCCGCCAACGCCTCCAAATCCAAGCAGGCGACTTCCCGTAAAAGAGCTTTGGAAAAAATCGAGTTGGATGATATCAGACCTTCCAGCAGGAAATATCCCTATATCGATTTCCGTCCCGACAGGGAAATCGGCAACGAGGTTTTAAGCGTGGAGAACATTACCAAAACCATTAACGGAGAAAAGGTATTGGACCATGTATCCTTCATTTTAAACCATGACGACAAGGTAGCGTTTGTAGGCGGCAACGAATTAGCCAAAACAACTCTTTTCAAAATCCTTATGGGAGAGCTTGAGCCGGATGAAGGCTCCTTTAAATGGGGCGTTACCACCTCCCAGGCTTATTTCCCCAAGGATTCCACCGAGGAATTTGACAACGATTTAACCATTGCGGACTGGCTTATGGGCTACTCTCCCGTGGACGACATTACTTATGTAAGAGGATTCCTGGGACGTATGCTTTTTGCCGGAGAGGACGGCGTTAAAAAGGTACGGATCCTATCCGGTGGCGAGAAGGTCCGCTGTCTCCTTTCCAAAATGATGATCAGCGGAGCTAACTGCCTTGTACTGGATGAGCCTACCAACCATTTGGACATGGAATCCATTACCGCTTTAAATAACGGATTGATCAAATTCGGCGGCGTTGTGCTGTTTGCCTGCCATGACCACCAGTTTGTGCAGACTACTGCCAACCGAATCATGGAGCTTCTGCCCGGCGGCACCTTAATCGATAAGATCACCACCTATGACGAGTATCTGGAAAGCGATGAAATGGCAAGAAAGAGAACCGTCTATACTGCTAATACGGAAGACGATAATAATTAAGCCGGCCGCCAAAATGCGAATCAGCGCTTAAACCGGACAGTATTCATAAAAGATGCCGGACAGTATTCACAAAGAAATGAACCATTATGATACCGGATACCATGATAAAACCATTCATGATACAGATATTCATGATAAACGCAGCAAATAGAGGTGTGTTATATGAAAACAGTTGATTTACATGTACATTCCAATAAATCAGACGGAAGCTTTTCGCCGGAGGAGCTGGTTTCCTATGCCATCGAGAAAGGGCTTTCTGCTTTTGCCTTAAGCGATCACGATACCACGGAAGGAATCGAGGCCGCCGTTCAGGCAGCGAAAGGAACCGGCATAGAAGTTATTCCCGCCATTGAATTTTCCACGGAATATGAAGGAAAGGATATTCATATTCTGGGACTTTATATTGATTACAGCGGAAAGGAATTTAAAAAATACCTGAAGGATTTTCAGGATTCCAGAGACCTGCGCAACCGGAAAATGTGTGAAAAGCTTACAGAACACGGCGTTCCCGTTACCTATGAGGAAATGCGTGAATATTTTCCCGGTTCTGTGCTGACCAGAGCTCATTATGCCAAATATATGTGGGAAAAAGGCTTTGTCAAAAGCATGAGCGAAGCCTTTGACCGCTATATCGGGGACCACGCTCCCTGTTTCCTGCCCCGGGAAAAAGTAACTCCCATGCAGGCTGTTGAATTGATTTTAAGGGCCGGGGGCGTGCCCATACTGGCTCATCCGGTTTTATATCATTTAAGCGATGAAAGGCTTGATAAGCTGGTGGCACAGTTAAAGGGTGTCGGACTTGCGGGTATAGAAGCCATCTATTCCACCTACACCTCTTCAGAGGAACGTCAGATGAGGGCGCTGGCGGATAAATATGACTTATTGATTTCCGGCGGTTCGGATTTTCACGGCACTACCAAGCCCAGCCTGGATTTAGGATGCGGATACGGCAAGCTTTGCATTCCTTATGATATTCTGGAGAACATAAAAGAATACCGGAGAAAAAACGGCAGATACAAAAACAGGATTATTTTTTCCGATATGGACGGCACACTGCTTGATGACAGGAAGAATCTTTCTCCCCGGATTTATGAAGCCATTGATAATTTTACCGCCCAGGGCGGGCGCTTCGTTTTATCCAGCGGCCGGCCTTTAGCCAGCATCCTGGAAACAAGAGAAAAGCTTGGCTTGAACTTCCCCGGCACCTTTGTGATTGCCTATAACGGCGCTCTTGTTTACGACTGTGAACAGGAAAAATCCATATGGGAACAGCGTGTTCCGTATAATTACGTTAAAAAAGTACTACAGCTTTCTAATGAATGTGATGTTCACGCCCACACCTATACTGACAACAGTATCATTTCTCCAAAGGACAACGAAGAACTGGCTTACTACCGGGAACATATTCATATGCCCGCCATTATCACGGACGACATTATTTCCGCTTTGGACAAAGAACCTTTTAAGCTGATCCTCATTCAGTTAGACGGCAAAGACAAGCTGGAAGCCTTCCGCAATACATTAGAATCCCGAACGGGGGACAAGCTGCACACCTTCTACTCCTCTTCCGTTTATTTGGAATGCTGTATGAAAGAAGCCTCCAAAGGAAATGCGATCCGGTTTTTATGCGGACATCTTGGCATAGATATAAAGAATTCCATCGCTGCGGGAGATGCGGCAAATGACATTTCCATGCTACAGGCCGCGGGATACGGCGTCTGCATGTGCAACGGAACGGAGGATGCAAAGGCTGTTGCGGATTATGTAACAAAATCGGACAATAACCACAACGGATTTATGGAAATCTTTGATAAAATAAAGGATTGAGCAACATTACCTGCTCTCACACCACTCCATATCAGGGCACTCATACCCATATAAATAAATCCATCCCCTCCCCCTCCTTACACAAGCCTAATTCTTAGAAATTGGCAGGATAACGTGCTTAGAGGGGGCTCCGGCTTAAAAGGGGCTTAGCTTTCAGATGCTTTCTGCAAAAAATATATTTAATTGAAGGAACCCTGCAAAAGCGTCGGCATTTAGATTGCGTTCTTTGCAATCTTATGTGCCGCTACGCTTTTGCCGGAGCGCAAGCGCGTTCCTGAAATAAATATATTCTTTTGCAGAAAGCATCTGAAAGCTAAGCCCCTTCTAAGCCGGAGTGCGTCCCCCCTAAGCACGTTATATCCCGCCAATCCCCCTTTAAATCTCATCCTTCCACAATCAGATACCTTCCATCCCCCACCTCAAAGACCTCATCCGCATCCAGAATCTCTTCCTCGTCCATTCCTTCCACATCGACGCCTTCTTCATCGAAATATTCCCATACCTCTTTGGGACAATTTACCACAACCGCCATGCATTCCTCCAGAAAATTCTGAGCCTCTTCCATAGTTTCCGCTACCGGCTCCGGAAAAAGCTTAAGCTGCTTTTCCAAAAAGCATTTTACTACTTCATCATCAAAATCGGGCATCCTTCTTACCTCCTTTCCAATTCTTCCGACACGAAACATCCTTTCTTCCATATCGTTCTTTCTACAATTTTATTGCTGCATAATTCATCCAGGATCAAAATCCCCTCCACAATCACGTTTACCCATCCGGCTTCACTCTTTAGAGTGTTGCTCCCGGAAATGCAAATTATTCCCGGCTTTTCTCCTCTGCCAATAATTGCCTTAACACCTGACAGACTCCCTTTTTTGTATAATCCGGGCAGCTATGCTTTGCAGCGGCCTTCAATTCTTCCACCGCATTTTCTACGGCATAGCTTTCCTTTGCCGATAAGATCATTCCCAAATCATTGTTATTGTCCCCGAAGACCATGGTTTCTTCTCTGCTGATCTGAAGGGTTTCCTGGATTTTCTTTAAAGCATTTCCCTTATCCACACTTTTATCCATAAAGTCAACCCATTCTTCTCCTGCCATAGTCACTTTTACTTTGTCCTGCCATTTAGGAATCAACGCAGACTCGCCTATGGGACGGATTGTTCCCTTTTTGTAAACGGCAAGCTTGATAATTTCCGCATCCGCCTTTAAAATGTCCTCCGTCAAGGTCACATCGTTGCGATATTCTTCCGAAATCAGATGAATAAAAGCCTCATCCTTCGATTCCAGATAACATCCGTTTGCCGTAGACGCCACCACATGACAGCCCTCCGAATATAAGCCTCTTAAATCTGCCATGATCTCTTCCACATAGCCTCTATCCATTGTGGTAACTGAAAAGTTTTCCCCGTTTAAAATAATATGGGCGCCATTTTCCGCAATATAACTCAGCTTCCGCTTTGTAGCTGCAAACATTTTACGAATGCTGCCATACTGCCTTCCGCTGGCTATGACAAAGTGAACCCCCGCATCTTTTAAATCGCGGATGACCTCTATCATCTCATCATAAACCTCTCTGGAAGAATCCTTTACTAAAGTTCCGTCCACGTCTGTGGCAATTAATTTTATTCTGTTTTCCATAATATCTCCTCATCAAGGGTCGAAAGGACGGTGATTCAAGAAATCATGCCTTTCTAAAAGCCGTAGCAGAATCCAGGGCAAAGCTTCCTTCATTTTCTCCCGAAAGCAATCGGCTTCCTTCCCGGGCCCTGCCCGCAAAACTTATAAATACTTTAACAGCTCCATAGGATGTTCAATAATGGCATCCGCGTGATTTTCTTCCAGCTCCTGTCTGTCCCGAAATCCCCACAAAGCGCCTACGGTATAAACTCCTGCGGATTTTCCCGTTTTCATATCCACACAGGTATCTCCCAGGTAAATAACCTCTTCCCTGACAAGTCCCAGCTGTTCCATAATATAGAATACGCCGTCGGGAGCAGGCTTCCTTGCCCGCTCATCGCTCTGCCCCACAAGGATGTCAAAGGTTCCCTTTCCGAAATTTTTTTCTACCACATTGACGGTCCTCTCCTGGGGTTTATTGGAATTAACCGCCAGAAGAAGCCCTTTTTCTTTTAGGGCATTTAGCAACTCCGGAATGCCTTCGTAGGGTTTTACTTCATAATTTACATATTTTTCAAAATACTTTCGATAGCTTTCCGCCATTTCATCAAGATGAACCAGCTCTGTATCCCCGTTAGCAACCAACGCCCTTTTTACAAGCTCCGCCGCGCCGTCTCCCACAAAATAGCGGTAACGGTCTATCTCAAAGGGAGGCAGTCCCACGTCCGAAAGCGCCAGGTTTGCCGATTTCCAAATGGATTTCAAAGTATCCGTAAGGGTTCCGTCCAAATCAAATATTACTGCTTTTTTACTCATGATGTATCTCCGGGATAAATACCCGCTCCTTTAAAATATCGCCTTCCATGGCCTTTGTTAAATTTTTAGCCTCTTCACAAAAATATTTCTGGGCCCCGAAGGATTCCTTTCCCCTTTTATCCACCTTCTCATAAGAACCGTCGGCCTTCAAAATCTGCGCCTTTAGGGTATCCTTTTGCAGACAGCTTAAAATATGGGCGATTCTTTCCTTTAAATCCGGCTGTTCCACCGGAAACAGGATTTCCACCCTGCGCCGCAGGTTACGAGGCATCCAGTCTGCACTGGAGAGGTAGTACTCTTCGTCTCCGCCGTTTTCAAAATAGAAAATCCTGCTATGCTCCAAAAATGTCCCTACAATCGAACGAACCGTAATATTTTCCGAAACATCGGGAATTCCGGTTTTTAAACAGCAGATACCCCGGACGATCAGGTCGATCTTTACTCCTGCAGCGCTTGCCGCATAAAGGGCGCTGATCACTTCCCTGTCGCAGAGGGAATTCATCTTTGCCACAATCTTGGCCTCCATTCCGGCCTTGGCGAATTTCGTTTCCCTTTCTATCATATAGATAAAGCGGTCCTTTAGCCAAAGGGGCGCTAAGGAAAGCTTGTTCCAGCTCCTTGGCTCCGAATAACCGGACAGCATGTTAAATACTGCCGTAGCGTCCTCGCCGATATCTTCCCTGCAGGTTAAAAGTCCCAAATCCGTATACAGCTTTGCCGTGGCGTCATTATAATTACCGGTTCCCAGATGCACATACCGCCTGATGCCGTCCTCCTCTTTCCGGACTACAAGAGTAATCTTGCTATGGGTTTTTAAACCCACCAGACCGTAGATAACATGAACGCCGGCTTTTTCCAGCATTTTCGCCCAGACTATGTTGTTTTCTTCGTCAAATCTGGCCTTTAACTCTACCAGAACAGAAACCTGCTTGCCATTTTCCGCCGCCTGGGCCAGAGCCGCTATAATGGGAGAATTGCCGCTGACCCTGTAAAGAGTCTGTTTAATAGCCAGCACCCGGGGGTCTTTTGCCGCCGTCTTGATAAAATCCACAACCGGCGTAAAGGTCTGGTAGGGATGATGCAATAAAATATCCCTTTTCCTGATTTCCCCAAAAATATCGCAGTCCCCGGGAAGCTCCGGCACCGGCTGGGGGGCATAAGGCTCTTCCTTGAAATGCTCAAAGCCCTCCACTCCGTAAAGCTTCATAAGCACGGTTAAATCCAAAGGTCCGTTGATATAATAAATATCCTCTTCGGAAATCTTCAATTCTTTCCGAATCATTTTTAAAAGCGCTTTGTCAACCCCTTCTTCCACCTCTAAACGGATTGCTTCGCCCCACTGTCTCTTCTTTAGCTGTTTCTCGATTTCTTTTAATAAATCTTCCGCCTCATCTTCTCCTATGCTTAAATCCGCATTTCTCATAATACGGAAGGGATGGATGCATAATACATCATAATTCAAAAAGAGCTTCTCAATGTTCCTTTCTATTATTTCCTCTAAAAAAATGAAAACTCTCTCTTTATCGTCGGGAATTTCCACCACTCTGGGCAGAACGCTCGGCACCTGAACCGTAGCAAACTCAACCTCCCGGTTCTTATCGTCTTTCCCCTTTTCTTCTTTGCCTTTTTCTCCCTTGGTCTTTTCGCTTTTATCCGGCTTTTTCTTGACAAGAGCGCCTAAATTCAGGGATTTATTCCTGATAAGAGGGAAAGGTCTGGAAGAATCCACCGCCATAGGAGTCAGAACCGGATACACATTATCCTCAAAATATTTATCAACAAAAGCCGCCTGCTTTTTGTTTAAGCCTTCATGATGGGCAATCATCTGCACCCCCTGCTGCTTCAACAAAGGCACAAGGCTTCTGTTATAGGTTGAATACTGAAGGTTTACTAACGCATGGGTATCCTCGTTGATGGCAAGAAGCTGCTTTTTGGGCGTCATTCCCGCTATGTCTTCTTTTTCGTAGCCCGCATGAACCATATCCTTTAAGGACGCAACCCTTACCATAAAAAATTCATCCAGGTTGGAAGCGGTAATACTCAAAAATTTCAAACGCTCAAAAAGCGGGTTTGTCTTATCCCGTGCCTCACTCAATATACGGTAATCAAATTTCAGCCAGCTTAATTCCCTGTTATCGTAATATTCGGGCTTTAAATAATCCAATGCTTCTGACATACTCATACCTCCTAAACATGACGCTTCTGCTTAATGACCGTCCTTACACTGTAAACCTCTTCAAAGAATTTTGCCCTTGTAGTAAGAAGGCCTTTTTCCAGTGTAATGTCTTCTGCGGTGTCCACGCTGATAATCAATTCATTATTCTTTAAAACCGTTTTCACTTCTTTAAACTTCTGTTTGTGGCTCCGATCCAGGCCGTTGGCAACCCGTAAAATTGCCGTCAGCTTGGCAATGATCAGATAGGTCTCCCTGCTCAAGGTAGTCTTTTCACTCAAAGCCTCATAATACTCAAATTCATCCCGATTGTATTTCGCCACATAGGCGACAATTTCCCGTTCCGCATGGGACAGGCCGATGATCTCCGTCGCCATAATGATACGGAAGCTGCATTCTCCCACATCAATCTGGGATATATATTTCCCGCAGTCATTTAACTGGGCCGCAATCTGTAAAAGAAGCCGTTCCCTTTTTGAAAGACCGTGGACCTTTTTCATGGTATCAAATATGGAAAGGGCAAGATGTTCCATAATCTCATTACGCTTTCTGCTGCACATATATCTTTTGCTGATATTGGCAGTGGAAGCAATAATATCCTGTTCAAAATCATGGACTTCTAAAAGGAGCTTATTCTGCTGGGCATATTCATAAGCAATTCCGTCACAGATGGATACCCCCGGCGCCCAGATATGCTGCGCTCCCAGCACCTCCATAATCCGCTTGGTCAAAACTGCGCTATGGAACAAAAGAGAAGCGTGCTCCTCGGAAATTTCCAGCCATCTGCTGATTTCCCCGGGATTTTTATGAAAAATCTTATCATAAAACTCCATGAACTTCTGATTATCCATATTGCCCCGGTCCTTGCAGACTTCCTTATTTTGCAATACCGGAGAAATATAGTCGTCTATAATGATCAGATTCTGAATTTCCCTGTCCTTTAAATAAAATTTTTTAAACAGGGAAAACTGGTTATTTACCACCTCTTCAATCAGTCTTTCATACTGTGTGGTTTTAGGGGACAACGTCTCCAGCCTCTCCCGCATCCTCATAACGCCCAGACGCATATTCTGGGTAGTTACCAGAGTATCGTTTTCAAAAAGGGAAATCTGGATACTTCCGCCGCCGATATCCAGTATCGCCGTTCCGCCCTCAATACAGTCGTCAAATTCCTTTCCTCTTGTAGCAACCGCCTTATAGTCTAAAAAACGCTGCTCGGAATTACTGATCGCTTCCACCGAAATTCCCGTCCGGTTTTTAATCTGGTCAAGCACGATCATAGTATTTCTGGTTTCCCTGATGGCGCTTGTGCCATAGGCCTTATAATCGTCCACCCTGTAGGATTTCATAATCCGGTCAAATTCCCGCAAAATCTCTGAAAGTTCATCCAGCTTTTCTACGGTAATTTTTCCCGTGTTATAAGAATCCACTCCCAGCGCAATTCTATGCCTGATACAATCGATTTCCCGGATGCCGGATTTTGGCGAAATTTCAAATATTTTCATGGACAGCTCATAAGAGCCTACATCAATTGCCGCAAATGTTTTAACTGCCATATGACCTTCCTCTTTCTGTCTGAACTATTTCTGTTTTTCTTCCTTACACCGCCTGTCGTTTCTGACCGGCTTTTTTGTCCTGCCTTTCTTTGTTATGCCGGCCTTCTCATCCTGTCTTTCCTTACTATGCCGGCTTTCCAGTCCTGCCCTTCTTTGTTATGCCGGCCTTCTCTTTCCGCTTTTAGTAGTTTCCCAGGATTTTCATATTCCTTGCCTCGTCCCTTAAGCCCCTCAAAGCGTTCTTAACCGCTCCATCAGCCAGGTTCCCCTCGAAATCCACAAAGAAACGGTATTCCCAGTTTCTGTCCTCGATAGGGCGGCTTTCGATTTTACATAAATTCAGATTATTATAAATAAAATGAGAAAGCATATGATACAGGGAACCGCTTTCATGGGGAATTTCAAAACAGATGCTGATTTTTTTCGCATCCTTTAAAAACACCTTCTGATTGGTCACAACGATAAATCTGGTGGAATTGGTATCGGACTGGTTCACACCCCGTTTCAAAACCTCCAGCCCGTATATTTCTCCTGCATAGGAGCTGGCAATTGCCGCCTGGGATCTATCCTGATCCTCCACTACCTTTTTTGCCGCAAAGGCATTATTCTGCATACTGATCTGCTTCCAGCCGTACCGGTTCAAAAACCTTGCGCTCTGCATCAAAGACTGTGGATGGGAATAGACCGTTTGAATCTCTTCTATTTTGCTTCCGGGCACGCCTAAAAGGCAATGCTCGATTTTAATGATCTGCTCCCCTACAATGTAATTTTCAAACTCTACCATCAAGTCGTAGATATCGCTTACGATTCCTGCTGTGGAATTTTCAATAGGCAGTACCGCAAAATCCGCACTTCCCTCTTCAATTGCACTCATGGCATCCCGGAAGGTATCCACATGGAAGCTGTCTATTTTCTCTCCGAAATACTGTACCATGGCCGCCTGGGAATAAGCGCCTTCCGCCCCCTGAAACACCACTCTCACTTTGCCCTCCTGCAAAGTGTCAACTCCCATAAAAGGAAGACGTCCTATACTACCATGCTCCGCTAAAAGCTTGTATTGAAGCTTTCTGCTTACAGACATGATCTGCTCAAACAATTCTTCAACGGCACGGCTGCTGAACTCATCAGATGTTAAGGCTTTGACTTTTCTGATTTTCTCCTCTTCCCTCACTCTGTCAAAGACCTTTTTCCCGGTCTCTATTTTATATTCTGCAACCTCTTTGCAAATTTCCATTCTGCTTTCATAAAGATCCACAATCTGTTTGTCAATCCTGTCAATTTCGTCCCGCAGCTTCTGTAAATCCAAATTCTTCGTTTCCATATCGTTTCCGCTCCAAATCCGTTTTGCGTTTTTCAAAATCTATTTTGCATTTTCTGCCGCCGCATCCCTTGCCGCATCAAAGGTCATAACCTGAAAGTCCCCACTCTCTAAAGAAATCTTATACATTGGCACATTCTCGCCAAATCCCATAAAATAAACAAATTTGGAGGTAGCGTTAATGGATGTATAATTGCCTTCCGCAAGCACGCGGGGGTCCGAGCCGTCCGTATACATAACTTTAAGAGCCGGCTCTGTTTGGGAATTTTTTTGGTAAAAAATGTAATTTCCGCAGACCAGATAACAATCAATCCTGTCCTGGGTCAGGGTCTGAACTTCTCCTGTTGCCATGTCATACCTGCACAGCTTATAGTCATCTGAAATATTCATAAAATAAATATAGTCCCCTTGGGCATCGGGATTCCATACATTGCCGTCATACACCATCTGAGTCTGGCCTGTAAGCGTATTAAAGCTGTAGAGATAATGGTCCCCATCCACTCCATTGTAGTAAATCATATTTCCGTAACTGGAAGCGGGATTCATTTCAAAATCAAGAACCTCTTCTCCTTTTCCCCTGCGGACATCCACCTGATATAAGGTAGTCTTTGTTTCCTTGTCATACCTTGCATAATAGAGCGTATTGTCCATTAATTTCATGGATGTGCATAGGGCTCTGTCTAAGCATTTTGCCTTTTTTCCCTTTAAATCACTGCGGTAGATTCCCAGCATCTGGAGCGCAAAGCCTCCCAGTCCCGAAGGCGCCGACACATCATTTACAAAATAGTAAAGATAGTTATCATCCGCATTCATATACATAGGCTTTGCATCGCTAAGCTTCCTGACGTCGGTTTCATCCACATTCATCACATACAAAGTTCCGTTATCATACTGGTTGGCAAAATATACCTTGTCGCCCACCTGACAGAACAGTCCGCCGTTATTGATATTCCCGCCTGTATTTCCGACAGTTCCTTCCGGGTTCTTATACAAAAGCACCTTTACTTCCTGAAAAACAAAGAACCCCGCAATGAAAACAAATACCAGAGAAAATACTAAAATTATTTTTTTCTTATCAGACATATTACACCTTTCCCTTTAACTCATTTAACATATCCACCATTGTTTTTCCATAGACCGGATGAACAAAGCCCGGCGCGATTTCCACCATAGGCTCTAACACAAAAGCTCTGTTTTTCATATCGATATGGGGAATGGTAAGATATTCATCATCCATAATCCTCTTATCATAAAACAAAATATCCAAATCCAGACTTCTGGGCCCCCAATGCACCGCCCGGTCCCTTTTGGCTTCCGCCTCTATTCGGTTACATACTGCTAACAGTTCATAGGGAGTCAGAAGGGTTTTTATCTTTGCCACTCCATTTAATACCGGATCCATTTCCACGCCGCCGTACGGTTCTGTTTCAATAATGCTTGAAGTCCGCAGAAGAAAAATATCACTTTCATTTTCCAGTGTTTCCAAGCCCTTTCTGATATACTCTTCCCTGTCTCCCACATTGGAGCCAAAGCTGATATAGACCTCGTGAAAACTGCGCTCTATGGAAACGGAAACATCTTCAAAAGGAAGCGGTATGGGAGCATAGGGTTTGCTCACGCTAACCTCTACGGAAGCTGCCGCAGGATACCGCAGCAGGATTTCCCTTGCCAGATTTTCCGTGACGGATTCTAAAAGCTTATAGGTATGCTTCTTCATATAACGGTCTACAAACATACTCAGTTCGCCATAATCCACCGACTGCTCCAAGTCATCAGCTTTCCCTGCCGGTCTTGTATCCGTATACAGACAAACATTGACAAAAAAATCCTGTCCCTGGGCAGACTCTTCAGGATATACGCCGTGATGGGCAAATACCTTTAAGCCCTTTACCTGAATTTTATCCATTTTGTACGCTCCTTTCATGGTGCTCATTGTATGATATATTGGCAGACCGCCAAAGACTTGGGCCACTTTTTATTCCAGTCCCGCTTTGTCTGTCAGCTGTGCAGAATAGCCTCCGTCATGCGGATTGCCCGCACGTTCTCTTTCACATCATGGACCCTTACAAATGCCGCGCCTTTCATAACTCCCATCACGGTGGTGGCAAGGGTGCCCTCCAGTCGTTTTTCCACCGGCAGATCCAATGTCAGCCCTATGACGGATTTTCGGGAGGTTCCCAATAAAACAGGCAGTCCGAAGGTATGAAGCATTTCCAGTTTATTGATAATTTCCAGATTGTTTTCGTAGGTTTTACCAAAACCCACCCCCGGGTCTATACAGATTTTCTCCCTGCCGATCCCGGCTCTCTCCGCTATTTCCAGGGTTTCCTCCATATCCATCAACAGTTCATTCATATAATTGCGGTAATCCGCGGCCTTTCTGTTATGCATCAGACAGCAGGGCAGTCCCGATCTGGCTATAACCTCTGCCATATTGGAATCATATTTCAGCCCCCAGATATCATTGATCATATCCGCTCCGGCTTCTATGCCCGAAAGAGCTACAGAGGACTTGTAGGTATCCAGGGAAAGCGGAATGTCAAACCGTTTTTTCATTGCTTCAATAACCGGTATGACCCGCGCCGCCTCCTCTTCTTCTGTCAAAAGGCTGTAGCCCGGTCTTGTGGATTCTCCGCCGATATCAATGATATCCGCTCCGGCTTCCAGCATTTCCTCCGTATGAAATAACGCCCCATCCATATTGTTCCATTTTCCGCCATCGGAAAAGGAATCCGGCGTTACATTTAAAATTCCCATCACATATGTATGATTCGCAGTGTCAAATTCTTTCTGTCCGATTCTCATGATGTCTTTCCTCAAATTTCCAACTTCATATTTTTCTTTTTTTTCTTCCAGTTACACGCTGACTGCATCTGACAACCATAGCAGGGTCTGCTGGCTTTATCCGCCCGGTACAAAATCCCTTTTAAATCGGAACCATCCTTTATGTCCTTATTGCGATGGTTGGCAATTGCCTCGGAAATCATCTTAATCTCCTCCTCCGAATAGCCGCAGTCCTTTAATATTCCCGGCGCTAACTTTGCCGAGGCTAAGGCGTGGTCTGTTCCGTCCTCATACTGGACAAACCTGCCGATATCGTGAAGCAGCGCGGCGCCATAAATCCAATCCTTCCTGATCGGTTCCGCATTTTCCTCCAGATTTAACAGCATGGCAATTCTCGCTACATTGAGAAAATGCGTCATATCGTGGCCGCAGAATTTCCGGCTCTTTTCATGGTGCGCAATCTTTTTGGCATATTTCTGGTACACGGGATGCTCTAAAATCTTTCTGGCTCTTTTCATGCTTTTGCCGTCTGAATCACTCATGATTTCTTACCTCTTTCATAGCTTCCTCCGCTTTTTGCCTTTCTAAGCTCTTATCGGACTTTTGACTCTTACGCGCTTTTTTGTTCTCCTGCAAAGCTTCAGACTCTTTTATGCTTTCCCTCTCTCCTGCAGGATTTCTGTCCCGTTTATTTTTTCATGTCCCCTGCAGCATATGGTAAAAGCTGTTTTGCAGTTTTTCATCCTCTGCAAATATACCTCTTGTCACGATGGTCACGGTTTTGCTTCCGGGCTTTTTTATCCCCCGCATGGTCATGCACATATGTTCCGCCTCAATCATGACCATAGCGCCTTTCGCACCTAATTCCTCCATGAGGGCGTCTGCTATCTGAGCCCCCATCTGCTCCTGAATCTGCAGCCTTCTGGCATATACCTCCACCGTTCTGGCAAGCTTGCTCAAGCCCACTACCCTGCCGTCAGGAATATATGCCACATGCGCTTTTCCGTAAAAGGGCATCAGGTGATGCTCGCACATGGAATAGAATGTAATATCCTTCTCCAGTACAATCTCATTATTTCCCGCACGAAAGGTCTTTGACAGATGTGCCTTACTTTTTTCATCCATACCCGCAAAAATTTCTTCATACATTCTGGCTATGCGGTCCGGCGTATCTTTCAGCCCTTCTCTGTGAATATCCTCTCCGATTCCCTCCAGTAAAAGGGTAACCGCCTCTTTTATCTTGTCTTTATTTACCATGGGAGTCTCTCCTCGTCCATTTTCCCTTTTTTACAATTGCTGTCAGCTCTCCCAGGTAGGAAAGGGAGCCAAATGCAATGATAACCCCATCCCTGCCGGCCATGAGATATGCCATTTCCACCGCTTCCTCCAGACTATCCGCCGCCGTTACCTTTTTGTGGCAGACCGACACGGCCTTTGCCAGCTCATAAGCCTCAAGAGCACGTTCATGATCCAGAGTCTTTACTGTAATAATGCTGTCAGCATAAGGATAAGATAACTGAATCATCCTGTCATACTCCTTATCCTTTAACACTCCCATTATATAAATTATTTTCCTATTTGTAAAATAAAACTCTATGGTTTGTACAAGTGCGCCTACAGCCCCTTCATTATGGGCCCCGTCTATGTAAAAATCCGGCTTCTTCGCAATTTTTTCAAACCTTGCCGGCCAAAAAACCCGTTCAAAGGCAAGCCGGACCGTCTCCTCCGGCAGCAAAAAATTTCCGTTGTCCCTCAGGCAGTTAATAGCCTCCAAAGCCACAGCCGCATTCTCAAGCTGGTATACTCCCATAAGAGAAAGCTTCATCCTTTTATAGTTTTTATAAGAAAAACGGATTCCTTTGTCTGTTCCCGAAAGAAGCTTTTCCTCATCCTTATTTACCAAAAAAAGCGGCGCATTTTTTTCCTTGCAAACGCGCTCTATTTCTTCTAAGGCTTCCTGCTTCTGCAGGCCGCATACCACGGGAATTCCTTCTTTGATGATTCCCGCCTTATTTTTAGCAATTTCGGAAAGGGACGGCCCCAGGAACTCCATATGGTCCATGCTGATAGAGGATATAACCGATACTACGGGTGTTTTAATAATATTTGTGGCGTCCTCCGTACCTCCCAAGCCTGTTTCCAGCACTACTGCATCGCAGTTTTTCTCTTTAAAATATAAAAAAGCAAGGGCTGTTTCAAATTCAAACGGCGTAGGATGGGAAAATCCCGCCTGAACCATTTCTTCACATTGAATTTTCAGCCTCTCCACATATTCACACAAAAGTTTTTTGCTTATCATCCGTCCGTTAATCTGGAATCGCTCCCTGTAATCCCCAATGGTGGGGGATATGTACCGTCCTGTTTTATAGCCGCAGGCGGTAAGGGTTTCCGAAAGCATCGCAAGAATGCTGCCTTTTCCGTTTGTTCCGGCTATATGTATGAATTTTAAATCATCCTGGGGATTGCCTAAACGCCTGCATAGTTCGGAAATGCAGGAAAGTCCCGGATGACAGCCTAAAGGCTTTAAACTTTCTATATAGGAAAGAGTTTCTTTTTCTGTCATTTTGAATTGCCTCGCTTGTTTTTGCTTTTGGTTGCAGTGATTTATTCGGAAAACTTGGGGGTTTTTCCTGTTTGGCTCCGCAGTGCTCCATTCGGAAAACTTGGGTTTTTCCGGTTCAGCTCCGCAGTGCTCCATTCGGAAAACCGCTGGTTTTCCTCATTCACGGGCTTCGCCCTATGAAAACTGTCATAGACAAATTCGTCTGCCAGCAGCCGATTTGTCTCTGGGGGTTTTTCCGCTTCGACTCCGCAGTGCTCCATTCGGAAAACCGCTGGTTTTCCTCATTCACGGGCTTCGCCCTATGAAAACTGTCATAGACAAATTCGTCTGCCAGCAGCCGATTTGTCTCTGGGGGTTTTTCCGCTTCGACTCCGCAGTGCTCCATTCGGAAAACCGCTGGTTTTCCTCATTCACGGGCTTCGCCCTATGAAAACTGTCATAGACAAATTCGTCTGCCAGCAGCCGATTTGTCTCTGGCAGTTTTCGCACTGCTCATGGCTTACGTGGACATTATAACATATTTTTGAATAAATTTAATGTTTGTGGGTCATACTTTAGTTATGATTAAGAATTTTTTTACTTGTGGTCTGGTGGGGTGGTGCTTGGAGATCTTGTTTACTGCCGCTAATGGACTGAAAAATAAGGATTTTAAATTGAAAGGGAATACTTCCTTGTGGATGTTTCCTATATATGGTATGGCGGCATTCTTTAAACCGGTTTATAGGTTTATTAAAAAATGGCCGGTTCCTTTCAGGGGCGCATTTTATACTATCTGTATTTTTGCCACGGAATTTCTTACAGGGAGCGCTTTGAAGAAAAGAAAGCTTTGTCCCTGGAATTATGAAAGCTCGCCTTATAACATCGACGGCGTTATCAGAATCGATTACGCCCCTTACTGGTTCGGCACAGGTCTTTTGTATGAATATATCCTGAACCGCCGGAAAAGTAAAAACTGACGGTCAAATAACCGCCAGTCATTACCTTCGCAATACCTTACCGCTTTTATTATCTGCGGTAATGTATTCATATATCCTCCCCTAAACAGCCACCCGCCTTGTGCGGGTGGTTTATATTTCATCATCAAAGTCGTTGATGTTTCCCTCATTGATGCTTTGGGTGTTTAAGGTTCTTCTTTTCATTCTCTGCTTTTCAGACTGTTCTAAAATATAGTCCTTTATGGCACGGGAATTTTTGATATGGACGAGCTTTAATACCTGATGGGTAGTATCCCCTGTATAGCAGACAACCGTACCCAGCTTAAAAATCCGCTCCCACAAGGAAGTTTCCAGTTTTACATCCGTTACCTTATACATGTAGCAGTCATCTTCCACCGTTTTTAAAAATCCCGCCTTCATGTTGATGATTTCCTCTCCTACCGTATATTTGGTAAAGGTCCAGGGCAGTCCAAAAAATAAAACTCTCTTTTTTTCTACAAATTCCATTCATTTATCCTCCAAGTTATCGTCAGGCTTCTTTTTTATCATATCACATACAGCTCCGACTGCAAATACGGATTTTAAGAAGAAGACTGGGCAACCAGAGCATCCAACATACTCTGAATGGAATCCGCCGCCTGGGATACCGTGGTGGAAGCTGCCGCCATTTCCTCCGTGGAGGCGGCAAGATTTTGTGTCCTTTCACTTACCTGCTCTATGACCGCCAGAAGCTTTTCTGCATTCTTCATAATGCCGCTGATAGCATCTTCAATTTTAATCTTACTGTCATTGCTGCTTCCCGCTGTCTTTTTGGAGCTTCCCGCCAGAGAATTGATTTCCTTAGCCACAACGGCAAAGCCCCTCCCCGCTTCGCCAGCCCTTGCGGCCTCTATGGACGCATTCAAGGCTAACAGATTGGTTTTATTGGCAATGGATACAACCGCATTATTGTTTTTCTCCAATTCCTTTAACAGACTGTTAATTTCCGTCAGGGAATCCTCCAAAGCCTGGCAGAATGCGCTAACCTCGGATACGTCTCCGGAAATTCCCGTGCTTTCCTCCGCATTGGCATTATTTCCGGCCTCCATCTGCTCTACGGATGCGTTCAGCTTTGTAAACTCTCCGTTTATCTCGGAAACCGTACTGATAATCTCTTGTTGCTGCCTGTTAATGGTATCCATCAGCTGGGAAATTTCTTCCTTTTCTTCCTCTGACAGATCCTTTATGTAATGAATGCAGTTGGTCTTTACATTAAATCCGTTAAAAATGGCAGTCGCCATCTCTTTACAGCTTTCATAACCACAGCAGGAGCAGTCAATACAACGCTTCTCCTGTGTATCTTTTTTCATTTCCTTAAAAATGCGGTCTAACTGCATTCTGTCCGGTATCTTATGCTTACAGCCTGCGGACCTGTCTGTATATTTCCTAAGAAAATCATTTAAATTAAGACCTTCGAACTGTTTATTTAAAGCAGCTAACCGCTCCTCCGGCTTCAAATTCCTTGCCCAGGCATCCTTTGCATTGTCGTGCTTGCATGACTCTCTGATTTTAAGCACCTCATAAAGAGTGTCCTCTGTCTTATTTTTTTCCTCTTCCGTTGCCGTACCATACAGACAGCCGGAAGAACAGTTTAAGGCGTCGATAAACAGATAAGGCGTCTTGCTTTCGATAATACGGCTCTTATTCTGCTCCAGGAAATGATACATGTGCTTTTCCCCTTCTATCTGACGCACAAGAACGCTTTCTCCCAAAAACCAGTATACATTTTCTTTTAAGCCGCCGGGCATAGGATATAGGGAGCCCAGACCATATTCAATCTCATCGCTGCAGGGCGCGCCGGTAATATTGTGCTTCCTTACATACTTCATGAGATGATCGAAGGTAACGTTATAGGAAACAACGCCATGATTGTTTTCATCGTCAATTTCCATCTTTTTTGCAATACACGGGCTGATAAAAGCCAGCTTGTCCGTAATGCCCATATATTTCTTTGCATAAATTGCCCCGCACATCATAGGGCTTTGAACCGGAAACAGCTTTGGCAGAAGCTCCGGTATATATCTCTCAATATAACCCACAACTGCCGGACATGGCTGTGAAATTCCTCCCAGATAGTTATTTTTTTGGATGTAATTAATATATCCCCAGGTCGTAATATCAGCGCCAAAGGAAATACTGACAATTCGGTTAACCCCGGCCTGTTTCAGTCCTCCCAGGACGCTTTCATACTCATCCTTATAATTTGCCAGAAAAGCCGGCGCCAATAAAATTGAAATCTGTTCTCCTTTCTTCAAATCCTCAAAAAAACGTTCGGTATCATCCCTGAATTCCCTCGCCCGATGTTTGCAGACATCAAAGCATGCACCACATGCAACACATTTGCTTCCATCTACCTCAATGCGATTTTTACCGTTTTGTTCACTTTGATAATTAGCTCCCAAACAACTGCACGCACTGATACATTTATTGCAACCGATGCAATTGTCATTTGTATAAACTAATGACATCAAATTCCCCCTTTCAGTTGATTAGTGTCATTATACTACAAAATGTCTGTTTCTACCATAAAATGCAAACGATAAATTTATATGATTCTCCCATTTTTTCATTGAAAGCCTTTACCACATATGGTATCATAGTAAAAATGCAGACACAAAAGGAGGTATTTTCATGACAGCAAAGGAATGTATCATAAACCGTCGCAGCATCCGCAGATTTAAGCCTGACGCCGTAGACCCTCAATTATTAAAAGGAATCGTTGAAACCGCTTCTTACGCGCCCAGCTGGAAGCATACACAAATTACAAGATATATAGCTGTGGAAGGTGCCTTAAAGGATAAGATCGCAGACGAGGGAACCAAAATGTTTCCTAATAACGGCAATATTATCAAAAACGCCCCCGTATTAATCGCCGTAACCGTTGTCAAAGGCCGCTCCGGTTATGAGAGGGACGGTTCCTTTTCTACCGACAGAGGCGACGGCTGGCAGATGTATGATGCAGGCGTTGCATCCCAGACATTTTGCCTGGCGGCACATGAAGCAGGTCTTGGAACCGTAATTATGGGAATATTTGACAGACCCGTTGTTTCCTCCCTGTTACAGCTTCCCGAAGATAGAGAGCTGGTGGCTCTGATTCCCATTGGCTACGCAGATGAAGAACCGGTCGCCCCCCGCAGGAAACCGGTAGATGAGTTAATTTCATTTTTAAATTAAAAATAAATCGAAGAGATTCATTTCTCTTCGATTTTATTATGATACCCCGTCTTTACGGGGAACATCATTTCAGAAAGAGAGGTTCATACTTATGAGACACTTAATGAATCCGCTGGATTTTTCCGTGGAAGAACTGGATACGCTGTTTGAGCTGGCAATGGATATTGAAAAGAATCCGGAAAAATACGCCGACAGATGCGCCGGCAAAAAAATAGCCACCTGCTTTTATGAGGCCAGCACCAGAACCCGCCTAAGCTTTGAAGCGGCAATGATAAATTTAGGCGGCAGCGTTATCGGCTTTTCCGACGCAAACTCCTCTTCCGCCTCGAAAGGCGAAAGCGTTTCCGACACCATCCGGGTTATTTCCTGCTTTGCGGACATCTGCGCAATGCGCCACCCTAAAGAAGGGGCGGCTATGGTTGCGGCTTCCAGGTCTTCCATTCCCGTTATCAATGCGGGAGACGGCGGACACCAGCACCCCACTCAGACCCTGACGGATCTGTTGACCATCCGCTCCTTAAAGGGACGGCTCAATCATTTTACCATCGGTCTTTGCGGGGATTTAAAATTCGGCAGAACGGTTCACTCCCTGATCAATGCCCTTTCCCGTTATGAGGACATACACTTTATCTTTATTTCCCCCGAAGAACTGCGGGTTCCCGATTACATTATTGAGATGTTGAAGGAAAAGAACATTCCCTATGAAGAAGTTATCAAGCTGGAAGACACCATTGCGCAGCTGGACTTGCTTTATATGACCCGCGTCCAGAGAGAGCGCTTCTTCAACGAAGAGGATTATGTAAGATTAAAGGATTTCTACATTCTGGACAAAAAGAAAATGAAAGCTGCCAAGGAGGATATGCTGGTGCTGCATCCCCTTCCCCGTGTTAATGAAATCTCTGTGGAAGTGGACGATGACCCCCGTGCGGTCTATTTTAAGCAGGTCCAGTACGGCATGTATGTGCGAATGGCCCTGATTCTCACACTGTTAGAGCTGGTATAAGAGGAGGAACTATTATGTTAAATGTAGGAAAAATTGAAGAAGGATTTGTATTAGACCATATTGAGGCGGGAAAAAGCCTTTCCCTTTACCACCATCTTCAGCTGGACAAGCTGGACTGTACTGTTGCCATCATCAAAAACGCCCGCAGCAACAAAATGGGCAAAAAAGACATTTTAAAGGTAGAGTGCGATATCAATATGCTGGATCTGGATATTCTGGCCTTTATCGATCACAATATTACCGTCAATGTCATTAAAGACGGGGAAATCGTAGACAAAAGGGAACTGATTCTCCCAAGGGAAATCAAAAACGTGATTCATTGCAAAAATCCCCGCTGCATTACCTCCATCGAACAGGAGCTGCCGCACATTTTCTTTCTGGCAGATGAAGAGAAGGAAATTTACCGCTGCAAATATTGCGAAGAAAAATATGATTCAAAAAAATAGAACAGAATGGAAAAACGCAATCCATGCGCTGTTTTTTAAGGGTTCCTCCCATAAAGCAAATAATTGCCACAGGAACTCTTAAAAACAGCCAAAAAGCCAGTCATTTCCCACACTGTCGGAAATAGCCGTTCATTTTCTGCTATACCGAAAATCACATTTGGGTTTTCCTTCTGCAATCGTCATTTTCCGTTCAAGCTTCATTCCCATTATATCCGCTAATCACTTGTGCCCGTATGGGACACAGAACAAAGATATCCGTTAAATTTACCGGATTTCCCTGTTTGTAACACGGATGCTTCCAATTTTAACCGGTATCCACTTTTTCTCCCATCCTACTTACTAATTGGGACAACTGGCAAAATTGTATCCTTAAATATTTATCCCAAATCCCAATTGATCAGTTTGTGATACTTCTCTCAAATCGCGGAAGCATCTTTTGGGCTAAAGTACAGTCTGACAGAAAATTTAATATAAATTGTAAAAAATCTTTTGCTAAATCTTTCTCTCCCATATCATACGCCCCAAAAATCATGCCACTTCTTTCAGATAAAGCTTTTCGCCCAATAACCGCTTCAGAAATACATGCACGCACTTGGAGATTTTCATAGGCTACATCATCTAATGCTTCTTTCAAAATAAATAGCATTTTATTATTTTATTTTTTTCTGCAATCTCAGCCCGAAAAAATGAAAAAAGAACTTGACTGTAAACCTGATTGATACCTTATATTTCAAGGAAAATAATAGCTTTGTAGCAGGAGGATATGGTATGGAGGTTTTCGTACAAACCAATAATCTCACGAAACGGTATGGAAAGCATAAAGTTGTAAACAGTGTGAATCTATCAGTCAAAAAGGGCGAAATTTATGGACTGACAGGGCGAAATGGGGCAGGAAAAACCACTGTTTTGAGATTAATTAGTGGACTGGCAAAACCCTCAGGAGGAAATGTATGTTTATTTGAGAAAAATGGTCATGATACGATTTATGCGCAGAATCGTGTGGGAGTGCTGATTGAAAATCCGGGAGTGTACCCGAATATGAACGCAAAAGAGAATATAAAACTAAAGTGTTTGGCAAAGGGCATTTCGAGTAAAAGCTATATTACAGAGCTTTTAGAAAGCGTCGGGCTGTCATATGCCGATAAGAAAAAAGTCAAACATTTTTCTGTTGGAATGAAACAACGCTTAGGCATTGCGTTAGCTTAGGTAGGAAATCCGGAACTGGTTCTTTTGGACGAACCTCTCAATGGTCTTGACCCACAAGGCATGGCTGAAATTCGGGAAATGATTAGAGGTGTATCTCATGACTAAGATGATAAAAATAGATTTATATCGTTTCTTTCGCTCTGCATCCACATGGACAATCCTATTTGCTGATATTATGCTTGCATTTTTAAGTGTTATGCTGGTTTCAACTAATAGATTTATTCTAATGTCGGAGAACTGCTGGCAGCACAAATAAATGGCGGTATGATTATGATACTATGCGCAGTAGCGGTTATTATATTTGTGAGTGGCAAGTATAAGAACGGTTTCATAAAAAATATTGCCAATTACCTTCCACGGCGTGAAATGTTCGTTCTGCCAGAGATTATTGTATCATTTGTTGCTTGTGCTTTGTATTTTTTTGTATATTCGATATGTACGATTGCCGCAGGGGCAATCTTTTTTGGAAATACGTTTATTGATTTTTCCTTTTTTGCTATAATAAAACTGCTGATTGTACAGTTTATTTTGCATTGGGCGTTTTGTTGCTTAATGTTGCTTTTTTATATACTAACCGGCAGTACAACTTTTACCGTGGCAGCCGGACTTTTAATGGCACTTAAAATTCTAAATGGTTTGTATGTGCTTGTTGAACGGTTTACACATTTCAATGTAAATCAATTTATGTTGGATTCCAATATCTTTCAAATTGGAATGTATTCTGCAAACTCAGTATATGCAAGGGCTATTGTTATAGGGCTAATATTCCTTTTGTCAGAAATTATTTTATTATGTATGGTTATGAACAAAAAAGAAATTAAATAGAGTCCCGGAATAAGGAGGTAAGCGTTATGACAATAAAAGAGGTTGAGGAACGGACAGGTTTGACACGTTCCAATATACGTTTTTATGAAAAAGAAAAACTTATAGAACCGTCACGAAATGATAAAAACGGATATAGAGATTATTCTGAAAAAGATGTTGAAAATATTAAAAAAATTGCTTATTTGCGGACACTGGAAATTTCCATTGAAGATATCCGTAATATCATATCCGATAAAGTGCCATTGGCAGAAATTATAAAAAAACAAACTACAACAATCCAAGCACAAATAGAGGGTTTAAATCAGGCAAAAACCATGTGTGAAAGAATGCTTGAATCTGGAAATATCAGTTTTGACGAATTACAGGTTGAGAAATATGTAACAGATTTGGAGAGTTATTGGAGTAATAATAAACCGGTTTTCAAACTGGATTCAGTTAGCTTCTTGTATATTTGGGGCAGCCTTATTACATGGACAATTATTACAGTATTGTGTTTAATAATCGGAATATTATCATATGGGAAATTGCCAGCTGAGATTCCTGTTCAATGGGACAACGGATCAGCAGCTTCGGTTGTAGATAAGAAATTTATTTTTGTATATCCATTAGCTTGTATCTGTATCCGTATTTTGTTAAGACCCGTTATCTATGTGAGATTTTTAATGAACTATATCT
>Ga0137307_100252_pt1 | contig 80570 bp, 55 predicted proteins | sample NAcewD2O_March_2_FD_97180 | JGI IMG/M metagenome (GOLD analysis project Ga0137307, IMG submission 97180) | Mouse cecal microbial communities from Vienna, Austria - N-Acetylglucosamine amended D2O_March | ecosystem: Host-associated > Mammals > Digestive system > Large intestine > Cecum | place...
TTTTGCACTTGCCAGTTGAACCTGCGGTCGATTCGGGGCTTTTTTATTTATAAAAAGTGCGGAGAATCAAGTAATTTTCGTAAATTTGCCTCGAAATATGCGCCTGCGGCAAGCGAGCTTTTGCAGCACTTCGCAACAGAGACCATATTCAAAGCTTAAAAGATAAAAAGAAAACACATAAATCAATTATCATGGACATATCCCATATCGAACACATCGGCATCGCCGTTCCCTCACTCGATGAAGCAATTCCTTTCTACGAGAACATGTTAGGCTTCAAGTGCTTTGCAATTGAAGAAGTTGCAGACCAGAAGGTTCGCACCGCTTTCTTCAAAGTCGGCCAGACCAAACTCGAGCTTCTTGAAGGTACAGCCGAAGACAGCGCCATCAGCAAATTCATCGCTGCCAACGGTGGACGCGGCGGTATTCAGCACATAGCTTTCGCCGTTGAAGACGGCGTGGCAAATGCTCTCGCCGAACTCGAAGGCAAAGGCTGCCGCCTTATCGACAAAGCTCCCCGTAAAGGTGCCGAAGGCCTCAACATCGCATTCGTTCACCCCAAATCGAGCGTAGGCACACTCATCGAACTTTGCGAAGACCCCAATAAGAAATAAACACTACTCACCGGAGGCGGCAGCCATGTCGCTCCCGGCTTTTTTTTATTCAAATATATCATGAGCAGTCAACTCGAAAAAGTAAAAGAACTCATCGAGCTTCGCGCCGAAGCACGTCTCGGCGGTGGCGAGAAAGCCATTCAGAAACAGCACGAACGCGGCAAATATACAGCACGCGAACGCATAGCTCAGCTCCTCGACGAAGGATCGTTCGAAGAGCTCGACATGTTCGTGCGTCATCGCTGCACCAACTTCGGCCAGGAAAAGAAATCGTATCTTGGCGACGGTGTTGTCACCGGCTACGGTACTATCGACGGCCGTCTTGTTTATGTTTTCGCACAAGACTTTACAGTGTTCGGCGGTTCTCTCTCTGAGACCATGGCACTCAAAATCTGCAAAATCATGGACATGGCCATGAAGATGGGAGCACCCGTTATCGGTCTCAACGACTCAGGCGGCGCCCGTATTCAGGAAGGCATCAACGCACTGGCCGGCTATGCCGAAATTTTCCAGCGCAACATCATGGCTTCGGGCGTAATTCCCCAGATTTCGGCTATTCTCGGCCCCTGTGCCGGCGGTGCCGTTTACTCGCCCGCTCTCACCGACTTCACAATCATGGCAAAGGGCATCTCTTACATGTTCCTTACCGGCCCGAAGGTAGTGAAGACAGTTACCGGAGAAGATGTTACTCAGGAAGCACTCGGCGGTGCTTCGGTTCACGCGCAGAAGAGCGGCGTATGCCACTTTGCCGCGGAAGACGGCGAAGACGCCCTCAAGATTGTCCGCAAACTCTTCTCCTACATTCCCCAGAACAATCTCGAAGAACCCCCGCTGGTGGAGTGCACCGACCCAATCGACCGTCTCGAGGATTCTCTCAACGACATCATTCCCGATTCGCCCAACCGTCCATACAACATGTATGAAGTTATCGGTGCTATCATCGACAACGGCGAATTCCTCGAAGTACAGAGCGACTATGCCAAGAATATAATCGTAGGCTTCGCTCGTTTCAACGGCCAGGCTGTAGGTGTTGTGGCCAACCAGCCCAAATATCTTGCCGGCGTGCTCGACAGCAACGCTTCGCGCAAGGGCGCTCGCTTCGTACGTTTCTGCGACGCATTCAATATTCCTCTGGTTACACTCGTAGACGTGCCCGGCTTCCTTCCCGGCACCGGCCAGGAGTACAACGGTGTGATTCTTCACGGTGCCAAGCTTCTCTACGCCTATGGCGAGGCTACTGTGCCCAAGGTTACAGTCACACTCCGCAAGAGCTATGGCGGCAGCCATATCGTGATGAGCTGCAAGCAGCTCCGTGGCGACATGAACTATGCATGGCCTACAGCCGAAATCGCCGTTATGGGTGGTGCCGGCGCCGTAGAAGTGCTCTACGCCAAAGAAGCAAAAGCCAGCGATGACCCCGCAAAAGTGCTCGCCGAGAAGGAAGCAGAGTACAACAAACTCTTCTGCAACCCCTACAACGCAGCCCGCTACGGTTATATCGACGATGTTATCGAGCCCCGTAACACTCGCTTCCGCGTAATCAGAGCTCTCCAGCAGCTCGCCACCAAGAAGGTTGTCAACCCCGCCAAGAAGCACGGCAACATTCCCCTTTGATACATGATGAAAAAGTTAGTTTCAACCCTCGCGATTGTTCTGATGGTGCTCGCTGCCGCCCTGCCTGCTTCGGCACAGGGCCGAAAGTCAGTGAGAATCAACGAGGTGATGGTGTCGAACGATAGCAGCATGGTCGACGAGTATGGCCGCCGCTCGGCATGGATTGAGCTTTTCAACTCAAACTTTGCCCCGGTCGAGATATCGAGCATGTTCATCACCAACGACAAGAATAATCCTAAGAAATATCCCGTGCCCCTGGGCGATGTGAACACTCGCATCCCCAAGAGGCAGCATGTTGTGTTCTTTGCCGACGGAGAGCCCAATCTCGGCACTTTCCATGCCAACTTTGCGCTTGAGCCCAATGTCGACAACTGGATTGGCCTCTACGACGCCGACGGCCTGACCCTTATCGACGAGGTTGTGGTGCCGGCGGCTCTTACCGTTGGCCAGAGCTACGCACGCTCGGAAGATGGTGCCGGCGAATGGGCTATACGCACCGGCGGCAACGACGACTATATCACACCGTCGAGCGCCAATATTATCAAGGATTCAAACAAGAAGATTGAATTGTTTGCCGAGCGTGACGAAAACGGTTTTGGTATGACCATTATGGCCATGTGCATCGTTTTCTCGGCTCTGTTGCTCCTTTGCCTCAGTTTCTATGGCATAGGCAAAATTGGTGCGGCCATTTCGCGTATGAACAAGCTTCGTGCCCACCACGGTGAAGCTGCCGGAGAAGTCGACAAGACTACTGTCACACATGACTCCGGAGAAGAAATCGCTGCTATCGCAATGGCACTCTATGAGCATCTCAATGCTCACGATACCGAAAGCACTATTCTCACTATCAACAAAGTGAAGCGCGCCTATTCGCCCTGGAGCTCCAAAATCTACAGCCTCCGCCAGGTGCCCGAGCATCACGCCAAATAACCATCCAATCTGATTTCAAAAATGAAAGAATATAAATATAAAATCAATGGCAACAACTACACCGTTGCCGTAGGCGACATAGACGAGAATGTCGCTCAGGTCGAAGTAAACGGCGTGCCCTACAAGGTAGTGCTCGATACTCCCAAGACCATTACCAAAGTCGCATCCGTAAAAGCTGCAGCTGCTCCCCGCACAGCTTCCGGTGAGAAAATTATCTCAAGCAAGCCCGTGTCGGGCGGCGTAAACAATATCGTGGCACCACTCCCCGGCACAGTTATTTCTGTAGCCGTGAAGCCCGGCGATGTTGTTAAGGCTTCCGATACTGTCGTGATGCTCGAGGCCATGAAGATGGAAAACTCCATCCGTGCCGGCCGCGACGGCAAAGTTGCTTCGGTGAATGTTAATCCCGGCGATTCTGTCCTTGAAGGCGCAGTTCTCGTCACCCTTGAATAATTTGTCAAATTTTGCGAATTATGTCATTTGGTGATTTTCTTCTTAGCAACCTCGAACAGTTCTGGCAGCTGACCGGCTTTGCCAATGCGGAAATTGGCAACTTCGCCATGCTTGCAGTCGGCCTTTTCTTCATCTGGCTGGCCATAAAGAAGAACTTCGAGCCCATGCTGCTGGTGCCTATCGGCTTCGGCATACTTATAGGTAACATTCCCTTCAACGCAGAGGCCGGTCTTGAAATCGGCATTTACGAAGAAGGCTCGGTTCTCAATATTCTCTACAACGGCGTGTCGGCCGGTTGGTATCCTCCGCTGATTTTCCTTGGTATCGGTGCCATGACCGACTTCTCGGCCCTGATTGCCAATCCTAAGCTTATGCTTATCGGCGCGGCAGCACAGTTCGGTATCTTCGGCGCCTATATGGTGGCCCTCGCTATTGGCTTCTCGCCCGACCAGGCAGGTGCTATCGCTATTATCGGCGGCGCCGACGGCCCCACTGCTATTTTCCTTTCGTCGAAGCTTGCTCCCAACCTGATGGGTGCCATCGCTGTGTCGGCTTACTCATATATGGCTCTTGTGCCTGTGATTCAGCCGCCGCTGATGCGCCTGTTCACTACTAAGAAAGAGCGTCTCATTCGCATGAAACCGGCTCGTGCCGTATCAAAGAGCGAGAAGATTATCTTCCCCATTGTCGGCCTGCTCCTCACATGCTTTGTTGTGCCCACAGGTATTCCTCTGCTTGGCATGCTCTTCTTTGGCAACCTTCTTCGTGAGTGCGGTGTTACAAACCGTCTTGCAAAAACAGCGTCGAACGCTCTTACCGACATTGTCACAATTCTCTTAGGCATGACTGTAGGTGCTTCTACCCAGGCCTCGCAGTTCCTTACTCCCCAGACTCTCTTTATCTTCTTCCTCGGCTTCATGGCATTTATCATTGCTTCGTCGAGCGGTGTGCTCTTCGTGAAGCTCTTCAATCTCGTGCTGCCCAAAGATAAGAAGATTAACCCGCTCATCGGCAACGCCGGTGTGTCGGCTGTGCCTATGTCGGCCCGTATCTCAAACAATCTCGGCCTTGAATACGATCCCAGCAACTACCTGCTCATGCACGCTATGGGCCCGAACGTTGCCGGTGTTATCGGTTCGGCCGTAGCAGCCGGTGTACTCCTCGGCTTCCTTGCCTGATATACCGGTTATCAATAAAAACAGCGCGTCAGCTTTTGCCGGCGCGCTGTTTTCATGATAATATGCTTGTCACTTCAGTGCAAAGCGGTAGATGCAGAATGTCTTCGGACCTATTTCAGTCGACCACTTGTCGGGACCGGCTTCCTGAGAGGCCTGTTCCGTAGGCACTATAGTGTCGGGTTTGTCGAGAGTGTTGTCGGCGTCGGGGTCGTCGGCTGTGAAAGTTGTGATTGCCACGCTTATTACCTTATGTTTCCTGCCAATACCCTTGAACGAGAAATCGAGGCTCTGTACAGAATCTGATGTATTCACTGTCTTTACCACAATTTCATCGGTGTCCTTGTCGTACACGGCACTTGCGAACAGACCGTGCTGTCCTTCTCCGCCCGCTACAGGCTTCTTGTCCATTGTAAGCGGAAGCACATAGGAGCCTTTGTTTTTACTGAAAAGCTGCTGTACATAGTAGCTTGCCGTTTTGACAGACCTGTTGTTGTCAAACCATATCATGTCGGGTCGCCACTGCCAGCCGTCAGTGTGGGCGAAAAGCGGAGCATAGGTGGCCATGCGGACCACATCGGCATTTCGCTCGAGTCCGGTCATGAACGCCGCTTCGAGAAGCGAGGCGTTGAAGTGATTCCATTGTTTGTCCTTGCCATGGCAGGCATACTCGCCGGCGAAGACTTTAGGACCTTTACGGTCGTAATTGTCGTAGCGCTTTCCCTGGCTGAGGAACCAGTCCTCAGGCCGGTAGAAGTGCTCGTCGACCATATCGGCTTTAAGACGCTTCATTTGCGGCCACAGATAGTCAAACTGTTCGCCTTCGGAGTTGGGTCCGGAAGAGCCCACAATCTGTATTTCGGGATGAGCCTTGCGGACTGCGGCCACAAATGGCTCCAGGCGCTCTATGTACTCGGGCCCCCATTGCTCGTTGCCTATGCCTATATATTTCATGCCGAATGGCTCGGGATGCCCCATCTCCGCACGCAGCGAGCCCCAGCGCGATTCAACGTCGCCGTTGGCAAACTCGATAAGGTCGAGGGCATTCTGTATGTAGGGTTGCAGCGAGTCGAGCGGTACACGGCCCGAATCGTCGGAGTTCTGGTACTGGCATGCCAGACCCACATTGACAATGGGCAGCGGTTCGGCGCCGAGGTCCTCGGCGAGCCGGAAATACTCAAAGAAACCAAGACCTCCGCTCTGGTAATAGTCGGGGAAGAAGCGGTATGTGAAAGTATAGTGCCAGCGGTTTTCGTTGAGCGGACGGTTTTCGACCGGTCCGACGGTGTTTTTCCACTGATATCTTGTGCCGAGGTCGGTGCCTTCTACGACGCAGCCTCCCGGAAAACGCAGCACTCCGGGCCGTATGTCGTAGAGGGCTTGCGCAAGGTCGGCGCGCAGACCGTTTTCCTGACCTTTCCAGGTGTTTACAGGAAACAGCGACACATGTTCCACATCCACGGTCACCTCGTCCAGGCCGTCATGAGTGTCGTCATCACCGTTGTCGGGCTTGGCAAGAAAGATGCGCAGGCATGCGTGAGTATCTGTGACATCGCTTTTGAGCACAGCGGTATACTTTTTCCACTCCTTCGAGTCAATGGTTATTGTGGCAGAGGCAATCTCCTGGCTCTCCTGCCGCGACGACTGACTGGCAATCTGAACGACCAGTTTCGACGAGCCGCCTTCGGGAACTCGAGCCCACACCGAGAAACGGTATTCCTCGCCACGGCCGATGCCTATGCCGAAGAAGCCCTCGTTTATGAGTCCGCTGTGCTTCTCGGGATGCCCGGCAGCCGACAGTCGCACATAATGGGGGTTGCGTTCAAACGGGCCGTCGTCCCTCAGCTCGATTCCCCCGAAAGTCTGCCAGCCCATGAAATTCTGAGGAAACTCGAATGACCGGTTCTTGATTTTCTCGGCATATAGGCCGCCGTCGGCTGCATAGTTGATGTCTTCAAAGAAAAGACCGTACATTGTCGGCGAAATATCGGCTCCTGGCCGGTCGGCGTGTATCTCAAGGTCGTGTCCGTCGGCTTCGAGCCCCATTGTAGCTGCCAGCAGAGCAGCAGACAAATATCTTGCAGTCTGATTCATATATGGTATTAGCGTTAGATATATATTGGTCGCAGTGTGTAAACACAGTACAAAAATAGGGAATGGATATGTATATCTCAAAAAAATTACGCCGACGCATATGGCCGGCGTAATTTTTTTTGGTTCTCTCAGCGCTTATTGCTCGGGGTCGAGAATTATGACGCTGTATTTGCCTTGTCCGAGGAATTTCTTCATGAAGGTTTCTACTTCTGCATCGTTTACTTCCGGAATAGTCTTTTCTGTATTGAGGAATGTGTTGACGCCGTTGAGAAGGGTGGCCGAAATAGCGCTTGCCCATGCTTCGTTTTTCTCAAGGCTTTCGGTGATGTCTTTCTGCATGAACTCGGTAGTGGGTTTGATTTCATCGGCCGAGATGTCGCTTTGCGATGCGAATACGATGTCGCGGATAGCCTGGAGCACTTCGTCTTTCATTTCAGGCTTCATGGGGAATGCAATCTCGAGAGTAGTGTTGTCGTTGGTTGTGCGCTGCATTGCCATAGAAGCACCGATAGAGTATGTTGCACCCATTTCCTCGCGTACTTTGTTGAGGAGGCGTTTGCTTATGACTTGTCCGGCGGCTTCGGCAAGGAGTTTGTTTTTGGTGTTGTAGGGCATATTGCCATATGCGCAGATGAGAACCCATGTCTGGGGAGTCTGCATCTTTGTTGTTTCGCTGGCCTGGGGAGCTTTAGCCGGGAACTCGAAAGCGGGGTTGTGCACAAAGTCTTTGGTTGCAGTCTTTGCATCGGCCGGTAGTGTGGCTATGTACTGTTCCATAAGTGGCACGAATGTAGCCTGGTCGATGTCGCCAACGAAGATAAATGTGTAGTCGGCAGCATTGGCTGTCATGTCTTTTACTAAGCCGTTGATAGTGGCGAGATCGGCGTTCTTGACGTCGTCGGCTGTGAGTGCCTGACGCAAGGGCGACGAGAAGAGCTTACTTGAGATAAGCTTCTGGAATGTGTATCGGGGGTCGCTTTCCTGATTTGCGAGCGCTGCAGTGTGTGCAGCCTGCTTCGAGGTGAAGTCGTCGGCTTTGATATTGAATCCGGTGAAGTAAGCGTAAATCAGCTCCATGAGGGTGGGCAGGTCTTTTGTTGTGCTGCTTCCCTCGAACTCGCGGGTATATCCGCCGGCGCTGAAAGCGATGTCGGCCTGCTTGCCCTGCAGATATTTCTGGATGTCGGTTGTGTTGTAGTCGTTGAGACCTAGTGCAGATGCTACTGCCACAGGGAGGTATTTTACCGAGGATGCTATGTCATTGCCCAGAGTAGATATGCCTTTGCCTTTGGCGATGATGTCAAACACGATTTCATTGGCTTTGAAGTCTGTTTTCTTTACAATCACCTTCACACCGTTGCTTAGAGTGTATTCGGTTGTGCCCCATTCTTTGTTTTCAGCAGTCTTGGCGATTTTGCCGGGAGCGGGAAGCGAGGGAATGAGGGGGTCTTCGCGCATAGTGTCTTTGTAAGGCTCGAGAGTTTCGGCATCTATTTTCTCTATGGCTGTAGCGAAATCCTGGTCGGTGGGTACGGGATAGTTCTCGTTGTCGGGGAAGAGACCGAGGAGCACGCGGTTGTCTTCGCTAATCATCTGCGGAAGTACCTGGTTGATTGCGTCGACAGGTATACCTTGAGCGAGCTGCTCGTACATCTGTTTTTCAAATTCGATGCCGGGGGCGGGAAGATTCTGAGTGAACAGACGTGAGTATTCACGTGCGAACGAATCGTTTTCGCGGTTGTTCCGTCCCTGATAGAGCTTGTCAATCTGCGAGAGGAATTCAGCTTTGGCTCGCTCGTATTCACCTACTGTGAAGCCGCCGCGTACGGCACGGAGCAGTTCGCGGTAAGCCTGTGTGAAGGCTGGAACTACGTCGGTATCTTTGGGCGATACAGAGAGGTCGAGGGCACCTTTAGTGTCGGAAACAAAATAAGAACCGATGTTTACCGAAGCCGAAGCAAATTCTGTCTCGGGGTTGTTGGCGATTTCGCTCAGACGGTTGTTGAGCATTATGTCAATGATTCTGGAGATGTAATCGGCAGGGTAGTACATCTGAGAGTTGCGGTACTGGCGAGGAAGCCAGAGGGCGTCGCTTTTGAACATCATGTCGACACTCGGGGTGGTGATTTCCTTGTCTTTGCCGATTGCGTAGATTGTGCCGGGGGTGTCTTCAACTTCGAAGTAAACACGCTCTGCAGGATTCTCAGGCATCTTAATGGGCGAGAATATTTCTACGATTTTTTTCTGAATATATGCGGGGTCGATGTCTCCTACGACAATAATGGCCTGGTTGTCGGGACGATACCACTTGTGGTAGTAGTCAACGAGGGCTTTGGGCTCGAAGTTGTCTACAACGTCCATGATGCCGATAGGCAGACGCTTGCCATATATGTTGTCGGGATATATGATGGGCAGGAGCTGCTCGAGAACACGCATCTGGCCCGACATGGAGCGCCGCCACTCTTCGTGGATTACACCGCGTTCCGAGTCGATTTCAGCGGGGTCGAGAGTAAGAGCCGAAGCCCAGTCGTGGAGAATGAGCAGACATGTGTCCTGCACGCCGGCGCGAGCCACAGGCACGTTGCTTATGTTGTAAACGGTTTCGTCGATAGAGGTGTAGGCATTGAGGTTGTAGCCAAATTTGATGCCGTTGGCCTCACACCAGTCGATGATTCCCTTGCCGGGGAAGTTGTCGGTGCCGTTGAAGCACATGTGTTCGAGGAAGTGTGCAAGACCGCGCTGATTCTCTTCTTCGAGCACCGAGCCCACTTTTTGGGCGATGTAAAAATCGGCTTGTCCTTTTGGAGTCTCGTTGTGACGGATGAAGTACGACATGCCGTTTTCAAGAACACCTGCCACGAGAGCCTCGTCGGCAGGCAGAGGCGGAATCTGCTGAGGCTGCTGGGCCGCGGCGCTTCCGATTGCGGTTACTGCCATAAAAATGGCAATAAGGCCGCGAAGAATTTGTTTTTTCATTCTCTATGTAATGTTGGTTTTCTGTTGTTTATGTCTATTTGACGCAAAATTACTTTTTTTCTTACTAATCTCGCGTTAAATTATGTTTAAGCGTTTGACGGCATGACGAAAAGCAGTTACTTTGCATATTGATTGCGTCATAATTGTAGAAAAAACGAAAAAAAGAACAACTATGCCGGCGGTCTCGAAAAATTTAGTCAAATCATTCAATCAAAAACCAGTCTATGAATAAAATTCTACGCATTGTGCTGCCTGGTGTGCTGTTTCTTACACTGCCCGCACAGGCTGTGGAACTTACGCCTGAAGCCGCTCTCGACAGAGCGCTCTCCTCAAGCACCGGAGTGCGTCGCGTGCCATCACGGCAGGCCCGCAACTATAAACTCACATACTCCGAAGGTAAGCAGGTATATGTTTTCTCAGATGAAAAAGCCGGAGGATATCTTGCCGTATCTGGCGACGACATGGCTCCTGCCGTGCTCGGCTATGCCGACACCGGAAACTTCGATGCCGACAATATGTCGCCGGCCATGAAATGGTGGCTCGAAAGTTATGCCCGACAGATAGAGGCAGCAAAGACAGCCGGTGTGCGTCAGTCGTTCCGTAAGGCCGCCGTCCGTCATGCCATTGAACCTCTTGTGCAGACTCTCTGGGACCAGTCGGCTCCGTTCAATAACTTCTGTCCCAAGGTAAACGGTTCGGCATCGGTAACGGGCTGTGCCGCCACTGCCATGGCGCAAATCATGAATTATCATGAATGGCCTGTCAAAGGCCGGCAGAGTATAACATATCTTAACGAGGCCAGCAACCGCAACGTGTCGGTCAACTTCTCGTCGATTACTTTCGACTGGGCCAATATGCTCGATGATTACTCCGATGTTACGCCTAACACAGCTCAGAAAAATGCAGTGGCAACGCTGATGTACGCTGCCGGCGCATCTGTCAAAATGCAGTACACGTCAAACGAGAGCAGCGCATCGGCATTCGAAGTACCCGCCGCGCTTATCAAATATTTCGACTACGACAATGGCGTGCGCTATCTTCCGCGCGAGTACTACGAAGTTTCCGATTGGGAGGATGTTGTATACGGCCAGCTCGCCGCGAATATGCCTGTTCTTTATACCGGCCAGAGCAATGAGGGCGGCCATGCCTTTGTGTGCGACGGCTATAGTTCCGACGGCTATTTTCACATCAACTGGGGCTGGAGCGGCCTCAGCGACGGCTATTTCCTTCTTACCGCTCTCGACCCGAATGTTCAGGGTATAGGCGGTTCGGATTCGGGTTTCAACTACGAGCAGGCTATAATCGCCGGAATCAACAAGCCTCAGGAGGGGTCCGAAATTTACTGGCAGATGCTTGTCGACGGCAATTTCTCTATCAAAAACGACCGTATGAGCCTTGGAAGCAGCATTCAGCTCAACACTGGTATCTATAATTTCTCCGCTTCGAGTATCACAACCACAGTCGGTATCAAGATAGAGGCCGCAAACGGCGATATCATCTATGCTCCGTCGTCTAATGTCGAGACATTCGCACCTTTGTCGGGCTACACCGATTTCGATGTGAAACTGCCCTCGGACCTCACCGACGGTGTGTACACCGTTGGTCCGGCATTCCAGTGCGGCGACACATGGTACGACGCACCCGTGCCCGTGTCGGCTGTACAGATCTATACAATGACTGTAGAAGATGGCGTGGCATACTTCACCGCCGGTGAATCGGCAAGTCTTACCGTAAGCGATTTCCAGCTACTCACTCCCGTTTACTGGGGCAGCCTGTGCCACATGACAGCAAAATTTGCCAACAACAGCAATCGTGAGTTTATCGGCACCGTTTGTCCGGCACTTGAGACTGCGTCGGGTATGGTTGTGGCCGTTGCCGACACCAAGAACCTTGACCTCCACCCCGGGCAGTCGAGCGAGTGGAATTTCATAGGTCGGTTCGACCTCTATAACAGCATCCTCGGTGGCTCTCCCGCTGCCGGCGAATATATGCTGTATCTTGTCGATCCGAATACTCTCGAACACTACTCCGATGGCATTCCTGTGGAGCTGCATGTTTCATCGGCAGCGCCGAGCCTTTATGTCGACGATTTCAGCGTTGTGGGCGACCCCGACAATATCGACCCGCTCAATATCTCCTTCATTGCCACTATAACATGTGAGGAGGGATATTTCGCCGACCGCCTCACTGTGGCCATTTTCCCCGAGTACCAGAACAAATCGATAGCTTCCTTGTCTTCCGAGCCTCTGTTTATCGAAGAGGGCGAAGAGGGTACAATGACAGCCAAAGGCAGTCTTGCCGTGCTCGAACGCGGAAAAATCTATGGAGCGGCTGTCTTCTCCGGCAGTATCCAGGTCAGCAATATGCTTGTCTTCACCACTTCGGAGCAGTCAGGTGTTGAAAATGTAGAGGCCATAGTCGGCGATGTAGTCTTCCCCACACTTACCGACAGCAGTGTAGAGCTGCGTTGTGCCGATGTAAGGTCGGTGAACGTGTACAATATCGCCGGCGCACGCATATTTGGCTGCGAGGGCGATGTGCGTACCATTGATTTCACTTCATATCCTAAAGGAGTGTATCTTGTAGAGATTATCTATGGCGCCGACGTCAAGAGCCGCGCTGTAGGACGTGTAGTCCGTCGCTGATAATGCTCTGAATTCATAATTAACGGGGAGCCGCAGGCAGATGTCTGGCGGCTCCTTTAGTTTGTTTTGCCGGCGGCTAAAAACATAAATCGGCGATGCGCGTTGTAAATGTATGATGATTTCAGATAATAGGAAACGACTTGTGATAATAGGCGGCGGGTTTGCCGGTCTTAATCTTGCCAAAAAAGTAGACAAGAGTATATGGGACGTTGTCGTTGTCGACCGGCACAATTACCATAGTTTTCCGCCTCTGTTCTATCAGGTGGCCTCATCGGGCTTAGAGCCGTCGAATATTTCTTTTCCTTTCCGTCGCGAGATGCTGTCGCGCAAGTGTCGTGGATGTTCGTTCCACTACGGAGAGGCGAAGCGTATCGATGTGTTGCGTCGCGAAGTACACACTAAATATGAAACTATTCCTTACGACGCGCTTGTGCTTGCCACGGGCACGACCAACAATTTCTTTGGCATCGCCGACCTGCAGAAGTATGTGCTCACCTTGAAATCGACCCCGGAGGCCATACGTTGCCGCAATGAGATAATCGACCGACTGGAGCGTGCCGCTGTGTGCTCCGACGCAAATCTGCGTCGCCGTCTGCTCACCTTTGTGATTGTGGGTGGTGGTCCGGCAGGCGTTGAGATTGCCGGTGCGCTCGGTGAGGTGAAGCGCTATGTGGTAAAACGCGAGTATCCGTCGCTCTCGAGCGACGAGGTGAAAGTGGTGCTGGTCGAAGGCAGCGATGCTTTGTTGCGAAGCATGGGCCCGGCCTCATCGGCCGATGCTCTCCGCGGCCTGCAGCAGTTGTGTGTCGACGTGCGCCTCAATATGTCGATGAAAAATTACGACGGCCACGTGATTAGCTTCTCCGACGGTTCGTCGCTTGAGACATCGTCGGTGATATGGACTGCAGGTGTCGTTGGTGAGCCAATTGTTATTGAAGGTTCGGATGTAAAGCCGGGGCCAGGAGGCCGCTTCGTAGTCGATGAGTATAACCGCATTGAGGGTCTGGTCGATGTCTACGCCCTCGGCGATATAGCGCTGATGACATCGGAGCGCTATCCGCGTGGACATCCGCAGGTGGCACAAGTGGCAATACAGATGGGTCGCAATCTGGCCCACAATCTGAGCCGGCCCGAGAACCGGCGGCCTTTTGAGTACCGCGACAAAGGCAGCATGGCTACAATCGGTCGAAACCGTGCTGTGGTAGATATGGACAAACTTCATTTAAACGGCACTGTGGCATGGTTTGCGTGGCTTGTGGTGCATCTTATAAGCCTGCTCGGCTTCCGCAACCGTACGATAGTGTTCATCAACTGGATGTGGAGCTATTTCAATTATTCGGCAGGCTTACGCTTGCTTTTCCGACCGGGCCGTTATCCCGAACGTAAATACTGGAGCGAATGAAAAAAGAAGATTTCATAGCTGTTTTCAAGTCGTCGTTTCCCGATGGGGAAGCGTGGTGCAACTGGTTCTTTGCTACAGAGCCCGTAAAAGATGAAAATATATATCTGAGCTACGACGGCACAAAGGCTGCATCGGCCCTGCTTATGCAACCGTATCCGTTTTTGTACGAAGGCACCGTATTCGACAGTGGTTATATTAGTTGTGTGGCCACACGACCCGAGAGTCGCGCCAAGGGGCTTTCGCGAGATAATCTGCGCAAGGCTCTGAACGACGCGCGCGCAATAGGTTATGCAATGGCCGAACTTGTGCCTGCCGCCGACAGCCTTTATTATTTCTACTCGCGCGAGGGCTTTGCGACAGTCTTCTATGTCGACCGCGAGCGATATACCTCGCTCCACAGCTTTCCGGAGGGGCGCGGTGCTCTTGTTGAGCCCGGTTATACGCTGTTTCATGACCTTGAAGTGGAAGCCGGCTGCGGTATTCTGCACACAGAGGCCGACTATAGGCGCGTGCTCGAAGACATGAGCGTTGACGGCGGCTCGGTTGTGCTCGCCGCTACCGACGACGACGGCCACAGCGCTATGCTTTTCGCAGTCGATGCACCCGACGGCGGTGCGCTTGTGAAGTGTCTTATAGGGCATTCGAAATATGCGCGTCGTACCTTGCTTTGCGAGTTGCGGCGTCGTGTTGGCTCTCGCGACATAACGGTGCTGCGTCCGCCGGTGTCGGGCGATAAGGCGCTGATGCAACCCTATGGCATGATGCGCATTCTGAACCCCGAGTTACTGCTCGGTGCGCTCGCTGCCCGGCATCCGCAGCTGAGTATGAAGATAAAGCTCTCTGATTCGTTACTCTCCGACAACAGCGGTGTATATGAACTTGCCGAGGGCGTGTGTGTGAAAGATTGTGCTGCGGTTTCTGATTATAAGGTCGACCTCGACATTTCTGTCGACACTCTTGCCGGAATAATCTTCGGCAGCCACGAAATGGGTGAGATTTTCAATATTCCGGCAAGGCGGCCCTATATGTCGCTTATGCTCGATTAGCTTCCCGTGACGGACCGATAAAAAATAAGTGCGCGGCTTCACAGTCGCGCACTTACCCAAATTCATGTTTTGTTAATTATCACAGAATTTTAATATTAAATTATTATAATATTTCTGAGTCCATTTGTTCCTGCACCTGAGCGGCGAGGTCGGGGTCAATCATAATACGGCCGCAGTATTCGCAAACGATGAGTTTCTTGTGGCTCTTGATTTCGATTTGCTTTTGCGGTGGTATACGGTTGAAGCAGCCTCCACAGGCGTTGCGGTCGACAATCACAATGCCGAGGCCGTTGTGCACTTTGTCGCGGATGCGCTTGAAAGCGGTGAGTGTACGCTCGTCGATAGCGGGCTCGAGGGCTTTGGCTCGGCCGAGAAGGTTTTCTTCTTCGGTACGTGTCTCGCTTACGAGGTTGTCGAGAGTAGCTTTCTTTTCTTCAAGGAGCTGGGTCTGGTCGTCAATCGAAGATTTGATAGATTCGATTTCGGCGTTGAGATTGTCAATCTGGCGCTCGTAGTCTCCGATATTTTTTTCGCTGAGCTGAATTTCGAGCGTTTCGTATTCTATTTCCTTGGTGAGATTATCGAATTCGTGATTGTTGCGCACATTGTCGAGCTGCTGTTTGTAGCGGTCGATAAGGAGCTTTTTGTTTTCGATTTTGTTGATTTCATCAAGGCGGCGGGCCTGGCAGTTGTCGATTTCGCCCTGGAAACGCTCAATGCGAGAAACGAGGCCTTTGATGGTGTCGGAGAGGTCCTTCACTTCCTGGGGGAGCTCGCCGCGGATAGCGCGGATACGACGAATGTCGGAGTGGATGAGCTGAAGCTTGTAGAGTGTTTTAAGACGCTCTTCTACGGAGAGATTTTCGTTTTTGTGTTCTGTTGCCATATCTGTGTTACAGGTATTTTACCGGATTTTGTTCAATATCCGAGTAATCGACTGCAAAATTAGCAAATTTATTTTTAATAACCTTATAAAAGATTTGTTTTGCGCACGATTCGCTCTCAAAATGGCCTATGTCGAATATTGCCATTGGCGAAGATGCACACTCTGCGAAGTCGTGGTAGCGGATATCGGCTGTAATGTAGAGCTGTGCACCCGAAGCGGCGGCGGCCGGTATGAATTCGCCACCCGAGCCTCCGCAAAGAGCTATGCGACGTATGCGCATGTCGGGGCTGAAGTTTCCGCCGGCTTTAACGCATGGCACGCCGAAGTGCTCTTTGACAAGCGCAAGTATTTCGTCTCCCTTGAGGGGCGACTCAAGCTCGGCTACAACGCCGAGGCCGGTCGAGGTATCATCGCTGCGAAGCACCGATGTCTCGAAAATGTAGGCCGCCGAGCCGGGAGTAGAGGCGAGAGCCTCTTTCACTTTGCGGCATGCGTTTGTGCTGAGCGTCGCCGAAATCCTGCAGGCCGGGGTGCTGTCGAGGTCTATGCTTATGCCGTCGTTGTCGTTGCTGATTGACGATGATCTGATTGACGCTATGCAGCACGTCGAAGCTCCGTTGTCGAGCATTACGAGCTGCACGTCGTCGACAGCCTGCGGGGAGCAGATTACCGATAGCTTCAGCAACTCGGTCGGGGCCGGTGCAAGTGCTCTTATAACGCGTGCGCCGAGCATCCGGGCCATTTCGTATGAAATGCCTCCGCGCGTGCTGTCGAGGGCGGTGTGGCTTGAGTAGACCGCGATGCCCTCGCGAATGGCGGCTGCCACGGCGCGTTCGGCGACTGTGCGTCCGGTGAAACGCTTTATTCCCTTGAAAATGAGGGGGTGATGCGAGAGCACCAGATTGCGGCCGCGTCTTACTGCTTCGGCTATGATGTCTTCGGTCACATCCACGCAAAGAAGTGCCCCGGTGACTTCGCCGCCGGCCTCGGCCGGAAGGCCTACCTGCAGCCCGGAGTTGTCCCAGCTCTCCTGTAGTGAAAGTGGGGCATACTCCTCAAGCGCTGCTGTTATGTAGCTTAGTTTCATTTAGTTTCGCTAAGAACTACTTCGAGGTTAAGTTCGTCGAGTTGTTTCTGGTCGATGGGTGCGGGTGCGTCGAGCATCACATCGCGGCCGCTGTTGTTCTTGGGGAATGCGATGCAGTCGCGGATGCTGTCGAGACCGGCGAAGAGGCTCACCCAACGGTCGAGTCCATAGGCGAGGCCGCCGTGAGGGGGAGCGCCGTATTTGAAGGCGTTCATAAGGAAGCCGAACTGAGCCTGGGCTTTCTCGGGTGTGAAGCCGAGAATCTCGAACATTTTTGCCTGTAGCTTGCTGTCGTGGATACGGATTGAACCGCCGCCAACTTCGACACCGTTGATAACCATGTCGTAAGCATCGGCGCGAACGTCTTCGGGCTTGGTGTCCAGCAGAGGAATGTCTTCGTCCTTGGGATGTGTGAAAGGGTGGTGCATGGCCATGAGGCGCTGCTCTTCGTCGCTCCACTCAAACATGGGGAAGTCAACAATCCACAGGCAGGCGAATTTGTCTTTATCGCGAAGGCCGAGCTGGCGGCCAACTTCGAGACGAAGCTCGCACAGCTGCTTGCGGGTGCGCATGGCATCGTCGCCGCTGAGAATGAGAATGAGGTCGCCCGGTTCGGCGTTCATTGCTGTGCGGAGTTCCTGCAGCTGCTCCTGGGTGTAGAATTTATCGACACTCGATTTTACATTGCCGTTTTCTTCGACACGCGCGTAAACCATGCCCTTGGCGCCAATCTGCGGTTTCTTGACAAATTCGGTGAGCGCGTCGAGCTGCTTGCGGGTGTAGTGGGCAGCGCCTTTGGCATTGATGCCGCCGATATAAGCCGCATTGTCGAAAACACTGAAGCCTTTGCCTTTGAGCACGTCCATGAGTTCGACAAATTTCATGTCGAAGCGCAGGTCGGGCTTGTCGCTGCCGTAGTATTTCATTGCGTTGGCCCATGTCATGCGTTGCCAGGGCTCGTTGAATTCAATGCCGAGCATCTGCTTGAACAGATGTTTGGCCATGCCTTCGAAGAGCTCGATGATATCGTTCTGCTCCACAAAGCTCATTTCGCAGTCAATCTGTGTGAATTCGGGCTGACGGTCGGCGCGGAGGTCTTCGTCGCGGAAGCACTTCACAATCTGGAAGTAGCGGTCCATGCCCGATACCATGAGCAGCTGCTTGAGAGTCTGGGGCGACTGCGGCAGTGCGTAGAACTGTCCCGGATTCATACGCGAGGGCACCACGAAGTCGCGGGCGCCTTCGGGAGTGGAGCCGATGAGCATAGGGGTTTCGATTTCGAGGAAGCCTTTGCCGTCGAGGTAGCGACGCACTTCCATGGTCATGCGGTGGCGCAGCTCGAGGTTGCGGCGCACGGGATTGCGACGGATGTCGAGGTAGCGGTAACGCATGCGGATGTCGTCGCCGCCGTCGCTTTCGTCTTCAATTGTGAAGGGCGGAACTTCGCTGGTATTGAGTATGTTGAGCTCGTCGGCGATGATTTCGATGTCGCCGGTAGGGAGCTGCGAGTTCTTGGAAGTGCGCTCAGCCACTTTGCCACGGATTTGTATCACAAATTCACGGCCGAGGTGGTTGGCGGCGTCGTTGAGAGCGCTGTCGTGCTCGGTGTTGAACACCACCTGAGTGATGCCGTAGCGGTCGCGGAGGTCGACAAATGTCATGCCGCCCATTTTGCGTACGCGCTGTACCCAGCCGGCGAGAGTCACTTCGCGGCCGGCGTCGGCGAGGCGTAGCTCGCCGCAGGTATTGGTCCTGAACATTTTATGTGTGTACTTAAACTAGTTATACTTAAGTAAGTCGGTTTATTTGCCTGTTTTGGGCGACATGTCCATTGCGGGCTCTGGCGCAAGGCCGCGGTTGCGCAGGAGGGCGTCGACCGAAGGTTCTTTGCCGCGGAAGTTTATGTAGAGCTGCATGGGGTCTTCGCTGCCGCCTTTTTCGAGCACATTTTCTTTGAATTTGCGTGCTGTTTCGGGGTCGAAGATGCCTTTTTCCTTGAAGAGTTCGAAGCCGTCGCTGTCGAGCACTTCAGCCCACAGATATGTGTAGTAGCCCGAAGCGTAACCGTCGCTGCCGAATATATGCTTAAAGTAGGGCGAACGGTAGCGGAAGGTGAGTTCGGCCGGCATGCCGAGCTCTTCGGCTACTTGTTTTTCAAAAGCAGCCACATCGGTGTCGCCTTCGGGATTGAGCTTGCCATACTGGAGGTCGAGCAGTGCTGCACCTACGAGCTCGGCGGTAGTGAAGCCCTGATTGTGTGTGGCGGCAGCCTGAAGCTTGGCGATGAGTTCGTCGGGAATCACTTCGCCGGTCTTCCAGTGGTGAGCGTATGTGCGGAGCATTTCGGGTTCGAATGCCCAGTGCTCGTGAATCTGCGAGGGGAGCTCAACGAAGTCGCGGTCGACATTTGTGCCGGCCTGGCTTTTGAGGGGAGCGCGCGAGAGCATGCCGTGGAGGCCGTGGCCGAATTCGTGGAACATGGTCTCTACCTCGTCGATAGTGAGCAGTGCCGGGGTGTCGGCACCCGGACGCGAGAAGTTTCCTACATTATATATAACCGGACGCGACGAAGAGCCGTCGGGCTGACGCCACGAGCCTTTGAACTGGTCCATCCATGCGCCCTGACGTTTTGATGCGCGGGGGAAGTAGTCGGTCATGAAAACGGCGACGTGCTCGTCGTTGTTTGCATCTGTTACGTTGTAAACGGTAACTTCGGGGTAGTACTTGGGAGCGTCGGGTATTTCGGTGAATTTCACACCGTAGAGGCGTTCGGCCATATTGAAAATGCCGTTGCGAACCGAGTCGAGAGCAAAATACTGGCGCACGTCGTTTTCGTCGAGGTCATATTTCTGTTTGCGCACTTTCTCGGCGTAGTAATAATAGTCCCAGGGCTCGATTTTGATGCCGGCGCCTTCGGCATCGGCTACGGCCTGCATTTCGGCCACTTCTTCATGAACGCGCTTCACGGCCGGACGCCATATCTGCATGAGCAGGTTTTCGGCGTTTTCTGTTGTCTTAGCCATTACGTTGTCGGTCATGTACGAACCGTAATCCTTGAAGCCGAGGAGTTGGGCTTTCTTGGCGCGAACTTTGAGAATGTCGTTGATAATGGGGAGGTTGTTGTATTCGCCATAAGATGCGAGGTTGGTGTAACCCTTGTACATCTTTTCGCGCAGGTCGCGGTTGTCGGCAAACTGGAGCAGGGGCAGACGGCTGGGCGCGTGGAGTGTGAACACCCATTTGCCTTCGCCGAGGTTGCGGGCTTTGGCTTCGTCGGCAGCCTGGTCGATGCTCGACTGAGGCAGGCCGGCGAGTTCGTCGGCGTTGTCAACCACGATTTCAAATGCGTTGGTGGCATTGAGCAGATTGCGGTTGAATTTTATGTAAAGACCGGTGAGCTCGCTGTTGAGAGCCTTCAGCTCTTCTTTCTGTGCCGGTTCGAGCAGAGCGCCGTTGCGCGCGAAAGATTTATAGTAGTCCTCCACTGCGCGGCGACGGTCGGTGGGGAGGCTTTCGCGGTTTTCGTAGATGTGTTTGATGCGCTGGAAGAGAGCGTCGTCCATAGTCATCTCGTCGATAAACGAAGAATAACGGGGCTCGAATTCATCGCCGATTTTCGACATTTCGTCGGACGAACACGATTCGCTTAGGGCGAAATAAACTGTCGCAACCTTGTCGAGAATGTCGCCCGAGAACTCCAGCGGCATGATTGTGTTGTCGAACGTCGCTTCGTCGGGATTGTTTACAATCTCCTGAATCTGAGCCTTTTTCTGCTCGATTCCCGCTTCGAGTGCGGGCAGATAGTCGCTGTACTGAATCTGCTCGAAGGGCGGAATCTCATAGGGCGTGTCGTACTTGCTCAGAAACGGGTTCTGATGCTTTTCGGCGCAGCTTGCCAGACATACGGCTCCTGCGAGAGCCGCACCTGCTGCTGAAACTAAACTGATTTTCATATTGATTTTGCGTAGCTTGTTTTTGTGCGTAATTAGCAATCACAAAGTTACGCATTATTTTTCAAATATCGGTCTGGCGCGAACCATTTATTTTGAGACGATTCTTGCGCTCACAAAATCTTGAAATAATTTTCGATTTTTCAATGCCGATTTCTATCCGCTTTTACACAGGTGCTGAGGTGCCTGTGCTTGGCACTGTCTTACTTCTGCTGCTGTGCTGTCTGCTGCTTTTTGTATTTTTTGTAGGCTGTGGCCATGCGAGTGTGATAGCCACGGGATGCGTATGCCGGTCCGTTGTACAGTCGGGCGAATGCAGCCCAGTTTTTTGAGCGGAGGTGCTTGAGCAGGCCTGTATTGTTCATAAAATCGGCAAACATGCGGAGTTGCTCGTACTCCGACTTCGACATTTTTTCGACAAATGCCTCGCGGTTTGGAGCGCCGGCGAGTTTCCAGTTGAAGCCTCCGATCTGAAACAAGCCCCAGAATGTGCTCTCTATGGCAGCGATACTATCGATTGCCATTGCGGCATCGAGTCGCGCATGCTGAGCTGCCTGCTGGCTGCCGTATTTGCGAATGTCGACAGGCTTGAATGCCGGGCTGTCTTTGTATTTGCTGAGATTGATGCCGCGTCGAGCGGCTGCGCGGCGAAAGAGCGTGAGGTCGAAGTTGATAATGGGTTTGCCGTCGGTATGGAAGCCGCGGTGTGTTTTGCCGGTCTCTATTTCGACAATAGCCTTGATAGCTGCTGTCTCAACGTCAATTTCGCGTGCTATTTCCTCGAAATCTTCCTCGCGTAGAGGACCCGAGTGCGCGAAGGGGTCGGGAATGAAAGAAGTGTGGAGGGTGTCGTTCTCAATGATAATGAACGTACGTCCGAGAGAATCTTTTCCTCCCGGCGTACGTTCGAATATGAATATTGTGTCGCCGTCAATAGCCGATATTTTGTGCTTCTTCGAGGTGTGTACTGCGCACGCTGCCGTAAAAAAAACGGTAGAAGCGAGTATATATATCGGCAGACGTCTCACAAGGGGGCGTTTTAGTTTTTCAGGTCGGCTACTTTCTCAAGGATGCGGGTAAGCTGACCCCAGAAGCGCTCTACTGCAGGAATGTGCATGCGTTCGCTGGGCGAGTGCACATCTTTGAGTGTCGGGCCGAACGATACCATGTCGAGGTGAGGATATTTCTGCAGGAAGAGACCGCACTCGAGGCCGGCGTGAATGGCCATAACGGCAGGCTTGATGCCGTAGAGTTCCTCATAAGCGTCGCTTGCGATGTGCATGATAGTAGAGTTCATGTTGGGTGCCCAGCCGGGATATCCGTCGCCGTGTGTTACTTCGGCGCCGGCGAGTTTAAAGAGGGCTTCGACCTGATGTGCGATGTCCCATTTGCGCGACTCTACCGACGAGCGCTGCGATGTGGTGACGAGAATCTGGTTCTCTCCTTTCATTTTCACCGATGCGAGGTTGGTCGAAGTTTCTACGAGCCCTTCGATGTCGCGGCTCATAGATATAACTCCGTGAGGGGCGCAGTAGAGCGATTCGATGAGGCGAGTGGTGGTGTCGGAGTCGACAGCGTATTCGGGACGCTCGGTGGTCTGTAGGTCGAGTTTGAGAGTTGTCTCGAGTCCGGCGTATTCGTTTTCGATTTCAGCTACATATTTGTTGAACTCAGTCACTACCTGCTCTTTGTTCTTTACGTCTACGCCGAATACTGCATGAGCCGCACGGGGAATGGCGTTGCGTAGGTTGCCGCCGTCGATTTCGCAGAGCGATACTTCGTGATTCTGGCTGAGAGCGTAGAGGAAGCGAACGACGAGTTTGTTGGCGTTTGCACGGCCGAGGTGAATATCGCCGCCAGAGTGTCCGCCGAGGCCGCCGGAAACGTCGAATTTGAAGTAATGGAAGTCGGTGGGCGCGAATGAGCGCTTGTATGTGAATGTGCAGGTTGTGTCGACACCACCTGCGCAGCCTACGAATATCTCAGCGTCGTCTTCCGAGTCGAGGTTGAGCAGAATGTTGCCGGCAATCATGCCGTCGCCGAGGTTGTTGGCGCCGGTGAGGCCTGTTTCTTCGTCGACGGTGAAGAGAGCTTCCACGGGTCCGTGAACGAGGTCTTTATCGACCATTACGGCGAGCGAAGCAGCCATGCCGATACCGTTGTCGGCACCGAGTGTGGTGCCGTCGGCGCGAAGCCATTCGCCTTCTACGATAGTGCGGATGGGGTTGTTTTCGAAGTCAAAGTTTTTGTCGTTGCTTTCGCAAACCATGTCCATGTGCGACTGGAGCACAACTGTGGGAGCGTTCTCTTTGCCGGGAGTGGCTGGCTTGAACATAGCCACATTGCCGATAGCGTCGGTTTTTACTTCAATACCGTTTTTAGCGGCGAAATCGAGAAGGTATTTGCGTATTTTTTCCTCTTTTTTGGAGGGGCGGGGCACTTGGTTTATTTCGTCGAAGATAGAAAAAACCAAAGCCGGTTTCAGGTCTTTTATGGTCATTGTCGTGTATGTGAAAAAAGAATGTCTTAAAGTCTAATAAAGTTTTAGCCGTTAAAAAGAATGTTAAAAAACAATCTTTTGGCCCTCTAAATTACGAAATAAAATCGGTACGTCAAAAAATGAGGGATTATTTTGCTTATATTTGCAACGTCGTTGACAAAAACAGCAATGAAAACAGTAGTTCTGACAATGATTCTGCTTCTCATCTGCGTTGTGCTTCTTGGCATTAAAGTGCTCTTCGTCAAAGGAGCGCGTTTTCCGAGCGGTCACACCGCGTCGCTCCGCAGAAAGGGCATAGGATGTGCCACGGGGCTTCACGACAAGGCTGTCGGCGACCATTGATGCTATAATTTTTATATAACTCGATAATGAAAAGACTGTCATTAACAGTAAAAACTCTCATTGCCGCAGCACTGGTTCTGTCGGCATCTTCCTGCTCTGAAAAGGCAGCCGAGACAACCACTCCGGCTGCGGTTGAAACTTCCGAAGCGGGCAACGCCGGGGAAGCTGCACCTAAATCGAATATCCGCTACATTGATGCCGATTCTGTAATCAGCGCCTACACTCTCGCTCAACAGCTCTTTGCCGAGCAGCAGCGCGAAGTGAACAAAGTGCAGCAGTGGCACGAATCGAAGCAGCGCGAGCTCCAGTCGCTGGCCAACTCTATCAGCCAGAAACAGCAGAACAACGTATATCTCTCGCAGGCCTCTATGGAAGCCGATGTGCAGAATTTCCAGAAAAAGGGCGAGGAAGCCGACCGTTACCTCAACACGCAGCAGCAGCGTCTGACAAACAGCGAGCTTCAGATTCGCGCACGTCTTTCCGACTCTATCACAAGCGCCGTGCGCGCCTACAACGCCACTCGCGGCTATGATGCAATTCTGCTCCGCGAAGCCGGTGTATATTTCAATCCTGCTCTTGATGTCACCGGTGAGATTATCGCTATTCTCAACAGCCGTGTACAGGGCGAAAAGAAATAAGCCTCATCAGAGGTTTTACCGTAAAAATTATTAAGATATAAATATTGCCGAAAATCGTCGCTTCTGTCAGGAGCGGCGATTTTCTTTAAGGAGCACATTGTATTTGCGCAGCATCATGGCCGGGTGATACGACTGCTTTGCAAAGCGCAGGCCCGGGTCGCCGGAGTCGTCCTCACGGTTGATATATGTTATGCCGGGGTGGCGTGAGAGCATATACCGTGCGAAATAGTTGTTTATAGTTTCACCCGCGCCCGAAACGCTGTGCTTCATTTTTTCGATATGAAGCACAAGGGTGTCGCCACAGACTTCTCCGGCAGTGAACGCCACAATGCGGTTCTGGCCGTCGCGAAGGGCGGCGCCTTCAAAGGGGTAGTCGTCGAAGTTACGTAGCACATCGAGCACTTGTTCGCGTTCGAATTCGGCCATTACCGGGTCGGCTTTATCGCTTTCTATGCCGAGATTTTCGAAGAACTCGATTGTTTCGGGCAGTGATTCGCTGTCGAGCGGCACGAGCCTGCATCCGGGGTTGTCGGCTTCGAAGCGGTGCACATGGTTGCGTTTTTTGCTATACTTCTTGCCGCAGAGCCCGGCGAGGTCTGATGCAAGATAAATGTAGTCGGCCCAGTCGGTGAGCTCCGTTGTCTCGGCGGGTCCGAGCGCGAGGAGTTCGTCGAGCCTGTCTTCGGGCACGGCGGTGAAAAGCGGGTCGAGGCGATGCATGTAGCAGTAGTGCTTTATCATGTCTACGCTCTCTGCGAGCGGAATGTTGCCCGTGGGCATTGCAAACGACGGTCGGCGCGAGATGTCCTCGCTCAGGCCTTTGATGAAGAGGGTGTCGTCGACAATACACTGTTCATAGCCAAAGTATTGCACCCATAGAAGTATGCCTCCGGCGGTATAGTCGCACGAACGCGAGCATGTGTTGTTAAGTATCCTGGTCAGCGCCGGTGCGTCGGAGAGGGCGACGGGTTCGAAGTGGAGTTCGCCCGGCAGGGTGATTACTTCGCTCCGCGGTATATAGTTGTTTGAAAAAGTTCTCATAAATAAGCAGCAGTTGAGGAATGTGGCAGGGGAAAGTATATAACAACGAAGACGGCAGCCATATTATTGGCTGTTGTCTTGGTTCCTAATCTTAAGGAGTATGTCAGTTGATTTCTGCGGTCTGACCGGGCTTGTGCAGACAGTACATCACAGTTCGCTTGCGTATATCTTCAGGAATTTTGTAATCCTCGAAGTCGCAAGCCATGTCGTAATCGCCGTTGAAGTGCATGGGGAAGAAATTGCCCACGTTGATAGCCTTGAGGAATTGTTCGGCTCCCTCGGCGCAGCACGAGCCGAGTCTTACGTCGACGGGGAAGAAAACCACATCGATTTTAGGTGCCACTTCGGCAATATTGTTCACGATTACGGTGAATGCCTCTGCTGCTTTGTGCACTTCGCTGTCGGTGCTTTCTTCTTTCCAGTGCCAGTTGTTGAGGTCGCCGGCATGGAAAATTCTGTATCCGTCGGGCATTGTTACGAGATAGCTGACACCTCTGTCGGTGGAGTCGAAAGCCCTTACGTTGATGCTGCCTACAGAAATATCATCGCCCGGACGCATCCAGTCGGCAGGAATATCGTCGCGCACGTCGCGGCCCGGGAGTTCATCGGGGAGTACATAGAGACGTTTGTGCGATTGTGCGAGATTGAAGATATCTTTATTGTAATGGTCTTCGTGAATATGTGAAACGAAGAAAACGACCGGTTTGTCGGGATGATGCTCAAGAGCTTTCTTTACGCTGTGAGCCGGGTCGATATAATAGTCGAAAATAAGAAAAACATCAGGAGTTTCTACCATGAAACCCGAGTTGCCCAGGTGAGTGATTTTAGTTGCCATATCAGTCGTAGTTATTAATTCTGACTTTCAGACCATCGTAGGCAAGTGTCACATTTTTCGGAAGTTGAATGACTGTTACTTCGTGGAGCCCTATCTCGTGGCTCATGTGGATTAGGTATGCCTTACGAGGCTTTGTCAAATTAATAACGCCGAGGGCGTGGCTTAAGTTCTGATGAGAGGGGTGCTCTTCGTGACGGAGGGCGTTTATAACAAGAGTGTCGATACCCTTGAGCCGCTGCAGGGTGTCGTCGGGTATCTGCGATGCGTCGGTGATATAAGCCACCGGGCCTATGCGGTAGCCGAGTATCGGAAGTCGGCCGTGAATTATTTCGAGCGCCTCGACATGCAGCTGTGTGTTGCCGGCGCCCGTTTCGAGAACGAATTCATCACCAGGCTTGATTATCCGCAGGTCGAACTGCGGCACGCCCGGATATGGATTTTCGCGAAAACAATATGGCACGCGGTCGCGTAAATCCTGCGCTACATCGGCCCGGCAATACACCGGAAAATGCCGGCCGGGAAAAGTGTGTGTATACGGGCGCAGATCGTCGATGCCGCCAACGTGGTCGTAGTGGCTGTGAGTGAGCAATACGGCCGCGAGGTCGGGAGAGCCTTCGCGGAGCATCTGTTCTCTGAAGTCTGGGCCACAGTCGAGCAGAACAGCCGGAGCCTGCTCATCGCTCTGCAGCATGGCCGAGCAGCGGAGCCTGTTGTCGCGAGGGTCGGCCGAGGTACACACTTTGCACTTGCATCGCAATTGCGGTACGCCGGTCGATGTTCCTGTGCCGAGAAAGGTAAGTATCATTGTCTGAACCGTGTAAGGTAGCCGTCTTCAAAAATGAGATATACGCCGTCGGTGTAGCTCCAGCGCTCTACCATGCCGCCGTGAGTGGGAACACGTTCCACCGACGGCGGGGAGCCCAGCGCGAGACGGCACTCCACTCTCGTCATGTTTTTCTTAATGCGCGAGCGAATGATGTACTCCCATACATCGTCCTGAATTTCGGGATGACGTTTGCGTGGATTGTCGAAGGCGAAGAGGTTGTCGAAGGCACGAGAGCCGTTGCGGCCCATATACAGCATAAATTCTTTGCCGGCCATGCCTGCCGCTGCGGCGAGTTTGCTGTCGACCACTGAGAAGCATACGGCGGCAAGAAAATTCTCGTCGCCCGGCACAACGCTGTCTACGCGCACTTCTATGTGCCTCAGTCCGTTGACGGCAGAGCGCGAAGCCGGGTCGTACCATGAGGGCGTGCGCACGTAGAGCCGTTTTCCGGTCATGGCATCGTTGATGCGGCAGACCATGTCGAGGTCGACTGCAAATGGAATGTCGAGAGTCTCGAGAGTGTCGATGCGCTCCTGAGTGAGACCCGGAACGCGATAATAGAGGCGGCGGCCGTCGTCGGTGCGGAATGTGATTTCGCCGGCGTCGTCTCCTGTGAGGCTTGTGGCACCTTTCACACTCTCAAAGAAAATTTGATGTCCTTTAAGCTTGTCGGTGTTTTCAGAGGCAGGAGTGAAGATAAGCGCAATGCGGTTGTTGGCAACAAGCCATTTGCGGCCCGGCTGCCATTGCGAGGGAGCCACGGGCTTGATGTCGGACAGAAAAAGCTGCTCGGAGGTCACTTCGGCGGCCTGCTGGCGCTGAACGTCGGCCTGTCGGATGCGAGGAGTGCTCTCGACGCCCGTGAAGCATCCCCCGGCTCCCAGAGCGAGAGCCGGCAGGATGAAGATAAGCAGGGCGCGAGACAGTCTCATTTGGCGGTGTCGGGCGTTATGCCGAGGTTGTGATAGATGAAAGAGTAGAGGTCGGTGTATTCGTCGACTACTTTTGCCACGGGCTTGCCAGCGCCGTGTCCGGCTTTGCTGTCGATGCGTATAAGCTTGGGCGCATTGCCGGTGTCGGCAGCCTGAAGGGCTGCGGCGTATTTGAAGGAGTGAGCCGGCACTACTCGGTCGTCATGGTCGGCGGTCGTGACCAGAATAGCCGGATATGGAGTTCCGTCGTTGCTGATGTTGTGCACGGGCGAATAGCTGAGCAGGTATTCGGCCATTTCCTTGCTGTCGTCGGCGGTGCCGTAGTCGGGCGCCCAGTTCCAGCCGATTGTGAAGAGGTGGTAGCGCATCATGTCCATTACGCCGACACGCGGAATGGCGACTTTGAACAGGTCGGGCCGCAGATTGACGGTCGCACCAACGAGTAGGCCGCCGTTGCTGCCGCCCTCGATGGTGAGGAGCTCGGGTGTTGTCCAGTTCTGGTCAATCATATATTCGGCAGCGGCGATGAAGTCGTTGAACACATTCATTTTCTGCTGCTTTGTGCCTGCCACATGCCATGCTTCGCCGTATTCGGCGCCCCCGCGGAGATTGGCCTGTGCATAAATACCGCCGTTTTCGAGCCAGAGCAGACGGTTTGCGTTGAACGAGGGGTTGAGAGTCACATTGAAGCCGCCGTAGCCGTAGAGATATACGGGGTTCTTGCCGTTGCGCTCAAGGCCTTTTTTGTAAGTGATGAACATAGGCACTCGGGTTCCGTCGGCCGAAGAATAGAACACCTGCTCGGTGATGTAGTCGTCGGAGTTGAGGCCGTTTATCTCTGTCTGGTAGAAAGGCACGCTTTCGCTTGTGGCGAGGTCATAGTTGTATACGGCTGCCGGATAGACGAATGACGAGAAAGTGTAGTATACGTCGTCGTTGTCGCGCGAGCTCGAGAAGCCCACGGTGCCGTATGTGGGCAGCTTTATTTCTTTGAGTTCGTTGCCCTTGAGGTCGTAGAGGTATGCGTGGTTCGAAGCGTCGCGGTCATACACGGCAATGAAATGGTCTTTGCCGGCGAACTGCACTGAGGTGAGCACACCGCCTTCGGGATCTTCGGGAATGATTTCAATCCAGTCTTTGCGAGCCGGTTTTGCAGGGTCGACAAGCACGAAGCGGTTGCGGGGAGCTCCGGCCGATGTGAAGAGATAAATCTTGCCGTCGACCATGCCGATAATTTCGTTGGAGAAGTCCTGCGAAGTTTCAATATCGACCCACGGCGAGTTGCCGTTGCGCACTTTGAGCGAGTTGCCGAGCCCCTGTCCGCTGGCGCTTACAGCGAGCATGCGACCTTTGTCGCCTACAGTGGCATGGTGGAAGAAGAGTGGCTGGCTATTGTCTTCGTAGGCAACGATATCTTCGCTCTGAGGCGTGCCGATTTTGTGGTAATATACTTTGTGATATTCGTTTGCGTTACTGAATTCTTTTCCGGCTTCGGGCCGGGCGTATGCGCTGTAGTAAAAACCGTTGTCTTTCCATGCCGCGTCGGTGAACTTGGCCCACTCTATATGGTCGGGCAGGAGCTCTTTAGTAGCGGTGTCCATAACGTAAATTTCGGTCCAGTCGGAGCCTGAGCGCGAAATGGTGTATGCCGTATACTTTCCGTCCTTGCTCATGAAAATGCCGGTGAGGGCTACTGTTCCGTCGTCGCTTAGGGCGTTGGGGTCGAGAAAAATCTCGCCTTCGGCATCGGGCGCGTCGGCACGATAAATTATTGCCTGATTGTGGCTTCCGTCGTTTGCCGACCAATAGTATTTTCCGTCTTCGCCTTTCCATGGCGCACCGCGGCGGGCAAAGCGGTTGAGGGCGTCGAGTCGGTCATGAATTTTGCTGCGGAAAGGAATCTGCGACAGATAATTCTGAGTAATTTCGTTCTCTGCCTCTACCCAGGCCAGAGTGGCGGCCGCTGTGTCGTTTTCAAGCGGACGGTATGGGTCGGCGACTACGTTGCCGAAAACTTCGTAAGTTGTGGAGTCGGAGGGGGCTTCGGGATAGGCGATTTTTGCCTGATGTCCCGAGCAAGAACCTAATAGCAAAGCCATTGCAACAAAAGGAATGAAACGCATATTATTGTTGATTTTATTATTTCTGAGCATAAGTGTGGACATCGAGTTGTGGGAAGGGGAATGAAATGCCGGCTTTTGGCAGTTCGTTGTAGAAACGTTCGTTCATGGCAAAATATACGCCCCAGAAATCAGAGGTTCGGGTCCATGCGCGCACAGTGAGGTCGACGCTGCTTTCGCCGAGATTCGATACGTTCACCGTAGGGGAGCAGTCGAGCGGCACGGCAACAAAAGGATGAGGCTTGTGGTCGGCCGGCGATGCGGTGTTTTGGATGATTTTTTTCTTGCCCGAGAACAATCGGCGCAGGAACGAAGTATTCTTTTCTGTGTTATCGGTTGTGGTTGTAGACTGTGCGTCGGAGCCCATTGTATGTTTTAGTTCTTCGGCACGTTTTTCGCGGTCGACATCGATATATTTTTCAACCACTCTGTTGTCGGAGCGGAGTATGCCGAGAATGCAGTTGCGGGCATTTTCGACGCTGTTGCCGTAGCTAATACCAATTGTCCAGTCGACGCGCCGGTATTCTTCGCGCGAGTAATTGTTGATAGAGCCGGTGGAGAGGCCGCCGTTGGGGATGATAATGGCCTTGTTGTCGCCTGTGGTGATAATGGTGTGGAATATCTGGATTTCGTGAACGGTGCCCGAATAGCCCTGGGCCTCGATGAAATCGCCGATTTTATACGGCTTGAGAAGCAGTATGAGCACGCCGCCGGCAAAGTTCTGCAGAGTGCCGCTCAGAGCCATGCCTATGGCGACGCCGGCAGAGGCGAAAATCGCAATGAATGACGATGTATTGATGCCGAGGATGCCTATTACTATCACTATCACGATGAAATACAGCACAATGCGCACCATGCTCAGTATGAAGGTGGCGAGAGAGCGGTCGAGCTTGCGGCGCTCAAAAATCGAGCTGACGAAGTTGTAGAGCTTGTTTATTATCAGTCGGCCTATATAGAAAACTACGATGGCTATTGCCAGATTAATGGCAAAAGTCACCATGGTGTTCACGAGTTTGTCGACAAGCTCGTCGAAAGGCAACGACTTGAGCATAGCCGTTTCTTCTTTGATTGTAGGAATAGAATCGGTGACAGTTGTTGTCAACCCGGGAATCTGGAGCAGGTTCATGTCGGTTAGTTAAGAGAAAGTTTCGAGGCTACGTCGAAGTACCAGGAGAGTGTATTGTAATTATATTTGAAAATGTCGGCCTCGCGTTTGAGCAGATATGTCGACATGCCGCTGTGGTGCTGCAGCGAAATCGAATTCCAAATCTTGTCGGTGTTTGCAGCATATACCACACAGCCGTTCATAAGCTTTGTGAAGTCGTTGTGGAGATTCTTTGCGCCTTCGAAGCGCTCGTTGCCGTCGGCGTCGATGCAGAGCGCGGTTATGTATTGGCCGAAATCGTAAAACGGAAAAGAGTTCACGTTGGTGCTGAAGCGCTGCGGCACGAAATCGGCCGGATATGAAGTTGACGCCTTGGTGTATATTTCGGCACATAGCCGGCCTAGGTCGCCGAGATATTGAGTGTCGATTACCGACATGGTGCATGTGCGGTCTATGGGGCTGCTTTTGCTATTGAAATACTCAAAAGTGTTTTTGGCGGCCTGTATCAGATCTGCGGAGCCTTGTCGGAAGAACGATGAGAGATTGAGATGATATGGCATGCCGTCGACAGGCAGCTCTGTCACGCTGCCTGCAATCACCGGTGCGGTGTTGCGCATTTCGTAGAGTGTCTCTACCGACATCATGAAGCAACAGTCGAAGTAGATAAAGCTGAAATTCTCGTCTTCGAGCACACGTGCCAGAGTGGTCACATTCATGCATTTGCCTCCAGATTCCGAGCCGAAAGAACGCTGTCCGGTGCTGTCGGCCGGGTCATCGATGCCGTTCTGAAGCCAGCCGGTGCCGTGGCTCCATAGAATGAGCCCGTAGTCGTTGGCCGGCGCAAGGTGTTGCATGTCGTTGTATACTTCACGCATGCGTTCGCTCGTCACCGACAGGGGAGTGGCGGCATAGGTCTTGAGCACGGTCTGTGTGCCGTTTTTTATTTCAGAGAGGGTGATTCCGTCGGGGTTGGAGCTATATACGAGCAGATGAGCGTTTGCAGGAATTGCACCGGCAATCTTTGAGCCGATGAGCATTTCGCGTATGTCTTCTGCTGCATAAGTCGAGAGATTGTTGTTCGCGACCTGATATACCAGAACCGTGCGCGAGGCTGTTGGAGGTTTGGGCTCATCATGCTTGCCGCATGCCGTAAAGACAAGCGAAACGGTGGCAACGAGCCATATTGCGATGTGTTTGATAATTTTGTGTGACATAATTCATACAAAATTACAAAAAATCTTACGCTTCGGCTCTGTCTTTAATTCTATTTAACTTGCGCATAATCATTATTGATAAACTCCATGGCCTTGTCGAGGGCGAGTTGAGAGTAATAGGAGTCGCGAAGCCTATGTCCGGTTTCGGCGGCGGCGTTGCGCATGGCAGCATATTCTTCACCGGTGAGTGCGGCAAGGCGCTCCGGAATTTCTGCCAGAGAATCGACGCAGATGCCGATGTTGTTTTCTTCGGCAAATTTGCGCATGCCCATTTTGCTCCAGAGTATTACAGGCAGGCCGGCGCAAAGATACGACGACATTTTATAAGGCGAGTTGTAGCGGAGATAGTTGCCGAAAGCGCCGCTGCAGCCGTCGATGCTGTCGCCGTCCCACACGAGGCCGAAATCGTAGCCGGAAATTCGGTCGAGGAGTTGCTCAGGCGAGCACGTGCCGCGATAGTCGAGCGACTTGTTTTCTTTCATTCTCTTGGAGATGCCGTTGCCGAAGGTCATGATTTTCACGCCAGTGTCTGAAAAATCTATTTTCTCGAGGAAGGGTGCTTTGGCAAGGTTTCCGGCAAACACAATATTGAACGAACCGTGCGGGCTGTCGCTTGGCTTGGGCTCGAGTTTATTGTCGAGGGCATAGTCGAAAATACCCAAATCGATTATTTTGCGTTCGCCGGCAGCCGGAATATTGCTTTCAATCCATTGGTGCATGTTGTCGGTGTGCGCAATTATTGCATCGGCATTTTCAAGCAGATTGTGGCAGTAGTCGAAGCCGTGGCGAAGCTTTTCGAGGTCGTGAATGAGTATCACGGTCTTGGGGCTCTTTTTCACCACTTGTTTGAAAAGCAGGTCGCTCAGACCGATGATGCCCGGATATTGGATTGCTACGGTGTCGCCTTTTTTTATGCGCAGACCGGAGATTATATAAGATAGTATGTTCCAATATTTTGTAACGATAAAATATCGCGATTTGATAGCCGGCAGACCTATGTTTTTGAAGCCGTTTCGCCGGAGTACGGCCTCGAAATCGGTAGTCGGTTTCACCGAGGCGTCGCACGCGGCTTTGTATGAGATGGCGATATAATATTTGTTCATAAATTATTCCTTGTTGAAAAGATTCATGACGGCGGCGATAATCGGGGCCATGTCGTAGTATCTGTACTCGGCGAGGCGACCTCCGAAAATCACGTTTTCCTCGAGCGCGGCGAGTTTACGGTATTTCTCGTATATGGCCTGGTTTGCAGCGTCGTTCACAGGGTAGAAAGGCTCCATGCCCTCTTGCCACTCGGTGGAGTATTCGCGCGAAATGACGGTGTGCGGATTGTCGTATACCGCATTCCCGAAAGCCTCGAAGTGCTTGTGCTCTATAATGCGTGTATATGGCACATCGGCCGAGGTGTAGTTGATTACGGCATTGCCCTGGAAGTTTGGTTCGTCGAGCACTTCGGTCTCAAAGCGGACGGTGCGGTATTGGAGCTGTCCGAAACGATAATCATAAAACTCATCGATTTTGCCGGTGAACACAATTTTGTGAGCAAGCGACTCCCAGTATTTGCGGTCGGAGAAGAAATCTGCGCCGAGCCTTACATCGGACTCGGCGAGTAGTCGCTCGGTGAGTTGGTTGTAGCCTCCTTGGGGTATGCCCTGATAGCTGTCGCTGAAGTAGTTGTTGTCGAATGTAAGACGCACCGGCAGGCGTCTGATGATGAATGCCGGCAAATCGGTGCATCGGCGTCCCCATTGCTTCTCGGTATAGCCTTTGATGAGCTGTTCGTAAATGTCGCGGCCTATGAGCACCAAAGCCTGCTCCTCGAGGTTTCTCGGCTCGTTGACTCCGTCGGCTTTCATGCGCTCAATGGCCTCGCGGCGCTGCTCGTCGAGCCTCCGCATAGCTTCTGAGGGAGTCTTCACACCCCACATGCGGTAGAAGGTGTTCATGTTGAACGGCAGATTGTACATATTGCCGTCGGGTGCTACTGCCACCGGACAGTTGGTATAGCGGTTGAACGGGACTAAGGAGTTTACAAACTCCCACACCTTGCGGTCGGATGTATGGAAAATATGAGCGCCATACTGATGCACGTTTATGCCTTCGACCTTGCTGCAATAGATGTTTCCGCCGGCATGCGGTCGCTTGTCAATCACAAGACAGCGTTTGCCCTGTTTCGTGGCGAAATGCGCGAAGGTGGCGCCGTAAAGACCGCACCCCACTATCAGATAGTCATATTTCATATTTTCCATGTCCGGTCAATCGATTATTTTGGAGAGTTTATAGCTGCCGGCGGTATACTCTTTTGACAGTGTTTCGCCCGGCAGGGTTACTTCGGCCACGCAGCCTTGCGGCACGGTGAAACTCCAGTTCCAGCGGTTGTTGTCAAATTTCCAGCTGCTTTTGATTTTACCGGCGGCGGAGTCATACTCGGCATTTACGAAGCCGAGGCGTCGGTCGGGCATGGGTTTCATAATGATGCGTTTGAAGCCGGGAGCCGAGGTGTCGGAGCTGATTCCGGCAGCTGTTTTCCACAGCCACTCGCACACGCAACCGTAGGCGTAGTGGTTGAAGCTGTTCATGCCGCTCGGGCCCATGCCGTTTTCTTTGGTATAGCTGTTCCAGCGCTCCCAAATTGTAGTTGCACCGTTGTCGACGGAGTAGAGCCAACTGGGGTTCTTACGCTGGAAAAGAAGCTCGTAGGCAATGTCGGTCATGCCGTTGTCGGAGAGTGTGGGCATAAGTATGGCGGTGCCGAGGAAGCCGGTCTGGAGGCAGTTGTCGTGTCGGGCGAAATTTTCGCGCAGACGCTCGATAGTATTCTTTTTGGCCTCGCCTTCGACAAGTCTGCCTCGTAGAGCGAAGAGCGCCGGTGTCTGCATAGTGTTCAGAATGTCGGTTTTGAACGAGCCGTCGGCATTCAGAAAATTCTCTTGTATATACTCGCGGGCGTTTACAGCCATTTCTTCAAAGACGGAGCTGTCGCGACTTGTGGCACGAGCCATGTCGGCCATCATTTCGGCATCCATGAGCCAATAGCAGGCGCTGAGATAATTCCAGTACACATATGCATCGCTGCGCGTGCGCCAGTTGCCGTTTTCGCTTAAGAGGTCTTCGTGACGATACTTAGTGCTGTTGATGTGGTGCATATATCGCTCCATGGCCTCCCAGTTCTGATTCACGATATCGGTGTCGGCAAACTGTTTCCATACCACCCACGGAACAATCACAGCCGCGTCCGACCAACCGAGGCGACACATCTCGTTTCCGTACTGTGCAAGAGGAGCAACGCCGGGGAAACCGCCCTCGCGGCCCTGACTGTCGCGCATGTCGCGCATCCATTTGTGGAAGAAGTCACGTGTGTTGGCAAAGAATGTTCCTGTCTCGGAGAAAACCTGGGTGTCGGCCGTCCAGCCCAGACGTTCGTTGCGCTGCGGACAGTCGGTAGGCACAGAGAGATAATTGGAGCGCTGCCCCCAGATGGTGTTGGATATGAGCTTGTTGATGAGGTCGTTGCCGGTGACGAGAGTGCCGGTCTCAAGTCTTTCTGCAATCGACGATACGGGAATGGAATATATGCTTTTGATGCGTACGGGGCTGTCGGCGGTGAGTGATATGTAGCGGTATCCGAAGAACGAGCACTCGGGGCGATAGGCCGACCAGTTGTCGTTGTTGCCGAAAGTATATCGCATTACGAACGAATTGTCGGCATCGCGGAGATTCAGGCGGTGTCCGCTACCTTCGGGGCCATCCATACCACGGCTGTGTGCGCCGTTCCCGTCGTTGAGAAGCTCTGCCGGCAGACATGTGAGTACGGTGCCCTCTGCCGCGGAGAATTCAAACTGGGGCACGGCGGCGCAGTTCTGACCGAAGTCTACCACAAGTGTTTCGCCGGGCTCGAGATTTATTATCTTTCCTGGCTTGAATTCCTTCACTTTCACCACCGTTCCGTGGTGACTGTCGTCGTTGCTGGTCACTCCTTTCCATGTGTATGCTTCCACCGGTTTGATGGCGAGGTCTTCGCGGAGATATACTTCGGCACCGTCGCTGGGATAAATGTCGCCGGGAAATTCGGAGTTCACCTCAGGTTTCGACATGTCGGCAGTGATGCCGTGCACCGGGTTTATGCGAGCGTCGTATTCCTCGCCGTCGAAAATGCCTGCATGTGTCACCGGTCCGCCGATGCATGCGCGCCAGTCGTTGGTGTTCGACCCGATGTATTCTTTAGAGCCGTCGGAAAAAGTGAGCTCGAGCACCCCACGGAAAGCAGTTTTTTTGCCAATCATGCCGTTGTGGTGCTCGGGAGTGATGATTTTGTCGCCCCACCAGCCCGGAGTTACCTGCACCGACAGTGTGTTTGATGCGCCGGCATCGGTGTTGAGGGCATCGGTGATATCGTAGGTGAACGACAGCTTTGTCTTGGCGTAGTGTGTGAAGCCGGGCTTAAGTATTTCGGCTCCGATTGATTTGCCGTTTACGTAGAGATTGTAAACTCCGAGGCCGCTTGTCATCCAGCGTGCGCCCGTAAGTTTCTTGTTATTTTTAAACTCCGTAACGAACCATGCCGCACCGTCGGCAGAGCGCTGGTTGTTTCCCGTGATGCTGCCGCGCACAATCGGTGCGTCGGCAGCCGAAATCCACTGAGAGTGGCTCCATGCGCTGTTGTCGAGAGCTTCGGTGCGCACACCTGCTTCGTTATGCTTTTGCGGTTGAGCTCCATATGCCGGAGAGGTCAGCAACAATACTGCGGCCGCTAAGGTGAGATAAGGTGCGAAATGTCTTTTCATAGTCGATTGGTAGTTGGTCCTATAGGATGCGATGAAAAAAACTCATCGTTTGACAAAGGTAGTAATTAAAATGTGATTGTTGCTGCCCTTGAGTGAAAAAAGGTGTGACCGCAAAGTCAGAATTCATACGATAAAGAGATGAAGGCGCCCTGCATGGATGATATTACGGGATAAAACTGCTCGAATGATTCGCCCCGGTATCTGAGGTGACGGTACTGGCTGTAGATATCGAGGTTCGATATGAGGTAGCCGGCCGTGGCATGAAGCTGGTCGATTTTGGCGCTGATGCCGATGCGCAGCTCCGCGGCGAACCACTGCCCGCCGTGTGTGCTGATATATTCGTATCGTGTTATGTGTCGGTGCAACACATTCTCAATGCATACGCGCTGATATGGAATGTTGAGCATTACGCTAGGCTCGACGAAAAGCGACCACCGTGTAGCTTTTATGCCTATCGAAGGAGTCTTGACGATGAAAGACGGGCGCAGATAGATGTTCGACGGTTTGTTGTCTTCTTCGTCGATGTTCCATCCGTCGCCCGAAGCCCAACCGTCTTCAAAGTAGTTTTTCCAATAGCCCACTGAGCCGCCGATTCCAAAATTGGGAGATACCATATAGTGAAATCCCCATTCAACCGAATACGAGTAGGCCGAAGTCAGGCTTGCGCTTACAGAAATCCTGTGGCGCAAGGTTTCGTTTCCGGCTCGGATTCCGGACTCGGACGCGTCGGGAAGACTCAAATCAGGTGAGTGTGCGAATGAATCGAGTTTGGTGCTTTCTCCGGTGGCTGAGTCATGGGTTTCGGGAGTTGAGATCCGGTCGATAAAAGCGTCGTCGGCAATACACCCCATCCGATTGGCACTTGCGCAAAAGGCAACAGCTGCGGCGAAAAGTGCGAGTAAGTGTTTTTTCATATGTTTTAGGTTAAAGTTTTATGATTGTAAGGAAGACTCCCTGAGGCGGCTTGCCGTGCAGCCTACGCAAAGGTAGGTATTTTGTATTGTATGCCGCATGATTTGTCCGGAATTTTTCGTTTGGGGCGGAATAAATAATAAACAGAGGTGTAAAGAGAACCTGGCAGAAACAAAAACAGTTTTTTTATTCTGCGGCTATGGAAATATCGCGATTTTTAACTAAATTTGCACCAACTGAGCAACTCACATCACATGGAATTCTCAATAGACAATTTCACTCGTCTTGCCGACGAAGCGGTCTCGCAAATAAAATATCCTGAAGTATGCGCAGGTCTCTACGACCCCATACGCTATGCAATGTCGGCCGGGGGCAAGCGTATCCGCCCCTGTCTGTGTATGGCGGTATATGCCGCCTTGAGCCACGGCGACCCTCTTGCTGTAATCAATCAGGCGACAGCTCTGGAGATGTACCATAATTTCACACTTCTGCACGATGATGTTATGGACAACGCCGACCTTCGTCGCGGACAACTTACCGTTCATCGTAAATGGAATGCCAACACGGCTATTCTCTCGGGCGATACTATGCTCTCAATGGCCTACGGCATGCTTGCCGACGGTGCCGGAGAGCACTTTAAGGACATATTCGAGGTGTTCAACCACACGGCTCTCGAGATAGACGAAGGCCAGCAGCTCGATATGGAGTTCGAGAAGCGGAGTAGCGTCACCATAGATGAATATATGGAGATGATACGGCTCAAGACCTCGGTGCTGCTGGGCTGTGCCTGCCGCATTGGCGCCATAATGGCCGGAGCTACCGAAGAAGTGTGCGACAAGTTCTACAACTACGGTATTTCGCTCGGCCTCGCCTTTCAGCTGCAGGACGACTGGCTCGACACATTCGGCGACCCCGTGGTTTTTGGCAAGGAAATCGGCGGAGATATCGTAAACAAGAAAAAAACATGGCTCCTCATTACCTCACTGGCCGAAGCCGAAGAGGAAGTGGAGGGCATTCTCGGTGAAGACCTCGAGCCCGAAGAACGTGTGGCTCAGGTGAAGCGTGTATACGACCGTCTTAAGCTCTCGGAGCGTTGTGCCGCTGTGGCACTGCGATATGCCGGGGAGGCCATCGCCGCGCTGCAGGGCGTGACTCTCGACCGAGATGCTGAAAATTTCTTTGTAGACCTGGCCCGTAAGGCAGCAACCCGCAATCACTGATGGCTGTCGATACACACACGCATCTGTATATGCCCGAATATTCGGTCGACGGGCAGCCAGACGGGTCGTATGAAGGGCAGTGTGCGGCTGTAGACCGTGCTGTAGAAGCCGGTGTGCAGATGATGCTGTTTCCTAATGTGAATGTGGCCACCATTGAGCCCATGAAGGCCGTTCATGCTTTGAGGCAGGAGTCGACGGCGCTCGCAATGGGTCTGCATCCTACCGAACTCGACGATAACTGGCGAGAGGAACTCGCTATAATTAAAAATGAATTATACTCTGCGCCCGAATTGTATAAGGGCGTGGGAGAAATAGGAATAGACCTATACTGGGAGCGAAAGTTCGAACGCGAACAGATGGAAGCTTTAGATATGCAGCTCGCATGGGCTTCGGAGCTCGGCCTGCCTGTCATTATCCATTGTCGCGAGGGCTTGTCGCAGACGCTTGAAGTGCTTCAGGGACATAGCGAAGTGCCGGCAGTGTTTCACTGTTTCGGAGGCTGTGCCGACGATGTGGAGCAGATTCGCCGTACGGGCGACTATTACTTTGGCATCGGCGGTATTGTCACCTTTAAAAACTCTGGTTTACGCAGCGTTTTGCCGCATATAGGCATAGAGCGCGTGCTTACAGAGACAGATGCCCCCTATCTCGCGCCGTTGCCAAACAGAGGCAAACGCAACGAAAGCGCATATATACCTTTCATTCTCAATACAATGGCGGCGGCTCTCGATGTCGACACCGCTTCGCTTGAAGCTGTCACCGTGCAAAATGCAAATAACTTATTCAAACTATAGACTATGGCAAAAATCGGTTCTGTAATGACTCCAGTGGGTCGCAAAGCTCTGCTTTTGGGCAGCGGCGAACTTGGTAAGGAAGTAGCTCTCGAGCTTCAGCGTTTAGGTGTAGAGGTTATCGCCTGCGACAAGTATCCCAACGCCCCGGCAATGCAGGTAGCTCACCGCAGCTACGTGTTCAACATGCTCGACGGAGAGCGTATGCGTGAAATTGTGGAGAAAGAGAAGCCCGACCACATCATTCCCGAAATTGAAGCTATTGCTACTCCTATGTTTGTAGAGCTTGAGAAAGAAGGCTACAATGTGACTCCCACAGCCCGTGCGGCATTCCTTACCATGAACCGCGAAGGCATACGCCGTCTTGCTGCCGAAGAACTCGGTCTTCCGACTTCGCCCTACCGTTTCGCCTCTACATATGAGGAATTCAAGCAGGCGATTGAAGAAATCGGTCTTCCGGTTGTTGTAAAACCCGTTATGAGTTCATCGGGCCACGGCCAGTCGACTGTGCGCGAGGAAAAAGACATTGAGGCAGCATGGCACGAAGCCCAGGAAGGCGGTCGCGCCGGCGCCGGACGCGTGATTGTAGAGGGCTTTGTTGACTTCGACTATGAAATCACGCTGCTCACCGTGCGCAGCACTTCTGGCACAGTCTTCTGCGAGCCTATCGGTCATATTCAGGTCAATGGAGACTACCGTTACTCGTGGCAGCCGCAGCCCATGAGCGCACAGGCACTGAAAGAAGCTCAGGAAGCAGCAGAGAAAATCACCACGGCTCTCGGCGGATACGGTATCTTCGGTGTCGAGCTCTTTATCAAGGGCGACCACATTATTTTCAGCGAGGTTTCGCCCCGTCCGCACGACACCGGCATGGTGACAATGATTTCGCAGGATATGAGTGAGTTTGCACTACATGCACGCGCACTTCTCGGTCTTCCCGTTCCGGCAATCCGTTTCTACGGCCCGTCGGCATCGCGCGCCGTGGTAGTCGAGGGCGACACCGACAAGGTTGTGTTCGGCAATCTTGAGAAAGTGCTTGCCGAGCCCGGCACACAGCTCCGTATCTTCGGCAAGCCCGAAATACACGGACATCGCCGCATGGCTGTGATTCTTGCTACCGACGAGTCTGTCGAGGCAGCAAGAGCTAAGGCAGAGCGTGCCTACGAAGCCCTTGATGTAGAGGTGCTCTGAGCCGATAGCTTATAGCTTTACAGACTGTACAAAATAAAAATATCGGGAATTGCGATGCTGCACTTCCCGATATTTTTTTGATGCTATGCGGCCGAGATCAGTTTTCCAGACCCCAGTTTTTGTTAGGCTCCGGCCTCATTACGAGTTCCAGCACGCCTCCGTTTAAGAGCTCCCGCGCCGGGAAGCGGAATGAGTTGAGCTCTTTGCCGTTCAGCCGTGCGCTTTGAACGTATATGTTTTTGCGCGAAGTGCCGTGTGCTTTTATTGAGAATGATTTGCCGCGGCCATAGCGTCCTCCGAGGTCGATGGTTACTTCTTCGAAAATAGGGCTGGCAATTTCATAAACGGGCTCAGTCGCGCAGCCGCCGTCGGTCTGGAAGAGGCCGAGTGCGGTCATCACGGCCCAAGCGCTCATCTGTCCCTGGTCTTCGTCGCCAAGGTAGGCATTGCCAACACCGTAGCCGTAGTAGCGGTCGAGAATCGAACGGCTCCAGCGCTGTGTGAGCCATGGTTGTCCGGCAAAACTGAAGAGATATGCGAAGTGCATCGACTGCTGGTTGCCCTGCACCACGGGATGATCCCAATACTGGTCGTTTGGTGCGTTATAGCGCCATGCCTCATCCTGGTTGAAGCCCCATGATAGACGGTCGATAAAGCGTTTGCGGCCTATTTTTTCCACGAGGGCCGGCACATCCTGCGGCACAAAGAAAGTGAGCTGCCATGCGTTGCCTTCTACATAGTGTTTGTTAGCGCCGCTGCGGAATGGGTCGAAGTCGGCGAGCCACTCGCCATTGCTGTCGCGCATGTGGCAGTAGCCTTCGTCGCTGATTACATTCTTCCACCAGTAGCCGCGGTCGTTGAAAGTCTTGTAGAGCTCTTCGTTGCCGAGTGATTTTGCGAGTTGTCCTACCGTCCAGTCGTCGAACGAATACTCCATGGTGTTTGAGAAACGACCTTTGTCGCAGGGCACGTATTTGTGTTCCATATATGCCGAGAGGTCGCGGTTGCCGGCAAAACCTTTGTGAACTTTCTGCGCCGTTGTTGTCTGCATTTTTACGGCAGCTTCGAGCGCCTTGTTGCCGTCGAAGTCGCGTATGCCCATTTGCCATGCGCTCACAATCTGAGGAATTTCATGCTCGGCCACCATTACAGGAATATAATTCAGTCCTGCCGGACCTTTTGCGAGCCATCCGTTTGCATCGTAGAGCGCGAGCTGCGATTTAGCCCAGCGGCTCGACCACTCTGGCGTGACGAGATTCCAGAATTGATTCAGATTCCAGAACGTGTTCCAGAAGGCATCGCAGCCGAGCATCACGTCGTTGGCCGGGTTATCCACGCAATGCTTTTTGCCATCGGTGGCAATCCACTCGCCGTTGCAGTCGCTCCATATATTGCGGCTGCAGAGTGCGCGATACATATTGTTGTAGAATTTTCCTTTTTCTATACGGTCGTTGGTCTTTATCTCTATACGGCCGAAGAGGTCGTTCCATGTGTCGACCTGATTCTTCCTTACTGCATCGAAGTCCCAGCCGAAGGGTCCGGCAAGCTCAGTATGAAGGTTTTCGGCGGCATTGGCGATGCATACGGGCGATATGGCTGTGCGGACGTTCACTACTGGATTTTCGGCAGTGGAGAATGTGGCGAAAACTCCGGCATACCCACACCCACCCGATTTGAGTTCGTCGGTGTCGGTCTTTATTTTATCGTCGCACCAGCTGCCCATTGAGAGCATCGGACGGTCGAACTCGACAATGAAGTTGACAACATAGTCCTGGTCGGCGTCGCTGCTCCACACCCCCTTAGAGTATTGGTGGCAATAGCCCTCTATACGGGTAGGGGATACTTTGGTGACTTTTATGTCCTTGAGTTGGAAGCCATACTCGGCTTCGGGATGCAGGTCTATGAGAATGCGTCCGTCGCCGCGGTCGGTCGGAAATGTGAAACGCTCGCGGCCGCAACGTGTCGTTGCCGTAATTTCGGCTTTGATGTCGTAGTCGGTGAGGTCGGCCGAGTAATAGCCGATAGCCGCCACTTCGGTCTTCTTGTCGATACGCGAGCGGTATCCTTCGTCGGGTTTCTGCTCGTCGCCGACGCGCACTTTGAGGTCGCCGTTCGTAGCCATTATGCCCAGTCCGGCGAGAGTCCACTCGTGAATGTGGCTGAAGCAGCCGATATTCTCAAACGAAGGCTGATATCCGGCCTGCCAGCCGCTGTTCTGGTTGTCGGGGCTGAGTTTTACCATGCTGAAAGGCATCCAGGGCCCCGGAGCTATCATCCAGCGGGAATGTGCGGTGCCTGTCCGGGTGTCGACATAGTCGGCCGGCGTCTGCCGACGCTGTGGCGAGCGCTGCACTTTACCCGACGCAATCTTGCGGTTGTCGCAATATACGGCGTATTTGCTTTCTTTTTTCTTCTTTACTTCGGGCATGGGAGCCTCAAGCTGATATCGGCCGGCGTTGATTTCCTGCTCCAATATGTTTTTGCCGTCGAGCTCTACTCTAATCTGTGGGTTTCCCGAAAGATGCTCTATGTCGACAATGAGCGGCTGTGTGTCGCCGAGCTGGTAGCCGGCTTCTTTCACTTCGCGGACAAAGGCCGACTGTGGCGCGGATACCCTTGCTTTTCCGCTACCTGTCAGTGCAACCCTGTCGAAAAGAATCCATGAGCCTTCGAGCACTGTCACCGACACCTCATTACCGCCGTCGCGGAGCACGCCTTTATCGACCGGCATTGTGATTCTGCAGGGTGTGGCTTCCGACAAATCGCCGGAGAGCGACAATGTATCGGTTGCGGCTTCGCATGTGCCGGCTTTGCGTTGTGGTACGGCGTATTTGCCCTCGGCGCTCAACGGATAATATGCAGTCTGGTCGTTGACGCTGACTTTTACCAGGGGCAGGTGGGTTTTGGCATAGTCGGCAAGGTCGAGCACAAGTTCGTAGTCACTGTTATCGTCTTTTTTGTCGAGACAGAAGAGCACATTCACCTGGTGTGTGCGCCATCCTGCTGTCGACCATGTGCCGCCCCATGTGTCGGTCGGGCCGGGAAGCACATACGGAAAGTCGTGGTCGGGAGCTGAAAATCCGACCATGTAATACTTGTCTTCGTATCCGAAGTCCTTTGCAAGAAATTGACGGAATCCATTTGGTGCCAGTGCAAATTCGTCTGCAGAATTGTCGGCCTCGCCTATTGTCCACAGCGTGTGTGCAGAGGGCATTGCCGTGGCATTGAGTGCGGCAAGGCAAGCAAACATGAGAAGATGGTTTTTCATTTGTAAGAAGATTGGTATCAGGTATATATGTGCATCACATTTTCAGTATGTGAGCAAAACAGATTGTCTTACTCTTTGAACTTAGGCAGAGAGAAGCTGAAAGCGAGACCGCCCAACTCTCCATTGCGTACTTCGATTGTGCCGCCGTGAGCGAGCACCGTATTCTGCACAATCGGCAGTCCGAGACCGGTGCCGCCGTTTTTGCGAGCACGTCCCGAATCGATGCGGTAGAAGCGGTCGAAGAGGTGGGAGAGGTGTTGCTCTTCGACGCCGGTGCCGTTGTCGCGGAATTCAAAGTGGTAGAAATCGTTATCTTCCGATACAAGTATAACCTCGCACATAGTGCCTTTGGAATATGAAGAGGCGTTTTTGGCGAGATTTATCAACATGCCGCGCAAAAGGTTGTAATTGCCGTTGATATGGCATTCGAGGGGTATGTCGAAGTTGAAAGTCATGCGACCGAGTATTTTTGACTCTTCCATATCGCTCGCCACGGTGAAAACGAGGTCGTGGAAGTTGATGTCTTCGGTCGATATGAGGTCGGCGCCTTCTTCGAGACGCGTTATCGCCGATACGTCGGCAATAAGATTGACGAGACGCTCCACATGCTCTTTCGCCTTGCTTATAAAGTGCATGCGCGACGCTTCGTCCATGGTCGGATTGTCGATAATGGTGTCGATATAACCCTTTATGACACCGATAGGGGTGCGCAACTCATGGTTTATGTTGTTGGTCATCTGCCGTTTGTTGCGGGCCTTTTCCTCTATGGCATGGAGCGCTATTTTGTGCTCCTGCTTCTGGCGCTCCATGGCTTTGGTGCGCTGGTTGTACATAGTGGTGATTTGTCGGCTTATGTCTCCGAGCTCGTCGTGAGGATAGTCCATCGCGGGCAGAAAGTTGGTGTCGTTGGCGGCATTTTCGGCGATGCTGCGGAGAATGCTTATGTTGCGTCCGAAGTATCGCGTTGACAGATAAGCCAAAAATGTCATCACGCCCCCTAAGAGCATCAGCACGAGGAATGCGCTGCGCGAGGGTACGGTAAACTCCAGTATGTCGTTGTCGACAGGCAGCGCCGTATACACCACGACGCGTCCGTCGGCACTTTTTTCGGTCTTGTAATAGAAATAGTGGTCACTAAGGAAATCGCCCGGCGAGCGGAAGGAGTGGTTGTCGTAGCCCTCCTCGGGAGTGTTGCCCGTCAGGCTGATAGGCTCGCCCCAGCTGCGCGTCAGCTGTCCGTCTTTATAGACCGACACGCGCAGGCGGTCGTAGACTGGATTTTCGATATAGTAGCGGCATATGAAGTCGACAAACTGAGTCGGGTCGACGTCGGTCTCATATGTGGCCACAATACGCTTGGTGACAATGTCGAGCTGAGAGTCGACAGTGTCTTTGCGGTATTCGCGCTCATTGGCATACTGTATGTAGGCCATGCCCAGGATAACAATCCAGAGCGTGGTGACGAGCGGAATGAACAGCTGCCACTGATAACTAATACGTCTCTTTAAAGCCATACCCGAATCCCTGGCGGGTAACTACGTATTTTTCACAATCGCCCAATTTTTTGCGTAGGCGTGTGATGTTTGTGTCGATAGTGCGTCCGGTAACAACCACATTGTCGCCCCACACGTTTTTAATTATTTCTTCGCGAGAATAAATTTTGTTGCGGTGGGTGAGGAAGAAAAGAAGAATGTCGAACTCGGTGCGAGTGAGAGTGACTGGCTCGTTGTTGAGGAAGCACTCTTTGTTGTTGCGGTCGATGCGGAGATTGCGGAACACTATGTCGGGCTCGTAGATAGATTCCTGCTCCATGATATCCTGAGCCGAGCGTTTGAAGGAAATGTTTGAGCGTCGCAGAATGGCGCGTACGCGAGCCAATACCTCGCCTATGTTGAATGGTTTTGTAATGTAGTCGTCGGCGCCTATGTTGAGGCCCTTTACCACGCAGTCTTCGTCGGAGAGGGCAGAGCAGAAGAGCATGGGGATGTCTTCTGTGGCGGTTACGTTGTGGATGCGGTTGGCAAAATCAAAACCGGAGAGCTCACCCATCATGATATCGACAATAAAAAGTGAGTAACTGTCGAGATTATCCATGTCGAGGGCCTCTTCGGCACTGTATGCGGTGTCGACTTCGTAGCCTTCGCGCTCGAGATTGAATTTAAGAATCTCGCATACGGCTTCTTCGTCGTCTATTACTAAAATTTTGGTTCTCATTGCAAAATTTTTGACAGGCGTCATGGTCGCCCGGTCTATCTTTTGGTGTATGATTTATTATATTGGGGCTATTGCGTTGTAAAATTAGTATTTTCTGCCGAGAATTTGTGTTAACTAAAGTTAAACCAAAAATCTGCGTGAACCATTCAGTCTTATGGAATGTTTGAAAGTCATAATTACTGATTTTGCACTGTGTTTTTTCATGGTATTAGATTAAAGGTTAAAGATTGTCGGTTGTCGTGAGGCAGCCGCTTTTTTTTGTATCTATCTCAGCATTTTGAAACCGGCAGTCGCCCGGGTCTGCAATGAATCCCCTTCGATATAAACTATAATGCCGTTGGCTTCTGCTCTCGAAAGAATTGCGAGGGCAGAGTCGGGCTCGGCGGCAGCCATGCATGCTGTGGCGAGGGCATCGGCGGTTGCGCAGTCTGAAGCTACGACCGTAGCGGCTGCAACACGACCTTCGACCGGATAGCCCGAGAGCGGCGACAGGGTGTGGCCGTAGAGCGAGCCGTCGGCTTTGCGGCGAAGATTGCGATAGTTGCCCGACGATGCTACTGCCGACCTTTCAGGTCCGAGCTCAATGACGCCCAGACGTTCGTGGCCTAATCCCGACAAAGGTGAGTCAATCTGTATGCGCCACCGCCGGCCATTGGGGTTGAGTCCGCAGGCCAGCACTTCTCCGCCTATTTCTATCATATAGTTATGAGCGCCGAGAGCTTCGAGCGTGTCGGCCACGCAGTCGATGCCATAGCCTTTTGCGACCGACGAAAAATCGAATACCGTCGCCGGGCTTTTGCGCACAATCAGGCCGCAAGTGTCAATGGAGCAAGAGTCGATTCCTACTGCTTTGAGTGCCTGGGAGATAGCCTCTGCGTCGGGCTCGGTAGCCGTTTCCGAAGGTCCGAAGCCCCACAAGTTGCTAATCGGCCCTATGGTAGGGTCGTAGACTCCCCCCGAAAGCCTATTGATTTTTTGTGATATATCGAAAACGCGCCTGAAGTGGAGCGACGTCTTTTCGAGCCGGCCGGTATTTACGAGAGATACGGTCGACGATGGGTTGAACATCGATAATTCGTGGTCAATCATCTGCAGTGTCGCTTTCACAGCTTCGTCGCAATTTTCGGAGCCGTCGTAAGCGATATGATATACAGTTCCCCATGTTTGGCCCTCCGATTTCGAAAAATTTTGCCTGCAGCTTGCAAATGTGAAGAAAAATGCCGATATTAGCGGCAGAACTACCAACTTATATTTCATCACTAAAAATTCTAATTATAGGCAAAATTACAAAAATTATCCGGTCAGCGAACAAAACTTCGAGGGCGATTGTTTCTATTAAAAGATGCTATGCTTAGGCATCGAAGAGATTAATAACCAATGGGAGTCCGCTCCCAATCAATAAAAGAGAATACTATGTGTCGTTCATTTATATTCCTTGCAGAAGGATTTGAAGAGATTGAGGCCATTACTGTGGTCGACGTGCTCCGTCGTGCCGGTATGGATGCAAAAACTGTGTCGATAACCTCGGATCTCAATGTTACCGGAGCTCATGGAGTCACTGTCGCCGCCGACATGACAATGAGTGAAGCCGACTTCTCCGATGCCGAGTGGCTGATAGTGCCCGGCGGTATGCCCGGCGCGAGCAATCTTGCATCTGATGAAGCCGTGTGCCGTGTGCTTAAAGAGCATAAAGGTAAAATTGCAGCAATTTGCGCTTCTCCCGGAGTTGTGCTGGCGCCGCTCGGTCTTCTCGAAGGGCGCGACGCTACCTGCTATCCCGGGTTTGAAGAAATGTGCAAAAAGGGTGGCGCACAGATGCGCGATGTGCCTGTAATGGCTACTCGCGACCTTATTACCGCCAATGGTCCGAGTGCAGCCATGCGTTTTGGTCTGGCTATTGTTGCCAATTCGCTCGGCGATGCCATTGCGCAGCAAGTGGGCTCGGCAATGATTTTTTATCCCAAAACTATGAACTTCTACTTCTGAGGCCGCACTCTGTCGGCTATCGCGCCGGCAGGCTGCCTAAGACATAATAAGCCTCCGCATCGCTGCAATCAATGCAAGCAGCGATGCGGAGGCATTGCTTTTCCGTGAGAAATAGTTAATTTTGTGCCGATTGAATAATATCTATATGCGCAGTCTTATCAAATATCTGCATGCAGTGGCGCTTATGGCCGCTACGCTCGCATCGTATGCGGTAGAGCCGACATGGAGCATCGATTTCTGTTCGGTCTTCGACAACCGCGAGGGCGACAACCGTTATACCGACACAAAAACATTTTTCTTCACCAGTCTCGCTCCGGAGCTGGGGCTCAGTTTCTCGGAAACCGACCGCATTGCAGGCGGAGTAGTGTGGAATCAGCCCATAGGATGTGAATGGGACGGACACCGTGTATCGCCCACATTATACTATCGGCATGATGGAAGCGCTGCCGATAGCCCGTGGAGTTTCTCGATGGGTATGTTTCCCCGTAAGCAACTCCGCGAGGAGATGCCGGGCTTTCTATGGAGCGACAGCATGGCTTATACGCAGCGTAATATCCGAGGCCTGCTTGTGCAGTATCGCGGCGACAAGGGGTTTGTCGATGCTTATGTCGACTGGCGCGGCATGCAGACCGAAAAGCAGCGTGAGGCTTTCAATATAGTTGTGCACGGACGCATGCAGCCTCGCGGAGGCGCTTTCTTTGTGGGCGGCCATGCGATGATGAATCATTTTGCACTTCAGAAAAACGCGCCGGATAATCAGCATATTGTCGATAATTTTGTTGTAAATCCTTATATCGGAGTGAATCTGTCGGACGGCACGGCTCTCGACAGTCTTATGTTCCGAGCCGGCCCGCTTCTCACCCTTGAGCGCAATCGTGAGAACTCCGAATGGAAAACGCCTCTCGGAGCCTGGGCGGAGTGTGTGGTTCTGTGGCGTTGGTTAGGCGTGAGAGAGGAGTTTTATGCCGGCGGCCGGCAGATGCCCGACTATAAGCCTTTCGCAAGCTTGCTTTACCAGGGTGAGCCATATTATCAGTCGAAGTATTACAGCCGAACCGATGTCTTTGCCGACATCTACAGCAACAGTTTTGTAAAGTTGCGAGCCTCGCTTGATTTCCATGTTGCGCAGTCGGCATTCACGTTCTATCAGCGTATAGTGCTCACAGTTAATCTTCCCGGCGGCGGACGAACGGGTTTTTTCAGACGCAAATGACACTATTTTATCAATCTTTTGAAGAATTGTATTGCGCATGAAATACATATAGATGAAATGACTATCTTTGTGGCTAATCCGCAATTTTAGCCATGAAAAAATTATTTATTCCTTTATTCCTTCTTGCATTATGCCCTCTTTCGGTCGAAGGGCGTGTCGAGATGCCGCATGTATTCTCCGACAATATGGTACTCCAGTCTGATACGACAGCCGTACTCTGGGGTAAGGCCGCACCAGGCTCCACGGTTACAGCCCGTTGCTCATGGGGCGCAAAGTCGTCGGCAAAGACAGCTGCCGACGGACGCTGGCGCATGACAGTGGCCACTCCCGAGGCCTCCTACACTCCGCTGTCGCTCACCGTGACTGATACTTCCGACAAAACATCGCTTACCTTTAATAATATTCTTGCCGGCGAGGTGTGGTTTGCCTCCGGACAGAGCAATATGGAAATGCCTCTGCGAGGCTTCTGGAATCAGCCGATTGAAGATGGTGGCGAGCAGATTATGTTTAGCCGCAAGCTCGGACATGGTATCCGTTTCATCACAGTTCCCAAAGCCGGAAGTTATGAGCCGCGTGAAGACATCGACGCTACATGGAAGGAGAGCTCCCCTGAGAACGCGGGCGAGTTTTCGGCTCTCGCATGGTTTTTCGCTACGGCTCTGCGCGATATGCTTGATGTTCCTGTAGGCATCATCAGCTGTGCATACGGCGGCAGCAAAGTAGAGGGCTGGGAGCCTGAAAGCCTTATAGCCAATTATCCCGACCGCGACATGAAAGCCGAGCAGGCCGATGAAAAAATGCCCGAATACGAGCGTGTGGGCGTGATGTACAATGCTATGCTACTGCCTGTGGCTGGATATACTCTCAGGGGCTTTCTCTGGAATCAGGGCGAGTCGAACGTTGGCGGCGAGAGCTATTACGGTGCCCGTCAGGCCGACATGCTCAATCACTGGCGTCAATTATGGGGCAACAACGACATGCAGTTTTATTTTGTAGAGCTCCCGGGCTGGGATTACGGCGATGTGAACGGCACAAATGCGGCGATTTTCCGCGAGGCTCAGCGCAAAGCTGCCGCCGACACCGAGGGTGCATATATAGTCGGAACTGCAGACCTCGTATATCCCGACGAACCCGACGATATCCATGCACGCAACAAGCGTCCTATCGGACAGCGTATGGCCGCTTTGGCCGCCACCCATACCTATGGTCTCAAGGGAGTGCCGCACACTTTCCCGACATTCAAAAATATGGAAGTTAACGGTGGCGAGGCTACCCTTTACTTCAATGACGCGTTGCAGGGCTTTACGCCCAACGACGACCTCGAAGGCTTTGAAGTGGCAGGAGAAGACCGTGTTTTCTATCCGGCCAAAGCAAATATCGACCGCGACCACCTCTCAATCATCGTGTCGGCTCCCGAATTTAAAGAAATAAAATCGGTGCGTTACCTATTCCGTAATTTCGCTATCGGTAAAATCCGCGATATGTACGGCATGCCCCTTATGCCCTTCCGCACCGACAACTGGGATAAATAACAAATGAAAACAAAAAACATGATAAAAAAAGTCAAATTTCTCTGTGCCTTGACTTGTATGGCAGCTGTGGCGGCATGTTCGAACAAGAGCGCCGAACCCGTGCCTGAGTTCGTTCGTGTTGAAAACGGCGAATTCATGCTCGGCAACGAACCGTATCGCTATGTCGGCACCAATTTCTGGTATGGGACAATACTTGCCTCGCCCGGCGAGGGGGGCGACCGTGCACGACTGGAGCAGGAACTCGATTCGCTCCAGTCAATAGGCATCGACAATCTCCGTATTCTTGTAGGCGGCGACGGCAACGAGCCATTGCCGTGCCATATAGAGCCCACACTCCAGAAAGAGCCGGGTATATACGACACCGACCTTCTCACCGGTCTCGACTACCTGCTCGAAAGCCTCGAACAACGCGGCATGAAAGCCGTGCTCTATCTCAATAACTCGTGGGAGTGGAGCGGCGGCTACGGCACCTATCTCGAGTGGGCCGGCAAAGGTCCTGCTGTCATTCCTCAGCGCGACGGCTACTCCAACTACATGCGTTTTGCCTCGCAGTTTGTCACCGACAGTGTCGCCAAAGAATTGTATGCCAATCATGTTCGCAATATTGTGAGCCGCACCAACTCAATCACCGGCAAGCCCTATGCCGAGTCGCCGGCAATTATGTCGTGGCAGATAGCCAACGAACCGCGCTGCTTCGACCCTGCAAACAAAGAGGTTTTCAAAGAGTGGCTTATAGCTACGGGCAAGCTCATCAAGAGTATCGACCCCAATCATCTGGTGTCGACCGGCAGCGAAGGCAAATGGGGCTGCGAGGGCGATATAGAGCTGTGGGCCGAGATTCACAACGACCCCGCAATTGACTATGCCAATATACATATCTGGCCCTACAATTGGCGCTGGGTGTCGCCCGAAGCTCTCACCGATAGCCTTCCGAATGCGTTTGCCAATACCCGTGAGTATGTGGAGTCGCATCGCCGACTCACTTCAAAGCCTCTGGTGCTTGAGGAATTTGGTTTTCCCCGCGATTCCATGGCCATTGAGCCTGGCTCGCCTACCACGGCGCGCGACGCATATTATAAATATGTATTTGACCTTGTAGAAGGCGAATCCGGTCTCAACGGTGTCAATTTCTGGGCATGGGGCGGCAATGTCACACCTCCGCACAGCACATGGGAGAGCGGCGACCCCTACACGGGCGACCCGGCTCAGGAAGACCAGGGGCTCAACTCCGTATTCATGGCCGACAGCAGCACCATAGCCCTGATACGCAGCACTGCCGCGGCAGTGAAAAAACAAAAGAAATGATGCACAACCGATATATTCCCTAATCTGATTTGTCAGGTTTTGTTCCCGATTGTTTTAGTAAATTCGGCGTGTCGCCTATCGGCGGCACGTCTTTTTTTTCCCTGCCGCAGAGTATTAAGTTAAAAATACTGATAGGCAGATAAAAAAGAACAAATAATATGATTTAGAGAAATCGCGGATAATATAATGCAATTTTCTGCCGTTGTAACACCGTAAATTTGCTCCCGAAAACTAAGAGCTTAAATCCGATACCAAAAATACTTAACGACACCAATGAACAGATAATCAAATTAAACACACAAAACCTCTCCCCTGACAATACATAATCCAATACCAATCATATTTGCATGAAAACCAAACTTATCAACCTCCGATGCTACCTGGTTGCGCTGCTCGCGGCAATAGCCATGAGTGCCTCAGCTCAGGTAATGGTCAAAGGCGTTGTCCTTGACTCGGCTACAGGAGAAACACTCATTGGTGCCTCCATAATAGAAAAAGGAACCAAGAACGGTGCAACAACAGGCATCGACGGTGATTTCTCGCTGAAGGTTACGTCTGCAAACGCTACGATTGTCGTTTCGTATGTAGGCTACACCACTAAAGAAGTAAAACTCGACGGCCGCACTGATGTGACTGTTGAACTTAACGAAGACTCCCAGACTCTCGACGAAGTTGTCGTTGTAGGTTATGGTACACAGCGTAAGAGCGATATCACCGGTTCGGTGGCTTCGCTGTCGCGCGACCAAATGGCTCAGACAATCGTCACTAACGCCGACCAGATGCTTCAGGGCAAGGTGGCCGGTGTGCAGGTGACTCAGAACTCCGGTGCTCCCGGCGGTGCTACTTCAATCCGTATCCGCGGTGCGAGTTCGCTCAACTCGTCGAACGAACCTCTTTACATTATCGACGGTGTGCCTATGAATACCTCAAACTCGTCAATCGGCGGTTTTGCATGGGCTCAGGGTAGCGATGGCCAGACCACAGTCAATCCTCTCGCGTCAATCGCTCCGAGCGACATCGTGAGCATCGACGTGCTTAAAGACGCCTCAGCTTGTGCTATCTACGGTGCTGCCGGTGCCAACGGTGTTGTGCTCGTTACAACCCGTCGCGGTGAAGCCGGTCATTCAAATGTGACTTACGACGGCTACGTGGCATGGCAGCAGACTGCCAAGCGCCTCGACATGATGAACCTTCGCCAGTATGCACAGTATCAGACCGAACTCTTCGAAGATGGCATTCTCAATGAGTCGAACTACGACAAGACCTACAGCGACATCTCGCTTCTCGGCAAGGGTACCGACTGGCAGGATGAAATTTTCCGCACCGCACTGATGCAGTCGCACCAGGTTGGTGTTACCGGCGGTAACGAAAAGACCGTTTATGCCATGAGCGCCGGCTGGATGCAACAGGATGGTATCATCATCGGTTCGGACTTCTCCCGCTTCAATACGCGATTCAATATTGACAACAACTTTACCAAATGGCTCAAGGTGGGCGGCTCGCTTGCCTATACCCGTACCGACGAGACAATTACCCGAAATGACGGTTCGGACGGTGTAATCATGCAGGCTATCGGCATGATGCCCACAGTGCCCGTGTATGACTTCGATGGCAACTGGGCCGGTCCCGACAATGTGAACGGCGCTTCGCAGTGGAACCCCGTTGCGCTCGCTCTTATAACCAACAACACCCTTCTGCGTGAGAAAATCACCGGTAGCTTCTATGGAAGTGTCGACTTCCTCAAGCACTTCAATTTCAGGGCTGAATATGCCTTTGACTCGTCTGAGAACCAGAACAAATCGTTCCTCCCGCGCTATCAGTTCGGCACTCTTGTAAGCAACGATGTCAACAAGATGATGCAGCGCGAAGAGCACTCGTGGTATTGGATGCAGAAAGATTACATCACCTACCGCCAGACTTTTGCCGACAAGCACGACCTTACCGTAATGGCCGGTTTCGAAGCTTCGAAATCGTCGTGGGACGGCACTATGATTATCAAAGAGAACTTCTCCACCGACTACATTCACGTAATGGGTGAAGACGGCACATTTAAAAGCAACACCGGCTGGAAAGATGCACAGAGCACCGCTTCTGTCTTTGCCCGTGTGAACTACGCCTTCGATTACCGTTATCTTCTTACCGCTACCGTGCGTCGCGATGGCTCAAGCAAATTCGGTTCGAACCACAAGTGGGGTACATTCCCCTCGGTAGCTCTCGCATGGCGTATTAACCAGGAAAAATTCCTCCAGTCGGCCTCGTGGCTCAACAACCTCAAGCTCCGCCTCGGCTTCGGTATGGTAGGTAACTCCAATATCGATACTTACCGCTACGGCTCTGCCCTGCAGACCGTTCTTACGCCCAATGGCACCGCTTATATTCCTCAGAACCTCTCTAACCCCGATCTCAAATGGGAGGCTTCGCAGCAATACAATGTCGGTCTCGACTACGCATCGTTCAACAACCGCCTCGAAGTAACTCTCGACTTCTATCGCAAAGAGACCTCCGACCTGCTCATGCAGATGTTCGTGCCCAGCTTTATCGGCCCGTCGGGCGACGATGTATATGGCTCTATCGCTCCTCCTTATGCAAATGTGGGCAAGACTCGCAATACCGGTGTCGACCTGCAGATTACGGCACGCCCGGTTGTGAACAACAACTTCACATGGCAGTCGTCGCTCACACTCTCGCACAACCGCAACAAGATTGTATCGCTCAACGACAACGACCAGATTATCTATGGTAAAGTCGACTGGTATGCTCCCTTCCAGAGCGCAACAATGTTCAAAGCCGGCGAGGCAATGGGTGTCTTCTACGGCTATGAGACAGAAGGTCTCTTCAAGAATGAGGCCGACATCGTAGGGCATGCCACACAGACAGGCAGCTCGCTTCCCTACGACAACCGTATCGACAAGACTTCGGGTGTTTGGGTAGGCGACATCAAGTTCAAGGACCGCAACGGCGACGGTATAATCAATGAAGCCGACCAGACAATAATCGGCGACCCCAATCCCGATGTCACCTTTGGTTTCACAAACACTCTCACATACAAAAACTTCGAACTCAATATCGGTCTCAACGGTCAGATTGGCGGCGACATCTTAAACTGGTCGCGCTACGTGGTCGAAGGTCTCCGCTCGATATGGGACAACCAGGCTGTGAGCGTACTCGACCGTGCCCGTCCTTATATGATTGACCCTGCTCTGGGTGATGTTATCGGCAACTATGCCTACAGCGGAGGTAAAAACGACATGCCGCGTTTCTCCAACCTCGACGGCAACCAGAACAACCGTATGAGCGACCGCTGGATTGAAGACGCAACATATCTGCGTATTCAGAATATTTCGCTCAGCTACACCCTGCCGAAGAACTGGGCAAAAACAGTTTTCCTCCAGAACGCCAAAGTATACTTCAACGTGCAGAACGTGTATACATTCACCAAGTACTCGGGTTACGACCCCGAAATCGGCGCTTTCAATCAGAGCACCCTTCTCCAGAACATAGATCGCGGCCGTTATCCCACACCGCGTACTTACACTCTGGGTGTAAACCTTGCTTTCTAAAAACTATCTGTAACGATATATCCACATGAACAACATATTTAAGACCGGCGCCTTAGCCATAATGATGACGGCATCGCTCGCCTCGTGCAGCGATTTCCTCACCATCGACCCGGTGGACAAGCCCGTGCTCGAGACTTTCTACACCAATCCGGAAGCACTCCGCTCCACCACCATGACTATCTATGCTTCGAAGACATGGTCCAATTTCCACATCAATTTCCAGTGGAAGATGGATATGCTTAACGGCGACATGTACTATACCTACGACCAGGAAGGCCAGTGGTATTTCGGCACCTACACTGCCGTAAACCAGTATGTCAACGAGGGCTGGAAGGGTCTATACAACGTGATTCTCTTCTGTAACTCTATAATACACGACATTCCGGCAGTTTGCAGCGGCACTATCACCGCCGACGATGTGAACCGCGCTATTGCCGAGGCTCGCGGCATGCGTGGCTACTGCTACTACATGCTCGCCGAAATATGGCACGATGTGCCTATTGTGGAGAATAACTCCGCTCTGATTGCCTCGGGCAAGTTCGATTTGCCCCGCAACACCCAGGCCAGCATCTACCGATTCGCTATGGACGACCTCGATTTCGCTGTAGCCAACCTTCCCGAAACCGACAGCGATGCCTTCCGTCTCACAAGCCGCAAGGCCCGTGCGCTGCGTGCAAAGCTCGCAGTGACAATGGCATCGCACACCGACTATGGCTACGACCGAAACCAGCTCTACAGCAAGGCAGCCGACGACGCTCTCTTTGTTATAGAGAACACACGCGCCCTTACCGAAATAGACTACTCGACACTCTTCGACGCAGAGACAAACAATAGCGACGAGTCGATTCTTGCCATTCAGTGTGGCGTTCAGGGCTACTCATACGGCAATAGCCGCAATGCGGCATGGAGCCGTTCGAGCCTGATTGCAGACCAGACCTGGGGTGGCGGCAAAGGCCCCACAATCTCGCTCCAGAAAATGTATGAGGCCGGCGACCGTCGCCGTCAGTGGACATATATGACCGGTGGCGACAAGTATCCGCAGCTCAACCGTGCAGGTGGCGGCTATACATATCTTTTTGTAAACCGCAATGAAGACGGCGATGCCGTTGAAGACAGAAACGAGATGCTCGCGCACATCAAGAAATACGTTATCGGCAAGGCTGCCGACTGCAACGGCAATGTGGGCGTTGATCAGGACGCCGCAAACAACATCTACCTGATGCGTCTCGCCGACGTATATCTCACCTATACCGAGGCTGTGATGGGCACCGCAGGCAGCACCTCCGACGCAAATGCCATGAAGTACTATAATATGGTGCGTCAGCGTGCCGGTGTGAGCGAGGAGTCGAGCGTTACCTACGAGGAACTTCTCCGTGAGCGTCGCCGCGAGCTGGCCTTCGAGAGCCAGACATGGTTCGACACACAGCGTTACCGCTATCGCGAAGGCAACGCCAAGGCACTCGAGATGATCAACGACGGCTATGGCACAGGCTACAACCGCTGCGCCAAGTATGTCAACATGCCGGGCCTCAACCTCGACATAACCAACGAAAACGACCGCAACAGCTATGTGATTGTACAGACCAAGGCAGAGTATGCCGATTACGACCCCATCAATCTCACCGATGCTTCATTCAGAGCACCGCTACCTGCTTCTGTAAGCAGCTCTTCACCATCTCTTGCCGGAGAACCTGTAGATTACTTTGGCGGCAAGGAATAAAACACCACTTCAATAAATACCGACAATGAAAAATATCATTCGATATACAGCATTTGCAGTGGCCTCTCTGGCAATGGCAGCGACAGTAGTGTCGTGCTCAGACACCGATGCCGAACAGGACCGCGGCAAGGCGCCCGTAATCAAATACGCACGTCCGTGCGACGTAAGCCTGAGCGACTCTATGCTCGTAAGCGCTCCCTTAGGCGCGCGCCTTGCTTTCGTGGGCGATAATTTAGGCGACGTGCAGCAAGTATGGTTCAATGACCAGAAGGTGAAGCTCAATCCAAACATGGTGACGAGCCACACCGTAATCGTCGACGTTCCCAACGTCATTCCCGGCGAGGTGACAAACATGGCCCGTTTCATCACCTCCACCGGCATCGAGACACAGTATCCCTTCAGTGTGACTGTGCCCGCACCCCGGGTGACGTCAATGAGCTGTGAATATGCACATGCCGGTGAGACAGTGACTATCTACGGCTCATACTTTGCCGACGACCCCAATGTGCCTCTTACTGTAGACTTCAACGGCATCCCTGCGAAGGTCAACAGCATTGCACAGGACGCTGTCGAAGTAGTGGTGCCCGAGGGCGCTACCGAGGGTCCGGTGAAGGTGACAACTATCTACGGCAACAACGAGAGCTCGTTCAACTATCTTGACACCCGCGGCATGATGTTCGACTTCGATGGTCTCACCGGTCTGGGCAACCACGGCTGGCATGCACGTCCGATAGAGAACGACGGCACCGGCATCAGCGGCAACTACATGGTTCTCGGCGATGGCGCGACAGTGCTCAATGCCGCGGCCGACTGGAACGATAACGATTTCTCCTTTGAATATTGGCCCGGCACATGGAACACTCCCACCGACTACACCGATGGTGCACGTCTGTTTGATATCGTAGACTTCAAGGACTACAACAACATGAGCCTCAAGTTTGAAATTTGTATTCCTGCTTCCGGCGCATGGCAGGCGGGCGCAATGCAACTCATATTCGCGGGCACTGACAAGGTGACTACAGGCAACGGCGGCACCGATATCTATGGAGATGCTGTTGCAGCCCCGAACAACACATTCTTCCAGGAAGGTGGCTGGAATCGTGGCCTGTGGACTCCCTGGAGCGAGACAGAGGCATATCATACCGACGGCAAATGGGTTACTGTGAGCTTACCCATTAAGGACTTCGTGTACGACAAGGATGGCAAGGGCGCCTCGGCATTCTATGCATCGGAGAAAGATTTCGCGGCATTCCAGATGTATATCTGGTCCGGTGGCAAGACCGGAGTCGATTGCACTCCTCTTATCAAAATTGACAACATCCGTGCGGTAAAAAACTAACTGAAACATGAAATCAATTTTCAAATATACGGGCCTTCTGGCCCTGGCGATGGCTCTGGCAACGCCGGTGTTCACCGCATGCGATAACGAAGACTTCGACACCAACCAATATATCGGGGGTGTGAATCTCAACAGTTTCGGCCCGAGCCCTGTGGCTCGTGGCGGCGAGCTGCGCTTCCTTGGCAGCGGTCTCGACCAGATATTGAAGGTGAGCATTCCCGGATGCGACGATATCACCGACATTACGGTAATTTCATCTGAAGAAATCCGTGTCACCGTGCCTCAGACAGCCGAGCCAGGCCACGTGCAGCTCCATTATGCCGGCGGCCTGCTCGAGACAAAGTCGATGCTCACATACTCCGAGCCCATCTCGATAGAGAGCATTACCCCGGCTACAGTAAAGCCCGGCGCACAGCTCACTATCAAGGGAGAGTATCTCAATCTCATCAAAGAGGTATCGTTCTCGTTCCTCACCGACAGTGTCAATGTATTTGCCGCCGACTTCAAGGCTCACGATAGAGGACAGATTGTCGTTGTCGTGCCCGAAGAGGCTGTAAGCGGCACAATCATAATATCCGATGCCAAGGAAGTTCCCAACACAATCAAGAGCGAACAGGAGATTGAAATCGTGCTTCCGTCGGTGAGCGCCCCTCTCGACCTCAGCAATGCCAAGGCAGGCGACGCAGTCACTGTGAAAGGCAACGACTTCGACCTCATCCGCGAAGTTGTGATGCCCGATGGCTCAAGTGTCGAATTCTCCTACGATGCCGACAAGGGCTCTATCTCATTTACACTTCCCGACAACTGTAGCGACGGCGCCATTGTAGCCGTTTCGGCCTCGGGTGTGAAAGTGGCCATCGCCAACATTGGCATGGCTGTGCCTGCCGAGCTTGTGGCAAGTCCTGCCGACGGTATTCGCGGCGGCGATGTAATCACCATTTCGGGTGTGAATATCGACCAGGTTACAAGCATCAGCTTCCCCAATGTCGACGAAGCCGTTGAGCCTTCGGAAATCAAATCCACACAGCTTAAAGTGGAATTCCCTGCCATGGCCCAGAGCGGCAATGCCGTGCTCAATCTCAAGAGTGGCAAGACTGCCGAAGTAGCTCTCGTCACAGCCAAGCCCGAAGTGACCGGATTCGAACAGCCGACAGTCGCTGCGGCCTCCAATGTAAAATTATTCGGCCGTAATTTCGACCTCATCACTTCGATTGAATTCCCCGGCGCGGCGCCCGTTGATAAATTCAACGCTACGGCTACGGAGTGCACCGTTGAAGTGCCTGCCACAGCTGTCAGCGGCGCTCTCACCATTGGCATGGCCAACGGCGAGACTGTAACCACTGCAGAACTCACTGTGCAGTCGCCGGAATGCGCGTTTATCGCTACTGACCCCGAAGGTGAACTCACTGCCTACGGTCTCTTCCTTGCCGAAATCAAAAATGCCGACCATCTCGTTGAGGTGAAGGTAAACGGCGCTACTGTAAGCCACATCATAAACAACGGCAATCTCTACCTGACTCTGCCCGGCAACTGCGGCAATGGCACTGTGATTACTCTCGTGTCGGATAACGGCGAAATCAGCTATACCTACGATGTAGTTCCCTCGACACATCAGGAGCGTGTGCTCCTCTCGACTCCTATTACAATAGGCAACTGGGACGACCCACGTATCCGTCTGACACATGAGCAGCTCGCCGATGTTCCCGAAGGTGCTAAGCTTGTGTTCTACATAGAGCCCGCAAACGACACCCAGCTTCAGATTAACGATTGCTCATGGGCTGAGTTTACAACCCTCTCACCGGTCGACGGAGCTACCTCTACAGAATTAGTTCTCACTGCCGAAGCCTTGGCCGCATTCTCCAACGAGGACGGTTGGTCGGACTGTGCAATCATTGTACAGGGCAAGAACTGCACCGTGAACAAGATTACAATTGAATGGGAGCTGTCTCTCGAGACTGTAATCTGGAGCGGCTCGTGGGACAGCGGCAACTGGAGCGGCAATCAGGACCTCGCATGGGGCGGCTATGACTGGTCGACCGTAAAGGCCGGACAGAAACTGCGTCTCTACCTCAACCAGACCGATTTGTCCGACTCATGGTATTGCCTGTCGCTGCGTCATGGCGACGGCTGGGGCAATATCGGCGGCTCAATCCCCGCACAATACGACACACCTTCGAGCCCGTTCGAAGTAGTACTCGACCAGACAACTCTCGACGATCTCGTTGCCAATGGAGGTCTTATAATAACAGGTGCTAATTTTACCCTTACACAAGTAACAATAGAATAGTTTTCCGAGCGGTACAATTTCTAAGGTTTTTTTACGATATAAGTACAAATGAAAAAGCTATATAACAAGATACTCCCCATAATTGCCTCTGTGGCGCTTGCCGGTGCATTTACAGCCTGCGGCGAGGATGATACTCCTACCGGCGCAGACACTTCGAAGCCCTTCGTGTGCGAGTCGGTGAGCGTGGAAGACGGAGCGGAAGTAAGCCCCGAACTCAGTGTTGTCACACTCAACTACAGTCATCCCGTGGCTGTAAACAATGCGAGCCCTATCACCCTCAACGGTGAGGCACAGACATCGACTTTCGAACAAAATACTGTGTCGGTGAAAGTGTCGCTCAAGCCCGGAAACTCCTACGAACTCTTTGTGCCGGCAAACTGCGTGGCACACATCAACGGCGCTCGCTTTGCCGACGCTATGACCATTAAATTCACAACTTCGGGTGCAGTGGAGATTAAACCCTCCGATATACTTCCTCTTGTGAACGCCAATGCCACAGCGCAGGCCAAGAATGTATACAACTTCCTCATCGAGCAGAACGGTAAGAAGATTCTCTCGGGAGCCATGGCCAATGTGAACAACAACAACGACTTCCCCGGCTGGGTTAAATCTGTGTCGGGCAAGGATGTGGCTATCATAGGATACGATTTCATCCACCTGCCCGAAAGCGGTCAGAACTGGATTGACTACTCCGACATCACTCCTGCCAAGACTCAGTGGAATGCAAACGGTCTTGTATCGTATATGTGGCACTGGCGTGTGCCTACCGACAAGGCTGCCTACGATGCCAAGGATGTGAATAAGTATGATTCGTCAATCAAGGCCGAAAACGGCGGTTCGGGCACCGAATTTGATATTCGCGAAGCACTCAAAGATGGCACATGGCAGAACGAATGCATCATGGCCGACATCGACAAAGTGGCCGGCTATCTCAAACTGCTCCAAGCCGAAAATATTCCCGTGCTCTGGCGTCCGCTCCACGAGGCTGCCGGCAGCTACAAATACAATGGCGCATGGTTCTGGTGGGGCCGCTATGGCGACGAATACACCAAGCAACTCTGGGAGCTCCTCTACGACCGTCTTGTAAATCATCATGGTCTCAACAATCTCATCTGGGTATGGACCGCACAATGCGAGGCCGGCTACGAAGACCGTATGGCCGCTTCTTATCCGGGCAACGACAAGGTCGATATTGTGGGCGTAGACATCTATGCCGATGACGACAGCGCTCAGAAAGATGTTTACAACGCACTTGTTGCCATGACAGAAGGAAAACGCCTTGTAACCATTTCGGAGACAGGCCGTATTCAGAATCCCGACAAATGTTTCACTGCCGGTGCCACATGGTCGTGGTTCAACCTCTGGTATACCTATAATCAGCATATTTCGGGCGATACTACCGACGGTTTCGGCAATACAGCCGAGTCTGTCAAGGCTGTTCTCGAAAGTCCTTATGTAATCAACCGCGACGCTATGCCGTCGCTCAAATAAACTTGCACTGTCACAATATGAAAATCACTGCAACAGCAATCGCAATGGCTGCCGCATCTATGCTTGCCGTGTCGTGTGCGAAGCAGGCTCCTGCAGAGCAGGGACAGGCCGCTTCCACTCCCGCAGAAAATCTCCGTGCCCGTCTTGAAACAGCCGCTGCCGAAGGCCATGTGCTTTTCGGACACCACGATGACCCAGTATACGGTCACTCGTGGAACGGCGACGAGGGCCGCTCCGACGTTCTCGAAGTGTGCGGTGCCTACCCGGCCGTAATGAACTGGGACCTCGGCGGACTCGAAAACGGCGATGCCGCCAACCTCGACAGCGTTCCCTTCGACCGCATGAAGCGCGAAATCCTGGCACAGGATGCGCGCGGCGGTGTCAACTCCTTCAGCTGGCACCTGCGCCATCCGTTGACCAATGTGGATTCGTGGGGGACTGCCGACACGGCATCGGTGAGCGCGCTGGTACATACTCCCGAGGGCCGTGCGGCTCTTGAGAAGAGCCTCGATGCTGTAGCCGACTTTTTCTTGTCGCTAAAAAACAGCGACGGCGAGCCTGTGGCAGTGATTTTCCGACCGTGGCACGAGCACACCGGAGGCTGGTTCTGGTGGGGTATCGCAAACAGCAGCGTCGACGACTACAAAGAGCTGTGGAAAATTACCCGCGGCCGCTTTGATGCCAAGGGTGTCGACAATGTTCTGTGGGCCTACTCGCCCGACCGCTGCGACAGCCCGGAGAAGTATATGGAGCGTTATCCCGGCGATGAGTATGTAGACATACTCGGTGCGGATATATATCATTTCGGCGGTGTTGAGGGCACTCCGGCATATTTCCGCGATGCTCTCAACACACTCGGTTTCGCTACCCGCGAAGCCGCACGCCGCGGCAAGATAGCAGCGTTTACCGAGACCGGCTGCGAATCTGTTTCGGTGCCCGACTGGTACACTGAGTGCCTGCTTCCCATTTTGTCGGCAGTGCCGGTGAGCTACGTCACCGTGTGGCGCAACGCGCACGACAAACCGCAGCATTTCTATGCGCCCTACGCCGGACACCCCTCGTGTCAGTCTTTTGTGAAATTTTACAACAACCCTGTTACTGTATTTGTCAAGTGACAGTTACAGGCGTTTTACTGTTCGTTTAATTGATACATAGTTTATCAATCTGGCTATTTTAAAAATGGATATTTTCAATTATCGTAAATCTCTCGTCCTCGATGAGTACGAAAAACTGGTTACTCGCAAAAATACTCCCATAGAAGGCAATGGTATCTACAACCGTTATCAGCACCCGGTGCTTACCGCAGCCATGGTTCCGCCGTTCTGGAAGTACGATTTCAACCCGGCTACCAATCCTTTCTTCATGGAGCGTATCGGATGCAACGCCGTTCTCAACTCCGGCGCAATCAAGCTCGACGGCAAGTATCTGCTTGTGGTACGAGTCGAAGGTGCCGACCGTAAATCGTTTTTTGCGGTTGCTGAAAGCCCCAACGGTGTCGACAATTTCCGATTCTGGAATCATCCTGTCACGATGCCTGAAGATACCGTGCCCGGCACTAACGTATACGACATGCGACTCACACAGCACGAAGACGGCTGGATTTACGGCCTATTCTGTGTTGAGCGTCACGACGACAGCCAGCCCGGCGACCTGTCGGCAGCTACGGCTACCTGTGGCATAGCACGCACCAAAAACCTCGTTGACTGGGAGCGTCTGCCCGACCTCAAGACTAAGAGCCAACAGCGCAATGTGGTGCTTCATCCTGAATTCGTAAATGGCAAATATGCGCTCTACACCCGTCCGCAGGATGGTTTCATCGACACCGGCAGCGGCGGAGGCATCGGCTGGGCTCTGGTCGAAGACATCACCAACGCTGTTGTTGAAAACGAGCTCATCATCGACGAACGCCTTTACCACACCATCAAGGAAGTGAAAAATGGCGAAGGTCCGCATCCTATAAAGACGCCTCAGGGCTGGCTTCATCTGGCTCACGGCGTGCGCAACTGCGCCTCGGGTCTCCGCTATGTGCTCTATCTCTACATGACCTCGCTCGAGGAGCCGTGGAAACGCATAGCTTCGCCCGGCGGTTACTTTATGGCTCCTGTAGGCGACGAATACATGGGCGATGTGATGAATGTGCTCTTCTCAAATGGCTGGATTGCCGACGAAGATGGCCGTGTGTTCATCTACTATGCGTCGTCCGACACGCGCATGCATGTGGCAACCTCTACAGTCGAACAGCTTGTGGACTATTGCCTCAACACACCCTCTGACGGCCTCACTACAGGCGAATCGGTAAAGACACTCAATAAGCTGATTGACAAGAATCTCGCCTTCGGCGTAGAATAATAAGAAAAACACTTAAACTATACCATGGCTTTGTTAAAACGCAAAATAGGCTACGGCTTCGGCGATATGGCCTCGTCGATGTTCTGGAAAATTTTCAGCTACTATCTGCCGTTCTTTTATTCAAACATCTTCGGTCTGTCGCTGCTCGATGCCGGCGTGCTTGTAATGGTGACTCGTATCTGGGATGCCGTTTCCGACCCCATGATGGGTATAATCGCCGACCGCACAAATACATCGAAGGGCAAATACCGTCCCTATCTGCTGTGGTTTGCCGTTCCCTTTGCCGTATGTGGTATTTTGCTTTTTACAACGCCTGATTTCGCCTATGCCGGCAAGCTGCTGTGGGCATATGTGACATACATCCTCATGATGACTGTCTACACCGGCATTAATGTGCCTTATGGCGCCATGCTCGGTGTGATTACCGACAAATCGGAGGAAAAGACGGTGTTCTCGTCGTACCGTATGTTCTTTGCCTACGGCGGTTCGTTCATCGCCCTGGCTGCATGGGAGCCCCTGTGCTCGCTCTTTGAGAGGATAATGGGCGCATCGCCTGCTACAAGCTGGCAAATGGCCATGATTGTGATTGCGGTGGCGTGTCTTGTGCTCTTCTTGCTCTGCTTCGCCATGACCCGCGAAGTGGTGCGTACTACAAGCGTGGTGAGCATCGGCAAGGATTTCAAGGCACTTGTTCACAACCGTCCCTGGTGGCTGCTTATAGGCGCAGCCCTGAGCTTCAACCTCTTCAACACCGTAAGAGGCGCAACGGTAGCTTACTTTTTCGCCGATGTGATTGGTGCGGATGTGCATCTGTGGCTCTTCGGCCTGTCGGTGCTCTTCTACTCGGGTCTCTTCCTGAGTATAGGTGAGGTCGCCAATATGGTAGGTGTAGCTCTGACGGTGCCTATTGCAGGACGCATCGGCAAAAAGAGCACGTTCATTCTTGTCAACGCACTTCTGATAGTGCTCAGTATCGGCTTCTTCTTCCTGCCGGTAAGTTCTGCGGGATTCTTGCTGATGCTGCTTTTCCAAATCTGCATATCGGTGCTCACAGGCATCATGTCGCCCCTTGTATGGTCGATGTATGCCGATGTGGCCGATTACTCCGAACACCGTTTCCACACGGCTTCGACAGGTCTCATATTCTCCTCTTCCTCAATGGCGCAGAAGTTCGGCGGTGCAATCGGCGGTGCCGCCGTGCTCTGGCTGCTTGACGCATGTGGTTACATAGCCCGTCTTGACGGTGTGAGCGGTGCCGAAATTGCCCAGCCCGAAAGCGCCATATCGTGTCTGTGGACGCTGATGACATTTATTCCGGCCGGTGTCGCCGCAATAGCGATTATCGCCGTGTGGGCATATCCGCTCACCTCTACGCGCATGGAGATGATTGACAAGGAATTGCGGGTGCGCCGAAGCGAACAGGCCGCAGTCGATATCGCCGATAATTTCAATGATATAAACAATTGAAAATAATGACAAAAGAAGAAAAGCTCGCTTTTGCCGGCGAGCTTACTTATAATCTTACTTCAAACATACTTCCCTACTGGCTCTCGAAAATGACTGCGCCAGAAGGCGGTTACTATGGCCGTCGCGACGGCAACGACATGCTTCATGCCGACGAGCCCAGGGGTGCGATTCTCAATGCACGTATTCTATGGACACTCTCGGCTGCGGCCCGATTTACCGGAGACCCACAGTACGCAGAGGCCGCTGCCCGGCAGATGCGTTATGTGGCCGATACGTTTATCGACCGTGAATATGGCGGCGTTTTCTGGGCCGTTAACCCCGACGGCACTCCCTCGGCCGACAAAAAGCAGTTTTATGCTATAGCATTCACTATTTACGGGCTTGCAGAGTACGTGCGTCTTTGCGGCGACAAGGAGGCTCTTGAACTTGCTGTGGAGTTGTTCCGCTGCATCGAAAAGCATAGTCGCGACAACGTGCGCGGCGGTTACTTCGAGGCCTCGGCACGCGACTGGTCGCCCCTGGCCGACGTGCGCCTCAGCGACAAGGACGAGAATGCCTCCAAGACAATGAATACGCATCTTCACATTCTCGAAGGATATGCCAATCTGTTGCGTGTATGGCCCACAGAAGAGTGTCGCGAGGCCACGGCATCGCTGCTGCGTCTGTTCAACGATGTGATTGTCGACTCGCAGACACATAATCTCGGCCTTTTCTTCGACGATGATTTCCGCCGTCTCGATGCCGAAATAAGTTACGGACACGACATCGAGGCTTCGTGGCTCATGTTCGAGGCTGCAGAGGTAATAGGCGATGCCGCCCTGCTCGCAAAGACTGCCGACGTGACACGCCATGTGGCTCTCGCGGCTCTCCGAGGCCGCTGCTACGACGGTTCAATGGTTTATGAGCGCCACGCCAACGGTCATTTCGACAACGAAAAACACTGGTGGGTGCAGGCCGAGAATGTCGTAGGACAGATTTATCTCGCACGCTTCCACAGCGCCACAAAAGAGGCCTCTGACAAGGCTCTCGCCGATGCGCTCCAGTCGTGGCGGTATATCGACTCGATGATTGTGGACCACGAAAACGGCGAGTGGTACTGGAGCCGCATGCCCGACGGTTCAATCAACCGTCGCGACGATAAAGCCGGGTTCTGGAAATGCCCCTACCACAATTCGCGCATGTGCATAGAGGCAGCTTCTCAACTCCGGGAGATGGCGGAGGAATAATAAAAATGATGCTCAGCATCATTTTTATTGTTATGGATTTTGGCATCGGGTAGTCTCGTCGGGTTACAAACCCGACGAGACTATTTTGCGCAAGGCTTCAGCCGGGGCCACGGGGTGTGGCTGACTGTGGTCTTTATGGTGGAGTCGATTATTTTTTTCTGGGCCTCGTTGACGCGTGCGGGACGGTATTCAACGTCGCCGGGATTGATGCCCAAAAGGGCCTTGAGCCATGTGGCGGCGGCTATGTAGCGTGCCACCTTTTTGTCGAGGTGATAGCCGTCGCGGGTGAGGTCGTCGCCGAGAGCTGTTTTACGGGCGTTCTTTATAACCGAGCCCACGGGGACAACCGCTTTAATCTGAGGATTGTTTTTTACGACTGCGTCGATAGCTGAGCTGATGCTGTCGTCCATAACATCTTGGCGATGACTGTAGTTGGCAAAACCGAAGTGCTTGCTGTCGGGAGAATAAGCCCATGTCTGATAGAACACAAAGCGGGGATGTTCTCCGACGACGTTGCGTACGCCTGTTATGAATTCGGTAAGATTTCTGTAAGTATTTTTTCTGCCTGAATCGTGGCTCGCCTGCTGGAAAGATATTATATCCCAAGGCTCATCGAGGAGCGCAAGGCTGAGACGGTAGTTGTTTGTGGTGTCGCATTTGCCCGATGTGTCAAGTTTGCGATAGCTGTAGTCTTTTTTGTCGTTTTTAAAATTATCGAAGTGGCGATTGATATCGCAGCCGCCGATATACATGTTGCCGACAACCACATTCACTCCCGCCGATTTGCACAGAGGTATGAATTCCTGCTCGAATGCATCTTCTGAAAAGCTGTTGCCGATTGAAAGAATGCGAAGGGTATCATTTTTACAAACAGGCGCTTTGCATTCGCCGAATGCTGATAATGTGACAGATAATCCCAGTGCGAGAGCTCCTAAAAATTTCAGACTGTATTTTTTCATTTTATTAGGTTGTTTAGGCGGTTCGTGTTTGATTGTTGTGAGCCGTAGATACAAAGTTAGTGATTATTCCCGTATATGCTGCATTTAGGTGTTGAAAATTGTTAAAACCTGACAAATACATACTCTTTCGCTCTTTTGTTTGGCACTTTTTGGATAAATTCGCAGACAAATGTCATAAAAATGAAAGCAGCATTACACATAGCGGCATTTGCCACTTTTATCTGTTCGTTGAGCGCATCGGCTGTAGATTTCGACAGTGTATTCGCCGATTCGACACTGCGTGTTGACTACACCCTTGCCGGAAACGACAAAGACTGTCGTGTGTTTCTCAGCCGGCAACACAAATCGGCCGGCTGGTATGGCCGCCGGCACAATATGTCGGAGCTTCCTCTGCAGGGCAATGGTATAATCACGATGACCGACTCGCTGACGGGCGACACAATCTACCGTCACAGCTTTTCGACACTTTTTCACGAGTGGCGCGAGACAGCAGAGGCCGGGTGCACGTCGCGCTCCTACGAAAACTCGTTTGTCCTTCCGTTGCCTCATAAGGTTGCAAAAGTAACTGTAGAGTTGCTCGACAGCCGTCACCGCGTGGTGGCAGCCAACTCGCACTATTATTCGCCGACAGACATACTTGTTTATGATGCCACGCCGCAAAGAGTGGCGGAGTACAGCTATATACACCGTGGCGGAGACCCTCGGGAGGTGATTGATGTTGCGATTCTTGCCGAAGGCTACACCGAGGCCGAGCGCGGCTCGTTTATCGATGATGCGCGTAATGCCGTGGATGCAGTTTTTAGTCATGAGCCTTTTGCTTCGCACCGCGACGATTTCAATTTTATTGCCGTATGGACGCCGTCGGCCGACAGCGGTGTGACGGTGCCCCGTAAAGGCGAGTGGCGACGCACCGCATTCGGTTCGCATTACGACACTTTTTACTCCGACCGCTATCTCACCACGCCTAATGTGAGCGCCATTTATGACAGCCTTGCCGGCGTGCCTTTCGAGCACATCATCATTCTTGCCAATAGTCCGGTGTATGGCGGAGGCGGCATATATAACAGCTATACGCTCACTACATCGAAAAACTCAAATTTCCGACCTGTGGTCGTGCACGAGTTCGGCCATAGCTTCGGCGGCCTTGCCGACGAATATTTCTATCCCGGCGATGAAATGTCGTCGCTGTATCCCATCGACATAGAGCCGTGGGAGCCAAATATCACCACGCTTGTCGATTTTGATTCGAAATGGAAGGCGATAGTACCTGAGAGCACTCCGGTGCCAACTCCGGCGGCTGATGCCGAGCGCTATTCTGTGGGCGTCTTCGAGGGAGGCGGATATTCGTTCAAGGGCGTTTACCGTCCGGCCGACCGCTGCCGTATGCGCGACAACGAGTGGCCGACGTTCTGTCCGGCATGTCAGCGCGCGATTGAAAGCCTTATTGATTTCTATGTTGGAAAAAAGTGAGCCCCAGACGGCGGCTTTGCGGCAATAGCAGATATATGAGCCATTCCTGAATGGCTTCGCAAAGCTGCTCGGCCTGTATCAGCGGTTTGTCGTCGAGCATCACCATATCGTGGAGAATGGTGATTTCGAAGTTGATAGGCGCGTCTTTCGATGCGGCCTCTCGGGCCTGTGCTATTCTTACGTCGTCCATGGGGATATGCCTTGTAGCGCTTGCCTGAGCGAGCGCACGGCCGCGTTTCAAGTCATTCCAAATGAAAAAGACAGTGCTACCGGTAGCTCCGAGAGCTTTTACGGCAGCTTCGGCGGCCTCGGGTGCGGTGTTGCATCCGCCCACAAGAATGCGTTGCCGGCCGAAGGGCAGACAGGCAGTGCCTGCCTTGGTTCCCAACGGACTATAGCGGCGCGACAGGGCAGGAGAGGGAGCACGGCGGTGCTCTTCCATTTTCTTCTCGAGATAATTGTCAGCCATTACGCGAAATACGGAAAATTGTACCTTCGATAAGCGAAACGTAGATATCGCCTGTTGTGGGGTCGACATCGATGCCGTTGATTTCGCTCACGCCGAGCGGAAGCTGAGCCACAAGACCTGAGCCGTCGGCTTTCGATATTGTTACAATGCCACGACGAGAGCCGGTGTAAACATAGCCGTCTTTCTCGACAATCACGCAGGGAGCGTGTTCGTATCCGAGCCCGAGGTCGCATGTCCACAGCTCTTTGAACACGGGCGATGTGGCATCGATGGCAACGAGCTCGCCGTCCATAGTTTTGGCATATACGCGCGAGCCGTCTTCGCTGTGTCCGAGGCTTTCGCGGTAGCGGTGTGAGTTGTCGCGCCACAGTTCGCGGCCGCTTTTGCGGTCGAGCATAGTCATATATCTGTCGGGAGCCACGATAATCACCTTGTCGCCCGAAATAACCGGCACCACATTGCCCGGACCGAGCATATTGGCGGTTTTGCCGTTATTCCAGCACCAGCGCAGACGTCCGCTCTTCAGGTCGAGACATCTCAGATTGGTATCCCATGCGCCGAAAATAAGGTCATCGCCGTCTATGGCCGGTGCGGCCTGGCAATAGTTGAAAATAGAGTCGTAGCTCCACTCGAGTTTGCCGTTGTCGGCGCGGCGGCGCTCGATGCGGCCGTCGGCCCCCTGAATGTATGCTTTGCCGTCGGGCGTGAGAGTTCCGTCGGCCACATACGGGCCGCTCTTCGAGGCCAGCTTTCCGGCGATTTTTCCCTCGGGGGTGATTAGAAGTATGGCATCGTGGGCAGGCACAGCGATTTTGCCGCTTGCGAGCTTCACGGGGCGGCTGAAGAGCGACGCACCGGTGGGAATGCTCCATACGCCGGAGCCGTCGGTCTTGCGTACGGCACGGGCATAGCCGAGCGAGTTTCCGAAATATACGTTTTCTTTGTCGAAGCCGAGTCGGGTGAATACCGAAGCGCTGTCGGCCCACACTTTATCGACTTTGAAGCCATCGGGAATGTTAAGTTTCTTTGAATCGGGCAGCTTCGCCTTAGAGTGCTTTGTGGAGTTGGCAAAAGCATACCGGGCTTCGGGCTTGTGGCCGATAGTCTTGTTGTATACATGTACCCACTCGGGGTCGATGTCGATAATAGTGTATCCGTAGTCGCCGTTGCCCATGTCGAGGGCGCGCGTCATTACGCAGGGCATACCTGTATAACCGTCTCCGCCTGCATTATATATGCGCCAGCGGTGGTAGTGGCCGTTGATGTGTCCGACGACGGGATATTGCTCAAGAAGAGTGATATAGTCGGTATAGTTGTCTAGGTCGTCGAGCAGAGGATAGTGATTGAACGACAGCACATGTGTGCCAGGAGTGACGGCGGTGTCGAGCGTGGCTTTGAGCCAGTGGAGGTCTTCCTGCTTTATATGTCCGTCGCCCATTTTCATGAAAGGACCGCAGTTTATGCCCACAATCACCAGCGAGTCGATGCGTGTTACAAAGCGGTCGTTGCCCCACAGGTCGAAGAAGGCCTTTGTGGCGCTGCGGCTCCAGGTGTTCTCGTGGTTGCCCGGAAGAACGTGTAGTGGATGCCGTATGTTGTCGAGAATCGATTTCACATTTTCGAGCTCTTCAACAGAGCCCTCATTGCCGAGGTCGCCGTTCATAATCACGACATCAAAATCGGCTGCATTTATTTCGTCGACAGCGAGCCGCAGCTGTGACTCATTGGCATTTCCGGGGGTTACGTGCACGTCGCTGAGCACGGCGATACGCTGTGCTGCAATGGATGATACTGAGAGAAGAGGGAGGATTGCTGAAATAAGAAACTTTTTCATCAGTTTGAATTGTGCGTTTTTCATAGCATCTGCTATCGGTGCAAAATTAAGCCTTTTTTTCTATACGCGAGGTATGCTGGATTCGTTTTTTTGATGCCAAAAAATTTTTTTTCATCATCCCTAACGGCCTCTGTACGGCGCATAAGGCATGTTTCATCATATAAGCGTGTCGTTTTTAAAAAGAGGTCAAAACTTTTTCAAATACAGCGTTGTTATAAATTCAAAATCACCGATATATTAACAACTATTATTTATGATTGATATGAAACGAATCGCATTAATCCTGGCTGTTGCTCTCAGTAGCGCAGCTTGTTTCGCTCAGGTAACAAAGAGTGAACTCAAACAACTTCAAAGTTTCTTGTCGCAGCCCTCTGAAAAAGGAGAGACAAACGCGCAGGCTCTGAAAGTAACAAATGTAAACGACCCCTCTACGTGGGAAGGTGTCACCGTCGTGGGCAAGAACGTAACTTCTATCGACTGGAAGGGCAAAAAGCTTGCCGGTGCTCTCGACCTCTCGGGCTTCAAGGCCCTCACCAAAGTCGATGTCTCGCGTAATGCAATCACCTCGCTTACCGTAAGCGGCGACAACGCTCTTGTCGAAATCAACGCCTCTCGCAACAAACTGCAGACTGTTGACTTCACCGGATGCGCAAGCCTCTCAAAGGTATCTATCAACAACAATCGTCTTACTGAATTCAGCATCAGCAATGTGCCGATGATTAAGACGCTGAATGTTTCTTCAAACCTCCTCGCAGCTCTCGATTTGCAGGCTTCGCCGACTCTTGAGACACTCAACTGCCAGAGCAATCATCTCGAAAGCCTCAGCGTAACCGACTGCACAGCTCTGAAGAACCTCTATTGCGGCTACAACAAACTTACATCTATCAACCTCTTCGGCACTTCGAATCTGCAGAACCTCAATGTCGACAGCAACAAGATTGGCAACATGATTATTTCGGGTCTCCCCTCGCTGTCTACATTCCTCTGCACCGACAACAACATGAAGACACTTGCCATGCGTGAGTGCCAGAACCTCCTCGATATCGTCTGCTCGTACAACAATCTTACAAGTTTCGGCGTCAGCAACTGCCCCAACATCGTTTTCGTAGACTGCTCGTACAACGACCTTACCACCCTTACGCTTGCAAATCAGACTTTCCTCCAGCGTCTGCTCTGCAACAACAACGAACTCACAATGCTTGATGTAAGCTTCGACCAGGCTCTTACTTATATCAACTGCCGTTATAACATGATTACCGACCTCCGCACCCAGGCTTGCCCTAACCTCCGCATGATTGCCTGCCAGTGGAACTACTAACCCAAAATCGCTAAGCTACGGCTTAGACCAAATTCGGCAATGCGATAATACTATCTGAATAATTCCCCCGGCGGGGCGGCATCTCGATGATGTCGCCCCGCCGCTTTTTAATATCATTACAATTTACTTGTATTAAAGAAAATATGTCGATATCTTTGCAACTGAAAACCATCATGTCACAATTTTCATGTGTAAGCTCTATAGCCTTTGTTTCTTTTTAGTCTTTGCAATCGTATTGTCGGTCCACGGACAGACAATGGTGTCTTTCGCATATGACGCTGCCGGAAACAGGGTGAAGAGAGAGATTGTATTGTCAAGAAGCATGCCCTCGGCAGCCCCGGAAGATAACTATGAGAATACTTTCTTTGATACACTCGGAAAAAGAACCGTAAAACTGACAGGAATATCTCCGGATAATCTTAAAATAGAAATTCTCGGATATGAACCATCAGATGATGCTTTTGCCGAAGTTTATACACTCAGCAGCATAAAGCTATTGTCTCAGTCTGTAAGAGATGCTGTAGCCGAAATTGATGTAAGCAGGCATCCTGCAGGAACTTATATCTTGATAATCTCAGTCAATGGCCGGCAGACGACCTGGAAAATAGCCAAGCAATGAAAGTCGACTCCCTCAGTATATGTCTTACGGTGCTTCTGCTGGCATTGTTTCCGTTTAACTCCGCGAGCGGTAGTGATTTTGATTATGACAAAGCCAATAGAGATTTTACCGAAGCAGACGTGCTGATTGATTCACTGATTGTTGAATTCCCGGAAATTGAGCCTGTAGGAGAGATTCGTGTCAATCCCGAGAATCCGAATATCCCGGAAGTTGTAAATGATTATGTTGTAGGTACGCCGTCGGGCAGTTTCACAGTAAGTGAGGGCGGAGCGGCCATTTATAGTGTAGCTATCGATTGTCCCGATGGCAAAGGTCTCACGCCACAGATAGGGATTTCATATAGCAGTGATAATGCCGGATATGGAATCGCCGGTTATGGCTTCACTATTTCCGGCTTATCGTCGATTACACGCGGCGGCAAAACACCGTTCAATGACGGGGGTGTTGCCGGAGGCGTGGGTTATGGTGCGGACGATAATCTGTTTCTCGACGGCAAAAAACTGATTCTTCAGACAGGGACAGCTTTTACATCGGATGCCGTATATTGCCTTGAAGGAGACCCATATACTAAAATAATCGTCCACGATTGCTCTGCGGACAACATTCTGACCGCATGGTTTGAGGTGCAGGCTCCCGACGGCATGAAGTATGAGTATGGACGCAACCGTGATTCGCGACTTTCCTTTACTCCTTTTGGTGATTCAGAAAAGGTGGCATCATGGCATCTCAATCGCACCGAAGATGTCTTTGGCAACTATGCGACATACTCCTATACGGCCTATAATCTGTATCTCTACCCCAAGACAATCATCTATGGAGAAAACGCTGTCAAAAGCCGCGGCGTGAGCCACCGCATCGAGTTTAATTATGAAAACACCTACTGGAATAACGGCATATTCAATCTCGGAAGTGTCAAAGGTGAAATATCGCGACGTTTATCCGATATAACTACCTATACGGGCACCTCTGTATACCGCAAATACTATCTGAGCTACGACACGAGCTCCGACGGCACAGCTAAGAAATTCGACCGTCTGACATCTATCCGTGAGGAAAACGGGGAGGGCGAAAGCCTTACACCAATCAGATTTGAGTGGAGCTCCTTGCCCGCTGATAATATTGCTAACTCCATACTTGATATTCCGACGAAAGACCCCAATACCTCCGTAAAGGATACAGGACGAGCTTTCTTTGCTGCAGACCTTAATGGCGATGGTGTCAGTGAGATTATAAGAGTGTCTCCTGTGGAAGTGTGGAACGGCTATAATTATACTACAAATACAAATGTATATATAAGCCGCAGTTCTCTTTCTTCTACCGGTTCTGTTACTTATGAAAAGCCTGTCATCTTTTTGCTGCCATCGCAGCTTGAATTTAGTAATATAAAATTATCGTTAGGAGGAGCGTCATTACTCGACTATGATGGTGACGGTCTGAATGACCTGATTATTCCGTACCATTCAACTACCCTTGGTGTACATTCGTGCATCATATATATGATTTATGGCAAAGAAGTTGCCATGGGGCGGGGCGGCAGTGTTCCCGGCATTGAATTCGGCATGATTTCAGCAGGTAAAATGCCTTTGTTGGCAGCTTTTGATGCCGATAAAGATGGTAAGGATGATATTTTCTATTTAGAACCAACGCAAAAGGATAATTCGTATCCGGCAGCGCTTATAAGAAATACAGCTGCTTCGGTCGCAGACACTATACTTTTCAACATTGTCCTGCCTTCCGAGCCTAAGAAAATATTCAGCGGCGATTATAACAACGACGGCCTGACGGATATCATCATCTTTCATGAGGGCGGCTACAGAATCTATTTCAACAATGGCAGTAGCGGAGATTCCCCGATATTCACAGAGTCAAATACACGTATAAACACTTCATTCTGCGACAAACTGCGCATGTCGCAGGGCGATGTTGACGGCGACGGCCTTATCGATTTTGTATATTATGAACCCGACAGAACATGGATTAACGTAGCCCGCAATAAAGGCGACGGCACCTTTGCCTTTGCACTGTCTGATGACATCGGTCTGAAATATTCTCCAAGTAAAGACGATAATGACAAGTTGTCCCTTTCTGTATATGATATAGACGGCGACGGCCTTTCGGATGTACATATATGTATTGGCGAGGAAAAAAGCATGCACTTTATCCGGCTCTACTCCGACGGCACCACGCTGAAACTGAAAGACCGTGTGATAAGAGCGCGGACCGAAGATGCAAAAGAAAGCTATGTTTTTACAGGCGATTTCGACGGCGACGGCAACATTGAACTTGCCAACTACGGAGGCAATCTGCTCACTACCGGAGATACATTTGTTGAAAATAGAATTAATATCTACAAGAACTCCCGACGAAAAGTTTCGACGGGACGTATCACCGCAATCATTGACGGGATGGACAATCGCACCGATGTGACATATGGCTACCTGAGCAATCCTGCCGTCTACAGCAAAACTAATAATCAAGAAAACACATATCCGTTTAACACCTACACGCTGCCAGTGTCTGTTGTGAAAAGCGTGACCTCGACCAACGGAGCTGCCGGAACGCAGACAGCGGATTACGGCTATAAAGACCTCAGAATCCACATCGCAGGCGGAGGAGTGACGGGCTTCGACGAAATAGCGACAACCGACAGAGCGACGGGCCGTAAGTCGACACGGCGCATCACAAAGTGGGACGAGAAGCATCTTGTTCCCTTGGAGATTGTGACGACTGATTCTGTCGGTGAATATACATCTTCTGTTGTCTCAAACTATACAGTCTCCCCTGTCGGAAATACGTATTTCGCCTACGAATCGAGCAACGTGATAACCGACATGGACGGACATACAGCCGTAACCACCAACGTATACGATACCGAGATGGGTGTATTGCTTGAGCAGAAAGTGTGCAACGACGGAGACCGCATGTATAAAAAATCGACGTACTCGACCTTTCAACAGAAAAAAGGCAGGTGGCTGCCTACAAATGTACGTATGGAGCAAAAGCACAGCGATGATGCCACACCGTATAATACATGGACACATTATCTATACGACGATATTGGCAATATTCTGTCGTCTGTCGAACGCATGAGAACCAAGATGTCGCTGTCGACACGCCAAACATATGATGAATACGGCAACGTTCTCACCTCATATGCCGCAGGTGAGAATGTGAAAGAAATAACGACGCACAATGTGTACGACCCGACTGGCCGCTTCATAGTGAAGACATATACCAAGCCGGCATCGACGGTGCATACTTTCACTTACGATAAATGGGGTAATGTGCTCACATCGTCTGATGAAACGCAGCCGGGAAATATCCTCACCACCACTTATGCATACGACGGCTGGGGACGTCGTATTAAATCTATTGCTCCCGACAGCACTGTAGTGACAAGTGAAACAGGCTGGGGAAAAGACAACAATAGTAAGTTTTATACTCTTACACTGACAACGGGCCGTCCATGGGTGATTACATGGTATGACAACGCAGGCCATGAGGTAGAGCAGACTACATTCGGACCAAAGAACGTTCGAATTGCCAGAATTACCCGATACAACAACCGCGGCCTTGTGTCGTATGTAAGCAACAGAGATGGAAAAGTACGCAACACCGAAAGGCTTACCTACGACATTCTCGGACGCGTCATAAACAGCAAAACATCTTCGGGTAAGGAAACCACCTACAGCTATGGCGACCGGAGTGTCTCCACCACGACCGACGGACGCGTCAGCACCACTTATTCAGATGCCTGGGGTAATCCTGTAAAGGCTGTCGACCCTCTTGGGAAATCCGTAAATTATGAGTATGGCTCAATAGGGAAACCCGTGAGGGTGACAACCGAATCATCGACAGTAGTGATGACTTACGATAATGCCGGCAATCAGACATCTGTCGAGGATTCGGATGCCGGTAAGCACAGCTATGAGTATGCTGCCGACGGCACAGTACTCAAGCATACCGACCCCAAAGGTGTTGTTTCCACTTATACTTACGACAATCTTGGCCGTCTTTCCAAAACACAGATTGGCGATTACAATATTGTCAATACCTACGGAACCGCCGGTGTGGAAAAACTGAAGCTCACGAAACAAACCATGGGCGAAAATTCAGTCGAATACACACATGACAAATTAGGCCGAATAGTTTCAGCTCAAAAAAACGTCAGCGGTCAGGGTGCTTTTGCATTCTCTTATTCATACGACAGTCGAAACCGTCTGCAGTCAACTATATATCCGGGCAACCTGAGCGTCTCTCACCAGTACGATGACTATGGTTTCTGCATAGCTACGACTGCCGGAGATAAGAAAATTTATAGTCTTGAAGATTACGAAGGCGGAGCTTCCGCTACTACTGTATTTGTTGACAGCACAAAGATAGTTAGAGATGTAGATTCTTACGGTTATGTAAAAAGCTACAGCCTGTCTGTGGGCGACAAAGAACTCGACCGCATGGACTTTACTTTCGACAAGATAAGAGACAATCTGCTGAAACGGAAAAGGAAAAACGAGTGGGAATACAACTTTAAATACGACGAGCTCGACCGACTTGTCATAGTCAGTCACGACAAGAGCAGCCCATGGGTAAGGCCGAATGTGCCGCAAGATTTATCTATTGGGGTCATAGGCATGGCTCAAGACACTGTAATGGTCATGACTTACTCGCCCGACGGCAATATACTGTCGAAGACTGGTGTGGGGGCATACACCTACGACGCAAATATCCGCCCGCATGCCGTGGTAGGGGTGGAAAACAGTGGTGGAGTCATTCCCACTTCAACTCTCAATACGGTTTTCAACAAACTCGACCGCATACAGACCATTGAAGACGTGACAAGCGGGTTGTCAATGGACTTTAACTACGGGCCCGATATGCAGCGCTGGTCTTCAACTCTTAAATCAGGCGGCCGCGATTCCATAACCACTGTTTATGTAGGTAATTATGAGAAAATTACCGAAAAAGGAAAGACACGCGAGTTCTATTATCTCGACGGAGGTGCCATTGTAGTTAAGGAAAACGGTGTTTTCAAGCCTTATGTTTCTTTCTCGGATTATCAAGGCAGCATACTATCGGTGTTCGACCATAAAGGCAACAATGTATTCAAGGCAGAATACGATGCCTGGGGCAAGCAGACCGTAAGCACCAACACCATAGGTCTGCGTCGCGGCTACACGGGTCATGAAATGCTGCCCGAATTTGGCATCATCAACATGAACGGCCGTCTTTACGACCCTGTGCTTGGTCGGTTCTTCAGCCCCGACCCATATGTGCAGTTCCCGGGCTCGCCGCAAAGCTACAACCGCTACAGCTACTGCCTCAACAATCCACTCAAGTACACCGACCCAAGCGGCCAGATTATAAGTGGCATTATAGGGTTGGCTATTTTCCGTGCAGCAACTAATATGATGACAGCTGCCGCCAATGGAGAAAACATCTGGAAGGCCGGAGCTTTGAGCCTGTTATCGTCGGCCGTTTCTTTTGGGATAGGTGAACTATTCAAGACCGCAGGCAGTATCGGCCATGAACTTCTGCGAGCCGGCACCCACGGTGCTGCCAGCGGCGTGCTCAGTATGATTGGCGGTGGCAATTTTGGCAGTGGGTTTGTGTCGGGAGCGGTT